>Ga0137394_10001551_pt1 | contig 16830 bp, 14 predicted proteins | sample czobulk116metaG_FD_108278 | JGI IMG/M metagenome (GOLD analysis project Ga0137394, IMG submission 108278) | Vadose zone soil microbial communities from Angelo Coast Range Reserve, California, USA - czobulk1.16 metaG | ecosystem: Environmental > Terrestrial > Soil > Vadose zone | place: USA...
CGGGTCGATGCGGCCCTCGCGGGCGGTGTCCAGCTCCAGGTAGCCGTGGCCGGCGAGCGCCCTCTGGAGGCGCTCGACGGCGCCGGGCACGAACAGCTCCTCGGGCGCATCGGCAAGGGGCGGGTGACCCGGCTCCACCGGCCCGGGCGGCGGCCCCGCGCGCCTCCTGGGCAGCGGCGGAGTCCTCGCCTGCGGCCCTGTCCTCGGCGACTTTTCACGAGGGGGCTCGGCCAGGCCCGACTCGACGCCCGCCGCGAACGCGTTCCGCAGCACGGCCCACACGGTCGCCCACAGGTCGGCCTTCGGGTCGGTCAGGGCGCCGCGGATGGGGATCACGCCGGTGGCGTCGCGGTGTGGCACGCGGCCGGAGATCTTCAGCGCCGCGTCGGTGAGCCAAGCCTTGAGGGCCGGCGTCCCTGGCCGTGCGGGCTTCACCTCCACGGCCTTGAGCACCGGCCTCACCGCGCCGCTCAACCTTCCCTCGCGCGCCTGGAACCGGGCGAAGACGTCGACGGTTCCTTTTTCGGGGAGGACGTCGGTCTTCCGCGCCAGGACGCCGGCGAGCTCGCGGAGCTGGAGCCCTTCGACGGCGCCGCTCCCGGCGAACGAGAGGCGCCTGGTGAACGGATCCGCGGTCACGAAGACCGAGACCTGCCCGGTGCTCTGCAGCGTGCCGCTCGCCGTAAGCAGCGTCGGCTCGCCGTTTGCCAGCTCGAGCTTGGTCGGCACGTTCTCGACGGCCAGATCGACATCGCGCAGCCGCACCGCCGGCGTGCCGCTGCTCTCGTCGCTGAAGCTGACCTCGGCGCGCCTGACCTGGATGCGCTGGTAGCCGCGGGGGGGCTCTCTCGAGAGCCGCTCGCGAAGCTGCGTATCCCACCTCTTCTTTCCTCCGCCCCGTCCGACCACCCTGACCTCGACCTTCGGGTCGTCCATCTCGACCCGGAAGACGCGGACCCGGCGGCGGATGAGCTCGCCTGGCGCGAGCGCGATCTCGATCCGTTTCGCGCGGAACGACACGCGCGTCTCGGTCCCGCGGCGAGGCTCCGGCACCAGCCTGAGCCCGTCGACGGAGTAGGAAAGGCGCAGGACAGAGACCGAGACGCTGGAGAACTCGCCCCGGTACCCCTCCAGGCCGGCGAGCGCCTTTCGCGTACGCCAAGCTGCGTACGGGTCCAGCGCGAGACGTGCGGCGACGAGGAGCAGGAGGACGGCGCCGAGCACCCAGACGCCGCGGCGGCGCCGCCGCGGCGGGCGGTCGGGGCTTCGCCCAGGCTCCATGTCGTGGAAGGTTGACCACGGCCCCACGCCCGCGCACGATCGCTCGCCGGACGACGGGGGTCGAGGTCGAGGTCCGGGGTCGGGGTTTGGCGTTTGGGGCACAAAGTTGACCCGCTCCGGCCCCGTGCTACGCACGACACGTGCGGCGCGCTGCGCTCGTCTTCCTGCTGCTCTGCTCCGCCGGCGCCCGCGCGGCGACGAACGATTTGCAGCTCTTCCGGCTGGGGAGCCCCGACAACATCACGGTGTGCACGCTTTGCCTGGGTGCCGACAACGTGGTGGTGCCGGGCGATCCCGCCGCGCAGTTCCGCTTCGCGCGGATGACCGCTACGCTGGCGCTCGCGTTCGCGCCCGCCTTCGAGGACCAGGCGCAGACCACCGGCCAGGCCGGATTCGAGGTGGGCGCGGGGACCCAGGTCGCTTTCCCGCGCCTCTCCGAGCAGGAGTGGCCTTCGCAGGGCACCCTGGGTACCGGCGCTCCGCCGCAGGCACTCTTCCTCCCCACGGTGACGGTGCGCAAGGGACTGGGCGGCTCGGTCGAGCTCGGCGCCGCGGTGTCGCTCCTGGCCGGCTCGCAGACGGTCGGCCTGAGCGGGCAGGTGCGCTGGGCCGCGCTCGAGGGCCTCTACGGGCTGCCCGACGTAGCGCTTCGCGCCTGGGCCAGCCACCTGATCGGTGCGCAGGAGCTGAACCTGTCCTTCGGCGGGGCCGACATCCTCGTCTCCAAGAGCTTCGGCGTGGCCGGGAGCGTCCGCATGCAACCGTACGCGCAGTACGGCATCACGCTGGTCGACGCGACCACCGGCGCCATCGACTTCAACCCCGGGGCCGAGGATCCGGCCAATCCCTCCGCTGACGACAGGTCCTTCCACCGCATCGCATTCTGGGAGAACCGCTACCACCGCTTCGCCGCCGGCGTGCGCATGGTGGCGGGGTCGGCGCTCTTCGGCCTCGAAGGCGGCATGGCGTTCGGTACCAACCCGGTCCAACACGACGGCGCACCGGGCACCATCTCCACGCAGTTCACCCGCGTCTGGACCGCCTCCGCCCGGGTGGGCCTGGCATTTTAAGGCCGGGCGAGCCGCGCCAGCATCAGGTCGGGCACGTTGGTGATGATCCCCGTCGCCCCGGCCTCTCGCAGTGCCTCGGCGCGATCCGGATCGTCCACCGTCCAGGGAGCCACCAGGTAACCCCGGCGGCGCCAGGAGCGGATCGCCGCCGGCGTGGCGAGCACGTCCTCCGGGTGGAGCGAGACGGCGCCGAGCGCGGGCGCGGCGAGCGCGTGGCGCAAGGGGAACGAGGAGTCGCGCTCGAAGAGCACGGCGCGCGGCACCTCCGGAGCGAGCGCGCGCGCCCGCCAGAGGCAGAACGGGTTGAAGCTCGAGAACAGCACGCGCTCCTCCGCGCCCGCCTCGCGGACCACCGCGACCGCCGCGGCGGTGAGGCCCCGGTCGTCGGCGCGATCGCACTTCAGCTCCACGTTGACGAGCAGCCTGCCCGGCGTCTCCGCCAGGACCTCGGCCAGGAGCGGCACGCGCTCGCCGCGGAATTTCTCCGAGAACCGCGCGCCGGCGTCGAGGGTGCGCACCGTCGACCAGGGCGTCTCCGTGACGAGCGCCGCGTGGCCCGTCGTCCGTCCCAACGACTCGTCGTGGAGGACGACCACCTCTCCCGTGGCGCAGCGCTGCGCGTCCAGCTCGATGCCGTCCGCGCCCATTTCCGCCGCCAGCCGGAAGGCTGCCAGCGTGTTCTCCGGGGCCGCCCGCGACGCACCGCGGTGCGCCCAGACGAGCGGCCGCCCGGCGCGCGAGAACTGCTGCGGCGAGGTCCGGCCCGTGCTAGCGTTCACCTGCGCACCTGGAAGGAGCAGCGTACATGGGAAATCTCGGGTTCGGCGAGCTCCTCCTCATCTTCCTGGTGGTGCTGCTCGTCTTCGGGGCGAGCAAGGTCCCGCAGCTCGGCGACGCCCTCGGACGCGGCATCCGCAATTTCAAGCGCTCGATGAGCGGTGACGACGCCATCGACGTCACGCCCAAGAAGATCGAGGAAGGGCCTTCGCAGCAGCCGTCCACCACCGACAAGTCCGCCCAGACCGCCGCCACGCCGAAGAAGTAGCGTCCCCCAGCCGGCGTCATTCCGCCACGGGGCCGGTCCGGTGCGCGAGCAGGAGCCGCGCCTGGACCCGGACCTCCGGGGAGATGGTGCCGTCCGAGGCGATCTCGCGCAGGTCGGGCAAGGTGAGGATCGCGAGCGCCGAGATGGCCAGCGACGGCGGGCTGTAGGGGTTCTGCGCCAGCGACTTGCGCACGCGCCGATTCGTCGCCCAGCGGCGCGACCGGAACACCTGCTGCAGCACGGCGGTCCGCACCGGCCGTCGAGACGAGACGACCAGTGCCTCCCGCTCGGTGCAGCGCGGGTTCTCCAGGAGGTTGCGCACCACCATCGGATCCTGGTCCTGCGCGAGCCGGGTCAGCAGGTCGCGATTGCGCCCCCGCGCGAGCGCCTTTCGCTCGCCGAGGCTGCGCGCGCGCATCTCGCGGTCGACCCAGCCTTCCTTGTCCAGATCGAAGGTCCGCACCGCGCCGCTGCGAGTGAACAGCGCCGCCACCGCCCGCGTGCCCTTCGCGTCGGCGGCGGAGCGCAGCCGGGAGGTCAGCTCCTCGGGCACGAAGGCGTGCAGGCCCCGGAGCAGACCTTCCAGCGCCGCCGAGTGCGGATCGCTGCGCCGGTGCGTCCGCCGGAGCAGCTCGTCGAGCGCCTCGACGGCCTCGTCTTCGGGCAGCTCGCCGAGGAACTCCGCCGCGCGCCGTGCGCGCAATTCCAGATCGCCGATCGCGCCGAGCAGGCGCGAGATTCGCTCCGCCGCGTCCACGGCGCTACTTGGTCGCCTCGGCGGTGCGCGGCGGCGACCAAGCGTCGATCGCCTCGAGCCTGAGGTGCAAGCGGTGGCGCTGGAGGTCGGTCGGCGGATCGGCGATCACCGCGAAGAAGGGAAGGCTGGCCCCGGGGGCGAGCCTGCGCTCCGCGTCGGCGCCGAGCAGGTTCCGCTGCAGCCGGTCCGCGTCGGCGGCGTTGCGCAGCGCGTAGACGTCCTCCGGGCTGGGCTCGGCGCCGGCGATCGCTTCCGCCTTGCCTTCCGTCTCGCCGCCCGCCACCAGCTCCGCGACCACGCGCACGGGACCGTGCGGCTTGCGCCCGTGGTTCTCCACCCGCCCGCGCACGTAGAAGACCGGCTTTCCCGAGGCGGTGTCGTACAGGCCGCTGACCACGCGAGTCGCCACCACGTCCGAGCGGGCCGTGTAGCCGAGCCAACCGGCCGATCCTTCGTCGGATACGGCGGCCACGAGCACCACCACCACGGCCAGGGCCGCGCCGACGAGCCCGGTGAGCGCGCTGGAGATCAGCTCGCGCTTGGCCGAGGGCGGCGGTTCCGCCGGCTTCTGGAAGATCGACTTGTATTGCTTGCCCGATTTCGACTGCTTGTCGGTCCGCGGCTTCGTGATCGGCTTGGAATCGGGCCTGCCGCCCGCGCCGGCCGGCCGGCCTGCGCCGGTCCGCTCGGCGGGGTCGAGCGACAGCTGGAGGTCCGAGCCTTTCTTCAAAGCGGATTCGTCCAGCTCCAGGCCCGAGGAAGCGTTCGCGGCGTCCCGGACCGGACCCGTCCTGGGTTTGGGCTTCCCATCGGCGTCGAGCGGACCGGTCTTCACCTTGGCGGCCTGCCCGACGGGACCGGTCTTCGGACGCGACGGAGGCGGCTCCTGGTTGATCGGTCCGGTCTTCGTCTTGGCAGTCACCGGCCGGCCGGAGGCAAGCGGGCCCGTGGAAGGTTTCGCGGGTGCGAGCGGCTCGTCCTCGAGCCCCAGGTCGAGAGCGTCGAAGTCGATGTCCGACTTCGCCTTGGCGGACTTCGGCGCCGCCTCCCCGGTCAGCTCGGCCATGCCGAACAGGTCGTCTACGTCGAGGCGGCTGGCTTTCGCCGGCGCGGGCGGCTGCGAGGCCCGGCCCACGGCGGGAGCGGCACGGGGCGGCTTCGCCGCGGGCGAGCCGGCCAAAGGTCCGGTCCCGCCGCGCCGCGCCGGAGGGAGCGGCGGATCCAGCGAGAGGTCGATGGTGTGCCCGGCGGTCTCGGAAGAGGCCGGCTCGGCGGCGCCGGACTTCTTCACCGAGAATACATCTTTGCAGCTGCTGCAACGCACGCGGACGCCGCGGTCGCTCACCTTCTCGTCGGCGACGCGGAAACGGGTCTGGCAGCTCGGGCATTGGACGACCACGCTTCCATTCTCGCAGTGGGAAAGCGATGCTGACAAGGAAATCGGCAGAGGGGAAACACCCACTCCGGAGCGCCTTGACACACACCGGCACCTGTGGGGGAATCCCCGTCCGGCGCTTCGCGTCAGAAGTGCCTTGGAGCTTCTCAGATGACCGAGCAAGAGCAGACAGCGGCCCCTCAGGGCGGAAGCGACGTGCCGGAAGGGCGCAAGGAGCCCAAGGTCATCAAGCGGTACACGAACCGGAAGCTCTACGACACGGTCGAAAGCCGCTACGTGACGCTCGACGAGATCGCGCAGATGATCAAGGGCGGGGCCGAGGTGAAGGTGCTCGACAACCGCACCAAGGAGGACCTGACCTCGGTCACCCTGGCGCAGATCATCTTCGAAGAGGAGAAGAAGCGCTCGCAGATGCCGCTCGGCGTCTTGCGCGAGATCATCCGGCACGGCGGCGAGGCGGTCGCCGTTTTCTACCAGGACAAGGTCGGCAACAAGCTGAGTGAGCGCATCGAGGAGATGAAGAGCCGCACCGACGCGCTGCGCGAGAACCTCGAGCAGAAGGTGCGGGGGGTGACCTCGCTCCTGCGCGGGTCGGAGGAGAAAGGGACCAGCCCGGTCAAGGAGGTCCTCGCCGCCGGCCAGACCGCGGTCGAGGAGCTGCGCGCCAAGGTGGACCAGAGCGTCAAGCAGGCGCTGGACTCGTTCGGCAGCGGGTCGATGGCGCAGGAGATCGAGAAGCTTCAGCGCAAACTCGAGGCGCTGGAGAAGAAGGTCGAGCAGATCGGGAAGTGACCACGCTGGCGCAGGCCCTGCTCCCGCTCCATCGCGGGTACCTGCGCCGCCTGGAGGAAATGGAGGCCCGCATCGGGACCGAGGCCGTCCTCCGCGAGCCGACCGCGCGCGACGAGTCGCAGCGGCTCGTCCGCCACGAGAGCGGGTTCGTCCTGCGCTTCGACCTGGCCGACTCCCGCAGCGGCGAGACCTTCGAAGTGCACGGGGCCCACCCCGACGAGCCGGCCGGGCGCGAGGTGCGGGTCGGCGCGGTGCCGTTCCTGCTCGAGCCGGGGAACTGGGAGGAGCTGACGCTGCGGTGCGCGTTCGGTGGGCAGCCGGCCGAAGAGGACGTCGCGGCGCTGGCCGAGCTTCTCCACGGCTGGGCGGTCGTCGCCGGCCACGGCGGATTCGCCGCGCGCGGCGAGCCGGCCGGCCGCTGGACGGGCAGGCTGCACTCGGCGGCGGTACGGCTCGACGGAGCGGAAGTCGTCGCGGCGCTCGACCTGGGGACCTGCCCGCCCGAGGCTTTCGACGTCCTCGGCGACGCGCTCGCGGCCTTCGCAGGGGAGCGGACCCAACTGGCCCGCGTCGTCATCGGCGGAACGCGACGCGAAGACTCCTGACACGCGACGTCAGCAGGCCGCGCTACAATCCCACCGTGCTGAAAGGCTTCCATCCCACCGTCGCCACCTGGTTCGAGGGCCGCTTCGGCACGCCTACCGAGCCGCAGTCCGCGGGGTGGCCACGCATCCAGGCCGGCGAGGACACGCTCATCGCCGCCCCGACCGGCTCGGGCAAGACGCTGGCCGCCTTCCTCGCCTGCCTGGACGCGATGATCAAGCAGGGGGAAGCGCTCCCGGGCGAGACGCAGGTCGTCTACGTCTCTCCCCTCAAGGCCCTCGCCAACGACGTGCGCAAGAACCTGCTCGAGCCCCTGGCCGAGCTGCGGGGCATGGGCGTGCCGGACATCCGCACCGCCGTCCGGACCGGCGACACGCCGCAGGCCGATCGCCAGCGCATGATCAAGGCGCCGCCCCACGTGCTGGTCACCACGCCCGAGTCGCTCTACGTGTTGCTTACCTCCGAGAGCGGCCGGCGCATGCTCTCCACGGTGCGGACCGCGATCGTCGACGAGATCCACGCCGTGGCGCGCGACAAGCGCGGCGCGCACCTCGCTCTCTCGCTGGAGCGGCTCGAGGCGCTCTGCAAGGCGCGGCCGGTGCGCATCGGGCTGTCCGCGACGCAGCGTCCCATCGAGGAGATCGCGCGATTCCTGGTCGGGACCGCGCGGGTCGACGCGGGCGGGAAGCCGCGTTGCGCGGTGGTCGACGTGGGCCGCAAGCGCTCCTATGACCTGCGCGTCGAGGTGCCGGGCCAGGAGCTGTCCGCGGTCGCCTCCAAAGAGCAGCGCGACGAGGTGTGCGACCGGGTGGCCCAGCTGATCCGGGAGCATCGCACCACGCTGGTCTTCGTCAACACCCGCCGGCAAGTGGAGCGGATCGCGCACGCGCTGGGCGAGCGCCTCGGCGAGGACCAGGTCTGCGCGCACCACGGCAGCCTCTCGCGGGGGATGCGACTCGCCGCGGAGGAGAAGCTGAAGCGGGCGGAGGTGAAGGCGGTGGTCGCCACCGCCTCGCTGGAGCTGGGCATCGACATCGGCGCGGTGGAGCTCGTCGTGCAGCTCGACTCGCCCCGCTCGCTCTCGGTGGGGCTGCAGCGCATCGGGCGCGCGGCGCACACCCGCCACGGCGTGCCCAAGGCGCGCCTGTTCCCGCTCACCCGCGACCAGCTGGTCGAGTGCGCGGCGCTGGTGCGCGGCGTCCGGGCCGGCCGGCTGGAGGAGACGCGCATCCCCGCGCACCCGCTCGACGTGCTGGCGCAGCAGATCGTCGCCATCGCGGCCTGCGAGGAGATTTCCGAGGACGCGCTCTACGCTCTGGTGCGCCGCGCCTGGCCGTACCGGGAGCTTTCGCGCAAGGACTTCGACGCCGTGGTCGAGATGCACGCCGAGGGGGTGGCGCGCAGGGCGGGGCGGCTGGTCGGCGCGCGCCTGCACCGGGACGGCGTTTCGCGGACCGTGTCCGGCCGCCGGGGCTCCCGCCTGGCGGCGATGACGAGCGGCGGCGCCATTCCCGATACGGCGCAGTACCAGGTGGTGGCGGAGCCCGAGGGCGTGGTCATCGGGCAGCTCGACGAGGACTTCGCCATCGAGAGCCTGGCCGGCGACGTCTTCCTCCTGGGGAACGACTCCTGGCGGATCCGCCGGGTGGAGTCGGGCCGGGTCCGGGTCGAGAACGCGCACGGCGCTCCTCCCACCGTGCCCTTCTGGAACGGCGAGGCGCCCGGGCGCACCGCGGAGCTGTCGCGGGTCGTCTCCGAGCTGCGCGCCGAGATGGACCCGATGCTCGGCGACCGGGCCTCGGCCGCTGCCTGGGCGATCGGCGAGTGCGGCCTTGCGGAGGCGGGGGCCGAGCAGGTCGTCTCGTATCTGGCCGCGGGCAAGGCGGCGCTCGGCGCGCTGCCCACCCAGGACGTCTTGGTCGCGGAGCGCTTCTTCGACGACGCCGGCGGCATGCAGCTCGTCGTCCACGCTCCGTTCGGGGCGCGGCAGAACCGAGCCTTCGGGCTCGCGCTGCGCAAGAGCTTCTGCCGGACCTTCGACTTCGAGCTGCAGGCGGCCGCCACCGACGACGCGGTGCTGCTCTCCCTGGGACCGCAGCACAGCTTCCCGCTGGAGAGCATCTTCGACTTCGTCCACCCCGCGCGCCTCGACGAGGTGCTCACCCAGGCAGCGCTGCAGGCGCCCATGTTCGGCGTCCGCTGGCGCTGGAACGCGACCCGCTCGCTGGCGCTCCTGCGGCACAGCGGAGGCCGCAAGGTGCCGTTCAACATCCTGCGCATGCGCTCCGACGACCTGCTCGCGCAGGTGTTCCCGGCCCAGGTCGCGTGCCAGGACAACGCCGCCGCCGGGCCGCTCGAGCCGGTGGACCACCCGCTGGTCAACGAGACCCTGCGCGACTGCCTGCACGAGGCGATGGACTCCGAAGGGCTCCGCGCGCTGCTCCAGAGGGTCGTGGCCCGCGAGGTGCGCCTGGTCGCGCGCGACCTGCCCGAGCCGTCTCCCCTTGCGCACGAGGTGCTGAGCTCCGCGCCGTGGGCGTACCTGGACGACGCGCCGCTCGAGGAGCGCCGCTCCCGCGCGGTGTCGCTGCGCCGCACCTTGCCCGAGAAGGACGGCGACCTGGGCGCGCTCGATCCGGCCGCGATCGCCGAGGTCGCCGCCCAGGCGTGGCCCGAGGTGCGCGACGCGCGCGACCTGCACGATGCCCTCCTTTGCCTGGGCCTTCTGCCCGACGCCGAGGTCCCCGACGGCTGGCGCGAGGCGCTGTCGCAGCTCGCCGGCTCCGGGCGCGCCGTCCGGCGAGGGGAGCACTGGGCGGCTGCGGAGCAGCCCGCGCCGGAGCTGGTCGAGGTGGCGCGTGGGTGGGTGACCTGCATCGGCCCGTTCACGCAGGGCGGCCTGGCGCGCCGGCTGCGGCTGCCGGTGTCCGAGGTCGAGCTGGCCCAGCTCGAGTCGGAAGGCGTCCTGCTGCGCGGCCGCTTCACCCCGGGCGCGGGCGAGCAGGAGTGGTGCGAGCGGACGCTGCTCGCCCGCATCCACCGGCTCACCCTGGGGCGGCTACGGCGCGAGATCGAGCCGGTCGCAACCGCCGACCTCTTGCGCTTCTTCTTCCGCTGGCAGCACGTCCACCCGGGTACGCAGGCGCACGGGGCCGCCGGCCTGTCCGAGGTGCTCGGGCAACTGCAAGGGTTCCAGGCCGCGGCGGGCGCGTGGGAAGGCGAGATTCTCGCCGCGCGGATCGCCGGCTACGCGCCGGCGTTGCTCGACCAGCTGTGCCTCTCGGGCGAGGCCGCCTGGGGCAGGTTGTCCTGCGCGCCGCTTGATCCCGACGCCCCGCGCCGGCGCGCCGCGCCGAATCGGCTCACGCCCCTCGCCCTCTCCCGCCGGGAAGACCTGCCCTGGCTGCTCGACGCGACGCGCGGTCCGGCGGAGCCGCTGGGCGATCGCGCCCGGCGCCTGCACGCGCTCCTGGAGCAGCGGGGCGCGCTGTTCTTCCACGAGCTGCAACGGCAGAGTGGCCTTCCGGCCTCGGAGCTCGAGGCGGGACTGTGGGACCTCGTCGCCGCTGGTCTCGCCTCCTCGGACGGATTCGCCGCGGTTCGCTTCCTCACCTCGCCGCATCGCCGGCCCGCGTCGGCCGGCCATCCGCTCTCCGCGGCGGGACGCTGGTCGCTCCTGCGCCCGCCCTCCGAGGAGGCACCCGCTCCCCGCCCGGCGTTCGGCGACGCGCCGGCGTACCTGGAGTCGCTCGCGCGGCAATACCTGCGCAGGTACGGCGTGGTCTTCCGCGACTTGCTCGCCCGCGAGCCCCGGCCGCCGCCGTGGCGCGAGCTGGTCAGGGTCTACCGCCGCCTGGAGGCGCGGGGCGAGCTGCGCGGCGGCCGTTTCGCGCAGGCCTTCTCCGGCGAGCAGTTCGCGCTGCCCGAGGCGCTCGACGCGCTCCGCTCGGTGCGCCGCACCCGCCCAGCGGGGACGGAGCGGGTGTCGGTCTGCGCGGCCGACCCGCTCAACCTGGTCGGCATCCTGACGCCCGGTCCGCGCGTCCCGGCGCAGTCGGGCATCCGCATCACCTTCGTGGACGGAGCGCCCGAATCGCAGCCGGCGCTCGCTTCTGCCTAGCGCGCGCGCCCTCCCGCTCCGGCCGACGAGTGCCTACCGTCGGAACTCAGAGGCGTAGCGGTGAAGCCCCGCCCCCAGCGCTGCGTCGTGCTGCTGGTGCACGAGGATACGGGCCGTCGCCTGGGCACGCGGGATCGCTTTTTCCGGAATGGCTACACGGTGCTCGTCGCCGGATCGCTGACCGGAACCCGAAATCTATTGGCGGACCTGATGCCAGTGAGCGCCGTGGTGGACATGGGCGGCAACGTCGACCGGGCCGTCGAGCTTCAGGCGCAGCTCGAGCAGGACCCACGGTTCAACGGGGTGCCGATCATGCTGGAGATCGATCTGGAGTGACCCCCGGCAGCCCGGCTCCCCGGCGAGTCAGTTCGGCGGGGTGGGCGGGACGGTCGAGGCCGACTCCCGCTTCTGCAGCTCGGCGATCTTGGCGGACAGACCCTCGAAGACGCGCTCCAGCTCCTCGATCTTGCCCTGCAGCTTCTGCACGTCGCCGGCGGTGGGGATGTTCATGGTCGAGAGCACCGTCTGGACGTTGCGCTCGACCAGGCCCTTCGCCTCCAGGGCGGCGCTCACCGTCTTCTGCAGCGCGCCCATCAACTTCTCGTTGGCGAGCAGCTGCGTGGCGAGCTTCCCGACCCGCTCCTCGCCGGTCGCGATCATCTTCTTCAGCACGGGATTGTCGCGCAGCATGGCTCGCCTCCCCGCCGCGCATCCGCGCAGCTAGCCGCGACCCTAACGGCACGGCGCGGGACGCGTCAAACGGAAGGCCCGGGCGCGAGGTCGAGGTCGGGGTCGAGGTCGGGGTCGAACTCGAACCTCGAAGTCGAAACCGGAACCTCGAAGCTCGCAGTCGAAGCTCGAACCTCGCAGTCGAAGCTCGAAACTCGCAGTCGAACCTCGAAACTCGCAGTCGAACCTCGAACCTCGAGTCGAACCTCGCAGTCGACCCTCGACCCTCGACGTTCGTTGACACCCCACAGAGCCACAACTACATTCCCGCGCTCCCGTGCCACCGGCCGCACCAGACGCTCGCGCCGGGCTGCTCGACCGGCGGCTGGTGGTGTTCACCGGGAAAGGCGGAACGGGCAAGAGCGCCCTGTCCGCGGCGCTGGCGCTGGCGGCTTCGCGGCGGGGCAAGCGAGTCCTGGTGTGCGAGGTCACCGCGCGCGAGCGTGTGAGCGAGCTGCTCGGCCGGCCCGCATCGGGCACCCAGATCCACGAGCTGGCTCCGAACCTGTACTCGGTGCATGTGCGCCCGCCGGAGGCGATGCGCGAGTACGCGCTGATGATCCTGCGCTACGAGACGCTCTACAACCTGGTGTTCGAGAACAAGGTCGTGCGCTACTTCCTCACCGCGGCGCCGTCGCTGGCCGAGATCGTCATGCTCGGCAAGGTGTGGTGGCACGCGACGCGCGAGATGGAGCGCGGGCGCCCGCGCTGGGACCTGGTGGTGCTGGACGCCCCCGCCACGGGCCACGGCCTCACCCTGCTCACCGTGCCGGACGTGTTCCTCTCGATCGTGAGCGAGGGGCCGCTCGCCCGGGACATGCGCGACATGCAGTTGCTGCTCAAGGATCCGGCGCGCTGCCGCACCTGCATCGTCACCTTGCCCGAGGAGATGCCGGCCAACGAGGCGATCGAGCTGCACCGGGCGCTCGATCAGCACGGCCTCCCCCAGGGCGCTCTCTTCCTGAACGGGGTCTTCGAGCCGCGGTTCGCCCCGCAGGAGCGCACCCAGGTCGCGCGCGGCGGTCCCCTCCTGGCGGCGGCGGCGGACGCGATGGAATCGCACGAGGCGCGCGCGGACCTCTCCGTCCGCTACGAGCAGCTGCTGCGCAACGAGGTGCGGCTCCCGCTCTTGGCCGTGCCGTACCTCTTCGATCGGTCGTTCGGCCCGCAGGCCATCGAGAAGGTCGCGCGCTCGATCGAGGCGGCGCTGTGAGGCGGCCGGAGGATCGCGCGCTCGCGCGCCATCCGCTCCTGGACCAGGTGCTCGCGCGCCGGCGGGTGGTGTGCTGCGTCGGACCCGGCGGCGTGGGCAAGACCACCACCGCGGCGGCGCTGGCGCTGCGCGCCGCGATGGCCGGGAAACGGTCGCTGGTGCTGACCATCGATCCGGCGCGCCGGCTGGCGAACAGCCTGGGGCTCAAGGCGCTCGGCAACCGGGAGACCCGCATCGACGACGCGCTGTTCCGCGCCGCCGGCCTGCACCCGCGCGGCGAGATGTACGCGATGATGCTCGACCTCAAGCTCACCTGGGACGAGCTGGTGCAGCGGCAGGCGCCCTCGCCCGAGCGCGCCCGGCAGATCCTGGAGAATCGCCTGTACCAGAAGCTGTCCACCGCGATGGCGGGCAGCCTGGAGTACATGGCGATGGAGAAGGTCTCCGAGCTGCGCAGCTCGGGGCGCTTCGACGTGGTGGTGCTGGATACCCCGCCCACCACCAACGCCCTCGATTTCCTCCGCGCGCCCGACCGCATCCTCGACGTGCTCGACAACGACGCGATGCGGATCCTGCTGGGGCCGATGCTCAAGGCGAGCCGGATCGGTTTGAAGCTCTTCGCGCTGCCCACCGGCCTGGTGCTGCGCACCCTGGCCAAGTTCACCGGCCAGGACTTCCTCCGCGACCTGGCGCACTTCATGGTCGCCTTCGAGGGCATGTACGAGGGCTTCAAGCAGCGCGCCAGCCAGGTGAAGCAGCTCCTCGCCGGCCCCGAGGCGGCGTTCGTGCTGGTCACCACCCCCAGCCCGCTCAGCATCGAGGATGCGCTCTTCTTCCATCGCGCCCTGCAGGCCGACGGGATCTCCACCGCCGCGCTGGTGGTGAACCGCGTCCAGCGCGACCCGCACCGGCTGGGAGGCCCGGATTCGGCGCCCGCACTGCGCGAGGCGCTGCAGCTCGCGCAGATCGCCGACGGCGGCGATCCGCCCCTCTCGCAGCGGCTCGCGCGTACGCTCGCCGAGCAGGGCACGCTGGCCGACCTGGACCGGCGCCAGGTGCAGGAGCTGTCGCGCACGCTGCCGGAGGTGCCGCTGTACGTCGTGCCGCGCCTGCGGAAGGACGTGCACGATCTCGCCGGTCTGTGGCAGATCGACGAATACCTGTCCGCCGCGGAGGAGTGAATGGCGTTCTACCTGGGCACGGTCGAGCTCCCCACGCAGAAGAAGCAGCAGATGGTGGACATCACCGCGCGCGTCCGCGCCGAGGTGAAGAGCAGCGGGGTGCAGAACGGCCTCTGCACCGTGTTCGCGCCGCACTCCACCGGCGCGGTCACCATCAACGAGAACACCGACCCCGACGTGCAGACGGACATCTTGAACGCTCTCGAGCGCGCCGTCCCGCAGAAGGGGAAGTACTACAAGCACGAGGAGGGAAACGCGCACGCGCACGCCAAGGCGGCGCTGGTCGGCGCTTCCGAGACGGTCCCGGTGCAGGGCGGAAAGCTGCTGCTCGGCACCTGGCAGGCGATCTACTTCTGCGAGTTCGACGGCCCGCGCAACCGCAAGCTGACCGTCACCGTGGTGGGCTGATGCGCGCCATCAAGGCGCTCGTCGCCTGGAGCGGAGGGAAGGACGCCGCCTGGGCGTTGCACCGCGCCCGCCGGCAGGACCTCGAGGTGGCCGCGCTCTTGACCACCATGGCCGGAGATCGCGTGGCCATGCACGAGGTGCGCAAAGCGCTGATCGAAGCGCAGGCCGCGGCGGCCGGCCTGCCGCTGTGGACGGTGCCCCTGCCCTGGCCGTGCTCGAACGCCGAGTACGAGTCGGCGATGAGCCGCGAGCTGCTGCGGGCCCGCGGCGACGGAATCGAGGCTGTCGTCTTCGGGGACCTGTTTCTGGCGGACATCCGCGCCTACCGCGAGTCGCTGCTGGCCGGGAGCGGCATCCGACCCGTTTTTCCGCTCTGGGGCCGCGACACCGCCGCGCTGGCGGAGGAGATGATCGCGGGCGGACTGCGGGCCACGCTCGTCTGCGTCGACCTGGCCAAGCTGCCGGCCCGCTTTGCCGGACGCGATTTCGACGCCGGCTTGCTCCGGGAATTGCCCGCCTCGTGCGACCCCTGCGGCGAAAACGGCGAGCTCCATACCTTCGCCTGGGCGGGCCCGATGTTCCGTGCTCCCGTGTCGATCGCGCCCGGGCGGGTCGAGGAGCGCGGTGGATTCGCTTACGCCGACCTCCTGCCTGCGGGGTAGCCGCCGTGTCCCTCCTGATCGCGCGCGGCCTCTCGCTGCGCTACGGAGGCAAGGTGCTGCTCGACGGCGCCGGCTTCGTGCTCGGGGCGCGCGACCGGGCCGGCCTCATCGGGCCCAACGGGTCGGGCAAGTCGTCTCTGCTCAAGGTGCTGGCGGGCGCCTTGGAGCCCGACGCCGGCCAGGTCCAGCTGGTGCGCAGGTCGCGGGCGGGCTACCTGCCGCAAGAGCTGGCCGAGCTGCCGCCGGGCTCGATCCTCGAAGGCGTCCTCGCCTCGGTGCCCGGCCGCAGGCAGCTGGAGGCGCGTCTGGTGGCCGCGCAGGCCGGGTTGGAGGCGGCCACCTCCGAGGAGGAACAGGTCGAGCTGGGCGGCGAGCTGGCGGAGCTGCACGAGGAGCTCGCGCATCACGAGGAGCGCTACGGGCGGCACCGGGCCGAGGAGATCCTCACCGGGCTGGGATTCGCTCCCGCGCAGCTCTCGCGGTCCGCCGCCGAGCTGTCGGGCGGCTGGCGCATGCGCGCGGCGCTCGCGGCCCTGCTCCTGCAGGATCCCGAACTGCTGCTCCTGGACGAGCCGACCAACCACCTCGACGTGCCTACGCTGGAGTGGTTCGACGACAGCTTGCGCCGCTCGCGCAAGGCGCTGGTGCTCGTCTCGCACGACCGCGAGTTCCTCGACCGGCACGTCTCTCGTGTGCTCGCGCTGGAGCCCGAGGGCCTGCGCACGTATCCCGGGAACTACGAGGACTACCTCGCCGCGCGCGCCGCCGAGGAAGAGCAACTCCTGGCGAAAGCCGAGCGGCAGCAGAAGCGCCGGGCGCAGACCCTCGCCTTCATCGAGCGCTTCCGGGCCAAGGCGACCAAGGCGCGGCAGGTGCAGAGCCGGATCCGGCAGCTCGACAAGGAAGAGCGGATCGAGGTGCGCGAGGAGCGCGCCACGGTGCGCTTCCGCTTTCCCCAGGCGCCGCGGAGCGGGCGCGAGGTGGCGCGCCTGGCGGGGGTGGACAAGTCGTACGGCGAGCGGCCGGTGTACCGCGGTCTCTCCGCCCAGGTGCTGCGAGGCGAGCGCATCGCCGTCATCGGCCTGAACGGCGCCGGCAAGACCACGCTGCTGCGGCTCCTCGCGGGCGAGCTGGCGCCGGACGCGGGCACCGTCCAGCTCGGCCACAACGTGCGGCTGGGCTATTTCGCGCAGCACCACACGGACCAGTTCGACCCTTCGCGCACCGTGCTGGAGGAGGTGGCGCGGCTGGTCCCGGATCAGCCGCAGAGCTGGGTCCGCGGCGTCCTCGGCGCCTTCCTCTTCTCGGGCGACGACGTCGACAAGCCCATTGCCGTGCTCTCCGGAGGAGAGCGGGCCCGGGTGGCCCTGGCGAGGCTGCTCGTCCTCCCCTCCAACTTCCTGCTCATGGACGAGCCCACCAACCACCTCGATCTGGACTCCTCCGAGGCGCTCATCGAGGCCCTCACCGGGTACGAAGGGACGCTCCTCTTCGTCTCGCACAACCGCTCGTTCGTGAACGGGCTCGCCACGCACGTGTGGGAAGTGAAGGACCTCGGCGTCGACGCGCAGCC
>Ga0137394_10001552_pt1 | contig 16825 bp, 14 predicted proteins | sample czobulk116metaG_FD_108278 | JGI IMG/M metagenome (GOLD analysis project Ga0137394, IMG submission 108278) | Vadose zone soil microbial communities from Angelo Coast Range Reserve, California, USA - czobulk1.16 metaG | ecosystem: Environmental > Terrestrial > Soil > Vadose zone | place: USA...
CAAGCCCTGACACCCCCGGGTCGCGGGGCAGCGGCCGCTGCCTTCGTGTCTTTGAACGCTCTGTCGTTGCGCCCGCGAAACGTCGACCGCTGAGCGCGGCGGGCCCGGCTTCCACCGCGCGGCCGTGTGAGACCTCGCGCCGGGGCCCCGCCGCGCGGAGTTCGCGCGGTGGGCGGCGCGAGGCGAACCGAGGGGAGGCTTGCGCAGCAAGCCGGACCCGTGCCGCGCGGTGGAAGCCGGGCCCGCCGCGCTCAGCGGGGGAAGGCCTCCCGCACGCCCCCATCGACGGTGACGATGCAGCCGGTAGTCTTGGAGGAACGATCGGAAGCCAGCCAGAGCGCCGACTCGGCGACGTCCTCGGCCAGCACGCGGACCTTGAGCAGGTTGCGGTTGCGGTAGAACTCCTCGAGCCTCTCGACCGCCACGCCGTGAGCCCGGGCGCGCTCCTCGCGCACCTCGTCCGACCACAGACGGGAGTCCTGGAAGATGGCGTCGGGGTTGACGATGTTCACCCGGACGCCGTGCTCACCGGCCTCGATCGCCAGGACGCGCGCCAGCTGCGTCTCGGCCGCCTTGGCGGCGCTGTAGGCGCCGAAATCCTTCCCGGGGGCCAGCACGTTCTTGGAGGCGATGAAGACCAGGCTGCCGCCGATCCCCTGCTCTTTCATGACCCTCAGGGCGGCGCGCGACACCAGGAAGTGGCCGGTGGCGTTGACGTCCAATGAACGGCGCCAGTCCTTCAGATCCATCGTGTCGATCGGGGATGAGTGGGCCACCCCGGCGTTCGAGACCAGGACGTCCAGCCCGCCGTAGAGGACGATCGCCTCCCGGAAGGCCGCCAGGACGGCGGTCTCATCCGTGACATCCAGCCGGAGACCGGCCGCCCGGTCCAGGCCATGACGGTCGCAGATCTCGCGCGCCACGCTCGACGCCCCCTCGCCGTCCAGATCGGTGACGACGACGTGGCACCCCTCCGCCGCCAGCCTGCGGGCGACGGCGCGGCCGATGCCGTGGGCCGCGCCGGTGACCAGCGCGACCCGGCGCTCCAGCTCCTTGCCCGGGCGGGCCAGCGTGAGCTTGTACAGCTCCATCGGCCAGTACTCGACGTCGAACGTGTCCTGGACGTCCAGGGAACGGTACTCGCCGATCCCCTGCGCCGACCGCAGAACGCCGATGGTGTGGTGATAGATGTCCGCCACGATGCGCGTGTGCCTGGCGTCCTTCCACGCCGTGAACATCCCGAGACCCGGAATCAGGATCACCCGCGGCTGCGGATCCAGCTTCGGCTCCTTCCCCGTCGCGTGCTTCTTGAAATAGAGGTCGTACCAGGAGGCGTAGCTCGCGAGCCCCCTGGCGATCGCCTGCTTGAGGGCGGCGATCCCCTCCTCCGTTTCCAGGGCGGAGGCGAAGCGCGGGTCCACGAACAGCGGTCGCGGCTTCGTGTACAGGAGGTGGTCCGGCGTCGCCGGCCCGGCCAGCGACAGCTGCGGGCCCGCTTCCGAGCCCACGAACCCGAGGACATCGTCCTCGTCGTCATAGCGCAGGACGACCCGCTTCGGATGAGCGGCTGCGGTCTCGGCGTCCACGGCCTCCGTCGAGCGGCCGCTCAGGAGCCCCCGCAGGTACGGCGCGATGCGCGCGACGATCGCGCGACGGGCCTCCTTCGCCAGCGCCGGCCGGGCCGTCTGCCCGAACACCCGCTTCCCCTTCCCGCGGTCGCGCGCGTACTCCTCGGCGCGGGTGTTCATCTCGATCGTGGCGTCGTACGAGTCTTTCGCCGTCCGTCCCCAGGTGATGAGACCATGCTTCTCGAGGACGACGCAGCGCGCCCCGGGATGTTCCGCGACCGCCGCCGCCACCTGGCGCGACAGGGCGAACCCGGGGCGGCGGTACGGGATCCACACCGCCTCGTCTCCATAGACCGCCTCCACGTGCCGCCGGCCGTCGACGGTGTTCGTGAGCCCCAGGATGGCGTCGGCGTGCGTGTGATCGATGTGGGGATGCGGAACGAATCCATGCAGGAGCGTCTCGATCGAAGGACGCGGCGACCCCGGCTCCATCAGGCACTGCACGAGGTAGCCGACCATCTCATCGTCGCTCATCGAGCCGCGCTCACGGAGAGGCTCGAGGTCGTCCAGACGGATGCCGGGGAACTGCTTCGCCTCGATCGTCTTGAGGTCCGAGCCGCTCCCCTTGATGCGCATGACGCGCACGCTCCGGCCGCGGAAATCGGTCTCCGTCAGCTTGATCGACGTGTTCCCCCCGCCCCAGACCACCAGACGGGTGTCGCGGCCGATCAGGCGGGAACGGTAGACCAGCAGGTCGAGCCCCTCGAGGCCTTTGGCTTCCGTGTCGCTCCACAGGTTGTCCATGACCCGCGGATTATATTGGACTGTCGTGCTCCATGCGCAACACTCTCCGCGCCACGTAGGTGAGGTTCCCTGTGGCTGCGGGCCCGAAGACGCCGTATATTCGGAAGGATGCGCGCCCCCCTCGATCGCAAAAAAGTGATCCGCCTGATCGTCCTCGCTCTCTCCCTGGCGGGGCTGGCGGTGGCCGCCGCCGCCTTTCTGCGGTTCGTGCACTCGGTGGCCGCGAACGCCGTGGAAGGCGGTCCCGCGCTGACCCGGTATGCCGAGTACTACAAGCAGATCGGGGCGTACTATGCCCGCGGATTCACCACCGGCTTCTTCGTCTGCTACTTCCTGATGCTCTTCGCGATGGTCGTCGGATCGTGGGTGGACGAGAAGCGCCGGGTCCGCCGCGACGCGCGCGCCGCCGGGACGGCGGTCCGGGAGACAGCCACCGCACCCGCCCTCGCCGGCGAGCCGGTCGTCCCCGAATAGAAGGCCCGGCAGCCCGGCCGGGATTGCGCGTTGTCACGGCGGATGACCGCTGCTAGAATCCGCGCATGTCGCGACGCGTCCGGGCGACCGGCCTCATCGTGCTTTTCCTCTGGCCCGTGGCGCTGGCGCAATCCTGGACGGACGCCACGCGCTCCCGGATGGTCCGGGACGCGCTCAAGATCTCCCCGCCGGCGCTGAGCGAAATCCTCGCGCATTACGAGAAGGACCTGCAGCGCGGCATGCTCGAGCCGTCGCGGCACGAGAGCGAGGAGGTCCATTTCCAGCTCGCCGACGGCAAAGGGGGGCTCGCCGGGGTCGCCATCGACCGGAAGGTGCGCGACATCCGCGGTCTGCTCGCCAGGCGGGCGCCGTTCGGCAGCGTCACCTACGAGATGGGCGTGCTGTCGCACCTGGTGGCGGACGTCGAGTTCCCCCTCAGCGCCTCGGACGCCGATCCGCGCGAGCCCCTGTACCGTGACGCCTACAGCCGGTACATCGAGCGCATGCTCGATCGGATTCCATTCGTCCTCGATCGCGACGCTCCGCCAGCGCTCGAGAAGGACGACATCCGGGGGTTCGTCAGGGACATCGCGCGCCGCGCCGGCAGGAACTACGCGCTCATAGGCCCGGCGTTCAAGGACGACGGCACGCCGAAGTCCCCCTCCGCCCTCGACGAGCGCTCCGTCCCGTTCGGGATCGCCTCCTTGTCGTACTCGCACTCCACGAGCGACATCGCCTGGATCTGGAGGCACCTGTGGGTCTCGATCAACGGCGACATGCACGGCACGCCGTTCCTGGGAGCGCCGCCTCCCGAGAAGGTCAAGGTCCCGCCCCGCCCGCCCAAGACGAAACGCGCAGCGCCCCCGGCGACTTCCAAGGCCTCGCCGACTCCTTCGCCGACACCGGCCCAGGGGACGCCGTGACGAGACCGGCCGGCAAGAAGCGCGCGCTCGTCAGCGTCTTCGACAAGACCGGCGTCGTCGATCTCGGTCGCGAGCTCACGGCCCTCGGATACACGCTTCTGTCCACCGGCGGGACCGCGGCGGCACTGAAGGGGGCCGGCGTGCCGGTCGTGGAGATTGCCCACTACACCGGCCAGCCGGAGATCCTGGAAGGGCGCGTCAAGACCCTCCACCCGAAGGTCCATGGCGGCATCCTGGCCGACCTCTCGAAGGAGTCCCATCGCGCCGACCTGACGCGATCGGGGATCGAGCCGATCTCCCTGGTGATCGTCAACCTCTACCCCTTCCGCGAGGTCGCGGCGCGTCCCGGGGCGCGTCTGGAGGAGATCATCGAGATGATCGACGTCGGCGGGCCGGCCATGGTGCGGGCGGCGGCCAAGAACCACCGCCACGTCGGCGTCGTGGTCGACCCGGCGGACTATCCGGCGATCCTGAAGGAGCTGAAGGAAGGGGGCGCGCTGGGGGACGAGACGCGGTTCTCCCTGGCGGTCAAGGCATTCGCCCACACCGCGTCGTACGACGCGGCCATCCGTGACGAGCTGACGGCGCGGCTGGCCGGGACGACGGCCCCTTCCGGCCAGCCCCCGCCATCGGCCGGCGCACGCGTGGTCTTCCCCCCGCGGCTCGTGATCGAGGCGCGTCTCCTGCAGGAGCTGCGCTACGGGGAGAACCCGCATCAGCGCGGGGCGCTCTACGCGGACCCGGGCGAGACGTCCGGAACCGTGGCCGCCGCCCGGCAGGTGCAGGGGAAGGACCTGTCGTTCAACAACATCATCGATCTCGATGCCGCCTGGAGGGCGGTGAACGAGTTCGACGTTCCGGCCGCGGTCATCATCAAGCACAACAACCCGTGCGGCGCCGGCACGGGCGGCTCGCTGAAGGAGGCGTTCATCAAGGCGCGGCAAGGCGATCCGACATCCGCGTTCGGCGGAATCGTCGCGTTCAACCGGCCGCTCGACGCGCCCGCCGCCCTGGAGGTCGCGTCGATCTTCCTGGAATGCCTCATCGCCCCGGGCTACGAGGCCGCGGCGCGCGACGCGCTCGCGGAGAAGAAGAACCTGCGCGTGATGGAGGCGGGCCCGGCGCGGGACATGTACCGCGGGATCGATGTCCGGCGCGTGACCGGCGGCTACCTGGCGCAGGACTGGGACGTGGTCAGGACCGACATGGCGAAGGCGCGCGTGGCGACGCGGCGGGCGCCCACCCCCGACGAGCTGCGGGCGCTCGACTTTGCCTGGCGCGTCGCCAAGCACGTCAAGTCGAACGCCATCGTCCTGGCGCACGCGGATCGGACGATCGGCATCGGCGCCGGTCAGATGAGCCGCGTCGACTCGGTGCGCCTGGCGGTGATGAAGTCCCTCGTGCCGACCCGGGGAGCCGCGCTGGCGTCCGACGCGTTCTTCCCGTTCCGCGACGGCATCGACGAGGCCGCCAGGGCCGGTGTCGCGGCCGTGGCCCAGCCGGGCGGCTCGCTCAAGGACAGCGAGGTGATCGCGGCCGCCGACGAGCACGGCATGGCGATGGTGCTGACGGGCAGCCGCCACTTCCGGCACTAAGATAAAAGGGCGATCGGAGTCCCGGGTCGGGTCGGCGGACGGCTAGCGCTGATCGAAGGCGCGCGGCGTGAGGCCGTCCGTGAAGGCGTAATAGGTGCGGTCCTTCGCCCGGTTCGAATACTTCTCGGCGACTTCCTGAAGCTTCAAAGCGGAGGCGTCGTCCGGGTCGACCGCCAGCTCCTCGGACAGCTTGACCTGGGCATCCTTCGTGTTGCCCGCCTTCAGGAGCGCGACGGCCCAGTTGTACCACGAGTTCCGGATGTACAGGTCGATGTCCCCGAGACCCTTGTCGCGCGGCAGGCGGTAGAGCTTGCGCAACGCGTTCTCGTAATCCTTGTCCGCGTAGAGCCTCTTCGTCGAGTCGAACTCGTCCTGCAACTTCTGGTCAACGTCGATCTTCGCCTGCGCCTTGTCGGCGAGATCCTTCACCTCGATGTTGGCCGGGTCGAGGGCCAGGACGGCGTTCAGCTTGGCGCGCGCCTCCCGCCACTTCCCGAGACCGAGCAGCCGGCGGCCGTCCGCCGTGTAGACCGCGATCCGTCTCTGCGTCTCTTCCTTCGAGAGTGCGGGGACCGTTGGAGGCTTGATTGGTTCCGACGACTGCGGGGCAGCGTTCGAGGGGGCCGCTCCGGCCACACCACCGGCCGGCGCTGCCGCGGGAGGCCGGTTGGTCCCGGCGGCCGCTCCGCCCGGAGCCTGCGCCGCCGCGGGCGGGACCTGAGAGGGTGCAGGCCCCGGCGCCCCGACGGACGCGGACGCCCCATCCCCCTGCGGGGGCGGGGCGGTCTGCTGCCGGCTCGTCCCGCCGATGGGCGTGGGGATGGGACCATGGCCCCCGTCGACGGCTCCGGCAGGGGCTCCCGCGGGTGGGGCGACCGGATGGCTCGGCTGACCGAGTCCGCCGAGCAGGCGGGGCAGCAGGCCGGGCTGCGTGTAGACGTACCAGCCCCCTCCACCGATGCCGGCGAGGAGGAGCAGAAGAAGGAAGAGTTTCTTCAGCGAAGAGCCGCCACGGCGCCCCGACGGCACCGGTCTCGGTCTCTCGGCCTGCCGGAATTTCGTCGCGGGCGCGGGGGACTCGAACACGTCGGCAGCCTGGGCGGCCGTTTCGGAGCGCCCCCTCCCCTTGCCCGCCGGGGCGTGCGTCGCGGTCTTCGGGCTCGCCTTCGCCACCGGCACCGACTCGGGCTCCTTGGTGGCCGTGTCGTGGGAGGCGCCAGGCATTCCGGGCATGTCGCTCGAATCGAGGAGCGACATCAGATCCATCCCGCCTGTGTCGGCCGGCTTCCCTGTCGCCTTGGCGCCGGTGCCGCGCAGGAGTCCGCGCTCCTTGTCCTTGAGGTTGAGCTGCGTGAGCTCGGTCTCCCAGGCGGCCGTCGCCTCCTCGCCCACGTCGGCGACAGGCACGGTGCCGGAAGCAGCGTCCGGCTTGACCGGCGCCGCCGTCTGCGGCGTGGTCCTGGCCGGGGGGTTCGCCGGCGCCGCCGGTTTCGCGGGGGCGGAGGGAGCGGGGACCGGTCCCTGGCTCTTCTTCGCCGCACCTGAAACGACGGGCGGGGGGACGACCGGTCCAGCCTTGGGAGCGGGCGCCTCCTTCACCTCGGCGGCGGCCGTCCCCTGGAGCGGAGCGGGGGGCGACGGCGGCGTGGCGGAAGCGGGCTCGCTGTGAACGACGCGCGACGTGGGGGGACGGACCGTCCGGGCCTCGACAACCTCTTCCTGGACCGCGGGGGGATCGGGTGAGCCGATGCCCCCCGGACCCTCTCCGGCCAGCTCGAATGGAGACTCCTCCGGTCCCGTGCCGCCGAGCGCCGGATCGTCGAACGCCGCCTCGAGCGCCGCGCGCGCGGAGACCTCTTCCTGCGTCCGCGCCGCCTCGCCCGGTTCGGAATCCCGGCTCAGGGCGCCGGGCGCGGGTTCGGGAGCCTCAAAAGCCTCGGGGTGCTGCTCCCGGGCCGCCTGGGCCGGCGCGGGCGGCACCGGCGTCGCGGGGGGCCCGGCGGGCGTTCTCTGGTTCAGCTTGACGCCGGCGGCGATCGCCTGCGGCATGGTCAGCTTGACGGTCATGCCGCCGAGCTGGCTGGCCGCTGCCTTCAGGCTCGCCTGGATCTTGTCGCGGATCTCCTTGAGCAGGGTCTTGCCGCCCGGGTGCGTCGCGTCGAGAGCGAAGACCTTCTTGCATTCCGCCTCGGCTTCCGAGAATCGCTCCTGCGATAGAAGCTCGCGGGCGAGGACCAGGTGCTCTTCGATGAACGGCGACGACTCGAAGGCGTGCTGAGCCTCTTCGAGAAGTTTGAGGATCTCGGGCGATTCGGGATCGAGCGGCAGGAGGCCCTGCGCCCCCTCGATGGCCTCGGAGTACTTGCGCTCCGAAAGGAGCTGCTTGATGCGCGCGACACCGAGGTCGATCCGGGCCTCGGTCTCTTCGACCGGCGCCCCCGCGCCCGGGTCGGCGCCGTCCGCCGGAACCGCGACGGCCTCCTCGGCCCCCCCCGGCGATGCCGTGTCGAAGTCTCCCAGGAGGAGGGTGGCCATGCGGATCCCCTCCTGCGCCTTCTGGCTGCCGGGGTCGACGCTGAGGGCTTCCTTCCAGGCCTCGATGGCCCCCTTGTACTCACCTCCGTTGTAGAGGGAGGAGGCCTTGGCCAGGAGTTCCTGAAGTCTTTCGTCGTCGATCACGACTCCATCCGTGCCGGGCTGACGGAAAAATGGACAGACTCCAAGCCCCGCAACGGCTCAATTTATGCCCGGAGAACGGGAAGTCAAACTGCGGAGGAGGGTTCGGGGAGGCTCAGGAGGCCTGGCGCGGGACGGAGGATGAGGCCTTTTTCAGCGCCTCCTTCAGCATCGGCAGATCCTTGAAGCCCGGGTTGATCTCCTCGACCTTGGAGAACGCGTCGGTCGCGGTCTTGACATCGTTCTTGCTCGACAGGGCCACGATCCCCAGATTGAGCCAGGTCTGCCAGTGTCTGGAATCGTAGGAGAGGGAGGTGCGGAATTGCGCGATCGCGTCGTCGGCCATGCCCATCTCGTACAGACAGATCCCCATGTCGGTGCGCGCGTCCACATCCTTCGGGGTGACCTCGAGGCCTCTCTTGTAAAACTGTACGGCCTCCTCGAACTTGCGGGCGTCGTGGTACATGTTTGCGAGGCGGATGAGGGACGCCGCGTCTTTCGGGTTCTTCTCGATCGCCGCCTTGAGGCTCTTGATCTCCTCGAACACGGTCGCCATCATCTGCTCGTTCCCGCCGCCGCCTCCGACGGCACCGCCCCCCTGGTCCGCCGGCTGCGGGACGCTCTGCCCCATGCCCATGTTGCCCGCGGCCGGCACGGGAGCGGCCTGCTGCACGACCTTCGGCTCGTGCACGGCGTAGGCGATGACGTATCCGAGGAGGAAGCCGAACAGGATTCCGGAGACGAGAAACTGCAACTGGTCCTTGTTCATGCGAAGACGGAACCTAGCACAGGAATCCGGGTGAAGCAAGGCGAGACGGGTTCCGGGCGCCGCTGTGCTATAGTCCCGGCGTGACGCCCGTGACGTCGCCCGCGCCGCCCCTTCCTGGTCGTTCACGCTCCCGCTTTTCGCTGCTCGTCGGATCGATCCTCGTCGGCGCGTTCCTGATGTGCGCTCTCCTCGCGCCTGGAATTTCGGCCTGGCTCGGCGACGATCCGTACACGCAGGTGGCCCCGCGCTCGGTCACGCCGCCGACGCCTCCGACCGCGCGCAACTGGCTCGGCACCGACGCGCTCGGCCGCGATCTACTGAGCCGCCTGCTGTACGGGGCACGCATCTCCCTCGAGGTCGGGGTCCTGGCCGAGGTCATCGCTCTGGCGATCGGCACGGCCCTCGGCGCCGCGGCCGGCTACACGGGCGGACGAATCGACGCCTTCCTGATGCGCTGCACCGACCTGGTGCTGGCCTTCCCTGCGCCGCTTTTGGCCCTGGCGATCATCGCCACGGTTCCCGAGCCCGACACCGCGCCCCTGCTCCGGGTCCTGCCGCACCCGTCGGTCGGCGTGGTGTTCCTGGTCCTCGGCTGTCTGGGCTGGGGGGGCATCGCCAGGCTGGTGCGCGCCGAGTTCCTGCGCCTGCGCGAGCAGGAGTTCGCGCAGGCGGCGCAGGCCATGGGCGCCGGAGGCGTCCGCGTCGTGCTCCGCCACCTGCTGCCGAACGCCCTGCGGCCGCTCATCGTCGCGGGGACGCTCGGCATCGGCGGGAACATCCTGATGGAGTCCTGGCTGTCGTTCCTCGGGGTGGGCGCGCGGCCGCCCCTTCCATCCTGGGGGACCATGGTGACTGAGGGGCAGGAATACTTCCTGGCCCGGCCGTGGGTCTGTCTGTCCCCGGGCCTGGCGATCCTCCTCGTCGTTCTGGGGTTCAACCTTCTTGGAGACGCGATCGGCGACAGGCTCGACCCGCGCCGCAACCGGGCCGTCGCGTGAGCGGAGACACAGGCATGCACAGAGACGACCCCACCCCTCGCGTCCGCCCCCTGGCCGCGGCCCTGCTCGCCGTCACCCTGGCCTCGGCCGCGGTCACCGCCTGCGCCCCCGCGGGCCCCGCCCCGAAGAAGGAGGAGCAGGTCTTCCGCTTCCGGCTGCACGAGGATCCGCCGACGCTCGATCCGGCCCTGTCGAACGATCAGTTCTCCGAGGCGGTCATCCTGAACGTCAACCGCGGCCTGGTCGAGCTCGACCCGCTCACGCTCGAGATCCATCCGGCGGTCGCCGACTCCTGGACGATTTCCCCCGACAACCGCGTGTACACCTTCCACCTGCGCGACGGCGTCCGGTTCCACAACGACCGCGCGGTGACGTCCCAGGACGTGGCGTATTCCTTCAAGCGACTTCTGAGGAAGGAGACCGGCTCGCCGCGCCGTTTCCTGCTCGAGCCTCTCGAAGGGGCCGGAGAGTTCATCGGCGGCAAGAGCGCCGACGTGAAGGGTCTGGAGACTCCCGACGATCGCACCGTGGTGCTGCGTCTGTCGAAGCCGTTCGCGCCGTTCCTGTCGCAGCTGACCATGGCCAACGCGGCCATCCTGCCGAAGGAGGTGTACGACGATCCGGGCAAGGCGTACCTGCGCGCGCCGGTCGGGTGCGGCCCCTTCAGGTTCGCGCGCTGGGAGCAGGCCAACTTCATCGAGCTCGCGGCCTTCGGCGGCTACTACGGCGGGAGACCGGCGCTGGATCGCGTGATCATCCGCATGATCGAGAACCGGGCGAGCGCCCTGCAGGAGTACATCGCCGGTGGACTCGACAGTCTCGACGAGACCCCCTCGGTGACGGACACGGCGATGATGGAGAAGATCGGCAAGGACGTCAGGAAATACCCCTTCATCGGCACCGGCTACATCGGCTTCAACCTGGCGCTCCCGCCGTTCGCCGGCAACCCTAATCTTCGAAAGGCGTTCAACTACGCCGTCGACAAGGCGTACCTGTGGGAGGTGCTCTCCCCCGGCGGGAACACCCCGGCCAACGGGATCATCCCACCCGGCATTCCCGGACACGACGCCGATCTGCCGGGCTACCCGCACGACGAGGCGAAGGCGAGGAGCCTCCTCGCGAAGGCGGGCTATCCCGGCGGGAAGGGACTTCCGCCGATCGCGCTGTGGGTGAACACGGGAGAGGACAACAGGAAGATCGCCACGCAGATCCAGTCCGATTTGAAGACGATCGGCGTCGACATCTCCATCCGTGAAGTCGACTGGGGCGCCTACATCTCCGGCGTGTCGGGCACAGCCGAGAAGCCCGGGCAGGCGCAGATGTTCCGTTTCGGCTGGTACCTCGACTACCCGGACGCCGACGCCATCCTGAGACCGCTCCTGTCCTCCGCGAACTGGGGACCGGCGGGGAATTTCGGCCGCTACAAGAACCCCGCGTTCGACGCGCTCGTCGATCGCGCTCTCTCGCTGACCGACCCGAAGGAGCGCGCCCTGCTGTACGGCAAGGCCGAGAAGATCGCCGTCATGGACGACGCCGTCTGGATCTTCCTCAACTACTACCAGTCGGAGACGCTCTACAAGCCGTACGTGAAAGGGGTCGTCCTGTCGCCGCTGGGCGAGTTCCGCCTGCCGCTCGAGCGGCTGCGGATCGAGAGGGACGCGATCTGACGAGCTATCTCATCCGACGCCTCCTCGGACTGGTGCCCGTGCTCCTGGCCGCCGCGACGCTCGTCTGGCTGTTCGTCTTCTGCCTGCCCGGGGACCCCGCGCGTCTGATCGCCGGCGGCCGGGTGGCCGACCCGGACGTCCTCTCCGCCATCCAGAAGGAGTGGGGACTCGATCGTCCGGCGCCGTTGCAATATCTCACGTACCTCGGCAAGCTCCTGCGCCTCGACCTCGGGACGTCTTACATCCAGAAACGAAGCGTCGCGTCGATCATTGCCGAGACGTTCCCGGCCACGTTCATCCTGGCGATCGCCGCCGTCCTGCTCGCCACCGTCTTCGGGCTCGGGCTGGGATCGATCGCCGCCCTGAACCGGGGCAGGCTCCTCGACACGCTCGTGCTGGTCCTCGCTCTCCTGGGCATGTCCATCCCGGTCTTCTGGCTCGGCCTCATGCTGATGCTGGTGTTCGCCGCGCGTCTCTCCTGGCTTCCCGTCCTGGGCTACGGCATGGAGGGGATGGTGATCCCCCTCACCTCGATCCGCCTGCCGGAATGGGACCACCTCGTCCTGCCGGCCGTGACGCTGTCCCTGGTGTCGATGGGGGCGATCGCGCGCATCACGCGCGCCAGTCTCGTCGAGGCGGGGACCGCCGACTTCCTGCGCACGGCCCGAGCCAAGGGGGCCGGCGCCGCCCGCGTCTTCGCGCGGCACGCCCTGCAGAACGCCCTCATCCCCGTGGTCACCGTGGTCGGGCTCAACTTCGCGTCTCTCCTCGGGGGGGCGGTCGCGACCGAGTATGTGTTCGCCTGGCCGGGCCTGGGGAAGACGATCGTGCGCGCCATCGGTCTTCGGGATCTGCCCGTCGTCGAAGGATGCTCACTGTTCCTGACCGCCGTCTTCGTCCTGGCGAGTCTCGGCATCGATCTCCTCTATCTCGTCCTCGATCCCCGCATTCACTACTCCTCGACCGCCTAGGAGTGTGTCCGAGTAATAGCATGGGTCGGCAGTGGCCCGGAACCCGGCTGCGGTGGGGCGGCCCCGGAGACCCCGGCCGCTTTGGGCTAGAATCGGGCTCACTCCGGAGGAGTCGCGATGCCGAAGGGCCTTCCGAACCTGCTGGGCCTGGACCGGAACGAGCTGGCCTCGGTCCTGGCGCCCCTCGACGCACGCCCGTTCCACGCCGCGCAGCTCTTCCACCAGATGTACGGACGCCTGGAGACCGATTTCCGGGCGATGACCGACCTGTCTTCGGCGCTGCGCCGCGAGCTGGCGGACCGCTTCCGGGTCGCTCTGCCGGAGATCAAGACGGTGCGCCGATCGACGGACGGGTCGAAGAAGTACCTGATGGTCCTGGAGGACGACCGCGAGATCGAATCGGTCTACATCGTCTACGGCACGCGCGTCACACTCTGCCTGTCGTCCCAGGTCGGCTGCCCTCTCGCCTGCCGGTTCTGCCTGACCGGGACGATGGGCCTCGTGCGCAACCTGACTCCGGGGGAGATCCTCGGGCAGGTCGTCGTGATGGCGCGCGACAACGCGCTTCGCGGAGCGGGCTATCGTGTCGTCCTGATGGGGATGGGCGAGCCGCTGAACAACTACGACCCGGTCATGAGCGCATTCCGCGTCATGGTGGACGAGAAGGGGTTCGGCCTGACGCCCCGCAGAGTCACCCTGTCGACCGCAGGTCTCGTTCCCGGGATCGACAGGCTGGCGAAGGAGCGCCCCCGGCCGCGACTGGCGATCTCCCTCGGGGCCGCCCACGATGCGCTGCGCGACGACCTGATTCCGATCAACCGCAAGTACGACCTGGAGGCGCTGGTGGCCGCCTGCCGCCGTTTTCCCCTGGGCCCGCGCGAGACGATCACCTTCGAGTACTGTCTCATCGACGGCGTGAACGACACCGACGCGGACGCCCGGCATCTTTCGCGTCTGACCCGAGGGTTCAAGTCCAAGGTCAACATCATCCCGTACAACGAAGCGGGGGTGCCCGGGTTCAGGACCCCCGCGGTGGACCGCGCCCAGAGATTCCGCGACACGCTTCTGGCCCGCGGTGTCATGGCCACGATCCGCTGGAGCAAGGGGCGCGACGTCGGGGCGGCCTGCGGCCAGCTCGCGACGACGGTCCCGGCGGGCTGAGCCCCCGATCGCGAGCGACGCCGCGCGGCAGACGGGGCGCGTGTCGAGGCCGGACGTCAGCCGACGAGGGCCGCCCGCAGGAGGCCGACCGCCGCGGCGGGATCCGGCGCGCCGGCGATGCAGGAGATGGCCGCGACACCGGCGATCGCGAGGCCGCGGAGCTCGGCCGCGCGCCCGGGCGTGATGCCGCCGATGGCCCAGACTGGAACGCGCACGCCCTCGACGACCTTGCGCAGGAGGTCCGGTCCCTGGGGAGGACCGAACGCAGCCTTGCCGGGCGTTTCGAACACCGGGCCGAAGATCAGGTAATCGGCCCCCTCCTTCTGCGCCTGCCGCGCCTCCGCCAGCGAGTGCACCGACCGGCCGATCACCCATCGTTTTCCCGCGGCGCGCCGCACCTTTTCGATCGGCAGCCCGTCGGCGGGCAGGTGGACGCCCGCCGCCTTCGCGGCGAGGGCGACATCGAGCCTGTCGTTGACCACGACCGGGCAGCGCCGAGCGGTCGACTTCGCGACCTCGACGATCTCGCGGGCCAGCGCCAGGAGCGGGCCCCCCGCGAGATCCTTCTCGCGCACCTGGATGAGATCGCACCCGCCCGCGATCGCCCCCTTGACCACCTCCAGGAGCGGCCGCTCACCGGTGGCCGTCCTGGAGGTGACGAAGCAGACGCCCGGTCTGTCGGGCCGGTGGATCATGGATTCTTGAGGTTGCGGCAGAACGCGAGGAAATCGACCGCCCCCATCCCGATCTGGAGGAGACCGAGGGCCGAGATCGATCCCCGGACGAAGCCGCTCAGGAGAATCGGGCGGAGGGGCGGGATCTGGGCGAAGTAGGAGTGGACCCAGAGAAGCGACCACGGGACCAGGACGAGGAATACGCCTGTCTCGACGATGTAAAGAAGATAGAGGAAGTAGAGGATCGGCCGTCTCATCGGACTCCGGTTGCTGCGGACATGCTCCAAAGAGTAGCAGATCCCTCGGCCCGGCGGCGATCCCCGGGGATGGGACGAGCGCCGGGTCGCGGCGATTGACTGACGGGGGGCTTCTGGTAGAATGCGCGTCCCAGCGATCCTATGAACGATCTGAGAATCGCCTCGGTCCCGTTCGTCAACGCGCAGCCGCTCACCTGGGGCTTCACGCGCGGCCCCTACCGCGGTATTTTCCGGCTCCAGCACACGGCACCCGCCCGGATACCGGACCTTCTCCGCGCGGGAAAGGTGGACGTCGGGTTGATCCCGTCCATCGAGTACCTGGGTCTTCCGGGGGCGGAGTTCCTGCCGCAGATCTGCATCGCCTCGAAGCGCCGGGTGCGCTCGGTCTACCTGGCGTCGCGGCTGCCCCTGGAGGAGATCAGGAGCGTCGCGCTCGATCTGAATTCCCGCACCTCGGTGGCCCTGCTCAAGATTGTCCTGTGGCACAGGGGCGTGCGGGATGCGGCGTTCCACGAGCGGGCGCCGTCGCTCAAAGAGATGCTGCGCGACCACGACGCGGCTCTCCTCATCGGCGACGCGGCCTTGACGGCCGAGACATCCGGACTCCTGGTTCACGACCTGGCGGCCGAGTGGTTCGCCCTGACCGGTCTGCCGTTCGTCTTCGCCCTCTGGGCCGTGAGGCCGGGCGTGGTCCTGCCGGACGGGGTGCGGCCGTTCCTGGAATCGCGCCGCATCGGCATGGCCAACATCAGGGAGATCGCCCTGCGGGCGGGTGATGATCTCAAGATCGCAGCCGAGTCTGTCGAGTCGTACTTGAAGACGAACATCCATTTCTATCTCGGCTCCGAGGAACGCAGGGGGCTCGGGCTGTTTTTCCGGCAGGCCCAGCAGCTAGGCCTCACACCCGGCTGGCGGCCGATCCGTTTCCGCGAGCCGTTCGACTGGGAGCGGGTGCCGGCCCCCGCGGCCCCGGCGCGGCGCGCCGTTGAGTGAGATGCTTCCGATCGGGAACGACGAGGGCGGGATCGATCCCCGCATGTGGGAGCGCGTCGGTGACGAGGACCTGCGCAGGACACGCGCCCCGTCGCCGGACATCGATGCGATCCTGGATCGCGTCACGTCCGGCGAGCGGCTCCAGCCCGCCGAGGCTCTGCGTCTTCTTCGTGCGGCACCGCTTCTCGATCTCGGGATGGCGGCCGACCTGGTGCGTCGCCGCCTGCACCCCGAGCCGATCGTGACCTACATCGTCGATCGCAACATCAACTACACGAACGTCTGCGTCGTGCGCTGCTCCTTCTGCGCCTTCTATCGCGATCCCGGCCACCCCGAGGGATACCTGCACTCGAAAGAGTCGCTCTACGCCAAGATCGAGGAGACCCTGGCCCTCGGCGGCACCGGCATCCTCATGCAGGGTGGCCACCACCCCGATCTCCCCCTGGAGTGGTACGAGGACCTCCTGCGCTCGTTCAAGGAGAAGTTCCCGGGTCTGCACGTGCACGCCTTCTCGCCCCCCGAGATCCAGCACGTCGTCAAGGTGAGCCGGCGGCCGCTGGAGGAGGTGCTGCGCCGCCTGAAGACCGCGGGGCTCGACAGCATCCCCGGGGGAGGGGGCGAGATCCTCGTGGACGGGGTGCGCCGGGCCATCTCGCCGCTCAAGACCCTGTCCTCCGACTGGCTGGCCGTCATGGAGACCGCGCACTCGCTCGGGCTTCCCACCACCGCGACGATGATGTTCGGGCACGTCGAGACGTACGCGGACCGCGTGACGCACCTGGAGAAGATCCGCGCGCTCCAGGACCGCAGCCTGGAGCGCCGGGCGGCCTCGTTCACCGCGTTCATCTCCTGGACCTACAAGACCGAGAACACCGCGCTGGGCGGCCGGGAGGTGTCCAGCGCGGAGTACCTGCGCACGCAGGCGGTCACCCGCCTGTTCTTCGACAACATTCCGAACATCCAGTCGTCGTGGGTGACGCAGGGGAAGGAGATCGGCCAGATCGCCCTGAAGTTCGGCGCCAACGACATGGGCAGCACGATGATCGAAGAGAACGTCGTGCGGGCCGCGGGCGCCTACGGCTGCACGACGCGCACCGAGATCGAGCGCCTCATCCGCGAGGCGGGGTATATCCCCCGCCAGAGAGACACGCTGTACCGCCTGGTGTCCTGACCGCCCGGCCTCCGGAATGACCGGTCTGTTCATCGTCGAGACGCTTCTGGTCACCGGGGTCGTCCTGACGTTTTTCCTGACCGTGGGGACCATCTCCTACCGCATCACCGACACGAGCCTCCAG
>Ga0137394_10001553_pt1 | contig 16824 bp, 15 predicted proteins | sample czobulk116metaG_FD_108278 | JGI IMG/M metagenome (GOLD analysis project Ga0137394, IMG submission 108278) | Vadose zone soil microbial communities from Angelo Coast Range Reserve, California, USA - czobulk1.16 metaG | ecosystem: Environmental > Terrestrial > Soil > Vadose zone | place: USA...
CCCCGAATGTCGGCCCCAGAGTTTGGCTGATGTTGTTTGTCGTCAGGACAGCCCACGTCCCGGGCTGCATCGAGGCCGCTGTGTTTGCCAGCACATTTGTGGATTGTGGGGCAGCGGGTCCCGCCGGCGCGCTGGCCGCGTCAATCCCGATAGAACGAATTGCAGAATAACTTGAAAAAAGGATAAGGAAGAGCGGTAGGACATGTCGTAGTCGCATTCTTAGCTCCAAATTCGAAACATCTGTGCCAAGGCTGATTCAGTTCGTCCTCCATGAGCTGCGTGTTTGCTACAGCTGCGAGGCCTTTAAATTTGCTGTAGTCACACTGAATCCAGGACTTGTGCAGCGTGCTTGGTTCCCGATCGGGGAAAAGCTTCCTTGGCCGGAGAAGAACATCCAACAGCCCAGTTGATTGGTTGCGGCGGCGCGGCTGGCGAGAAGAGTCTTCTTCTTGGATGCAAACAGACTTCTTTTCATAACGACCTACCGTTCTCTTTCCCTAAACTCACTACTACTTGACCTTGTTAATAGCACACGGCCAATTTAAATTGCACGCACCGTGCCGGACTAAACCGGCCTGATGGTTGCGGCTGCTTGCTGGTTTTTTACTGGGGAGTGTGGATTCTCTTGGAGTCGTATTAGGGCGGAATTCCCAGTCTGGTGCGGGAAAATTGGCCTGCTGGGCCTCAATGCTAAGTGGAGGTCAGACAGTCCTTGGGTCGCGCTTGATGCCGACATTCGAAAGACGCGGCCACGTAACCAGTCTTCATAATGACATTATTAATGGACACAGCGCTATCAGGATTGTCGCTACCAATCATTGCAATTCAAGGCATTCTGTCCAATGACGTATTTGTCAAACCAGATCCGGGCCATGAGCTTCAACCGCGTGGTTCGAAATATCAACCACGCGGTTGAAGAAAAACAGAGCGGCTGGCCGTACGAGGCAGGAGCTTTCTTTTACTGGTTCGTGGTCGCGGTTAGTTTCTCCCGAACCTTTTCCGCATTGCTCAGGCCATTCTCGAGAGTCGGCAAAGTGTCCTTCAGGTACTTCTTCAGCTCTCTGTTTTGAGCGGCATTCAACTGGGCCTGGAACGTCTGTGCAGCATCCTTATGATCGGCGATCATCAAAGCGATGAACTCCTGATCGAACTGCGCTCCCGAAAGAGGGGCCAGATACTTCGCATGATATTTCGTATCCAGCGACCCGACCGTAGTCTCGCGTGTTCGATTTTGTCCCGTCCTGTCGGACAACCGTTTCAACGCGTCCGAATGGCCGGAGATGACTTCATCGGCATAGTTCTTGACGTTCTCGTTTGTGGATTTCTGCTTCGCCAGTTGCGCCAGGTCGATTTCCCCTACATGCATCTCGGCCGCGTAATCGGTGAATTCTTTTTCATCGTCCGACAGGACATTAGAGCGATTGTCAACCGAGTCGGTTTCACGCGCCGCTTCGACGCGGTCTGATCGGTTGCAGGCGCTCGCTCCGACGCCAAGGGCAAGAAGGGTAAGAGACAGTATCAATATTGATAGGGTTTTCATGTTTTCACCTCTGACAGGTAATTGAAGGCAAAAGTGGGTACAAGATCCAAAGTACTGATGGGCATGCGGCATGCCATGACGCGCCGGCCCTCAATCCGCGGCATCTCAGTAACTTGGCTCACACACCGGTTTGGCAGTAAGACGGATGGCCTGAGCCGGAATGGAGAAGTTCCAAACAGAAATCGTTAAGGAATTCCGCGCCCGCCGGTTTTTACAACCTCGAAAGATACTCCGCTCCACTTTTCTTCGTGCTTATCAGTAGGAGGTTTCTTATGAAGATTTTCAGGAAATGGATCGCCTGTGCCGTAACGATAGCGGGCATGGCTGGAAGTTCCATCGCAATCGCGCAGTGTCCAGGGTCCCCGGGCTGCTTGTACCAGCGGCCGCAGTTTACTTTCACCGAAAACGAGTTCCGTATCGCTTACATGGATATCGCGGGGCGTGAGCGAACGATCAATATCATGGTTCGTCAACCCGACATTTCGCTCAGTCCTCTGCCGGTTGTCGTGTGGTCGCATGGAGGCGCCGAGGGGCAAACCAATGCGAGGACCGCTCTAAAGGAATGGAGCGAGTTGACGGCCAGGAGCGGCTATCTGACAGTCAGTATCGCTCACACCCCGCGGAATCCGGGCGAACGCAGCGATCTTTGCAATGCCCTCGGTATCGCGAATGTCGCAGACTGTGAAGTATTCAAGTACCTCAACTGGGATCGGCCTCACGACATCAAGGAAGTTCTGGCCGAACTCAGGAGGCAGAACGCACAAGGTGACTTCCGCGGTCGAATCGATCTGAACCGGATCGCGGTCGGCGGCCATTCCGCCGGAAGCGGCGCAGCTTTGAGCATTGCCGGCGCCGTGCGTGTCTTCAACGAGACGCTGTATTCCTTTGCAGATCCTCAGCCGATTGCGTTTCTTGCTTTCTCCCCGCAGGGCCCCACCTCGGAAGGATTCTTCGACACCGATTTTCACAAGCCGGACACATCCTGGGATCCGCTCCATCGCCCAGTATTGGTTGGGACGGGCGACGGCGACGGCGGGTGTGATCCGCCGGGAGATTGCATGCCCGGAGGAGATCCACCATACGGCAGGCGTGCTGGATTCAATCGGATGCCGGAACAAGGCAAGTACTTGTTCTACATTCACGACGCCGATGCATATCACGGCATGTTCGGGCTCGATGCGGACTGCGTGGCCAAAGGCGTCGCCGCGATCAAGTGCCAGGCGTTTTCCGACTGGTTGACTTCGGCTGCTCTCGCTTTTCTGGATGCGCACATCAGAGGAGACAACGCTGCTTACACCTGGCTCCGGAACGGCTGGATCAGGTCCGCCAGTAACAATGTCGTGGAATGGCTCGAGAAATAAGGAGGACGAAGAAATGAAGCTAAATAATCTCATCAACAAACAACACCTCACGCTGGCGCTTGCCGCCACAATACTCGGTTCGGCCGCTGCAATGGCGCAGCCCATCGGTTGCGGACCTTATCCCGGATGCCTCTACGCACCGCCGGCTTCATACGCGGTCGATCGCACGACCTCTATTGTCACGTACAACGACGTCGCCGGCCTGCAGCGCAATGTTGCGGTCACGATTCGCCGGCCGATCGGCAGGTCTGGTCCGTTGCCTGTAGTGATCTGGGTGCACGGCGGGGGTGAAGGTCATTCGAATCCGGTAACCAGCATGGGGGAGTGGAGCACTGCGACGGCGCAAGCCGGCTACCTGAGCATTGCGGGCGCGCACGAGCGGCGAGAAGGAAGTTCTCTCAATGGGCTTTGTCAGGCGCTGGGCGTGTCTGCAAACGACTGCTCCCAATTCCAGCCTTTGAACTGGGACCGCCCGAAAGATATCAGCGCAATCATCGACCAGCTCGTGACGATGAACGCGCAGGCAGGTCCATGGAACGGAAAAATCGACGTGAATCGGATAGTTGTAGGCGGCCACTCGGCCGGAAGCGCGGCTGTGTTGACTGTCGCGGGTGCACGGCGGCTGCTCGTCGGCAATGTTCCATGGAACCTGACCGATCCCCGGCCCATCGCCTTTCTGGGATTCTCACCGCAGGGTCCGGGTAACCTCGGTTTCTTCGAAACCGACTTCCAGCAGCCGCATACGTCCTGGGACGGCATCGCTCGTCCTGTCCTGATTGTTACCGGCGACGGCGATGCCAACTGCGTTCAGCCCCGTGACATGTGTGTCGAAACGCCCATGATGCGCCGCATCGCCTTTGAACGACTGGCACCGCGGGACAAATACCTGATGTACATCAAGAGTGTCGAAACGTTCCATAATCTGTTCGCACTCAAGACGAGTGAATGTCAGGAGAAAAACGTTTCTCAGACCGATTGCGCCGCGTTTGCATCATGGCTGCAGTCGTCCGCCCTGGCTTTCCTCGACACCTATGTGGAGGGCCGTTTCGCCGCCCGGTTCTGGTTGCAGAGTCCCTTTCTGAAGATGGCCAGCGGAGCCATTGCCGGCATCGAGGGAAAGTAGCGCCTGCCAAATATTAGCCGCGGACGACGCGGCTAAACCCTCTTCGCATCGATTCGGATTTTTTCCGCTGAAAGATGACGTCCGGGATTCACTATCCCATCATGGTGAGTTGTCTTTCCGAGGAACTCCACGTCGTCTACGGGGAACTTCGCCGCATTGCGGCCATCCATCTCCGCCGATCCGCACCGCATCCCACGCTCCAGCCCACGGCGCTCGTGCACGAAGCTTATCTTCGCCTTTCCGGCTCTCGGTGGAAGAGCCGGACACACTGTCTCGCTCTTGCCAGCAGAGCCATGCGCCAATTCCTGATCGACTATGTGCGCACGAAAATGGCACAAAAGCGAGGCGGCCCGGCGGTCCACGTCAGCCTCGAGGAGAGCCACGTCTCGGGCGAGGCCGCGCACATCGACCTGGACCGCATTCTCGATATCGACAGGCTGCTCGACCGGCTCGCTCGAGAAGATCCTCGCAAAGCCAGTGTTGTCGAAATGCGGTTTTTCGGCGGCTTGGAATTCCCGGAGATTGCCGAGCAGCTGAAGGTTTCACTCATTACGGTGAAGCGCGACTGGCAGTTCTGCCGCGCCTGGTTGTTCAACGCCCTCAGGGAGAATGAACACGCATGAGTGACGAGTTTCGGCTGAGCGAACTCGATCGCCTTTTCCAGCAGGCCATTGAGCTTCCTGCCTCCGGCCGAAGAGACTTCCTCGATCGCATATGCGGAGGGCGTCCCGCGCTCCAAGCCGAACTTCGCCGGTTGCTCGAGGCTCACGCTGACGCCGGCGCGTTTCTCGACTGCTCACTGCCGTCATATCTGAACGCGGTTCGAAGCGGCACTCACATCGGACGCTGGAAACTGGTCGAGCCCATCGGGGAAGGCGGACTCGGCGTCGTGTATCGTGGTTCGTGCGAAGCCGACGGCGTTACAATCCACGCAGCGGTCAAGATCCTTCGCGCCGGTTTCCATAAGGGTGTATTTCAGGAACGCTTCATTCAGGAGCGCGCCATTCTGAGTGGACTGGACCATCCTTATATTGCGCGGCTGATCGATGCGGGCGCCGACTCTTGCGGGGATTCGTTTCTTGCGGTCGAGTTCGTCAATGGCCGCTCTCTGGATCGATACTGCCAGGAAACCGATGTCTCATTGCCGGAACGGCTGAACATCTTTGTCAAAATCTGCGAAGCTGTCGAATACCTGCATTCCAATCGCATCGTTCACGGCGACATTAAACCGGCCAATGTGATGGTGAAGCAGGACGCCACACCCAAACTCCTCGATTTCGGTACGGCCCGTTTGATCGATGCCGGCAATCCTGAATCCTCTGCAAGGTTTTCGCGTTTGATCATGACGCCCGGTTACGCAAGCCCCGAACAGATGGCAGGTCTCGGCCCGTCGGTACCCGGCGACGTGTATTCGCTAGGCTGCGTCCTCGGCGACATGCTGGCGGACGTGACCTCGGGAGCCGATCTCGCCGCGGTTCGTGACCGTTGCCTCTCGCACTCTAAGGCCGGACGTTACAGCTCCCCGCGCGAGATAGCTGCGGACGTTCAGCGGTACCTGACGCATTTTCCAGTGCGCGCCTACTCGGGTTCAGGCTGGTACGTTACTTCGAAATTCATTCGGCGCAATCGAACGGGTTCCGTCCTCGCGACTGTGGCAACTCTGTCCCTGCTGGCGGCTTCGCTTCTATCGTGGTACGGCGCGCGGCGCGCGGACCTCTTTGCCAGCCGGCACAGATCCGCGATCAGTCACCTGGTCGGCGAGCCGACTTCCGTTCAGACTCCGGAATCCAATCAGCGCAGTGCTCTTACCGGAAGCATCCAGGACGCGATCTCCCATCTGGAGGAGATGAAGCCACAGCCCCTGGCAGAGCTGGCCGGCGCATGGCGCCGTCTGAGTTACATCCAGGCTGTTCGCGGCCAGACGCAGCAAGGGATCGAGAGCCTCCAGCACTCCATCGAATATGCACGCCGCAACTTTGCGTCCCAGGACTCGCCTGCAACCCGCGCTGCTCTTGCTGACAGCCTTCTATACGCAGCCTTTTTGAACAATCGGCGGGGCTCCGCCGAAAAGGCCGGGGTACATGCGGTTGAGGCTATTCGACTGATCGAAGCGCTTCCGGCGCAGGATCGCATTGGCGTTCAGCAGAAGCCGCAGTTTCTGTACGCGCTCTTTTCCGCCGCGCGACGCATGGCGCAGTCCGGAAATGTTCAGGGCGGCCGCGATCTCCTTATTCAGGGTCTGGACAAGTCGCGTTCTCTGAACAAGACTTTGCAGCTTCGCCTGCTGCTCGATCTGGCTGTTTTCGAACGGAGGGCTGGAAACAGCGATCGGGCGGAATCCTACTGCAAGGAAGCAAAGTCACTTGACCTTGCGGCTAACCGCCTCCGAAACGTTTGCAAGCAGAGCGTGGAGCCCACCGATGCGGGCAAGCGCGAATCCGCCCTGTTGCAGGAGATGACGCTTCTCGAAAAGCGGCTGGTTCTCGACCCCGAAAACTTCGGAGACCGCCGGCAGCTCGCTCGATTGAAGTTGCAACTTGCGCGACACGTTGCTGCGTCCGGCGACAATGCTCGCGCCGGCCGGCTCGTCGAGGAGGCGAGACTCCTCGCGAAAGCATTGATCGAAGCAGACCCCGAAAACCACAGGCTGCTCAATCTGCGGCGCAACATCGAACGCGGGCTAAAGCAAATTCGGGGACAGACGCATAAATCACCTAATTACGATTAAAAGACCGTTGATCCGTAATTAGGTGATTTATGCGTCTGTCCCCGAATTTGCTACTGATCGAGGCGGATGCGGTAGTTCAGGGCATTTCCCCAGATGGGCATAAAGCCGCAGCCGTTCGGCGGAAAACCCCAGGACAGGATCGATCGGGCCTGCCGAGTCGCGCCGTTCATCGGTTGGATCGTTTGCAGGTTCTGGTTGGCGCTGGTGATCACGGCAAACTGCCACGTCGGAGGCTGGTTTCCAATCGCATCAGCCAGGTGTACGCTGTCAAGGCCGACCGGTACCAGCACGCCAAACGCATTCACAACGCAGTGCAGCACGTACTCCCTGCTACCCGGCAGTTGCGCGGGACCGAAGCCGAAAGTCTGCTTGATCTTGATCGGAGCAGCAAACTGGCGGCGCTGCGGGTCATAGCCGGCGCAGCTCATTTCCTCGTAGAAGGTGCTGCCGAGGTTGGAAACCACAGCACCGCATTCCCGCGCGGCAAGGATGAAAGTCGAGGAGACCTGCGCCGAATCCTGCGCGCAAACCTGGTACTTGGCATACAGATCCGCTTGCACGGCCGCTTTTTGTGCGTCGGGGGCGTCCTCCACGCTCGCCAGCACTTTCGCTACTTCCGCTTTCACCTCCGGCCCACAGATCGTCGGGGTTTGCGCGAGGGCGGCCGAGGGCAAGGACACCAACGCGGCGATGCCCGCAACCAGTAAGATCCGGGCGGCGCGAGATCGAACTTCAGACCGATAGCTGCACAACAGTGAACTGATTTTCGTAATTGTTATTGACATGGTTAATCTCCTTCAATCGTGTTTGGTTTTTTTCGGGAAACACACTTTCGGAAATCCGCGATGCCCGTTGATGTGCTCCTCTGTCCTCTTAGTGAAGACGAAACCTGAACCGTTTCAGGATGGCGGGGTGGCGGGGGAAATTTTCGGGAGGGGCGGTGGAATCGAGCCTGTTCCTATTCCTTCGGAAAGATCAGCGGAAGCACGGAGTCCGCCGTGAACATGCATCGCGCGTTGTGACCACATGCAGGAACCACGAGAGTCCTGTGCTGCGCGCCGTATTTTTCGTTCACATACTTGCTGAACGCCAGGCCGCGGGCCAATCGAGTGGGACCTTGCGCCATGGCAGAGCAGGAAGAGTCAAAGCCATACAGCGGCAGAATATCGAGTTCCCCAAGCAGGTAGGTTGTGGGCCGGGCGGTAAGCTGCTTCTTCAATAGGTCGTCGGCGAGCTTGGCAGTATAGCCGTTACGGCTGCGAAGCCCGTAGGGCCAGTAGTCGTATGTCGTGCAGTTGAAGGCGTCCGCGAATGCGACGAATGGTGCGGGGGCGTTTGCGGAAAGCGGAGGAATGTATCCCGGCGCGGCGGCGGCGACAGTTGCCGGAATGGCAGTCGTCGTGGGCCGGAGGTTATCCGGATAGGCGTACGAGGATGGATTCGCCACGACGTAGGCAACGGCAACGCCGAGGCGGTCGTGAACCTGATTGGACATCTCGTAACGCGTGACAAACTGGCCACCGGCAGAATGACCAGCCACCACAATGGCCTTCAGGTTGGGAAACACTTGTTTGCGCGCCAGTTTTCGCAGGATCTCGTCGGCAACGTCGAAGGAAGTGGCTCTGGCGTTATCGACCGCGGTGCCGCCGCTGCGCCATGTATCGAATCCATCGCATCTCCAATTCAGTTCATCGGATGCGAGCATGTCACGGCAATTCCCTCCATCGTTCGAGGCAAAGCGCGGCGAAATAATTAGAGTATCGTTCAGGCCGCCGACGAGAAATGCAGCGGCAAGGACATGGCGAAAGTAGCTGTCACTATCGCGGCCTGCGCCGTGAACTACGATGAGAGCGCGAGTAACTTCCTCGTTTCTTGAATCCAGCGAATAGGTGCGGTAGACGAGGGATCGTCCCGGTCCTCCCGCCACGGTAATCCATTCCGTGCAAGCGGCGGTGGCCGTGATACACGGCGCTGCCCACGCGGTTTCCGCAACAAGAAACACCGACAGACATATCCACAAGCGCCTCATAGAAGCTCCTCGATGGCCGAAATAAGGCACGGAACGCGCCTGGTTCAGAAGCTTAGTACATTAAATCGGCTCACGTCGAATCCCCATCATGGTGATGTCGTCGAATCGGGAGGTGCCCCGGCGAAATGTGGAAACATCTGCCAGACAGCTTGAAACGAGCTGATCCGGAGGCATCGACTGCGATGCGGTAGTAATGTCCATCAATCTCGACATCCCGTATTCTTCGCCTGTGCCGTTCAGCGTGTCGAGAACTCCGTCTGTATATAAAAGGAGACTGTCACCGGCCTGCAGCGTGACCCGGCTAATGGAAAATTTCTGATCCGGGAACATGCCCAGCGGAAGACCCGTCGCGGAAATCGGTTCGATCCTGCCGCCGCGGATCAGCAAAGCAGGAGGATGCCCGGCGTTGCAAATATGGATTTCACCGTCTTTCGATGCGTGTCCGCAAATGAGTGTCGCGTATTGGCCAGGCAGCGTGCTTTCACCAAACAGGCGGCCCGCCCGTTCGATGAGCTGATCCACTCCGAGTTTGAGCGAGATCAGGCTCCGGAAAACGGCGTGAAGTTTTGCCATCAGCATCGAAGCCGCGACTCCCTTGCCGGACACATCGCCGAGAGCGAAATAGACGTCGGACTCCCGGGTTTTAACGATGTCCACGTAGTCGCCGCTGACTGGTCCCGCAGGCTCGTAACAGTAGTCAAAACGCCAGCCGTGAAAGCGCAGACCGCGATCGGGCAGCAGTCCAAGCTGGACCTGGGAGGCGAGATTCAGATCGTCTTCAAGAGCGCGCCTTTCACGGGCATTGAGGTGATCCAGGCAGAAGCGCTCCAGAGGGTTTGAGATCAGACGATCGGCTTCCACGGTGTCGTGGCACACTTCGCACAAACCGTATGTGCCGGATTCGAAGCGCTCCAGCGCCGCATCCACTTCGCTAAGCAGTGCAGTCAATTGAGGATCGGGGCCACTCGATGAAATCGCTGCGACGACCCGGCCCCGGCGCTGCTCCAACTGCCCGCGCATGACGGAACTGAAATCAATGCTCATGGAACCTCCTTTAAAGTCAAGAAGGACAAGGCCCAAAATGGATTTAGTCGAATCCTTTTATCCTAGTACGGCTGACGGTCAGATCTGGTCCAGCTCTGCAACGTCCTAAAAAGGGCAACAGGAGAAGTTGTCACGCGGCCTCAGCCGGACTATAGTGACACGGAAATCAGACAACCACCGAGGGGTCATCATCCAGAAAAGACAACTGGACACAACAGAAAGGGCAAAACCACTATGAAGACGATGATCGTGTTTCTAACCGCCGTTGTGTTGTTGCTGGGCTCCCTGATGCTCGCGCAGCAACCGCAAGGTGGTCAACGGGGTGCGCAAGCGCCTCCGCAACCTATGAGTTTCTTTGTCACGAGCGCCGGTAAGGGCGACGGAGCGAATCTGGGTGGTATCGCCGGAGCCGATGCGTGGTGTCAGTCCCTTGCTATGGCTGCGGGAGCCGGCAACAAGACGTGGCACGCATATATGAGCACGCAGGCGTCAGGAGGCCAGGCAGCCGTCAATGCTCGTGACCGCATTGGCGCCGGACCGTGGTACGGGGCCCGCGGAGCACGAGTCGCTCAGAATGTGGCTGACCTGCATGGCGATACGCTCGACCAGGCGCGTGTCGGCAACAGCGTAACCAAGGCGACTGCGCTCTCCGAGAAGTCTATGCCGATCAACGGCGTTGGCGATATGCCGAACACGCACGACATGCTGACGGGCTCGCAACCCGACGGCAGGGCTTACGCCGATGGCATGGACCACACCTGCAGCAACTGGACGAGCAATGCCACCACGGGTACCGCCCAGCTCGGACATCATGATCGAACCGGCGGCGGCAATGTCTCATGGAACTCCGCTCACGCAAGCCGAGGCTGCAGCCAGGCCAACCTGGTCAGCACCGGCGGCGCCGGCTTGTTTTACTGCTTCGCGATTAATTAGGCTGACGAACGCGGGCTAAAGCCCGCGACTACATTGGGGACGGAAATGACCTCAAATGTAGTCGCGGGCTTTAGCCCGCGTTTAAAGAAACGAAGCCCTGGACGATTAAAGAAACATGGACGCTCCGGGTAAACGACCGGATCATGGAGTATTCCTGCGAAGAGAACAACAAGGACTTTTTTGATGGGCGCATCGCTCCATGGCGCCCGCCCAGCGAAAACAACAACTAATCGAGGAGAAGAGAATGAGGATGAGGACGAAAAGAGTCTTGTATGCAGGCATTGTGATGGTCGCCGTCGCGATGTTCCTGACAGTCTCGCTGACCGGACTCGGTGCACGCCAGGCAACACAAGCCGGACAAGCGGTCCGCATTGACAATGACGACATCGGCGGCGTGGTCAGCAGCAGCAAGGGTCCGGAAGCCGGCGTGTGGGTGATCACGGAAACGACGGACCTCCCGACCAAGTTCATCCGGATTGTCGTTACTGACGATCAAGGACGCTACCTGGTGCCCGATCTTCCGAAGGCTAATTACAAAGTCTGGGTGCGCGGCTACGGCCTTGTGGATTCACAACCGGTTCAGTCCACGCCTGGCAAGAACCTCAATCTTACGGCCGTCATTGCGCCTGATGCGCGGGCGGCGGCTCAGTATTATCCGGGTAATTATTGGTATTCGCTGCTGAAGATTCCCGACAAGAGCGAGTTCCCCGGCAAGGGTGGCGCCAACGGCCTGGCAGAAAACCTCACGAGCCAGGGAGCGCTGCTGCACCTCCTCAAAACCGACAGTTGTGAGTCGTGCCATCAAGTGGGCAGCAAAGGTACGCGCGAAGTTCCAAAAGCGCTCGGCTCGTTCCCGTCTTCGGTAGCAGCGTGGGAGCGCCGTATTCAGTCTGGACAAGCCGGCGGCCAGATGCTCGCAAGCATCAACAATATGGGCAAACAACGCGTATTGTCGATGTTCGCCGACTGGACCGATCGAATCGCTGCGGGCGAAGTCCCTGCCGCCCCTCCGCGGCCACAGGGCATGGAGCGCAACGTCGTCATCACTCAATGGGACTGGGCCGATCCGAAGTCCTATCTCCATGACGAGATCGCAACGGACAAGCGGAATCCCACCGTCAATGCCAACGGCCCGATTTTCGGTTCTCTGGAGCTGAGCTCGGATTACCTGCCCGTGCTGGATCCGGTGCGCCACACGACGGAGCGCGTTACCGTACCCGTTCGCGATCCGAATACGACTCCGGCATCGGGACCGGCGGTCAAACCTTCCGCGTATTGGGGCGATGAAAGCATCTGGACCAGCAAGGGCAACGTGCATAATCCGATGCTCGATGGAAAGGGGCGCGTCTGGTTCACGTCTCGAATTCGTCCGAATGACAATCCGCCTTTCTGCAAGGAAGGCTCGAGCCATCCATCAGCAAAGGTGATGCCCGTCAATCAGGCCACGCGTCATCTGGCTGTCTACGATCCGAAGACAAAGAAGGTCACGCTTGTCGGAACCTGCTACTCGACCCACCACCTGGTGTTTGCCGAAGATGCCAATAACACGCTGTGGACTTCGAGCGGCGGTGGCGGCGGAGTCGTCGGCTGGCTGAACACGAAGATGTTCGACGAGACCGGCAACGAGGAAAAATCGCAGGGCTGGACGGTGCTGGTCCTCGACACCAACGGCAACGAAAAGCGCGATGTCTATACGGAACCCGATCAACCGCTCGATCCGAAGAAAGACCGGCGCATCAATGCCTCTTTCTACGGCGTGATGCCGAGCCCCGCCGACGGCTCAGTGTGGGGCACAGTGTTAGGCTATCCCGGCTCCATCGTGCGTCTGAATCCCGGGGCGGACCCAACGAACACCGCATTGTCCGAAATCTACGACGTTCCCACTCCTGGCTTCTCACCACGCGGGCTCGACGTGGATCGTAACGGCGTCGTGTGGACGGTCCTCTCCAGCGGACATTTCGCCAGCTTCGACCGGCGCAAGTGCAAGGGACCTCTGAATGGTCCCAGCGCCACGGGAAAGCAGTGCCAGGAAGGCTGGAAGTTTTATCAAACGCCGGGACCGCAGTTCAAAGGTGTGACGGATCCCGGAAGCGCGGATTCCCACTACTACGACTGGGTCGATCAGTTCGATACGTTCGGCCTGGGCAAAAACACACCGATCGCAACCGGGAACGATTCCGATTCACTGCTCGCGCTGGATCCGAACAGCGGGAAGTTCACTATCCTCCGCGTTCCGTATCCGAACGGATTCTTTGCGAAGGGTATGGATGGAAGAATCGACGATGCGAAGGCCGGCTGGAAAGGCAAAGGATTGTGGTCCACCTGGGCCACGCGAGCCGTGTTTCATAACGAAGGCGGAACAAAGAACCAGACGAAGGTCGTAAAGTTCCAGCTCAGGCCAGATCCACTGGCGAAGTGAGGCGTGCATGTATCAGAACTCGGAAAACGTATTCCCCTCCTTGCAAAGGAGGGGTGGCTGCGCCATTAAAGAAAATTTCCCCTTCCAAAGCGGCGCAGACGGGGTGGTCGCTCACACGAAAAGTTTAGCCGAACCGACCACCCCGTCCGCGGCCTCAGCGGTTGCTTCGCAGCATTTTCTCAATGGCGCGGACACCCCTCCTTTACAAGGAGGGGAATACATTTTCCGATACGCAAGGACCATGAAAAGGGCGTTCACCAGCGCCTGCCTGGTTCTTGCGGTCTCCACCAGTCTCCACGCCCAGTGGCTCAACCACCCCACCACGGGAGTTCCCAGAACACCCGACGGCAAGCCGAATCTAAACGCACCCACGCCCAGAGCAGCCGACGGCAAACCGGACTTCTCCGGAATCTGGGAGCCCGAGAAGAACCGGCCATGCCCGCCGGACGGCTGCCTGGACATGCAAGTTCCACAGGAATTTTTGAACATTGGCTGGAAGCTGAAAGATGGTCTGCCGTTTCAACCCTCGGCAGCCGAAACCAAGAAAGCGCGCGCAGATGAGAACGGGAAGGATGATCCGGTCTCTCGGTGTCTTCCCGGAGGCCCGGTGAAATTGCACACGACGCCGTTGCTTCGGAAAATCGTGCAGGTTCCCGGCCTCGTCGTCATTCTCAATGAAATGGACATGAGCTTCCGGCAGATATTCACGGACGCACGTCCGTTGCCTGCTGACCCTGAACCGACATGGCTGGGGTATTCATCCGCAAAATGGGACGGCGACACCCTGGTTGTGGAAACGAATGGCTTGCGCGATGGAACATGGCTCGACCGCGGCGGCACTCCGATGTCGGGCGCCGCTAAAATCACCGAGCGGTTCCGGCGGGTAAATTACGGAAACCTCGAAATCGACATGACCATCGAGGACCCCAAGACGTTTACGGCGCCCTGGACGATCAAACTCAACCAGACCATCGCGCTCGATACCGACCTCTTGCCGTACGTGTGCCTGGAAAACGAACAGGATCTCCCTCACCTGATAGGCAAGTAGCGGAACAGATGTCGGAAACCAGAGTTCTCGCGTCGTATCTCGTATCGAGTCGTATCGAAGATATCCCCTCGGACGTCCGCCACGAGGCGCGGCGTTCGGTTCTCAACTGGATGGGTTGTGCGGTAGGCGGCAGCCGCGAACCGGCGGTCGATACCGCGCTCCGGGCACTGGCGCCCTACTCGGGTAAACCCACCGCGGCTCTGATTGCGCGATCGGAACGCCTGGACCCCCTTCACGCGTCGCTGATCAACGGCATCAGCGGCCACGTTTACGAATACGACGATACAACACCGAAGAATTACATCCATCCGACTCCACCGCTGGCGTCGGCGCTCTTTGCCTATGCGGCCGCCAGTCGCGTATCGGGCGTGGACTTCGTGCATGCATTCCTCATGGGATTTGAGGCGGAGGAACGCATCGGTGATGCTGTCTATCCGGCGCACTACGAAGCCGGTTGGCATATCACGGCAACGGCGGGTGTGTTTGGGGCTGCAGCAGCCATTGGCAAGCTCATCGGTCTCTCGATCCAGGAAATGATCTGGGCCATCGGCCTTGCATCGACGCAGGCTTCCGGCTTGCGCGAGATGTTTGGCTCGATGGCGAAGTCATTTCACGCCGGAATGGCAGCCCGGAACGGGTATGCGTCCGCGGTCCTGGCGAAGACCGGCTTCACCGCGGGTGAACATGCCCTGGAAAGTCCGCGAGGATTTGCGGCGGTGCAGGCGTCCAAATACGACTTGTCCAAAATCACGACGGGGCTCGGCGTCGATTTCCAGATTCGATACAACACGTACAAACCGTATCCATGCGGCATCGTGGTTCAGCCGACCATTGATGGCGCGATCCAGATCCATCGCGAGCACCATCCCCATGCGGAAACGATCCGGGCGGTGCGCGTCCGAGTGAATCCACTGGTGCTCGACCTGTGCAACAAGCGCAACCTTACGCGAGGTCTCGAGAGCAAGTATTCGATTTACCACAGCGCCGCAGTCGGTTTGGTTCGCGGAAAGGCCGGCCTACGGGAGTTTAGCGACGAGGCGATCCGCGACCCGCTCATCAAACGCGTCCACGAGTGTGTCATCGCCACCGGCGATGCTTCGATTACTGAAGATCAGTCTCACATCGAAGTTGAACTCCTGAACGGTCAGAAGGTCAGTTGTTTTGTCGAGCAATCGCTCGGAAATATCCACAAGCCACTCAGTGACAACCAGCTCGAAGAGAAATTCCGAGACCAGGCCGTCCTCAACCTGCCGGCCACCCAGGTCGACGACATTATCCAACTCTGCTGGCGAATTGATGAATTGGATGACGTGGGCGAGCTGGTTAGAGCGACGCTACCGAAATGATTCCTACAAGGGTCGCGTGTCTTTGTGCCTTTGTGTCTTTGTGTTTCCTGTCGAGCTGCAGCAGGAAAACCGATCTCGGCGAAGTCACTGAAGTTCGGATCCCCAAAGGAGCCGGAGGCGTTGGATTCCTTCCGCTGCTGGTGATGCAGAAGTATCAGCTGATCGAGAAGCACGCCGGAGAAGACGGCGCCGGCAATCTGCGAGTCCGCTGGATCGACATCGGCGGGCCCGCAGTGATGAACGAGGCGCTGCTTTCCGGATCGGCAGATTTCATCGCAGCCGGCCCGCCGGCGTTCATCATTCTGTGGGACAGAACCCGGGACTCGGCCAAAGTGATGGGAGTAGCCGCAATGACTTCACTGCCGATGTACCTCAATACCCGAACGGAGCATCTGAAGAAATTGGATGACATCACGGAAAAAGACAAGATCGCAGTCACAGCGATCAAAGTCTCCATTCCGGCGATCGTCATGCAGATGTATGCGAAGAAGAAATATGGCGCCTCCGAAGTCGCGCGTTTCGACAAATACACCATCACGATGACGCATCCGGATGGCCTGATCGCCCTGTTGTCGGGTTCGAATGCCGTACAGGCCCATTTCACGTCACCGCCATTTCACCAGCGCGAACGGAAGGACCCCGCCGTGCGCACGATCATGACATCGGATGATGTAATGGGTGGATCCACGACCTTTACAATGCTTTCGACCACCGCCAGGTTCCGTGAGCAGAATCCCAAGGTCTACGGCTCGGTGCTGAAGGCGCTGGACGAGGCGATCGCCATGATCGTCGCCGACAAGAAAGCAGCAGCCGACCTTCTGCTGGCTTCGACGGCGGAGAGCGGCTTTACCCCGGAAGAACTCCTGGAAGTCGTCAGCGACCCGAGCGTCAAGTTCACAACGACTCCGGAAAACGTCACGAAGTACGCCGAGTTCATGCACGATGCCGGCACCATCAAAACACGCCCGGCGTCATGGAAGGATTTGTTCTTCCCGGAGATTCATGCAGGTCCTGGAAGCTGAGTTCGCTGTAGCGGCGGTCTATAACGGCCGACGAAGTCTTAAACTGGTGCATTGCCGGCGGTCATAGACCGCCGCTGTCCAAGACATCACGCGAAGCGTATCCGAATGCAGCCGCGTAGCGGCGACAGAATGTAGCCCCACGCGCAGCGTGGGGTATGCGTTGCAATTGAAGGTTAGCCCCGCGAGGGGCGGAAGATTCTTCAGAACCATCTTTCGCTCCTACGGAGCTCG
>Ga0137394_10001555_pt1 | contig 16804 bp, 21 predicted proteins | sample czobulk116metaG_FD_108278 | JGI IMG/M metagenome (GOLD analysis project Ga0137394, IMG submission 108278) | Vadose zone soil microbial communities from Angelo Coast Range Reserve, California, USA - czobulk1.16 metaG | ecosystem: Environmental > Terrestrial > Soil > Vadose zone | place: USA...
CGTCTTCCTTCAGCGGCAGGGCGACGCCGACCCAGCCTGCGGCGGTCTCGCTCACGGCGCCGGGACCGCGAGCCGGACGGCGGCCTGCGCGACCGCCCGGACGATGTTGACGTAGCCCGTGCACATGCAGAGGTTCCCGGCGAGCGCTTCGCGGATGCCCGCCTCGTCGGGCGCGGGCGTCGCCGCGAGGAGCTCGGTGCCCGCCACGATCATGCCGGGCGTGCAGAAGCCGCACTGCATCGCGTGGCACGCCCGGAACGCCTCCTGGAGCGGGCTCAGGCCGTCCGCCGGGGTGAGCCCCTCGATGGTGGTGACGCGCGCGCCCTCGAGCTGGACGGCCAGGAGCAGGCAGCTCCGGGCGCTGCGCCCGTCGATCAGCACGGTACACGCGCCGCAGACGCCGTGCTCGCAGCCCACGTGGGTGCCGGTGAGCGCGAGGTCTTCCCGGAGGAAATCCGCGAGCGAGCGGCGCGCCTCCACCTCGCGCTCCACCGCCGCGCCGTTCACGGTGAGACGGACTCGCAGGCGCTCGGCCGGCGCGGGCGGGGCGCCGGCCGTCATGATCCGAGGCGCCCGACCGCCTGGCGCAGGGCGTCCTCGGTCAGCACGGTGGCGAGGTGGCGGCGGTACTCCGCCGAGGCGTGGACGTCGGTGGCCGGATCGCAGTCTGCCGCGGCGGCTGCCCCCGCCCGGGCCGGGGTCGCCACGTCCCGGGGCGCCGCGGTCACCACCACCTCGGCCGCGCGCAGACGGACCGGCCGGTCGGCCACGCCGAATCCCACCACGCGCGCGTGGTGCCTCCCGTCGAGCGAGGCCGCGACGCCGGCCAGCGCGAAGTCACCGGGGCGGCGCGCGATCTCCATGAAGCCCCAGCCCCGCGGGGCCGCGGGCACGGTGACCTCGGCGAGCAGCTCGTCCTCCACGAGCGCAGTGACGAGGAGCCCGCGGAAGAACTCGGCCGCGGCCACCCGGCGCATCCCGCGGGGCCCCAGCAGCCCGAGCGTGGCGTCGAGCGCCAGCAGCGCGGCGGGCAGCTCCGCGGCCGGATCGGCGTGCGCCAGGCTTCCGCCGAGCGTGCCGCGATTGCGGATCGCGGTATGGCCGACGTGGCGCGCCGCCTCGGCCAGGAGCGGCGACCGCTCGCGCACGAGCGGCGCGGCCGCGAGGTCGGCGTGACGCACCAGCGCGCCCAGCCGCAGGCCTCCGTCCGGCGCGGGATCGATCCGCTCCAGCTCGCGCGCGCCGTTGAGGTCGACGAGCAGCGACGGGCGAGCCAGGCGCATGTTCAGCAGCGGCACGAGACTCTGGCCGCCCGCGAGCAGCTTCGCCTCGCCCGGGCTCGACGCGAGAAGGGCGACCGCCTCCGCGGCGGTGGCGGGACGGGCGTAGCGGAAGGGAGCGGGCTTCATCGCGACGCGATTATGCCACGGCCCTTCGCGCCGGGGCCGAGCGTCCCCGCGAGTCGGAACTGCGGAGCGGCCTCCGGGGCCGCCCCGAGGCTCGGCGGTCGCGGGCCCCCTCGGGCAGAATGCATATACATGTATAATCCGGGGGCGATGACCTTCGCGGAGCGGCTGGTCGGCGGCCGGGTGCACTACGCCTGGATCGTCGCGGGCGTGACCTTCCTGATCCTCCTGACTGCCGCCGCCATCCGGGCCATCCCCGGCGTGCTCATCGTCCCCCTCGAGCAGACCTTCGGCTGGAGCCGGGCCACCGTCTCGTTCGCGGTCTCGGTCAACCTCCTGCTCTACGGCCTCTGCGGTCCGTTCGCCGCGTCGCTGATGGAGCGCTTCGGGGTGCGGCGCATAACGCTCCTGTCCCTCTGCGCGGTGACGGTCGGCGTGGCGCTCACCACCGTGATGCGGTCGCCCTGGCAGCTCGTCCTCCTGTGGGGCGTGGTCGTCGGGATCGGGACCGGCGCGATGGCGCTGGTGCTGGCCGCCACCATCGCGAATCGCTGGTTCGTGGCCCGGCGCGGTCTCGTCATCGGCATCCTCACCGCGAGCACCGCCACCGGCCAGCTGCTCTTTCTCCCGCTCCTGGCCGCGGTGGTGCAGCACACCGGCTGGCGCGCGGCCGCCCTCGTGATGACCGGGGTGGCCCTGCTCCTGATGCCGATCGTCCTGATCTTCATGCGCGACCGGCCCCGCGATCTCGGGCTCCGCGCCTTCGGCGACACGCCGGACGCGGTGAGCCCGGCCCGCCCGGCGCCGAGGCCCGCCGGCGCGCTCGCCGCCCTCGTCGAGGGATCGCGCTCGCGGGATTTCTGGCTGCTGGCGGGCAGCTTCTTCATCTGCGGCCTCAGCACCAACGGGCTGATCGGCACCCACCTGATCCCGGCCTCGATGGACCACGGGATCCCCGCGGTGACCGCGGCGGGCCTGCTGGCCGCGATGGGCGTCTTCGATCTCATCGGCACCACGGTCTCCGGCTGGCTCTCGGATCGCTGGGACAACCGGTGGCTCCTCTTCGGCTACTACGGCCTCCGCGGGCTCTCGCTCATGGTGCTGCCCTACGCGTACGGGTCGGAGTACTTCGGCCTCACCCTCTTCGCGGTGTTCTACGGGCTCGACTGGGTCGCGACGGTTCCCCCGACGGTCCGCCTGACCGAGACGCTGTTCGGCAAGCACCGGGTCGGCATCATGTACGGGTGGATCGCGGTCGCGCACCAGATGGGCGCCGCCACCGCGGCCTTCGGCGCCGGAGTCCTGCGCACCTGGTTCGGCTCCTACCAGGTGGCCTTCACCGGCGCCGGGTTCGTCTGCCTCATCGCCGCCCTGATGGTCCTGGCGATCGGGCACGGGCAGATCGTCACCGGGCTGCGCGGGCGGCCGGTGGAGATCTCGGGCGCGGTCGAAGGCTAGCGCCGGCCCGACGCGGACGACCGCAGCGCCGCGCGGGCCAGCCGGAACAGCTCCACGTTCCACCGCGTCCGCCCCGCGATCGCCAGATCGGCCATGATCTCCCCCACCACGCTGCAGAACTTGAACCCGTGGCCGGAGAACCCGGCCGCGATCGAGACCTCCGCGGCGTCGGGGTGGACGTCCAGGATGAAGTGCTCGTCCGGCGTGTTGGTGAACATGCACGTCGCCATCGAGAGCGTCGGCCCGTCCGCATCCGGGAAGTAGCGCCGGATCCCCTCGCGCACCACCGCCTCGTCGCGCGCGTCGCAGGCGCGGTCGATCGAGTCGGGATCGACCTGCTGCTCGCGGTGGTGGTACTTGCCGATCTTGAAGCCGGGGATCCCGTGGATGGGGAATCCGTAGAATCGTCCCTCGGGCGCCTCCATGTTGAACACGGGGAAGGCCCCGACCCGAAAGCGCTCCGGACGGCGCGGCTGCGTCCACAGCATGACCTGGCGCTCGGGCTTCGCCACCCCCGCCAGCGCGCCCTCGAGCTTCCCGCTCCAGGCGCCCGCGGTCAGGACGAGCCGCTCCGCCTCGTAGCTTCCCCGGTCCGTCCGCACCCGGACGCCCCCGCGGCCCACCTTCCAGTCGAGCACCCGCTCGCGTCCGTGGATCTCCGCGCCGTGGGCAAGCGCGCCGTTGGCGTGCGCCACCACGCTCCGCTCCGCCATCACGAATCCCGCGTCCGCCTGGTACACGGAGAGCGTGCCGCGCGCCAACCGGTAGCCGGGAAACCGGCGCCCGACCGCGGCCGCGCTCAGCAACTCGTGGGGGATCCCGTGCTCGTGACAGGAGCGCACCGACCCGGCGACCAGCGTGCCGTCCTCGGGGCCCACGTCGAGCCCGCCGGTGACGACGAGGAGCCGCTCACCGGTGGAGTTCTCCAGCTCGCGCCACAGCTCGTAGGCCCGCCGCAGCAGCGGCACGTAGCTCGGGTGCTCCGCGTACGCGAGCCGGATGATCCGGTTGACCCCGTGGGAGGAGCCGAGCTGGTGGGGAATGTCGAACTGCTCGATCCCCAGGACCTTCTTCTTCCGACGGGCCAGGTGATAGGCCGTCGCGCTGCCCATTCCCCCGACCCCGATCACGATCACGTCGTACGGCACCGGCTCGCCTCCTCTCGCGCTCGCGCGCCGATCGTCCCGCGCTACCCGGGCCGGCGCCCGGTCACGCGCGTGAGCACCCCGGCCACGAACTCGTGGACCGCCACGTCGCGCGCGCCCGCGCGCGCGAAGTAGGCCCGGCACTCCGCCACCGAGTGGGCGACCCCCGTGCTGCCCCAGAGGGCTTCGGCCAATCCCCAGAGGGCGGGATCGCGAGGCCCGCCGCGCCCGTCGTCGAGCATCTCGCCGATCAGGTGCATCTCCCCGCCCGGCGAGAGCGCCGCGAAGTCACCGTCTGAACGATCTCGCGGCTGTACTGGGGCAGGTTGCTCGCCATGATCACGACGTCGGAGCCGGCCGGCAGCGGATCCCGGGTGAAGTCGCCCGCCTGGGCGGTGACGCGGTCGGCCAGCCCGTGGGAGGCGATGAACCCGCGCGTCACCTCCACGACCGGCGGCAGGTCGAAGACGATGGCGGGCAGCTCCGGGTGCCGCTGCGCGGCCACGATGCAGTAGCAGCCGGAGCCGCCGCCCAGGTCGAGGATCTGCCGCCGGCCCGCGAGGTCCACCTGCCGGACGAATCGCCGAGCCGCGCCCATGCCGATCGAGTAGGTCGCCTCGTGGTACTTCCGCGCCTGCTCCACCGTGAAGCCGTGGGCGTACTTGCCGAGCACGACCGCGTCACGACGGCCGAGGTGCCCGGCGAGCCGCCCCCACTCGTTCCAGTCCGGCTTGCTGAAGAGCATCCACGGCCCCGCAGACGTCGGCTCGCCCTCGACGAGGTAGCGGGCCACGTCGGGCGCGTTGCGCACGCGATCGCCGTCGCGCACGAGCAGGCCCAGGGCCACGCACGCGGTGACCAGCCGCTCCGCGTTGGTGGGCGTGAGATCGAGCGCCTGCGCCACCGCGGCCTCGGTCTCCGCCCCGCGCGCGACGCGCGTGAAGAGGCCCAGCTCCACCGCGGCCATGAGGGCGGCGGAGTCGCGGTAGGAGTGGGCCAGGCGCTGCAGGCGCGTGGTATCCGGACGGGTCGCGGGCGTCGACACGGGGGGCGATCCGATTATGTGCGCTAGAGCCCGGACTCCCGCCACTCGGGGGCGGGCTCCGGCGGATCGCACCCGAGGCCGGCCGCCTTCACGCCCTCGATGGCGCAGTACTCGTCGCGGTCGGACGTGTCGCCGCTGATGCCGACCGCCCCGATGGCCCGGCCGTCGCGGTCCAGGATGAGGACGCCGCCCGGCACGGGGATGAACTGCCCCTGCGAGGCGGTGGCCACCGCGCTCTGGAACGCGGGACGATTCTGCAGCCGGTCCCGGATCGTGCGCGACGGGATGCCCATCCCGAGCGCCCCGCGGGCCTTGCCCTGGGCGATCCGCACCCGGAGGGTACCGCACCCGTCGTCACGCTGGAGCGTCACGAGCTGCCCTCCTCCGTCCACGACGACGACGGCGAGCGGGAGCATCTTCTCGCGCCGGCCGGCCGCGATGGCGCGGGTGGCGATGGTGGTGGCCTGCTCCAGGGTGAGGGTCGAGACGACGTGGCGAAGGACCATGGCGGATCGCTCCTTTCTCGGTCGACGGCGCGCGCTACCGCGCCGGCTCGCGGGCCGCGCGGCGGCTCTCCTCGCGGATCAGGCCGAGCACCTCGCGCTTGAGCTCGTTGAAGCGCGGCGAGGTAGTCGCCTCGAGGGTCCGGGGGCGCGGCAGGTCCACCGTGAGCCGCGTCTTGATGCGCCCGGGCCGCGCGGTCATGACGCAGACGGTGTCGGCGAGGAGAAGTGCCTCCTCCACGTCGTGGGTGATGAACAGGACCGCCTGCTGGCGCCGCTCCCACACCGAGAGCAGCAATTCCTGCATGACCGAGCGGGTCTGGGCGTCGAGGCTCCCGAACGGCTCGTCCATCAGGAGGACCTCGGGCTCCATGACCAGCACGCGCGCGATCCCGACGCGCTGCTTCATGCCGCCGGACAGCTCGGCCGGGTAGTGGCGCTCGAACCCGCGCAGGCCCACCTGCTCGAGCAGGGCGTCGACCCGCGGGCCGTAGTCGGCGGCGGCCACCCCGCCGGTCTTGGGGCCGAAGGTGATGTTGTCGAGCACGGTGTACCAGGGGAAGAGCGCCGCCTCCTGGAACACCACGCCACGCCGGGGATCGGGACGGCTCACCCGCTGGCCGCGAAAGAGCACCTCGCCGCGGGTGGGCGCGTCGAAGCCCGCGACCATGTTCAGCAGCGTGGACTTGCCGCAGCCCGACGGCCCGAGAACCGCGGTGAACTCCTCGGGCGCGATCGCGAGGTCGATGCCCTCGAGCGCGACCAGCCGGCCGACCCGCCCGCTGAACTCCTTGAAGACGCCCCGCAGGTCGACCACCGGCTCAGGCATGCCGCTCGAGCGTGCGCCAGCGCAACACCACCTGGGAGGCGCGGAGGATGACCTGATCGGAGACGAAGCCCAGCAGGCCTACCGAGAACATGGTGGCCACGCAGATGTCCATCCGGCCGACGTAGTACGCGTCCCAGAGCACGTAGCCGAGGCCCGACTTCACCGCGATCATCTCCGCGACGATGACCGCGGTCCACGCCACCCCGATGCCGAGCCGCAGCCCGGTGAAGATGGACGGCAGGGCCGACGGCAGCACGACCTTCAGGAGGACGGTCCGCTCGCCCGCCCCCAGCATGCGCGCAGCCCGCAGGAGCAGGAGATTCGTGTCGCGCACCCCGTGGGAGGTGTTGACTGCGATGGGGTAGAAGGCCCCGAGGCCGATCAGGAACAGGGCGCTCGCGTCGTAGATGCCGAAGACCGCGATGGCGAACGGCAGCCAGGCGGTGATGGGGATCGGCCGGAAGAGCTGGATCGAGGGATCGACCACGCGCGCCACCAGGCGGTTCCAGCCCACGAAGATCCCGAGGGGGATGGCCACCACCGCGGCGAGCAGGAACCCTTCCAGGACCCGGCGGCCCGAGTAGAGCACGTTGGCCACCCAGGTGCCCGAGTAGGGCGAGAGCGACCGGGTCGGCGCGCCGAAGATCCACCGGCGCCACGACTCGAGCACCTGCGCGGGCGCGGGGATGATCCCCTCGGCGACCCAGCGCTGCTCGACCGCAAGGTACCAGACCCCGAGGAGCAGGACCGGCAGGATCAGGAAGAGAGGGACGCGCCGGCTGCCCACGCCCGACCGCGCCCCGCTACTTGCTCTGCCCGAGGTCGGCCGCGCTGCGCCCGGTGGCGCGCGCGAGAAACTCGTAGGTGTGATACTGCGCCACCTCGCCCGAGACGTCGCGCGCAATGACCCCGTTGTCGAAGAGGAACTTCGCGATGCCCTTGATCGACTCGAGCGGCAGCGCCACGTCGAAGCGGGTGTAGCGGATGGCCTCCGCGGTGACCGCCTCCGGCAGCCCGGCCTTCTCCGCGTAGATCTTGGCGAAGCGCTGCGGATCGGCCTGGGCGATCTTCACCACGTCCACATAGGCGGAGACCAGCCGCTGCGCGGCCTCGCGCTGCTTGTCCATGAAGCCGCGGTTGAGCGCCAAGACCGCGATGAGCCCGCCCACCGTCTTCGTGGCGTTGTGGGTGATGGTCGGGTACTGGGCCCAGCCCTCGGTGATGCCCTGGGCGCAGAACGGATGCCACACTACCGCCAGGTCGATCTCCTTGCCCTGCAGCGACTTCAGGTAGTTGCCGCCGCCCCCCATGATGTTCACGATGCGGAGCTTGCCGTAGTCGAGGCCGTTCTCCTGCACCGCGGCCGCGAACTTGAGCCACGAGATGGAGCCGGCCCCGATCCCGATGCGCTTCGGGGCGATCCCGGCCCAGTCCTTGACGTCCTCGCCCTTGCGGACCAGGAGGCAGTCGTTGCCGGAGCCGACGCCGGCCACCCCGATCATCGACTTCGCGCCCTGGCCGAGGCCCAGGATGATGTCCTGGGGGCCGAACGCGGCGATGTCCAGATCGCCCGCGGCCAGCGCGGTGCGCTCGTCCGCGAAGCGCTGGAAGATGACCTGCTCGACCTGGACGTTGTACTTCGCCGCCTCCTCGGGCAGGAGCCAGAGCGGCGACAGGGCGGGCACGTTCGCCATCCCCTGCTTCACCTTGACCGGGGCGGCCAGCCGGGTTCGCGAGGGGTCCGACTGGGCCGCGGCGGGAGTCGGCGACGCGGCGGCGGAGAGCACGGCGAGCAGCGCGAGCGTCGGGCCGAGGCGGCGGACGATCATTCGTGGGCTCCTTTCGCGAGCACGTTGCGTAGAATGCGCGATGGGAGGAGCCTTAGGCAAGCATGGAAATGAGCATTCTGAAGCGCCTGATCGTGGGCGCTCCCATGCCTCTCGCCCAGGCCCGGCACGAGCGGCTGTCGAAGACCGTCGCCCTCGCGGTCTTCTCCTCCGACGCGATGTCGTCGGTCGCATACGCGACGGAGGAGATCCTCCTGATCCTGGTCCTCGCCGGCACCGCGGCGGCCCACCTCACGGTGCCGATCGCGCTCGCGATCGCGGGGCTCCTGGTGGTGGTGAGCGTGTCGTACCAGCAGACCATCCACGCCTACCCGAGCGGTGGCGGCTCCTACATCGTGGCCCGCGCCAACCTCGGACCAACTGCGGGCCTGGTGGCGGCGGGCGCGCTGCTCATCGACTACGTGCTGACCGTGTCGGTGTCGGTGGCCGCGGGGGTGGCCGCGCTCACCTCCGCGGTGCCGTGGCTCCTGACCCACCGCGTGCTGCTGGGCGTCGTGTTCACTGCGGCCATCGCCTACGCCAACCTGCGCGGCGTTCGAGAGTCCGGGCGCGTCTTCGCGGTCCCGACCTATCTCTTCATCGTCACCTTCGGCGCGCTGGTGGCCACCGGTCTCTTCCGGTGGCTCACCGGCACCCTCCCCGCGGCGGCCGCGGCCCCCGAGACCGTCGCGGCCACCCAGACCCTGACCTGGTTCCTGGTGCTGCGCGCCTTCGCGTCCGGCTGCACCGCGCTCACCGGGGTGGAGGCGATCTCGAACGGCGTCCCCGCCTTCAAGCACCCCGAGGCCCGCAACGCGGCCATCACCATGGGCTGGATGGCCGCGGTCCTGGGCACGCTCTTCATCGGCGTCTCGGTGCTGGCGTCCGCGCTCGGGATCACCCCGCTCGCCGACGAGACCGTCGTCTCCCAGGTGGCCCGCCGGCTCTTCGGCGGCGGGCTCCCCTACTACCTGGTCCAGGGCTCGACCACCCTCATCCTGGTGCTGGCCGCCAACACGTCCTTCGCCGACTTCCCGCGCCTGAACTCGCTGCTCGCCCGCGATCGCTACGCGCCCCGGCAGTTCCGGACCCTGGGCGACCGGCTGGTCTTCTCCAATGGCATCCTGATCCTCGCCGGCCTGGCCGCCGCGCTCATCGTCGTCTTCGGCGGCGACACCCACGCCCTGATCCCGCTCTACGCGGTCGGGGTCTTCATCTCGTTCACGCTCTCGCAGGCCGGCATGGTGCGGCACTGGCTCACCGACGGCGGCGCGGGCTGGCGGTGGCGCCTGGGCGTGAACGGGGTCGGCGCGCTCGTGACCGGCGCGGTGACGGTGGTCATCGCGGTGACCAAGTTCACCCACGGGGCGTGGATCGTCGTCCTCCTGATCCCTCTCCTGGTCGTGGGGTTCCGCGCGATCTACCGGCACTACGACACGGTGGCGGACGAGCTCTCCCTCGAGCATCTCGTGGAGGAGCCGCCGGTGAACAACACGGTGCTGGTCCTGGTCGGCGATCTCCACATGGGCGTGGTCAAGGCCCTGCGCTACGCCCAGTCGCTCTCCCCGAGCCCGAAGGCGGTCTACGTGGAGCTCGACCCGAGCGCGACCGCCCGCCTCGAGGAGCGCTGGTCGAAGGGCGGCTGCGGGGTGCCGCTGGTGGTGCTCGCCTCACCGTACCGCTCGATGCTCCGCCCGCTCCTCGACTACATCGGACGGATCCGGGAGCGCGATGCGAACTCGGTGGTGACCATCGTCATCCCGGAGTTCGTGCCCCGGCGGTGGTGGCAGCACCTGCTGCACAACCAGACCGCGCTCCTGGTGAAGGGCGCCCTCCTATTTCGCCGGGGCGTCGTGGTGGTCGACGTGCCCTTTCATCTCCATAGCTGATGGGCACAGCTGACGGGGCTACCGCTTCGCCTTCTTCGCGAGCTCCGCGCGGAGCGCGTCCTCGCGCGCGGCGGCCTCGGGCAGCAGGACGTCCGCCGGGAAGTCGGAGGTCTCGAAGACCTGGCGGACCTCGACGACCTCGCCGTCGGTGAACGGAACGCGCGAGGCCCACTCGAGCGCCTCTGCCCGCGACGCCACCTGGATCATCCAGAAGCCGGCCAGCAGCTCCTTCGTCTCCGCGAAGGGTCCGTCGGTGACGAGGCGCTTGCGGCCCGTGTACGTGACGCGCGCGCCCTTGGAGCTCGCGTGGAGCCCCTCGGCGGCCAGCAACACCCCGGCCTTCGCCATCGCCTCGGTTAACTCCCCCATCGCGGCGACGAGCTCCTTGTTGGGCATCACGCCCGCCTCCGACTCCTGGCTCGCCTTCACCAGCATCATGAATCGCATCGGAATATCTCCTCCGTGGCTCGTGGTTTCAGTCGTCGATGGCCTGGTAGGCCTGCGTCCAGAAGTCGTGATAGACGTCCGGGCCCTGCGGGGAGGTCCACATGCGCTGGGTCATCAGGATGCCGACCAGCTCTTCCGTCGGATCCGACGACCACGAGGTGCCGAGACCTCCGTCCCACCCGAATCGCCCGGGCACCGCAGCCACGCCGTCGCGCCGGGTGATCACGGACAGCCCGAAGCCCCACCCGCGGCTGTCCCAGAAGCCGGGCACGAAGCCGGAGAGCGCCTTCTGCTCGGGCGTCAGCTGATCGGTGGTCATGGCCTCGACCGACAGGCGCGACAGGATGCGCTCCGCGCCGTGGCGGCCGCGGTTCAGCAGCATCCGGCCGAAGGCGAGATAGTCGTCGACGGTCGACACCAGCCCGCCGGCGGCGGAGGGAAACGCGGGCGCGCGGCTCCACTCACCGCCCTCGGCCGGGTCGTAGACCTCCATCGCCCCGCTCTCCGGGCTGCTCCAGTAGCTGGTCGCGAGACGCCCGATCTTGCCGGCGGGCACGCTGAAGCCAGTATCCTTCATCCCCAGCGGCTCGAAGAGGCGCTCGCGCAGGAACGTCTCGAACGGCTGTCCCGCTGCGCGCTCGATCAGCACGCCCAGCACGTCGGAGCCGGTATCGTACATCCATCGCTCGCCCGGCTGATGCATCAGGGGCAGCGTGCCGAAGCGGCGGATCCACGCGTCGGGTGCGGGCTCGGTCTGCGGCCGGGGCGGGCCCATCCGGACTCCCTGCTCGCGCATCGTCTTCTGGATCGGGAACGTGTCGGGCGGCGCCATGATGATGCCGAAGCCCAGCCGGAAGGTCAGCAGATCGCGCAGGGTGATCGACCGGCTCGCGGGCACCGTGTCGTCGACCGGCCCCTCGAGCCGGCGCAGGACCCGGCGGTCGGCCAGCTCGGGCAGCAGCCGGTCCACCGGCTCGTCGAGCCGCAGCCGACACTCCTCCACCAGGATCATGGCCGCGGCGGCCGCGACCGGCTTGGTCATGGAGGCGATGCGGAAGATGGTGTCGCGCTCCATCCGCGGGCCACCGTCGGCCGCGGTGCGGCCGAGCGTCTCGACGTGCACCTCGTCGCGGCGGCTCACCAGCGTGACGATCCCGGGCATGGCGCCACGCTCCACGTGACCGGCCATCACGTCGCGCATGCGCCCGAGCCGTGCCTTCGAGAATCCTCCGCTCCTCGATGTCATCGTCTCCTCCTCACCCGGTAGGCGCCCGGGCCCGCTCCGGATCGACAGAGGGGCGAGTGGCGCATCAGCCGCGGGCCGACAGCGGGGCCACTCGCCATCGACCGTAGGCGACGAAGGCGCAGAGGATCCCGACGATCAGCGGGAGCACCGCGGGGCCGACTCCCATCGTGCTGAGCGTGATCGCCGTCGCCCCGCTCATGATGATGACGAGGCCCGCTGCGGCGAGGGGGGTCAGCCCGGGCCGGATGCGCAGGAGGCTGGGCAGGATCAGGCCGAACCCTCCGAGGATCTCCATCACCCCGATGAAGTGCAGGAACCAGCCCGGCATCGACGGCATGTCCTTTGTCATCTCCGCGACCGACATGACGAACTTCATGGCGCCGGAGAACAGGAACAGAAGTCCCAGCAGCGCCTGAATGATCCAGAGGGCATAGGTCATGATCCATCTCCTCCAATATGTTGGGCACTTGTTGGTTTCGGGGTAGTCGTCCGGGGAGTCCCGGAATCGACACGGACCCGGAGCGACACGGACCGGCCGTCCGATTCTTCGGCCACCTTGTCGATGGCGAGCCGTGTGGTACGACCATATAGTAGAAACAAATCCACACCGAGGGGCCACGCATGGCGCGATGCGGAGGCCGATAAAGGAGCGACGAATGAGCAGGGTACGGGTACTGGTCGGCACGCGCAAGGGCGCGTTCGTCCTGACGGCTGATGCCAAGCGCGAGCAGTGGGACGTGACCGGCCCCCACTTCGGGGGCTGGGAGATCTATCACCTCAAGGGATCGCCCGTGGACCCGGATCGCCTCTATGCCTCGCAATCCAGCGGCTGGTTCGGCCAGGTGATCCAGCGCTCGAGCGACGGCGGCCGGACGTGGGAGACGGTGGGAAACAAGTTCGCGTACGACGGCGCCACCGGGACCCATCAGTGGTACGACGGGACGCCCCACCCCTGGGAGTTCGCGCGGGTCTGGCATCTGGAGCCCTCCCTGACCGACCCGGACACGGTCTACGCCGGGGTCGAGGACGCGGCCCTGTTCCGCACCACCGACGGTGGCCAGAGCTGGCACGAGCTGCCCGGACTGCGCACCCACACCTCCGCGCCGTCCTGGCAGCCGGGGGCGGGCGGGATGTGCCTGCACACGATCCTCCTGGACCCGGGCCGGCCCGGCCGGATCTTCGTCGCGATCTCCGCGGCGGGCGCGTTCCGGAGCGACGACGACGGCGCGACGTGGCGGCCGATCAACCGCGGCCTCCGGTCGGAGGGGATCCCGGATCCGCACGCCGAGGTGGGGCACTGCGTGCATCGCATCGCGATGCACCGCTCGCGGCCGGGCGTGCTGTTCATGCAGAAGCACTGGGACGTGATGCGCAGCGACGACGCGGGCGATTCGTGGCGCGAGGTGAGCGGCGGCCTGCCGAGCGACTTCGGGTTCCCGATCGACGTGCACGCGCACGAACCGGAGACCATCTACGTCGTGCCCATCAAGAGCGACTCGGAGCACTACCCGCCCGACGGCAAGCTGCGGGTCTACCGCAGCCGGACCGGCGGGAACGAGTGGGAGGCGCTGACCAATGGCCTCCCGCAGCGCCACTGCTACGTCAACGTGCTGCGCGACGCGATGGCGGTCGACTCGCTGGATCCGTGCGGAGTGTACTTCGGCACCACCGGCGGTCAGGTCTACGCCTCGGCCGACGGGGGAGATCGCTGGGCGCCCATCGTCCGGGACCTCCCCTCGGTGGTGTCCGTCGAGGTCCAGACCCTGCCGTGAGCCGCCCATGATCCGGGTGATTCTTCCCGCCCATCTCCGGACGCTCGCGCGGGTGGACGGCGAGGTGAAGGTCGACGTCGCGGCGCCGGTCACGGTGGGCGCGGTCCTCGACGCCCTCGAGGCAGCCTATCCGATGCTGCGCGGGACGATCCGCGATCAGGTCACGCGGCAGCGACGGGACTTCCTCCGGTTCTTCGCGTGCGAGCAGGACCTTTCTCACGACCCCCCGGATACCCCGCTGCCCGAGGCGGTTGCGGCGGGGGCGGAGCCGCTCCTGGTGATCGGCGCGATGGCGGGCGGCGGCTAGGGCCGGTCCGCCGTCCCGGCCATCACCGCGCCGGCCGGCATCCCGCGCCGGAGCGCGTCGGGGTCCTGGAGACCGAGCCGCCGGACCGAGATCTCGGCGCGGTCCTGCAGCCGGGCGTCGTCCGCATTCAGGTTGCGGGTGAAGCTGCAGAACTCGAGCTGCAGCCCGTTCGGGTCCTTGAAGTAGATGGACTTGGCCCAGTCGTGGTCGACGATCTCGGTGACCTCGACCCCCTTGGCGAGCAGCTCCTCGCGCTTGTCCTGGAGCGCGGCCTCGGAGCCCGCCTCGAAGGCGAAGTGGTAGAACACGCTCGGCACCCCGAGCCCGCGGTTGATCCCCGCGTCGTAGGCGGCCGGCACCCCCGGCACCCCGCGCGCCTCCATGAAGGCGATGAGCTGGTCGCGCCCGGTGTCGAAGAAGATGTGGCGGATCTGCCCGCCCTCCTTCACCCGGAGCACGTCACACCGCACCGCCTTGAAGCCCAGGACGTTCTCGTAGAAGTCCCGGGTCCGGTCGAGGTCGAGGGTGGAGAGACCGATGTGAGAAAAGCCCTTGCTGGCCATGGGATGCCCTCCTTGAGGGGTACAGGGGGTACAGTACCGCGCCGTGATATCATCCGCCACACGAGCCACCCGAGGAGGATCCCATGGCCAAGATCAAGCACATCGCGCTGTCGACCCAGGACGTGGACAAGACCGCCGCCTTCTACGTCAACGTGTTCGGGATGAAGGAGATCGCCCGGATCGACAGTCCCAACGCCCGGGGCTACTACCTGAGCGACGGCGACCTCAACCTGGCGATCCTCAACTTCAAGAACGACGCGGTGGCCGGGGTCGAGCGGGGCAAGGAGTGGAGCGGCATCCACCACATCGGCTTCCAGGTCGAGAGCCTGGAGGCGATCGCGGAGAAGCTCGCCGCGGTCGGCTCCGAGCCGCGCCACGACATCAACGAGGCCCTCGGCGTGGGCCCCGGCCACGACCACCGCTACGGCAACGTCGAGGTGAAGTACAGCGGCCCCGACGGCGTCACGGTCGACGTGTCCGAGACCGGCTGGGTGGGGACCTCGGGCTTCAGCGCGTAGGGCTTCAGCGCGTAGCGGCTAGGGAACGCGCGCGGTTCCGTCCGTCGGCCCCACGTCGATCCCGCCCGCGGCCTCCCCCGCGGCCCCCGTCATTGTGGGCGACGGGGGCCGCGGCTCCGCGCGATCATAGAAGCCCTCCGGGGTGAAGTAGTGCACCACCGTCGGCCCGACCAGACAGTGCAGGTCGACCGGCTCGGCTCGCCACTCCCCGGAGAGCTCGATGTTCACGATCTCGTGATCCTTCGCCTCGACGCGGATCTTCACTTGGCCGTCCGGCTCGCCCGAAGCAGGCGCTCTCCGACCTCCTGCCAATTGACGTTCGCGAAGAAGGCCTCGATGTACTTGCCCCGCTCCGCCGGCTTGTAGTCGAGCAGGAAGGCGTGCTCCCACGCGTCCATCACGAGGATCGGCGCGAATCCCGCCGGAGCCCCCTGCTCGTGGAGGGTGATCCACTGGTTCGACAGGCGACCGGTGGCCGGATCCCGGAAGACCACCGCCCAGCCCACTCCCCGCATGCCCCCGGTCGCGACGAAGTCGTCCCGCCACGCGCCGAGGCCGCCGAAGCTCTGCTCGAACGCCTGGGTCAGCTCGGAGGAGGGCTTGCCCTTGCCCTTCGGGGCAAGATTGTCGAAGTAGTACTCGTGCAGGATCATGCCGCCGTACTCATAGCTCAGGTGCCGCTTCATCTCGGCATATGCTGAATTCTTGGCCGCCTTGCCGTCCCGATCGAGCTCGGCGAGCCGCTCGGTGAGCAGGTTCGTCTCGTTGACATATCCTTCGTAGAGGCCAAAGTGCATCTCGAGCGTCTTGTCCGAGATGCCGGTGAGACCCGACAGGGGAAAGTTTCGCGGCTTGTAGCTCGGGGTGGTAGTCATGATCGCCTCCTCCTTTCGAAGGAATGAGGCTGCATCGGGTGTGCCACCGGCGAATGCCTTATCGATGTCCCGGACTCGCCGCTCGGGCGCGCGCCGGTGGCCGGCTCCGCGGAACTCTTACCGTGTAGCTTCGACCAGGCCTTCCCGCGGAACGTGGTACTCTCGCGATCGCGTTCAGAGGGAGGAGCGCTCCCATGCCGACGAGGATCCGCTTTCTTCTCGCCTCCATCCTGCTGGGGACCCTCGCCGGCTGTGTCCGCCCGCCGGTGACCCCCGGGCTGGTCTGCGTGCCGTCGAGCCAGCCGCCGCCCTACGCGGCGGCCGGGAGCTGGTACTGCCAGGAGGTATCGGTCAGCGTGCGCGAGCCTGGCCCCCAGATCGTCCAGCACCGGACCGGGCAGTTCGCGGACCTCATCGTGAGCGCGGTCGGTCGCTGCCCGGAGCGGGCGGGCCAGTTCGCCCCCAGCGTCACGGTCAAGAACATCGGCCCGGTGCCCGCGGGCGCCTTCAACGTGGCCGTCGACGTCGGGGTCTTCGACAGCAGCGGCGGAGCCGCAGTGTCGACCGCGGCGATCGTCCGCGTCCCGGGGCTCGCCGCGAACGCGGACACCACCGTCACCTTCGACCGCATGCAGGGCGTGATGCTGCGGGCCGGGGATCGGCTCACCATCTCGGCGGTCGCCGATCCGCAGCAGGTGCCCGGCAGCCCGCTCAACGTGTTCGGCGAGATCCTCGAGCTGGACGAGACCAACAACAGCGCGGTCCAGAACTGCACGGTGCCGGGCTGAGACGGCGCCGGGGCCTCCTCACGGGAACTCGGCCCGCAGCGCGGGCATCACGTCCCGCGCGAATCGCTCCATGCTGCGCATCGTCAGGTCGTGCGGCATGCTGCCCACGATGGCGTAGGTCCCCGCGTACTCGCGCAGCATCTCGAAGTGCCGCTCGGCCACGAAGCGGATGGTCTCCATGCTGCCC
>Ga0137394_10001556_pt1 | contig 16802 bp, 14 predicted proteins | sample czobulk116metaG_FD_108278 | JGI IMG/M metagenome (GOLD analysis project Ga0137394, IMG submission 108278) | Vadose zone soil microbial communities from Angelo Coast Range Reserve, California, USA - czobulk1.16 metaG | ecosystem: Environmental > Terrestrial > Soil > Vadose zone | place: USA...
CCGGCCGGCGGGGCTCCATCACCCGTTCGACCTCCACGCACTTCTTCGAAGTGCGAAGGTACGAAGGGGTCCCATTCCGCCCCGCCGGCCGGGGCCGCACCCGGCGCCACCCGCCCGTTCGTCCTGGTGTCGTTCATGAATAATGCGGGCTAGACCGCTGACATCGCGTACGTTCGGCGCAGGCGGTTACGCAGCCGGATCGCAAAGAGATTCATCAGCACGACGATCGCGAGCAGCAGCAACGTCGTGACGAACACCATTGGACGCGCCGCGTCCACGTTCGGCGACTGGAAGCCGACGTCGTAGATGTGGAAGCCGAGATGCATGAACTTCCGGTCGAGGTGGATGAACGGCCAGAAGCCGTCGATCGGCAGCGCGGGAGCGAGCTTCACCACCCCGGTGATCATGAGTGGCGCCACCTCGCCCGCCGCGCGGGCCATGGCGAGGATGAGCCCGGTCAGGATCGACGGCATCACGGCCGGCAGCACCACCCGCAGCGTCGTCTCGAGCTTGGTCGCGCCCAGCGCCAGGGACGCCTCGCGCATGCCGCGTGGAATCGCCGCCAGCCCCTCCTCCGTCGCGACGATCACGACCGGCACCGTCAACAGCGCCAGGGTGAGCGAGGCCCACAAGATCCCACCGGTCCCGAAGGTCGGGCTCGGCAGCGCCTCGCCGAAGAAGAGCCGGTCGATCGTGCCCCCGACGAAGTAGATGAAGAAGGCGACGCCGAACACGCCGAACACGATCGACGGCACGCCCGCCAGGTTGTTGACGGCGATCCGCACCGCGCTGACGAACGGGCCCTGCCGGGCGTACTCGCGTAGATAGAACGCCGCGAGCACGCCGAGGGGGGTCACCATCACGGACATGATCAAGACCATCATGACGGTGCCGAAGATCGCCGGGAACACGCCGCCCTCGGTATTCGACTCCCGGGGGTCGTCCGACACGAATTCCCCTATGCGGACAAGATACTGGACGCCTTTACCCACGAGGCTCATCGCGTTCGGCGCCTCGACGTGCACGACCTGGATCAGCGGCAGGTCCTTCGCCTTGCCGCCGTCGGCGATGACGACGACGCTCGTGGTCAGGCGCCCCCGGAGATCCGCCAGCCTCGCCTCCTGGGCCTGGTAGCGCGTGTCGAGAACGGCCATCTCCCGTTTGAGCGACTCCACCGCCGGGCCGCTCGTCACGCCCTCTAGTGCCAGACGGCGCAGGCCGAGCCTGATCTTCTCCTGCGCGTGGTTGATCGCGCCGACCGCGCCCTTCTCGATCTTCCTGATCTCCCGGCGAGCCCGCGCGGCGCCGGGCAGGCGGCGCTCGAGCTCGGCGAGGCCCTGCTGGGGCCCGACCGCCACCACTCGGCCGGCCTCCCGGACCTCCTTGATCGTCCCGAGCAGGAGCCCCCACTCTGTGCGCTCTATCACCACGACGTCCGGCGGGTAGTCCCGCCGAGCGATCGCCGACTCGTCCACCCACTGGAAATCGGCGCCGTAGAGATCGCGGTTGGCGACCTTGAGCTTGACCCGGTATTGCCCGGCTCTGGCCGGTATCGCCTCGCGCTCGACCAGCTGGCCCGACACCACCTTGCCGTCGGTGAGCGTGAGACGGACGACGTCCTGCGGCCAGAAGAACCCGAGCCCGCTGGAGACGATGAGCCCGATGAGCCCGAGCACGAGCAGGAGGGTGAACACCAGCGCGCCGCCGGTCAACCAGATGAAGGGCTCGCCGCTGCGCCAGAACTGCCGCGCCCGGCCGCTCACAGGTAGCGGTACTTCTGCCGAAGCTTGAGCCGGACCAGCTCGGCGACGGTGTTCACGGCGAACGTGAGGCAGAAGAGGAGGAACGCCGCCAGGAAGAGCACGCCGAAGAGCGTGCCGCCTTCCGGCGCCTCGGGCAGCTCCACGGCGATGTTCGCGGAGAGCGCCCGGAAGCCGTTGAAGATGGACCAGTCCATCACCGGCGTGTTCCCGGTCGCCATCAGCACGATCATCGTCTCGCCGACGGCGCGTCCGAAGCCGATCATGATCGCCGAGAAGATGCCGGGGCTGGCCGTTGGCAGGACGATCCGGATCGCCGTTTGCCAGCGGTTGGCGCCGAGCGCGAGCGAACCGGCGCGTAGATGCTGGGGCACGTTCGCGAGCGAATCTTCGGCGATGGTGAAGATGATCGGGATGACGGCGAAGCCCATGGCGATGCCCACGACGAGCGAGTTGCGCTGGTCGTAGGTGAGGCCGAGAACCGCCAGGAGCCAGCCGCGGTAGTTACCAGCTAGAAGTGTCCGCTCGACGAGCCCGCCAAGCGCCAGGGCCACCCACACGCCGCCCAGGACGACGGGCACGACCACCAGGATCTCCGTCCCCGTCCTGAAGCGGCCGCGGAGGCTGGCGGGCACCGCCCGCCACCCGACGAGCGCGACCAGGATCCCGATGGCGACCACGGCCGGCACGAGAAAGAGACCTGGCACGATCCGCTCCACCACCGGAGCGAGCCAGAGTCCGGCAAAGAACCCAAGAACGACGCTCGGCAGCGCCGCCATGATCTCGACGACCGGTTTCACGTAGGCCTTGATGCTCGGATGCATGAACTCGCTCACGTAGACGGCGGCGAGGAGAGAAAGCGGCACCGCGAGGAGGAGCGCGTAGAACGTCCCCTTGAGCGTGCCGTAGATCAACGGCGTCAGGCTGAACTTCGCTTCGAAGTCATCCGTCCCGCCGGTCGATTGCCAGACCCACGCAGGCTCCGAATAGCCCTCGTACCAGACCCGGCCGAAGAGGGTGCCGAGCGTGACTTCCGGGTGTGGGTTGTCCACCTGCCACTGGGTCACCCCGCCGGCCGCGTTCGCGGCCAGGAGCGCATCGGACTTCGGCGCGAAGGCGATCGCCCGAAGGGCCGGGCCTTCAGCGGTCTTGATCGAGAGCAACGTCTGGCCTGCCGTGCCGTAGTGAACGTAGACTTGGCCCTGCGCGTCCGCCGTCGCGAAACCCTTGTCTCGCTTCGAGGCGTCGATGGCGACCACTGGTCCGCCGTGACCCTGGAACCGGTGGACACGCGTGAGGCGCCGCTCGCCACCGGTCGGTGGGGGCACGACCTGCCAGGTCGAGACGCCGCCCGCGCCGTCGCCGGCCACGAGCGTCCGGTCGCCGATGAGAAATCCCAGCGCCGTGACCGGCGCGTCGCTCACCTTCACCGCCTCGACCCGTCTCGGGCGCTGCGATTCGCGCATGTCGTACCAGATGAGCTGGCCCTGCGAGGTCCCGATGAACAGGTCCTCGCCCCGCCCGTCGAGGCGAAGGGCAGTGATCTCGCCGTCGAGCTGGACCGGCACCGATGTCACCGACTCTTCCTTGGTGCTCGGGCCGATCAGCGCCTTCTTCTCGACGACGGTCCGGACGAGCAGCTCCGTGGGGCCGATCTGGGCGATCGTGAGCGGGCCCGCACCCGTCGGGGCGCCCGTCAGGCGCAGGATCGCGCGCTTCCGCGCCGGGTCGAGAGGCGTCGGGGCGCCGAACTCGGGCCGCGGCGTCACCGTCCGTCCGCCTTCGCCGAACGTCACCTCGAACTTCACGTTGAGCGGAATCGTCCGACCGTCCGAGGTTCCGAGCAGATAGACGCCGTTGCCCAGCGCGGCGACGGTCGTGACCGCGCCTCCGGTCAGCGCTGGGGTCAGCATGGCCGCCATGGCCCGCTGCCCCTCGAGCGGGTAGAGCGCCATGGCGCCGCCTCGGGTGACGACGAACGCAACCTGGCGGTACTCGTCGACGCCGACCGAGTCGCCGGGGGCGGGCACCGCATCCGCGAGGGCAGGCGCGTATGCGCGGACGAGCGTCGCCGTCGGCTTCTTGAAGAGCGGGTAGACCTCGGCGGCGATGACGAACAGGATCGCAAGGATCGAGGCGATGATGACAACGCCGCCGAGCACCACGAGCCTGGCGCAGATGCGGTCGACCAGGATCCGCCGGCTCGTGCGGGCTCGGTTGACGGCGAGCGGTCGAGCCGGGACCGACTCGCCGTCCTTGAGGGTTCCGAGGTTCGTGGCCACCTACTGGATCTTACCCAGCTCTTCCTTCACGACCGACGCGGGAATCGGGAAGTACCCATCCTTGATCACGACCTCCTGCCCCTCCTTGGCGAGCATCAGCTTGACGAATTCACGGGTCAGCGGCTCGAGCGGCTTGCCCGGCGCCCTGTTGACGTAGACGTAGAGGAAGCGTGCCATCGGGTAGCTCCCGGAATAGGCATTGTCCGGATCCGCCTCGTAGCACTTGGCGCCGTCCTTCTCGGCGAGGGGCACGGCGCGGACGCCCGCGGTCGCGTACCCGATGCCGCTGTACCCCGCGGCGTAGCGATCGACCGTGACGCCCTGGACGACGGAAGCGGAGCCCGGCTGCTCCTTCACCTCGTCCTTGTAGTCGCCGTTCTTGAGGCTGTGCTCCTTGAAGAAGCCGTACGTCCCCGAGGCTGAGTTGCGGCCATAGAGACTGATCGGCTTCGCGGCCCACTCACCCGTCAGCCCGAGCTGGCCCCAGGTCTTGACGTCCTCCTTGTACCCGGCCCGGCGCGACTTCGAGAAGATCGCGTCCACCTGCGCCATCGTCAGGCACTTGATCGGGTTGTCCTTGTTGACGAACACGGCCAACGCATCGACGGAGGTGCGGATCTGCGTTGGCTTGTAGCCGTACTTCTTCTCGAACTGGTCGATCTCGGTGCCTTTCATCGCGCGGGACATGGGACCGAGCTGGGCGGTGCCCGCGATGAGGGCGGGCGGGGCCGTCGAGGACCCCTTGCCCTCGATCTGGATCTTCGCGTTCGGGTAGAACCTGTTGAACGTCTCGGCCCAGAGGGTCATCAGGTTGTTGAGGGTGTCAGAGCCGATGCTGTTGATGTTCCCGCTCACCCCGCTCGTCGGCCGGTACGGCTCGAGCGCCGGATCGAGCTTGGGCGGCCCGGAAGCCAACGCCAGGCTCCATCCGGTCACGATGAGAGCCGTAAGCATCGCCGCGCATGCTTTCTTCATCGGTCGTTCTCCTTTGTTGTCTCCAGGCTATGGTCGCGCGCCCGTGTTGCGAAGACATAAAGGGCGCGTTACAAACGTGTTACGGTTTGTCTCTGAAGCGGTACCCGACACCCCGGACGGTCTCGATCCCGGGCTCCTCGAGCTTCGCGGCCGAGAACTTTCCTCGAAGCCGGGCTACGTGGACGTCAACGGTCCGGGGCTCGACGAATCCATCGCGGCCCCAGACCATGTCGAGCAGCTCCTCACGCCCGAACACGCGCCCCGGGGCGCCGACCAGCGTGGCCAGGAGCTCGAACTCCTTCGGCGTGAGCTCGACCTGCCGGCCCTTCATCCTCACCTCGAAGCGATAGCGGTCGATCTCCAGGTCGCCGGCCTTGAGGTTGGCCTTCTTTTCCTTGGCGTCGGCCGGCCGGCCGCGCCGGAGAACCGCGCGGACCCGGGCGATCAGCTCGCGGGGCGAGAACGGCTTGGTCACGTAGTCGTCGGCGCCGACCTCGAAGCCGAGGACCTTGTCCCCCTCCTCGACGCGGCCGCTCACCATGATCACGGGGATCATGGCCAGGTCGGGGTCCTTCTTGAGGCGCCGGCAGACCTCCCAGCCGTTGAGCTGCGGCACCATGATGTCCAGCAGGATCACGTCCGGGCGGTGCTCGCGGGCGAGCCGGAGCGCCTCGTTCCCGTTCCCCGACAGGACGACGTCGTAGCCTTCTTTCGTGAGGTTGTACCGGATCAGCTCGGCGACGTCCTGCTCGTCCTCGACGAGCAGCACCCGTCCGAGACGCTGGCGGCCCGGCTGGCCGGCCCCCGGCAGGACGCGGCGTCGGTCCGCGGTCATCATGTCGACCTCCCGTGCGGTGCTCATCGCAGGGAAGTGTGGACGCGGCGGGTTACAGGACGATGACGGGCGAGTAAATCCTGGGTAACGGGGTCAGGGCCGGGCGACGATCGCGGGAGCGTGGAACTCGTCGAGGCGCGCGAAGCCCGTGATGATCAAATCGGCGGTCGCCAGGTTCGTCGCCACTGGTATGTTGTGGACGTTGCACACCCTGAGCAGCGCGCGGATGTCGGGCTCGTGCGGCTGCGCGCTCAGGGGATCCACGAAGAAGAACACGGCGTCGACCTCCCGCATTGCCGCCCGTGCCGCGATCTGGGTGTCGCCTCCCTCGGGGCCCGAGAGGAGCTCCTCCACCGAAAGCCCGATCTTCCGCTCGAGCAGGCGCGCAGTGTGCCGAGTGGCGGTCAGAGAGAAGCGGGCGAGCGTTTCCCGGTTGAAGGTCGCCCACGCGACCAAGTCTACTTTCTTGTTGTCGTGGGCGATCAGCGCAAGCCTCTTGACGGGCTCTGCATCAGCGAATTCGATCGGATCGAGAAACTCGGCCATTGTCGTCCCCCCGGCTCACGCGATGATTAGCGGATCTCATGGTCGCGAGTGTAGCGGCCTTCCGTTGCAGCATCACGACGGCGACGTGAAGATTGTGCGGCGAGTTCGCTAGGTCGGCGAGCCGCTAATCGGAAGCGTGACGCGCACGGTCGTGCCGCGCCCCGGCTCGCTCTCGATCCGGAGCTGGCCGCCGTGGGCGAAGACGAGGTGCTTGACGATCGCGAGCCCGAGGCCGGTGCCGCCGAGCTCGCGCGACCGGGCCTTGTCGACACGGTAGAACCGCTCGGTGATCCTCGGAAGATCGGCGGGGGGGATCCCGATGCCGGTGTCGATCACGTCGACTTCGACCTGGCCGCCGGCCAGCTTCTGCGCCTGGACCGTCACGCGCCCGCCCTCCGGGGTGTACTTGACGGCGTTGTCGACGAGGTTGATCACGATCTGCACGAGCCGATCGCGGTCCGCGAGCACGGGCGGCAGATCTCGGGACAGGTGGCTCTGCAGCACGACGTGCCCGCTCGCCGCCTTCGAGCCCATGATGGCCAGCACGGCCTCGACGACCTCCTCGAGGCGCGTCGGCGCGAGCTTGAGCGCCACGCGGCCCAGCTCGATATTCGAGAGATCGGTCAGGTCGTTGAGGAGACGGCCCAGCCGCTCCGTGTGCCGGAAGACGATCTCCAGGAAACGTCGGGCGTTCTCCCGCTCTTCGAGCGCGCCCGTCAGCAGCGTCTCGAGGTAACCCTGGATCGCGGTCAGCGGTGTGCGCAGCTCGTGCGAGACGTTGGCCACGAACTCCGTGCGCACCTGCTCGAGCCGGCGGAGCTCGGTGACGTCGTGCAGGACCATGACGACGCCCACCTCGTCGGCCGCGAGCCGGAGCGGCACCGCGTTGACCTGCACGCGCCGCTCGACCGGGCTCGCGAGGCGGAGCTCGCGATGCGACACGCTGCCCTCACCCGCCGTCCGGCCCTCGCGAAACACCTCGTGCAGCTCCGTGTTGCGAATGACCTCCAGGAAGGGCTTGCGCTCCCCGCGCGTCGCGTCGAGGCCGAACATGGAGCGCGCCCGCTCGTTCAGCAGAAGGATGACGTCGCGGCCGTCGACGGCGATGACGCCTTCGATCATCCCGTCGAGAATCGCGGTCGCCTTCGCCTGCTCGTGCCCGAGGTCGTGGATCTTCTCCCGGAGCCGCGCCGCCAGGCCGTTGAGCGCGCGGCCGAGCGAGCCGATCTCGTCCGGCGAGCGGATCGGAGCCCGCACCGTGAAGTCACCCTCGCTCATCTGGCGGGCGATCGCTTGCATCTGCACGACCGGCTTGGTCACGCGCCGGGCCACGAAGAGGCCGATCCCGAGCGCGAGGGCGAGCACGACGACGCCCCCGGCGAGCATGACCCGGTGGATCGCCGCGTACGACGACGTCACCGCCGCAAGCGGCAGGGCGACTCGGATGACACCGATGGTCCGTCCACCGTCGACGATCGGGAGCGCCACGTAGAGGAGCGTCGTGCCGACCGTCGCGCTCGTCCTCCGGTCGCGCCCGACCCCGCCGGCGAGAGCGGCATGGACCTCCGGCCGTGTCGCGTGGTTCTCGACGCGGGGCAGATCGTCGACGGCGACCTCCGAGTCGCCGAGCACCCGGCCGTCGGCGGCGATCACGGTCACGCGCGAGGCCGTCGGCCGCGCCCCCCGCAACGCGAAGGCGCGGACCTCGGCCGGCGACGCGCCTCGTGTCACCAGGACCCGGGCCTCGTCGTGCAGGAGCCGGTCGATGCTGACCAGGCGCGCCTCCAGGGTGTCCACCGCGAACGCCTCGAGGGCGCGGTTGAGATACAGGCCGGCGGCGACCGTCGTGAGGGCGACGAAGCCGACGAGCGTCAGGGTGAGCTTGCGCGCGATGCTGCGCCGGAGGAAGTGAATGAACCCGCGGATCATCCCGAGTCCGCCTCGAACCGATAGCCTACCGACTTGACCGTCACGATCCGGCTCCCGGCGACGCCGAGCTTTGCCCGCAGGCGCCGGACGTGCACGTCCACGGTGCGCGACTCGATCTCGTCCGCGCGGGCGTAGCCCCACACGCGATTCAGGAGGTGCTCGCGGGAGAGGACGCGCCCGGCAGCCTCGAGCAGCGCCTGCAGGAGGTCGAACTCCTTGGGCGTGAGCTCGACGGCCCGCCCCCCGAGGGTCACCGCGTGGCGCGCCGGGTCCAGCACGACCGAACCCGCCGAGAGGACCGGTGGGACAGGGTCCGGGCGCGAGCGCCTGAGCACGGCCCGCACCCGCGCCACGAGTTCCTTCGGCGAGAAGGGTTTGCTCACGTAGTCGTCGGCGCCGATCTCGAGCCCGACGACCCGGTCGACCTCGTCGGACTTGGCGGTGAGCATGATGATCGGCACCGACGCCGTGCTGGCGTCCCGCCGGAGCCGGCGGCACACCTCGAGCCCGTCGAGCTCGGGGAGCATGAGGTCGAGAACCACGAGGTCGGGAACCGCCTCCTTCACCTCGCGCAGCGCGTCCGGCCCGCTGGCGGCCGTCCGGCAGCGGAAGCCGTCGCGCTCGAGGTGCAGGACGACGAGCCGACGGATGTCCGGCTCGTCCTCGACCACGAGAACGTCGCGGGCCATCGCCTACTGGCGACAGGCCCTGAAGTTCGCGTAGTCCCCCTGCGCCGTGGAGCTGGTGTCGTCGGAGTCGGTCAGCACGGCGATGCCGGCAGGCTTGGGCGTCTCGTTCACCTCGAAGTACTTCCTGTAGTCGTCACGCACGTTCACGCGCTCCTCGACCCACTCGCCCTTCTTCTCCGGAGCGCCGGTCCGCAGCACGCGCACCTGCGTGAGCCCGAGGTTCGAGTCGAGTCGGGTGCCGGCCGGGGCCTTCTCGCTCCAGACGTACTTGACCGCCTTCGGTCCCCTGATGCGCGAGTAGGGCACGAGCACGTAGACCGCCAGGCTGCTGTCGTTGGTCTTCGCGTCGCGCTCATCGCCGCCCTTCGGGAACTCGAGCGGCCGCCACGCCCAGGCGAGCACCGGATAGGCGTCGAGGTCCCACTCGTATTCCTTTACGGCCTGGATGCCCAGACCGCGGGCGATGGCGCGCAGGAAGCGGAGGCCGGACTCCTCGCCCACCCGATAGACGTCCTTGCCGGCATCCTTGCGGGGCTTCCAGTCGGCCGGAAACTCGCCGACCTTCGCCTTCGAAAAGTTCTCGATCGTGATGCAGTCGGGCTGCGCCGCGGTATGCGTCGACCCTGCGGCGAGCAGGAGGCCGGTCGTCAGGACCAGCGCCAGTGGTCTCATCGCCCTCGCCCCGGCGATCAGGTCGCTCGCGTCACACTCGACGAGATCTTCGATCGGGTGGGGGCCGGCGAGTGCCATGCCCAGAGGCTAACACACGCCGACCCCCGATCGGCCCGAGGCCTAGCGCCGGTGGTGCTGGTCGTGCCCGACGATACGGTGAGCGATCTCGTACGCTTCCCAGTACTCGTGCGCCGCACGCCGGTAGTGGCCGATGCAGAGGGCCGCCGCGCCGGCGTCGAACTCCTTCTGCGCGCGGACGATCCGCTTGTCAGTCCCGCCGACCTTTGCCTTCGCCTTCTCCAGCTCGCGCAGAGCCGCTGCGTGCGCCTGGACGGCATTCTTCTTGAGGGCCATCTTGAGCTTGGCGTACGGCTCTGTAATCTTGGGGTCGCACGACGGCCCGGGTGCGGGCGGCGGTGGCGGCTGAATGATGGGCGGCGGCGGCTGAATGATGGGCGGCGGCGGCTGAATGGTGGGCGGCGCGCCGGCGACGAACGACCCGAACACAAGCGAAGATGCGACGGTGACGGTCGCATTGCAAGGCTGCGGCTGCGCCGGCTGGCAGACGACTTTGTTGGTTGCGGTATCGATCACCGACACGCTCCCGGCACCGGAGTTGCCGACGAAGACGAACGCCCCGGTGGGATCGATCGCCACGCCGTACGGATCAATGCCGACCGGCACGCTGGCGATGAATTGGTTCGGCGGCAGAGCGGCGATGATCTCGACGGTCTCCTCACCCTGGTTCGTGGCGTAGACAGAGTTCTCCGAGACCGCGATGCCGAACGGCAAGCCCAGGGCAACCGAACCAATCTGCACGGTGTTGACGACCGGGTTGTCCGGGGTGCCGATCTTCGCGGTGTCGATCACCGAGACCGTCCCGTCGCTGTTGGCGACGTAGACGAAGTTCCCCGAGGGGTGGACACCCAGGCCCTGCGGGGAAGAGTTCGGGGAGCCTACCGTGACCAACTTGTGCTCGGCGCAGGTGCCGTTGACCTCGACGAGGCTACCGTTGATGTTGCCGGAGTCCGTGACGTAGACGCGCCCGCTCGTCGGGTTGACCGCGATGAAGCCGCTGAGCGCCCTGCACGTGGGGATCAGGGTCGTGACCGGGTTGTCCGGGGTGCCGATCTTCGCAGGGTCGATCACCGCGACCGTCCCATCGCCCATGTTGGCGACATAGACCTTCGTGCCCTCCATGTTCATCGCGACACCGAAGGGCAGGGTGCCGACACCCGTTACGGAGGTGACGACAGGGGTATTCGTCGTCCCGATCGTCGACGTGTCGATCACCGAGAGAGACGGGACACCATTGCCGAAGAGATTCGAGTTGGCGACGTAGACGCGCGTGCCGTCCCTATTCACCGCGACCCCGACGGGCTGGGCCCCGACCGGCACGGTCACGATGATTGTGTTCGTCGCGCCGTCGATCACCGACACGGAGTTGGAGCCGAGGTTCGAGACGTACGCGAACGGCGCGGCGCCCGCCACCGAAGCGGCGGTCAGCGCGAGCGCCAGCAGACCGAGGAGAATTCCGGAAACGCGCTTCGTTCCGGAAAATCGCTTGGGGAGCGGGCATTTAGTCTTCATGCCGCTTGGATATTGCAGTGTCGATGCCAGACCTGAGAAACGATTCGGCGTGAGGGTATAGACGCGGACTTAGCCGCGGTCGCGGGTCAGAACGGCGTGACTGAACGGCAGCGACTGGCGAATTTCGTCAGCCGAAAAACCGGAAAAAACGCGCCAGTGGCGGCGCGCGGCTTCGCGCTGTGGCGCTCGAAACGGCGCGGCGACTGTTCCGAACGTTGAAGGGCTCGCCGCAGCGCCGGCCCCGCTTCGGCCCGTGCTACCGCCCGCGGCGCCACCAGTGGTGGACGAGGTTGTCGACGACCTCACCCAGCTGCCCGATCGTCCGGCACTCGCGGACGAAGTCGCACGCGGGCGCGTAGAGCGGCATGACGCTGTCGCCGATGCCCCAGCCCCACTGGCCTTCCGGATTGAGCCAGATGATCCCTTTCACGCGCTCGCGGATGAGCCGCAGCGCCCACGCCTGGGGATCGTTGTAGTTGTTGCGCGCGTCGCCCAGCATGAGGATCGTCGTCTTCCGGTCGAGCGACTCGAGCTCGGTCTTCGTGAACTGGCTGAAGGCGAATCCGAAGTCCGACCGGCAGTGGTAGTCGACCGGCGCGCCCTTGAGCGCCCACTCGATGGCGCGCTCGACGGGGTAGGTGGCGAACGCCTGGGTAACCTCCGCGATCTCCGAGACGAAGACGTACGACCGGACCCGGCTGAAGCACTCCTGGAGACTCCAGACCAGCTGCAGCATGAAGCGCGAGGCGTTGCGGACCGAATCCGACACGTCGCAGATCGTGATGAGCTTCGGCTTCTCGCGGTGTCGGCGCTTGAGGAAGATCTCCATCGGCACGCCGCCGTACTGGAGGCTCTTCCGCGTGGTCCGCCGCGTGTCGAGGCGCCCCCGGTGCTCCTGCCGCTGGCGCAGCGCCAGCGCGTCCTTGATCTTGCGCGCCAGGCGCGCGACCACGCCCTTCATCTGGGCGATCTCGTCGGGGGTCAGGGCGAAGAGCGGCTTGTCCGAGAGGACCTCGCGGGTGAGCTTTTCGCCCTGGCGGTACGCGCGGCGCTCCAGCTCGCGCTCGACGTGCTGGCGGATCATGCGCTTGAACGCCTCGAGCCGGAGCTCGAGGTAGTTCCGGATGCGCGCGAGCTGGCCCGGATCGAGACCGCGCGCCTCGAGCGCCTTCATGATCCGCTCGAGATCACCCTCGATGGCGGACCAGTCGAAGCGGTCCGAGATCCGGCGCGAGAAGAAGCCGACCTGCAGGAAGTACATGAGCCGCTCGAGGCCGGCGTTCTGGCCGCCGGAGCGGATGGCCATCTCGAGCTCGCTGCCCTGGCCGCGCATGAGCAGCTCGGTCAGCTCGTCGAGCTCCATGCCCTCGTCGGCCAGGAGCTCGTCGAGCATGTCCTGGAGGCGCGGGTCCTCGGGACCGAGGGCCTTCTTGAGTCCCTCGCCGAGCGCCTCGAGGTCGAGGAAGTAGAGGTTGAAGAGGCGATCGAAGGTCGGCTGATCGCGGAACTCCTTGATCAGCGTGGCGGCCAGCGTCGCCTTGAACGTCTCGCGGTCGGAGAGCCCGACCTCGGCGCTCGCCGCGAGGGCGTCGAGCGCCTCCGAGGGCGAGATGCGGATCTCGGCCCGGCGGAGGTCGCCGATGAACTCGAGGATTCTCTCGTCCAGGATCTACTCCGCCAGCACCTTGTCGAGCGAGCCCTTCACGCGCTCCAGGTCCTTCTCGTGCTTGACGAGCATCGTCAGCGTGGACTCGACGATGCCCGGGTCCAGCTCTCGGGCGTTGAGGATCACGAGCGAGCGCGCCCAGTCGAGCGACTCCGAGACCGACGGGAGCTTGCGGAGGTCCATCGCGCGGATCTTCTGGACGGCGGCGACGACGGCCCGGGCGAGCTGGTCGGGGATCTCCGGCACCTTCAGTCGGATGATCTGCAGCTCGTCCGCCGGCGCCGGGAAGTCGATGAAGAGGTGCAGGCACCGGCGCTTGAGCCCGTCCGAGAGCTCACGGGCGTTGTTCGAGGTCAGGACGACGAGCGGGATGTGCTTGGCCCGCACCGTTCCCAGCTCGGGGACCGAGACCTGGAAGTCCGAGAGCACCTCGAGCAGGAACGCCTCGAACTCGGGCTCAGCCTTGTCGATCTCGTCGACGAGCAGCACGACCGGCTGCTCGGCCAGGATCGCCGAGAGGAGCGGGCGCGGCGAGAGGAAGCGGAAGGAGAAGAACGCGTCCTCCTGGCCGGCGATCTTCGCCACCGCGTCGGGCAGCGACGGCGTGTCGGCGATCAGCTCGCCGATGCGATCGCGCAGGAGCTGGGTGTAGAGGAGCTGCTTGGCGTACTTCCACTCGTAGAGCGCCTTGCCCTCGTCGAGCCCCTCGTAGCACTGCAGGCGGATGAGCGGGCGCGCCGTGATCTCGGACAGCGTCTTCGCCAGCTCGGTCTTCCCCACGCCGGCCGGCCCCTCGATGAGCACCGGACGGCCCATGCGCGCGGCCAGATACACGACGGTGCACACGCGCCGGCTCGCGATGTAACGCGCGTCTCTGAACCGCTGCTGGACTTCCTCGACGGACTCGAACATGATGGCTCCCTTACTTCTGAATTTCGGCCATTGTAGCAGGCATTTCGGCGACTCCGGGCCCGACGACCGGATGTGTACAATGCCACATGGCCGACGCCGCCCGCTACCATCGGCTCCAGCTCCTCCTGACGCTCCTCGGCCTGGGCGTCTCGCTCGCGTATCTGCTCGCGGTGCTCGTGATGGGCGGGGGCCACGCGGCGGCGCACTGGGCGGCCCGCGTCACGGCTGCCCGGTGGGGGCAGGTCGCCCTGGTCGCGCTCCTGCTCGGCGCCGGGCACGGCGCGCTCGGGCTTCCGATAACGCTGGTCCGCGGCTACTGGCTGCCTCGGCGCTTCGGACTTCTCCACCAGCCGTTGCGCGGATGGCTCGCCGACCGTCTGAAGGCGATGCTGATCGGCGGGGCGCTCGGCCTCGCAGCCGTAGAGCTCGTCTACGCCCTCCTCGAGCTGACCCCGCTCTGGTGGCTCGTCGCGGCGGCGGTCTTCTTGGCCGCTCAGGTCGCGATGACCGCCGTGCTGCCCGTCTGGATCGTGCCGCTCTTCTACCGGATGGCGCCGCTCGCCGACGACGGGCTCCGCGAGCGGCTGCTGGCGCTGGCGCGCCGCGCCGGCGTCGCCGCGATCGGCGTCTTCGTCGCCGACCAGTCGAGGAAGAGCCGCACCGCCAACGCCGCGGTCGTGGGGCTCGGCCGCACGCGCCGGATCATCCTCTTCGACACCCTGCTCGCCGAGTTTCCGCCGGAGGAGATCGAGTCGGTGCTTGCCCACGAGCTGGGTCATCACGTCCACGGCGACGTCCGCCGCGGGCTCCTCGTCCAGGGCGCTCTGATGCTCGTCACTTTCGGGCTGGCCGCGCTCGGTCTCGACGCCGGCGTGGCCCTCCTCGGGCTCGCCGGACCCGCCGATCCCGCCGGGCTCCCGTGGCTGGCGCTCGTCGCGCTGGCGCTCGGTCTGGTCCAGCTTCCGCTCGGCAACGGCTTCTCGCGCTGGATCGAGCGCCAGGCCGACGACTTCGCGCTGGCCACGACCGGCAACTCCCCCGCGTTCGTCGGGGCGATGGAGCGGCTCGCCCGCCTGAATCTCGCCGAGCGACGACCCAATCGACTCAAAGAGATCGTCCTCTACTCGCACCCGGCGCTCGAACGGAGGATCGCGCGTGCCCGAGGCGCGACGATGGACCGAGGAGGCCCCGCATGACCGCCCGCCGCCAGGCGCTCCGCGCGCTCGCCGCGAAGAGACAGGGGCTCGTCGTGCCCGGCCCGTACGAGCTGATCGGCGTGAACGCGCAGCTCGCGCTGGCGGAGCGCTACCGGGACGACGACCGCTCGGCGACGTAGGCGGCGAGCGCTGCGTCCCAGGGTCGCAGGTCGTCTTCGCCGAGCGCCGCCAGGTGCCGGTGGGCGAGGACGGAGTAGGCGGGCCGCCGGGCCTTGGCGCCGAACTCCGCGGCGGTCACGGGCGTGAGGTCGGCCGGGACGCCCGCGAGCTCGAGGGCGCGCCGCGCGAACTCGTACCAGCTGGCTTGCCCGGCGCTCGTGAGGTGGTAGATCGGGTGAGCCGCCTTGGGAAGCACGGCCCATACCTTCCGCGCGAGGTCGAGGGTGTAGCTCGGACCCAGCACCTGATCGGCGACGACGCGGAGCGGCTTGCCCTCGCGCGCCAGTCGCAGCATCGTCTCGACGAAGTTCGTGCGGCCTTTGCCCGAGCTGCCGGCGACCCCGAAGAGCCCCGAGACCCGGAAGATCACGGTCCGCTCGCACCGCTCGAGCGCCAGGCGCTCTCCCGCGAGCTTCGACTCGCCGTAAGCGGAAAGCGGAGCGGGCGGGTCGGATTCGAGGTAGGGTGTGTGCTTCCGGCCGTCGAAGACGTAGTCCGTCGAAAAATGGACGAAGCGCGCGCCGATCGCCTGGCACGCGGCGGCCAGCGCGCCGACCGCGTCGGCGTTCAGCGCGAACGCGCCCTGCCGGTCCTCTTCCGCTCGATCGACGAGATTGTAGGCCGCGGTATTGAGGACGCAGCTCGGTCGCAGCTCCGCCAGCGTCGACCGCGCGCGGGCGGCGTCGAGGATGTCCAGATCCCGCGAGCCGAGGGGAACCAGCTCGCTCGCATGGTCGGAGGCTCTGACGAGATCGAACCCCAGCTGGCCGGTGGCCCCGATGACGACGTAGCGCTCGCCGGACGCTCCGCCGCGGCCCGGGGACTCAGACACCTGACGTCGAAGATCGGATCGATACCGCGAGCGCGACGAGGTGGTCGAGGTGCCGAATGTCGAAGGGCTTCGGGATGTACGCGAAGACGCCGCCGCTCAGCGCCTCGGCCGCGGCCTTGGTGTCCGCGTTGGCGGTGATCATGATGACCGGCACCTTCACGCCGAGTCCCCGGACCTGCTTGAGGAGCTCGAGGCCGCCCATGCGCGGCATGTGCATGTCGAGCAGGATGAGATCGAACTTTCCCTGCAGGAGGACGATCAACGCTTCCGCCCCGTCCTTGGCCGACTCGGTCTCGTACGAGTGCTCGTGGCGGAATTGGCTGAAGAAGTCCTTCAGAACCTCGATCACCGGTGGCTCGTCGTCGACGATCAGGACTCGCTTGGTCACTCAGCTCAGTATATGCCACCGTCGGGCAAGTTTACGATCCAGCTCGTCGGTGGCGGCGGGTGCGCCCGAACTCCACGTGCCGCAAGCCCTTTGGCGATGGCACGGAAGATGTACCGGATCGACGGACACTGTGCCTCATCGCTCGCTGACCACGGCCTCCGTCGCGCCTCCGGCGTTCCCGTGAGACGATTCAGACAATGAGCTCGATGCCGGAACGCCGCCGTTATCCCCGGATTCCCGTCTCGTGGCCCATCCGTTTGTGGGTCGACGACGAGCCGCTCCTCGGGCGTGCGGAGGACGCGAGCCGCAATGGTCTCTGGGTGACGGTCTCCCAGACGCCGGCGCTGAAG
>Ga0137394_10001557_pt1 | contig 16800 bp, 13 predicted proteins | sample czobulk116metaG_FD_108278 | JGI IMG/M metagenome (GOLD analysis project Ga0137394, IMG submission 108278) | Vadose zone soil microbial communities from Angelo Coast Range Reserve, California, USA - czobulk1.16 metaG | ecosystem: Environmental > Terrestrial > Soil > Vadose zone | place: USA...
CGCCGACGCTAATGAAGCCGGCAACCTGCTGTTCAACAAGTAGAGGGATGAGAACCTTACTACGCAGTAGGGCGAACTCCTCATAGAGATGCTCCAGTTCGCTCGCCTCCGCCCAGAGCGTCAGCTCATCCTGAAGAATGGGCTGGCGGGCGCGCGCCAGCAGGACGATGAGACTGGGGGACACCATATTGAGGGGGTCAGAGCGGAGCTGTTCTTCTTTTCCCACATGTCGGTATGAGCGCTGCTCGATAAGCGACTGATCATAGCAGAGATACACAGCCACCTCTTCAACCTTAAGCGTCTCTAGAATGAACGTGGTGAGGTGGTCACACAGCGGATCGATGCGCAGAAGGCCAGCCAACACCTGGCTGATGCTCCTGATGGCCTGACGATAATCGTAAGCGTGGCGATAACAGTAACGATCGAATAGATACTGGATCGCAGTCCGAACCGGATGAAACACGATGGCACCGGCCACACCGATTATCAGCGGGAGAAAAGACGAGGATGTCTGGAGTTGGAGCCCAAGTCCATGGCTAATGATGCGCATGAACCCCCAAATGATCCCGACGGCCACCCACGCCGACAAGGCATAGGTGATGCTCTGGCGGATGATCACGCGGATATCCATGAGGCGATGTCGAATGATGGCATGGGCCGTCAAGCTAACAATGAACAGGCCAAAATACGGACCATACATGCCAGAGCGCGTGCTTGGTAGCAGGGTAGGAATGATGAGATTGGTAATGATGCCACCGCAGAAGAATAAGCCTAAACCCAGACTCAGGTACTGAATCTGAAGCCGACTGCGCCCGCGGGCAAGGCGCCACTGCCTGGTTAACGTCCAGATCCCGTAGCCGAACGCGGCCAACATGAACACGATGAAAATTGGATACAAGGAGCCATAGTCTCGCCGAACCTCTCCAGAGCTCGAGATATCGAGGGCACGCAAGATCATGGGAGTGAGGCTGAGACTGGCCAACAACGTCCCTAACAGGATGAAGGAGCGGCATGCCTTGTTCAAGCGCGGATGCTTTCGATCTGGGAAAAGCTGACAGAAGACAACAAAGGCACTCCCGATCAGGCTGGCGGCGGCAAAAGCCGAGCGCCCCCACAGAAGTTGGACAGGGTGAGTAGCATAGACATAGAACATCGTCGTGCAAAAGGACCAACTGACAATCATCAACACGAACGCCGCAAAGACCTGATTAACCGGTTTTCGCGGATGCCAGAGGAAGACTAACCCCGCGAGCGCAAGGTTGATCGTCCACAGCGGCAGGGTGGCGATGAGTTTCAGCTCCATGGTGACTCCAGCGCAGGATTCCACTTCCTAAGCACGACCGCCGAATCGGTGCCTCCCATGCCGTGCGCATGCACAAGGACAGTGCGTACGCGGGCCCTACGTGCGGAGTGGGGAACATAATCAAGATCGCAGCATGGGTCGGGGGTGTCATAATTGATCGTCGGCGGAATGATTCCACACTGTAAGGTGAGACAGGAGGCGACGACTTGCAGTGCGCTTGCCGCTGCGAATGGGTGACCGATGATGGATTTCAACGAACTGACGGGAATGTGATAGGCCTGGGCTCCGAACACCGCTTTAATGGCATTCGTTTCGGCCATGTCATAATCGTGGAGGCCCAGAGCATGGGCGTTGATATAGTCGATGCAAGATTTCGGTACTCTAGCCTGATAGAGGGCAATCTCCATCACCCGCGCCATGTCGGAACCGCTCAGGTCACACCGGAAAAGCTCAGCTCCATCGCGTACGGTGATACACCCGAGGACTTCACCATAGATGCGGGCATCGCGTTCCATCGCCTGCGACATCGTTTCTAGGACGACGGCGCCGGCACCTTCGCTTAGAACCATGCCATCCCGATGCAACTCAAATGGTCGCGAAGCTTCCTGGGGTGCGTCGTTGCGTTTTGAGAGCACCCCTGAGGCGCAAACCGAGCCAAAGGCAAACGGACTCAGTAAAGCTTCCGCGCCCCCAACAACCATGGCCGTTGCACGTCCAGAAGAAAGCTGGAGATAGCCCCAGTTAAGGGCATCCAACCCTGCTGTGCAGCCTGTGGAAACTGATGCACAGACTCCAGATGCCCCCAGTTCAATAGCCACATGGCTTGATACGCCATGGGGAGACAGTTCGAACATCACCGTGGGATGAATCGCCCGCACACCTCTGTCCAAGAAACGAGGGTGCTCCTCATAGGTCTCCATCTTACCTGCATTCGTGCCAAAGCAAATGCCAACCTTCCTGGCGTTCGCCGTTGTCACCTCAAGACCTGCGTCGTCGAGGGCCATCTTCGCCGCAGAGACGGCGAACTGCGAAACCCGAGACATACGCTTCACTTCTTGATGATTGATATAGGATGTCGGTTGGAAATCGGCGACCTCACCGGCAATCTGACATGGGAACTGACTGGCATCGAAGTGCGTGATCCGGCGGATCCCAGAGCGTCCCTGAATCAGGCTCTCCCAAAAAGCCTCCTTGCCGATGCCGTTCGGGGCAACGGCGCCGAGACCGGTAATCACCACACGCTGCTTCTGTGCCATGGACCGCTCCATCTCCCACAATGCTGGCGACCTCTGGATGCAACGGCTGTATTGCTTCCGAGTCATGTGGAGCAATACTAATACTATTATATTATATTTTTGATAAATATCGATAAAACATTTCAAGGGGGCTTCTCTGGCGGTTCGGGTGGTTCTAGGCTACGCTGCTGGTTGAAAGACCGGTCCAAGATGCCAGCGCTCGACCGTCAAGAAATCGACGGGTGTCAAAATTCAGGCGGGAGCAGTGATCGAGAGAGCACGCAGCACGCTCATCGTCAACCGGCCTTACCCAACCCCCGTCATTGCCAGTGCAGACCAGCCATCTCATCCCTGGCAGGTGATCACGCGGGGCCACCGACACAATTCAGCTTGACAGCGATTTTACCTTTGGACTACCTTGGGCTAACCCTTGTTTCCCGCGTCTGAACAACGCTAAGCATCGCATACGGAGTCTTAACTGAGGAGAGACTGAGATGAAGCTCGTGACCTATGGCCATCGAGGCGTTCAGCGTGTGGGGCTGCTTGAACGGGAGCATGTGATCGATGTCAACCGGGCTTATACGGTGCTTTTGGCGCAACGTGGAGACCCACGCGCCGAGGCGATGGCTGATGCCCTCGTGCCGGCAGACATGATCGGCATCTTAGAGGCGGGCGAACGAGCGCTGGCGGCCATCCGCGAGGCCGAGGGGTACGTGCGGGAGGGGCTCGGCTCCGGAGAGCAGGCCGAAGGATTGAAGCGCGACGGGGTGGTGTTCACGCGCAGCGAGGTGGCGCTCAGGGCCCCAATCCCACGACCGGGGAAGCTGATTCTCTTGGGCCTTAATTACCGCGATCACGCCGAGGAGACAGGCCAGAAGATCCCCGAGGTACCGACGTTGTTCGCCAAGTACAACAATAGTGTGGTCGGACCCGGTGCAACCATTCTCATCCCACGCACCACGGAGCAGATCGACTATGAGGCGGAATTCGCCTTTGTCATCGGACGCCACGGTCATCATATCCCCCGCGAACGCGCCCTCGACTATGTTGCCGGCTATACCATCATCAACGATGTGAGCGCCCGCGATTATCAGTTCGTGACCTCGCAGTGGATGGTGGGCAAGACCTTTGATACGCATTGCCCGATGGGGCCGGCCCTCGTGCTCAAAGATGAAATCCCGGATCCACACACCCTCGACCTCAGTCTCAGCATCGCGGGCGAAGTCCTACAACGGTCTAACACTCGCCAGCTCATTTTTAAGGTCCCCGAGACGGTAGAGTACCTGTCGCAAGTCGTGACGCTGGAACCGGGTGACGTGATTTCCACCGGCACTCCCGCTGGGGTCGGGTTCACACGCAAACCGCCACGCTGGCTGCGACCGGGTGAAACAGTGCGCGTCGAAATCGCCGGGCTGGGGGTGCTGGAAAATCCGGTCGCCAAAGCGTCGTAGAAGGCAGGACTGAGTAATGCGGACTGCGGACTGAGTGGCGGCAGGGCTCTCCCATCACTCAGTCCGCAGCACTCAGTCCCCAGTCCTAGCCTTTCGAAGGAGGGTTCTCTGTGTATCCTGAGATGGTCGATTACGAACAGGCCTGCCGCGAGTTTCGCTGGGAAGTCCCCAAGCACTACAATTTTGCCTTCGACGTGGTCGATCACTGGGGTGAGGATGCCCAGAAGCTGGCGATGCTGTGGGTCAATGAACGCGGCGAAGAAAAGCGCCTCACCTTCCGCGACTTCACGGTGCGTTCCAACCAGGTAGGCAATGCCTTGCGCACCATGGGCATCCGCAAGGGCGACCGCATCTTGACCATGTCGCCCCGCCTGCCCGAGTGGTGGGAAGCGGTGCTCGGCATCATGAAAATCGGCGCCATCTCCATGCCCGGCACGACTCTGTTGACTCCGAAGGATGTGGCTTATCGTATTCAAGCGGCCGAAGCAGTCGCCGTGATCACCGACGAAGAAGGAGCGCTGAAGGTGGAACAGGTGGCTAATGAATGCCCGACGTTGCGCCTGAAGATTGTACTCGGGGCGGAACGTGAGGGCTGGGTCAACTATGCCCGGGCGGTGGCCTCGGCCATGAGCACCCTCAAACCCGAACCGACGCGCAGCGATGAGCCTATGATGCTCTACTTCACCTCAGGCACCGTGGGCTATCCCAAAATGGTTCTGCACACGCATGTGTCGTATCCCATTGGACATATCGTCACGGGTAAGTACTGGTTGGACCTGAAGGCCACTGATCTGCATTGGAACCTCTCCGATACAGGATGGGCCAAAGCGGCATACAGCAACCTATTCGGCCCCTGGATCATGGGGGCGGCGATGTTTACGTTCGACGGGCGAGGTCGCTTCGATGCTCGGCAGACCCTGGAGCTTCTTGAGCGCTATCCCATTAGCACCTTCTGCGCGCCGCCAACCGCCTATCGCTTGCTCGTCCTAGAGAATTTGCGCCACTACCGTCTCGCTACCCTGCGTCACTGCATCGGGGCTGGTGAGCCACTAAACCCGGAGGTCATCGAGGCCTGGCAGCGCGGCACGGGACAGATCATCCGCGATGGCTATGGCCAGACCGAAACGGTGATTCTGGTGGCCAACTTCCCGCCCCTGCCGGTAAAGCCTGGATCGATGGGCAAGCCCAGTCCGGGCTTGACGATCGGCGTCGTGGATGACGATGGGCGTGAAGTGCCGGTCGGTACCGAAGGGGACATCGCCGTCAAGCTGACGCCGATGCGTCCAGTGGGCCTGTTCAAAGAGTATTGGCGCAATCCGGAAGCGACGTCGAATTGTATCCGTGGTGAGTGGTACATCACCGGCGATCGCGCCATCAGAGATGAAGATGGCTATTTCTGGTTCGTCGGACGGGCCGACGATGTCATCATCAGCGCTGGCTATCGCATCGGGCCCTTCGAGGTCGAGAGTGCGCTGATCGAGCATCCGTCTGTCGCTGAGGCGGCAGTGGTGGCCAGCCCCGATCAGATTCGAGGGGAGATCGTCAAGGCCTTTGTCATCCTGGCGCCGGGCCATCAACCCTCCGAGCAGTTGATGCAAGACCTCCAAGAGCATGTGAAACGGGTCACCGCGCCCTACAAGTATCCCCGCGAGATCGAATTCACCACCGAGCTCCCGAAGACCATCAGTGGGAAAATCCGCCGGGTGGAGTTGCGGCAACGCGAGCGCGACCGCAAGGCTGTGGAACAACCGTAGGATTGAGGCGGTACCTTTTCAGCGGTGTTTCTGCGCCTAGGGTGTACCATCTACGCGTGGGGGATCTTCTTTCATCTCCGGAGGCCTTTGCCAGTGGAAGATTTTGTTGAGCTGTTCGAACACGAACCGCGATTGCATGGTGAGTAAGGGCCCCAATATAGCTAAGATCAGCACATAGAGCGCAGCAAACGGTTGTAGGATCGGCAGTAAACCGCCATTCCGGCCTAAATTAGCCATAATAATGGAGAACTCACCCCGAGACACGATTGTCAGTCCGACGTTGGAGGAGGCCCGTGGTGACAACCGGACGCTGCGGCCGGCGAGCATGCCTGCGGCAAAATTGCCGGCCAACGTCAGCGCCACAGCGCCCAGCGCTGGCCAGACTGCGCCACCCAAAGCATAGGGGTCGATAGTCAGGCCAAAGTGGAAGAAAAACATGGCGCCGAAAAAGTCCCGGAATGGGATCACGAGATGCTCGATGCGCTGACGATGCTCTGTTTCGGCCAACACCAACCCGGCCAGAAGTGCTCCGATGGCCTCAGCCACATGAATGGTCTCCGACAAACCGGCGACCAGCAGCAAGGTCGCGAAGATGATCAGCAAAAAGACTTCATCTGAGGAGATGTCGAGCGCCCGGTTCAACCAGGGAGTGGCCTTGCGCCCCACGACAAGGACAGCCAGCATGAAGCCAAGGGCTATCACAGCCGATGTGGCCGCCTGGCTGAACGAGGAGGCACCGCTCAACACCAAACCTGATACGAGCGTCAAATACACCGCGAGAAAGATATCTTCGAACATGATGATGCCAAGGATCATTTCGGTTTCTGGATTGGCTGTGCGTTTAAGGTCCACCAGCATTTTGGCGACAATCGCACTCGATGAAATGGTGGTGATCCCGGCTGCGACTAGCATCTCGCGTAGCGGCCAGTCCATCAGCCAGGCAAACCCCACCCCAAGCCCAAAATTCAGGGCGATGTAGATCGTCCCACCCAACACAATCACGCGTCCAGCCTTGATCAAGCGACCAAGCGAGAACTCCAGACCGAGATAGAACAGCAAAAATAGAACCCCGAGTCGTCCCATGAATTCAAGGAGCGGGGCAGTATGGATGAAGCGTAAGTCGATAATGCCGAGTTTGGGCATGTGCGGGCCAACAACCATGCCGGCGAGGATGAGAAATGGCACGACCGAAAACCGCAAGCGGGCGGAGAGTAGCGCCGCTGCGGCGACGAGGGTTAGTGCCAGACCCACCTCAAAGACGATGTGCTCCATCGGCTATTGGCTCCCCTGGGCGATGAGTCGCTTGAAGGCCTGCACCTGTTGCCGCTCTCCGGCAATCACCAATGTCACGTCCTCAGTGAGCGTCTGATCGGGGCCAGGGTTGATGTGCTTGCGGCCATCCTTTTCGATGATGGCCATAATAGTGGCGCCAGTGGTCTGGCGCACCTGGAGTTGTCCAATCGTTTGTCCAATCGCAGCGGAGCCAAGCTCGATTTTGTACCATTCGATCACTAATCCTTCGAGAGTGATGCTCATGGATTCTAAAGCTTTGGGTGTATAATTCAGGCCGCCGATGATGCCGGCGACTTGTCGCGCTTCGGTATCGTTGAGGGTAACCATGGAAAGCAATTCATCCGGGTCGTTGGGATCGAAGTGGTACAGTTCGCGTCTCCCATCATCATGAACCACAACGATAAGCTTGTCGCCGCTCTGGGCCTCGATTTGAAATTTGCGGCCGATGCCTGGGAGATCTGATTCACGGATGGTGGACATACAGCACAACCTCCTTCACATGAGGCCGATCACCGCCGAACGGTATGAATGATGCCCCTCACGGATGGTTATGAGAATGCTGACCAGCAGCAGAGTGACCCGGTCGGCGTCCCAATTTTAGGTAGGCTGAAGGCGTAGGTAAGATAATAGTCGTTTATGAGCGATCGACCGAGGTTGCTTTCGTCAACACGACCCTCCTACGCAGGGCGGAGGCCGGCAGATCAACGATCGGCCGGCTTCGCCTGGGCGCCGCGAGATGACTACGGTTTCTCGGCAATTTGGATATTGACGGCTCGAGGTCCCTTGGGGCTGGATTCCACCTCAAATTCCACTTCATCCCCCTCTGCGACCGACTCGAAACGGGCGCTGCGCAGGCCGGAGCGGTGGAAGAAGATCTCCTGTCCATCCGACGTCCGAATAAACCCGAACCCACGGTCTTTGAACACGCGTTTAATCGTCCCCGTCGGCATGCGACACCTCCTTTAGTTGGTTGGAGTGGGACGGCACGGATGGGACAGAGGTCGTCCGCCGACCACCTCTCCATGCCAATGTTTCCAGGTATCCAGGATAGCAGCGCTATTCACCCATGATGACACTCCCCTGCAAAGCATGCTGTATCGTTTGTCTAACTACACGGCCCAAATATCCCAGCGTGCTCATGCTGTCGCCGGCAAGGACGCGGAGGCGCATGAAGGGCTCGTCATTCTCATAACTTTCTTTGATGGTGCCGTTTTGGACACAGCCGCGTTTCAGCTTTGCTGATTTCGCTGCGTACATCGATATCGTGGCAGCCTTTTAGGCGTTTTCGTTAATCGACGACGAAGGTAAGGATCCGATCTTTCTGAATTCCTTGATTACAAATCTTTCTGAATTCCTTGATTACAAAAACCAGGCGCATTATCGATGAATGGGGTACGGGGGTCAAGCGGAAAATCTCTTTATCGTTCAAAGGGATTATGGACATCGCGAGAGCAGTGGAGGGCGTGCGAGGACAGACTACGAGGCGTCGAGCCGGGGGCCTCTAGTGGGATGGCTCGGGAATGACCTTCCAGCGATCTACCGAAATGGTGTTCTCGGTGCAGATGATACCAGATGCGATGGGGGAGGAGAACGAGGGCAGCGGGGGGAGCCATCCACCTAGGTGAGATAGCCCCCGATGCCGGAAAGTCCCTGGCGGTGACGTAGGTGCTCAATCAACCGTTACCCATACATCATCGCCGTCGACGCTCACAGCATAGCTGCGGACATGCCCATAGGGGTTGGAGACACACTGTCCAGAGGTGATATCGAAGGCCCAGAGGTGCCAGGGGCAACTGACGAGCTTGCCTCTGACGGAACCTTCACCGATTGGTCCCCCCCGATGGGGGCATTCGTTATCGATGGCGTACACGGTGTCCTGCATCTTAAAGAGCGCGATGAGTTTGCCGCCGGCTTGTACCACTTTGCCATAGCTGCGGGGAATTTCTCTCAGCGTTCCAACCTTGATCCGTTGCTCTGCCACGCCAGTCTCCTGAAAGAACAGCCGAGGGCGATGACCCCATCGTCCCTGGCTAAGGCCTCAATCTAGCCCTCGTGTGTACCCATCCGACACCAGCGAGGAACGGCAGGGCTGTCGGGTGGTCACCATCTCACACACGGACGTGCTGATGATATTCCTGCAGGGAGTTGATCGCCAGTGGACCATCGAGGAGTGCCTTGATGCCCTGGGTCGCCGCAAACGCCCCGGGAATAGTCGTGCAATAGGGGACATTATACACCAGTGCCGCACGTCGGATATCGTATGAATCGCGGATGGAGTTTTTCCCCATGGTGGTATTGATTAGCAATTGCACCGTGCCGCTTTTGATGTAGTCGACGACATGGGGCCTTCCCTCGATCACCTTCAGGACGACCTCGACCGGGATGCCCGAAGCACGGATCGCGTCTGCTGTGCCACGGGTGGCAAGGATGGCAAACCCCAATTCATGCAACGCTTTGGCAAGCTGGATAGCCGCCGGCTTATCTTTATCCTTGACGCTGATGAACACGGTCCCGCTGGTGGGAAGACTGCCAGCAGGGCCAACGCTCAACTGCGCTTTTGCGAAGGCGCGGCCAAACGTCAGATCGATCCCCATAACTTCACCAGTCGATTTCATTTCGGGACCAAGAATCGTGTCCACCCCCGGAAATTTGATGAAGGGGAAGACCGCCTCTTTCAGGGCGATGTGGTTGATCTCGCGTTCCTTCGTAAAGCCGACTTCGTGCAAGGTCTTACCGGCCATCACCCGTGCCGCGAGTTTCGCGAGGGGGACGCCAGTCGCTTTGCTGACGAAGGGAATGGTGCGGGACGCGCGTGGATTGACCTCCAGCACGTAGACATCGCCGTTTTTGACCGCAAACTGAATATTGATGAGTCCAACCACCCGCAGTTCCAACGCCAGGCGTTTGGTCTGATCTTTGATCTCCGCCATGATGCGGGATGACAGCGAATACGGCGGCAGCGAGCAGGCGCTGTCCCCGGAGTGGATTCCGGCCTCCTCGATATGCTCCATGATGCCCCCGATCACCACTGTTTCGCCATCGGCGATGGCATCCACATCAACTTCGGTGGCGTCTTCGAGGAATTTATCGATCAGCAGGGGGTGTTCGGGAGAGGCTTTCACGGCGCGGTCGACGTATTCGCGCAGGTCACTCTCATCATACACCACTTCCATAGCGCGACCGCCCAGAACATAGGAGGGACGCACGATGACAGGATAGCCGATCTGATGGGCAATGGCGACCGCTCCGTCCGCCGAGGAGGCCGTGCCATTGGCCGGTTGCCGCAAGCTCAAGCGGTGCAGAAGCTCCTTAAAGCGCTCTCGATCTTCGGCGCGGTCGATACTGTCGGGGGCGGTGCCAAGAATATTAACACCGGCGTTGAGCAGGGGCACCGCCAGGTTGAGCGGAGTCTGTCCGCCGAACTGTACGATCACCCCTTCCGGCTGCTCGACATCGACGATGTTGAGCACATCTTCCAACGTCAGCGGCTCGAAATACAGGCGGTCAGAGGTATCGTAATCGGTACTGACGGTTTCCGGGTTGCAGTTGACCATGATGGTCTCGAAACCGTCCTCTTTCAGCCCCCAGACGCCATGGACGCAACAGTAGTCGAACTCAATCCCTTGACCGATGCGATTCGGGCCACCCCCCAGGATCACGATCTTCCGCCGCGACGTGGGATTGGCTTCACACTCGCGTTCGTATGTAGAGTACAGATACGGTGTATAGGCCTCAAACTCGGCCGCACAGGTGTCGACGCGCTTGAAGGTGGCATTGATGCCCGCTTGCAGACGCTGTGCACGGATAGCTCGTTCCCCCTGCCCCAGGAGGGTGGCAAGGTAATGATCAGCATAGCCGAGTTCCTTGGCCTCACGGAGCAGCTCAACACCTCCATCCTGCCCCTCCCCTATCCGCTCCTCGAACTCGACGATCTCCTGAATGTTAGCTAGGAACCATGGGTCGATATGCGAGAGCGCATGGATAGTTTCAACGTCGAAACCGGCTCGGAAGGCCTCGGCGATATACCACAACCGTTCCCAATTCGGCCAGCGCAGCATGCGCTGAATCGTCTCGTGCCCCTCCGATGTGCGGCGCTGCGCTTTCGAGAACATCGGTTGCAGCCCATATCGACCGATCTCCAGGGAGCGCACCGCCTTCAGCAGCGACTCCTTAAAGGTACGGCCAATGGCCATCACCTCGCCCACGGATTTCATCTGGGTCGTGAGCGTCTGATCGGCCTGTGGAAATTTCTCGAAGGTGAAGCGCGGAATCTTCACGACGCAATAATCGATCGTCGGCTCGAACGAGGCCGGCGTCTCGTGCGTGATGTCGTTAGGGATCTCATCAAGGGTGTACCCGATGGCTAGTTTGGCCGCGATCCTGGCGATGGCGAAGCCGGTGGCTTTGGAAGCCAGGGCGGAGCTCCGCGACACGCGCGGATTCATCTCGATGACCACCATGCGGCCGTTCTCCGGATTGACGGCGAACTGGATGTTAGAGCCGCCTGTTTCGACGCCGATCTCGCGGATGATCGCGGTCGCTGCATCGCGCATGCGTTGATATTCTTTATCCGTCAGGGTTTGGGCCGGGGCCACGGTGATGCTGTCGCCAGTGTGCACACCCATGGGGTCGAAATTTTCGATCGAGCAGATGATCACCACATTGTCGCGCAGATCGCGCATAACCTCCAACTCAAATTCTTTCCAGCCAAGCACCGACGCTTCAATGAGGATTTCGCGATTAGGGCTGGCGTTCAGCGCCCAGTCGACGTGTCGCTCAAATTCTTCCTGGTTATAGGCAATGTTCCCCCCCGTACCGCCCAGCGTGAAGGAGGGGCGAATGATCACTGGGAACCCCAATGTGCTGGCGATGGCCTGTGCCTCATCATGCGAGTGGGCATGACCGCTGGCCGGCACCTCCAGGCCAATACGTTGCATCGAGGCTTTAAACAGCTCCCGGCTTTCGGCTTTACGAATGGCGTCTAGCTTCGCGCCGATCAGTTCCACCCCATAACGTTCGAGCACACCGGATTCGGCGAGCGCCACGGCGATGTTGAGCGCGGTCTGACCGCCCATCGTCGAGAGTAGTGCATCGGGGCGTTCACGGGCGATGATCTGCTCAACGATCTCGGGGGTGATGGGTTCAATATAAGTGCGATCGGCCATCTCAGGGTCAGTCATGATGGTGGCAGGATTGCTGTTCACCAAAACGACCTGATAACCCTCCCCCTTAAGCGCTTTACACGCCTGTGTCCCCGAGTAATCGAATTCGCACGCCTGGCCGATGATGATGGGCCCCGCACCCACGATCAGAATTTTCTCGATGTCCATCCGCTTGGGCATACAACCGATTCCTTCTCCCTACGACTGCCGTCGACCTATGGCATTCGTGTACAGTGGGGGCAGTGCACACACGGTCCTCAGCTATGGACGGGCGAGAAGACCTCGATCCTGCTGCACTCTCTTGCGATTCGTCGCATACTCACCGAGTATGGTTCTGAAGCGCTCAAACAGATACCAGGAGTCATGCGGCCCTGGCGAGGCCTCAGGGTGATATTGGACGGAGAAGACGGGCAGCTCGCGGTGACGCATGCCTTCGACGGTGCGGTCATTCAGATTCAGGTGCGTCACCTCGACCTCGGCTGGCAAGCTGTCAGCATCTACGGCAAACCCGTGATTCTGCGCGGTGATTTCGACCTTGTGCGTCGACAAGTGCATGACCGGCTGATTGCCACCGCGATGACCGAATTTGAGCTTGTAGGTCTTGCCCCCCACGGCCAGCCCGAGAATCTGGTGCCCGAGGCAGATGCCGAAGATGGGCTTGACGCCGATGAGCTGTCGCACCGCCTCGATGGCATACGGCACCCCTTCGGGGTCTCCGGGGCCATTGGAGAGAAAGATGCCATCGGGATTGAGCTGCAGCGCCTCGGATGCCGTGGTACTGGCAGGTACGACGGTGACGTCGCAGCCGCTGTTCACCAGCTTGCGGAGGATGTTGCGTTTAATGCCGAAGTCATAGGCCACGACGCGAAACCGCTCACGGGGGTCGGCGATGTCCTGGGCGTAACCCATCGGCCAGCACCATTCGCCATCGCTCCAGGCGTACGGTCCATCGCAGGTCACCTCGCAGACCAGGTCGCGTCCGATCAGCCCTGGAGACGCTTGGACTCGGGCGATCAGGCTGTCGGGGTCGAGATCAGTGGTCGAAATCGCCCCCCGCATCGCCCCACGTGTCCGCAGATGGCGGGTGAGGGCGCGGGTGTCGAGGCCCTGGATGCCGACGACGCCGTACCGCTGGAGCCATTCCTCTAGACCACACTGCGCACGCCAATTACTGGCACGTTTGCTGCCTTCTTTAACGATAAACCCTTCGACCTGAGGCCGCACCGATTCGAGGTCAGCCTCATTGATGCCATAATTCCCCATCAAGGGACAGGTCATGCTGACGATTTGACCTTTGTAGGATGGATCAGTCAGCACTTCCTGGTAGCCCGTCAGGTTGGTGTTAAAGACCACCTCGCCGAAGGTCTCGCCAAGTGTTCCGAAGGGTTTGCCCGAGAACATGGTACCGTCTTCAAGGGCTAATAAAGCCTGCTTCATGGACGCTCCTTCCCCTACGTGCCCGATGATTTCCGCCCCCTGCGCCCTCGTGTACGGCGTTCCCCTGCAGGTGCGGACATAGAGGTAATCCGTTCAGGCCCGCGCGAGTATACGACTTTGCCGGCACAGAGCGTCATCACCGCCAGGCCCTTCAGTGTCCAGCCGTGGAATGGCGAGTTCCGAGATTTCGAGCGAAATTCCCGACGATCGACGACGTATTCCGTCTGGGTATCGATCAGCGTCACATCCGCATCCGCCCCCACCTGCAAGGTGCCTTTGGCCAACCCCAAGACCTGGGATGGCCCCCAGGTGAGCTTCGCGATGGCATCAGTGAGGGTCAGGACACCTTCATTGACTAGCCGTAAGGTTAACGGCAGAGAGGTCTCCAAACCGATGATCCCCACCGGTGCCTGGTCGAATTCGACTTCTTTGTCGGCGAGGTCATGAGGTGCATGATCAGTGGCGATCGCATCGATGGTGCCATCTTTGAGCGCTTGTCGCAAGGCCTCGACATCGGCTGCAGTGCGCAAAGGTGGATACATCTTGGTATTCGGATCATAGCCCCGCACCGCCTCATCAGTCAGGAACAGATGATGCGGCGTGACTTCGGCCGTGACGCGTAGCCCTCTGGCTTTGGCATCATGGACTAAGCGGACCGCCCCGACCGTGCTCACGTGGGCGATATGCAAGCGTCCTCCGGTCAACTCGGCCAATGCGATATCGCGTGCGACCATGATATCCTCGGCCTGTGCAGGAATGCCTCGTAAACCGAGCTCCGTGGACACCCGACCCTCATGCATCACCCCGTGTGCCGCGAGTTGGGTGTCCTCACAATGCGAAATCACCGGGAGTCCGAACATGCCCGCATATTCCAGGGCGCGGCGCATCAACTGGCTGTTCATCACCGACTTTCCATCATCGGAGATGCCGACCACCCCCGCCTGGTTCAACTCGCCGATCTCCGCCAGACGTTCCCCCGCCAGGCCCACGGAGACGGCGCCGATCGGAAACACCTGCACCAAACCGACGGCACGCGCTTTGTCGAGAATATACTTGGTGACCGCCGCATCGTCATTGACCGGATTCGTATTGGCCATGCAGGCAATAGCAGTGAAGCCGCCAGCCACGGCGGCCGCAGAGCCACTCATAATGCTCTCCTTGTATTCATAGCCGGGTTCGCGCAGATGGGTATGGATGTCGATCAAGCCAGGTACCACTAGCAAACCATGCGCATCGATCACTTCCAGCGGAGTAGAGAGCGTCGAACCCTCCCGTTGCCAGGCCGTCTCTGCAGCATCCCCGCCGACCGAGACGATTTTGCCGGCGTCGATGAGGAGATCCATCACGCCGTCGAGATTTGCGCTAGAATCGAGGACGCGTCCACCGCGAATCAAAATGCTCACGCCTGCAGCCCCCCTTCACCACAACCCTCTCCTGGAAGAAAGACGGCTATGGCCACGGCGCCCCTCAATACCCCGGTCCCCCAGTCAGGAGGTACAGCAGCGCCATACGGAGAGCGACGCCATTGGCAACCTGGTCAAGAATCAATGAGTAGGGGCCTTCCGCCACCTCCGGAGCGATCTCAACACCACGATTAATTGGTCCAGGGTGCATGATAAGCACATCAGGCTTGGCCTGATCCAAACGTTTGAGGTTGAGCCCATAGAGCTGCGAATATTCTCGCAGCGAAGGGATCAACCCCTTCTCTTGACGCTCCAGTTGTAGGCGCAGGACCATGATGATATCGGCGTCACAGAGGGCGGTATCGAGGTCCGTGCAAGCGTGCACCCCCAGCGATTCCACCTGCATTGGCAAGAGGCTGGCGGGACCGCAGACGCGCACTTCCATGCCCATCGCGCGCATCGCGAAGATGTTCGAGCGCGCCACGCGGCTGTGGGCGATATCGCCGACGATGCTGACGCGCAACCCTGCCAACACACCCTTGCGCTGACGGATCGTGAACAGGTCGAGAAGGGCCTGTGTAGGGTGTTCATGGGTCCCATCGCCGCCGTTGATCACCGCGCTTGGGACATGGCGGGCCAGGAAGTGTGGGGCACCGGAGGCTGGATGACGGATGACGATGACATCCGCGGCCATGGCTGCCAGCGTCAGAGCCGTGTCCTTCAAGCTTTCCCCCTTGGCCGCGCTGCTGCTGCTATTGGAGATATTGATGACATCAGCACTGAGCCGTTTGCCAGCGATCTCGAAGGACGTCCGTGTGCGTGTGCTCGGCTCGTAGAAGAGGTTGATAATCGTCTTACCTCGCAACGTAGGAACTTTCTTGACTTCTCGCGTGGACACCTCGAGGAACGACTCGGTCGCATCCAGAAGATAGGTAATCTCCGAGGCGTTCATCTCCTGCGTGCCGAGGATATCCTTGCGTGTAAAATTCATGCAGATCTCCCTCCTCGCGCCCGAGTGGGGTCACGCCTGGCGGCGGCGGGACTCTGGACGCTCTAGGATGACAACCTGCTCCATGCCGTCTTCCTCTCGCAGACGCACTTCGACCGATTCTGGCATCGCCGTGGGGACATTGCGACCGACATAATCAGCCCGAATGGGTAACTCACGATGGCCCCGGTCCACCAGGACCGCAAGCTGAATTGACCGAGGTCGTCCGAAGTCCATCAGCCCGTCGAGAGCGGCGCGGATGGTACGCCCAGTGAACAGCACATCATCGACAAGGATGACGCGCTTGCCGGTCAGCGGAAACGGAATCTCCGTCCGTTCGACCTTAGGATGATCGACGCGATGCCGCAGATCATCACGGTAGAGCGTGACATCCATCACCCCCAGCGGCACGATTTCTCCCTCAATAGCTTGGAGCTTGTCCACTAGCCGCCGCGCCAGATGAATCCCCCGCGTCCGGATGCCGATTAGCACTACATCCTGGCAGCCTTTGTTATGCTCCAGAATTTCGTGGGCAATGCGTGTCAGGGCCCGATCGATTGCCACCTCATCCATAATCACGGATTTCATCGTTGGGTCTGCCACAGCTCTCGCACTTGCTCAAAAAAAAACCTCCTTACCCACGGTAAGGAGGCGCACAATACCATCGACAAGAGAAGGAAATTTGCCACCTGCGTATCCTTCTAGCCTCTCAGGACTATTTTAAAGGAGTACAATTGAGCTCATCATAGCCGCTTCAATGCATGCTGTCAAGGA
>Ga0137394_10001558_pt1 | contig 16800 bp, 13 predicted proteins | sample czobulk116metaG_FD_108278 | JGI IMG/M metagenome (GOLD analysis project Ga0137394, IMG submission 108278) | Vadose zone soil microbial communities from Angelo Coast Range Reserve, California, USA - czobulk1.16 metaG | ecosystem: Environmental > Terrestrial > Soil > Vadose zone | place: USA...
AGGATGCGCCCGCCCGCGCGCGCTACCGCCGGGTGAGGGCGCCTTCGCCCAGCAGCGCGAGGGCGCCAAGCAGCAGCAGCCCGCTCCACAGCGGCGTCCCGTGCGCCCCCTGCGCCGCTGCCGACGTCGAGGCCACCTGCGCCGACTCCGCCCCGCCGAGCTGGGCCTTCAGCTCCCCTTCGTCGACGCGGCGCAGATCGCTCTCCCTCGGGTCGAGCCCGGCCACGAAGGTGAGCGTCGGTTCCTCCCGAGGCTCCACGCCGTGCGGCGCCACCAGCGCGCGGTAGGGCCCGGGCATCGCGAGCGGCACCACCGCATCGTCAGCGTGGGCGGTCTCGCGCCGGAACTGCACCGGCTGCCCGTCCGGCCCGAGCACCTTCTCCACCCGCGTCCCGCCCGGCGCCGCGAGGGTACGCTCTTCGCCGACCATCGCGGGCGTCGGCTGGCGCTGCTCGAGTGCGTCCGCCAGCCAGCTCACGGACTGCTGCAGCACGGGGAGGAACGAGACGCGGATGGGCCAGTCCGTCCAGGTGCGCGAAGCCGTGCTCGTGTAGAGGAGCACGCGGCCGTTTCCCAGCCTCTTTTCGATCAGCGCCGGAGCGCCGTCGTCGTAGGAGGCGAGCGTGTGGGCCTGGGCCTGTCCTTCCGGCTTGAGCAGCGCATAGCGGAAGGTGCGCGCGCTCTCGAGCCCTTCGCGCTCCGCCGGCCCGAACACCCGGAACAACGGATGCGTCCACTCCACCACGCCGAAGCGCGCGGCGCGGTCCTCCCCCTGCGCGCCCGGCTCGGCCGCCGTCTTGATCAGGTGCAGGGGCCGCGGCAACAGCTCGCCCAAGGAATCGTTGTACGCGTCGGGATCGACGTGGTCCCCCAGCGCGATGAAGATCCCGGCACCGCGCGCGACCGCCTGGCGCAGCTTCTCCGCGAACGCCTTGGGCGGCGCGGGGACGTTCAGCATCACGATCACGTCGTAGCCGTCCAGCGAAGCGTTCGCGGCGGCGTCGGCGTCCAGGGTCTGCGCGTGGATGCGCCCGCCGGTGCGGGCCGGGCCCAGCGCCGCCTCGACGAAGAAGGCCTCGTCGCGGGAGCGCAGGCTGGCGGGCGCGCCGTCCACGATCAATGCCTTCACGTCCCGCGGGACGTGCACCACGAAGTCCTGTCCGTCGTCCTCGTCGAGCCCCTGCGCCTCGCTGCGCGACAGCTCGACCCGGCCGCTGACCACGCCCGGCGGCAGCACCGCCCCGAGCGTCTTCTTCGCGGTGCCCCGGGCAGGCACGTCCACGAAACCCTTGGCGACCGTGTTCTGCCCCAGCTTGAGCGAGACCTGCAGCCCAGAGACCGGCTGCGCGCCCGAGTTGGCCACGGTGGCGACGATCTCGTAGCCGCGCGGACCGAGCGTCGCCGAGGGCCGGACCGCCGTCGCCACCACCGCGGCATTGGGCAGGTCGTTGCCGCGCGCCGCGTCCACCAGCACCACGTTGGGCCGGATGCCCTGCGCGCCGGGCGGCGCGTTGGCGGGCGGAGGCACCAGCGGCGGCGGCGCGTCCAGCCGGATGGAGTGCGCCGCCAGATCGCTGAAGGCGATGATCCGCTTCCCCGCCACCGGGCTCTCTCCGAGCGCGCGCGCCGCGGCCGCCAGGCAGCCCGTCAGATCGCTGGAGAGGAACGTGGGCTGCGCGGACTGGAGCGCGCGGCGGGCGGCGAGCCGGTCGAACGACGGCGTCCCCATCCCGCCGCCGGCGAAGCCACCCGCCCCGGCGCAGAGGCCGACCGCGGCCGGCTCGTCCGGCCCCAGCCGATCGAGCGCCGCCAGCGCCTCCGACCTGGCCTTCTCGAAGAGCGTCCGCGACCCGACCCGGTACCGCATCGAGAGCGAAGCATCGAGCACCAGCGCGGTGGCCTGCGGTCCCGTCGCCTGCGCCGCCTGCACGCCGCGCGGCTTCAGCGAAGGACGCGCCAGCGCGGTGGCCACCGCGGCGATCAAGAGGCAGCGCAGCGCGAGCAGCACGATCTGCCGCAGCCGCAACCGGCGCGCCTTCTGCCGCTGCGACCGGAGCACGAACTCGATCGCGCCGAAGCTGAGCGGCCTCGGGCGCCGCTGGTTGAAGAGGTGCACCAGGATGGGCAGGGCGATGGCGAAGAGGCCCCACAGGTACGCCGGATGCGCGAACTGCAACATCAGGCAGCCTCTCTCCGCGCGAGGAGCTTCAAGAGCACCCGATCGGGAGCGGCGTCGGTGGCGATCTGCTCGACCTCCACGTCGGCGCGCGCCAGCTCCTTGCGGGTGGCCTCGAGGAAGCGCCGCATCTCGTTCAGGTAGCTCTCCCGGATCTGCCGCGGCTGCGCCTCGATCTGCCGCTCGTCCTCCATGGAGAGGAAGCGCGTGGGATCGTCGAAGGGAAAGTCCAGCTCCTCGCGGTCGTGCGTCTGCAGCAAGAGCACGTCGTGCCGGCGGGAGCGCAGCATCTTCAGCGCCCGCAGGCTCTGCTCGGTGGCGTCGAACAGATCGCTGAGGACGATCACCAGCGCGCGCCGTCCCGTCTTCTCCGCCGCGAAGTCGAGCGCCGCCGGCAGCAGCGTGGGACCTCGGCCCTGCGCGCTCTCCAGGATCCGGAGCAGCTCCTGCACGTGCGCGTGCGACGACGCGAACGGCAGGAACTCGCGCACGCCGGAAGAGGTGCCGCCGTCGCCCGCGACGCAAAGGCCCACCTGGTCGCCCTGTCGCGAGAGCAGGTACGCGAGCGCGCCCGCGCAGACGGCGGCGTACTGCAGCTTGGTCATCGCGCCGCGCCCGTACGCCATGCTCCCGCTCGCGTCCAGCACCAGGAGCGCGCGCAGGTTCGTCTCCATCTCGAACCGCTTGACGTAGTACTTGTCCAGCTTGGCGAACGCGCGCCAGTCGATGTGCCGGATCTCGTCCCCGGGCGCGTACTCCTTGTGCTCGCTGAACTCCACCGACTGGCCGTGGTGCGGGCTCTTGTGCAGGCCCGTCAGCACGCCCTCCATCACCTTGCGGGCGCGGACCGGCAGCGGCCCCAACCGCGCCAGAAGAGCGGGATCGAGCCTCACGCCTTCGTCTCGCGGAGCAGCTCCGCGATCACGCGCCGCGAATCCACCCCTTCCGCTTCCGCGTGGAAGTTGGTGATCACCCGGTGCCGCAGGACCGGCTCGACCAGCGCGCGCACGTCCTGGACGTCGACCGCGGGCCGTCCCTGCAGCGCCGCCCGCGCCTTGCCGGCGAGAATCAGCGCCTGCGAGGCGCGCGGGCCCGCGCCCCAGCTCACGTGGTCCTTCACGTGCTTGCCGGCGCTGGCGGCGTCGTGGGGCCGCGTGCGCCGCACCAGGTCCACCGCGTGCCGGATCACGTGCTCCGCCGCCGGCACCCGCAGGACCAATTCTTGGAGTCCCCGGATCTGCTGCGGCGAGAGCACCTTCTCCACCTGGGGCTGCGCGCCCGAGGTGGTGGCGCGGACGATCTGCACCTCCTCTTCCGCGCTGGGGTACCCCACGTCCACCATGAACATGAACCGGTCGAGCTGCGCCTCGGGCAAGGGATAAGTGCCCTCCTGCTCGATCGGGTTCTGCGTAGCGAAGACCAGGAACGGCTCGTCCAGCGGGAAGGTGCGCCCGCCCGCCGTCACCCGATGCTCCTGCATCGCCTGCAGCAGCGCCGCCTGCGTCTTGGGCGGGGTCCGGTTGATCTCGTCGGCGAGCAGCACGTTGGCGAAGACCGGGCCGGGCACGAAGCGGAACGTCCGGCGCCCGGTGGTGTGATCCTCCTCGAGCACGTCGGTGCCGGTGATGTCCGAGGGCATCAGGTCCGGCGTGAACTGGATGCGGTTGAACGTGAGCGAGAGCGCTTCCGCCAGCGTGGAGATGAGCAGCGTCTTCGCCAGGCCGGGGACGCCCACGAACAGGCAGTGCCCGCGGGAGAACAGTGCGATCAGGAGCTGCTCGACCACCGCCTCCTGCCCCACCACCCGCTTGGCGATCTCCTGCGAGATCCGCGTCCGCGCCCGGGCGAGCTCCTCGATCAGCTCGGCATCCGAGGAGGTTCCCAACACCCCGTTCACCGCCAGCTCACTCATGTGGTCCCTTTTCGCTGATTCCAGCCGCGAGCGCGAACGCTTTCCGCTCCCGCTCCTCCAGCGCGGCGTCCCCGAGACCCTTCGCCACCTCCACGTAGGTGGCGTGCAGGTCCGGATCGAACGGATCCACCGCGATCCCGTTGTCCAGCGCCGCCCGCGCCTTGTCCAGCGCGCCGCGCTTGACCAGCACGCGCGCGTACAGCGCCTGCGCCGCCTCGTCGTCGGGGTCCCGCTCCACCGCGCTCCGCAGCGCCTCCTCCGCCTCCGCGTAGCGGCCGAGCTGCAGCTCGGAGAAGGCGTAGCGCCTCGCGAGCTGCGGGTTCTCGCGGGGAAGGTGCTGCCGGGCCCTCGCGTACTCCTTGGCCGCCGCGCCCCAGCGCCGGCGGGCGTAGAAGATCTCCCCCAGCCGCGCCGCCCGCTTGCCCTCGCCGTCCGGCGCCGGCTCCAGAGACCCGTTCTCCAGCGGCGGCGGCTCCGCCCGCCCCTTCGCGTCCTCCTTGAACACCAGCTTCTTCGCCACCGCCGGACGCCCGTTCTTCTGCGAGGCCCCCTTGGCCCGCGGCTTCTTCACCTCCGCGCGCCAGTCCGCCTCGAACTCCTCGAAGCTCTTGCCGTACGCCTGCGCGACGGCCTGCTCGTCGGTCATCCCCGCCGCCATCGCGGACACCAGCTCGGTCAAGGCCGCCTGCCCTCCGCGCTGGTAGAGGAGCCGGATCGCCGCCTCCACCTCCGCGAACGCGAGCGCCGCCTGCTCCTGCGTGGGCAACAGCGCGATCGAGGGGTGCATGCGCGAGAAGGGGATCAGCTTGCTCTTCTTCGCCGCGTCCTGCAGCAGCGCGAGCGAGAGATCGTCCACCGCCATCCCCGGCGCGCCGCGCCAGCGCGTCTCCAGGAACTTGGCCAGGCCCTCCTGCAGCCAGATGGGGACCGCGTTCCGCCCCTTCTGCGTGACCAGGTAGTGGACGAACTCGTGAGAGATGGTGTCCAGCCAGGGATATCCGCGCAAGAGCGCCTTGGGGCTCGTGAGCATGAGCCGGCTGTACTTGCAGAGCGCGATGGTCCCCGAGTTCTTGATCTGGTCCACCGTCAGGGGCGAGACGTGCGCCAGCGACTTCGCCGAGTCGTAGATCTCCACGCGGATCTTGTGACCGGGATCGAACCCGAGGTCCTTGGTCAGCCCCGCGTGCGCCTTCTCCAGCGCCTCCAGCGCGTAGGGCGCGAGCAGCGCGTCCTTTCCCGGCCGGATGCGCACGATGAAGTGCGCGCTCTCGAACGACTCGTACCCCTTGGTCTCCTCGGCCACCGCCTTGGCGAGCCGCAGATCGTTCTCGATCGCGCCCTTGCCCCCCTCGCGCTCCTCGGCCTCGGCGTATGCCTTGACCGCCTCGTCGTACCTGCCCTGCTCGAAGAGGACGCGCCCGCGGAAGTAGGAGGACTCCGTGGATGCGGGATGCTCCTGGACCAGCTCGTCCAGCGCCTTGCCCGCGCCGGGCAGGTCCCAGGCCTCGAGGTGCGCCTCCACCTTCTCCGCGAGCTCGCGGACCGGCGTCGCCAGCGTCAGCGCCAGGAGCAGCGCGATCACTTCACCAGCTCCTCGTAGTACTGCTTCACCCGCTCCTTGTACTTCTCCGGCGGCGCCTGCTTCATCGCGTCCAGCAGCTCCTTGCGGAACTCGGCCGGCGCCCGCGAGGACTCCGCGTCCGGGATCTCCACCTTGTCGTGGCGCACCCCGTCAGACTCGGGCCCGTCCTCCTCGTTGCCGTCGCCGGAAGGCTCGCCCCACGGCATCGGCATGCCGCCCTGTCCGGAGCCCTGGCCTGACTGCTTGGCCAGCTTCTCCATCGCGTCCTGGAACTGCGACAGCTTCTCGATCGCCTGCTGCTCGCCCGCCTGCGCTCCGCGCGGCTCGCCGCGGTAGAGCCGCTGCTCGGCGCCGCTCATCCCCTCCTGCGCCTGCTGCAGCATCTGCTCGTGCTGCGGCCCGAAGATGGGAACCTTCTTGCCCACCTCGCCGAGCTGATCGCGGACCTTCGCGAGCTTGTCCTTGAGCGCGCCCTGCTCCTGCCCCTGCTGCCGCAGCCGCTGCATCTGCTCGGCCGTGGTCCCCTGCCCTTCGCGCGGCAGCGCGTCCTGGAGCTGGCGGACGATCTCTTGCAGCGGCTGCTGCGCCTCGGTGGCGCCGCGCAGGCTCTTGCGCACGCCGGCGGGATCCCGCGAGAAGCCGGGATACCGCTGCGCCACGTGGTCCTCCATGTTGAGCCGGCCCTGCAAGGTCTCCACCGCACGCTGGGCCCGCTCGGCCAGGTCGAGCGACTCGTCGAAGTCGTTCACGTCCAGCGCGCGAGAGAGGTCGGAGGCCCGGCCCTGCGCCATGTCGAGCGTGTCCTCCAGGCCGAGGTGCTCCGCCACCTTGGGATCGATCTGCGCGATCGCCTTGCGCGCCGCCTCCGCCTTCTCCTTGAGCTCCTTGGCGAGCTGCTTTCCGCCCTTCTGCTCGAACCGCTTCTGCGCCTGCGACTGCAGGTCGCGCCGCAGCTGCGCGGTTCGCTTCTCCAGATCCTGCTCCTTCTGCTGCAGCTCCTTGAGCTGGTCGGCCGCCTCGCGCAGCGCCCGGGCTTCCTGCGCGTACTGCCCGGCCTGCTGCTGGCCGGCCTTCTGCTGCAGGTCGCGCTCCAGCCGCTCGAGCTGCTGTGAAAGCCGGTCGAGCTGCTTGAGCGCGTCGTCGATCTTGCCGTTCTGCAGCTTCTTCTGGATGTCGGTGAGCTGGCCGAGCAGGTCCTGCTCCTTCTGCATCGCCTCGGCGGCCTCCCGGTTCAGGTGCTCGTCCTGGATGCCCTTGGCCAGCTCGGACATGCGCTGCATCAGATCCTGGATGCGTTCCCGCAGCCGGTCCACTTCCGCGAGCAGCTCGCGCTTGGTCTCCTCGTCCTGGGCCTTGCGCAGCTTGTCCGCCAGCCGCGCCAGCTCGCGCCGCGACGCCGCCAGCTCCTTGCCCAGCTCCTGCATGGCGTCGAGCCGCGCCCGATCGAGCAGGTCCTCGAGATAGAGGACGTCCTTCTCCTCCTCCTTGATCTCCGCCTGCAGCGCCCCGCTGAACTGCCGGACCGACCCATCCCGCCCGGACGCCCCGCGCGAGAGCGGAGCCCGGGCCAGGCTGGTGCGGTGCACCGCCGGACCCAGGGCGGTCGAGGCGTAGCGCAGCGCGCGGCCCAGGGCCTTGGGGGCCAGCTTGTCCTTGAGCAGCTCGGTGCCGGCCGCGTACAGCTCCTGCGAGAGGGCGCGCGCGTCGCGGTCCTTCTGCGAGGTCTGCGCGTACCACTGCGCCGCGGCATCCGGGTCGGACGGCGGCGGCTTCTCCTCCAGCCGATCGCCCAGCAGCGCCACCAGCCGCTCCCAGATGGCCTGGGCGCGGATCAGCGACTCGCGGGTGTGCTCCGCGGCGGAGAACACCTTGATGGCCTGCGTGGCCGAGACGCCTCGCTGCGGCCCGTCCACCGCGTCGTTGTCCTTCGCCTCCAGGTGGTAGCTGACGCGGTCCCCCGGCCGCAGGTGCAGCGGAGCGAGCTCCCAGACGTAGGCGCCGCGCAGCCGCTTTGCGGGACCGGCGGGGGTCTGCAGCGCCACCCGCTCCTCCTTGCCGCCCGGGCGCTGCCAGACCAGCGAGACCTGCGTCAGACCATAGTCGTCCGCGGCCGACCAGCCCACCTGCACCTGGCCTTGCGGATCGACCTCGAGCACGGCCTGCTTCGGCGCGTCGATGCTGACCTGCGGCGCCTGGTCGGCGACGATCTCGATCGGGCGCGGGGGGCCCTCCGCCAGCGTCCGCCCGCGCGCGTCCGCGAAGCGCAAGCTCCACTGGCCCGCCTGCGCGAGCTGGAACGTCCCCGCGAGCTGGCGATGGCCGGGCCCTCCGGCGTCGAGCTTCACCGGCGCGCCGTTGACCACCGCGAAGGCCTGCGCGAGATCGCGATCGGCGCGAGCGGTGATCCGCACCTCCGTCCCGCGCGGCGCCCGCAGGTCTCCGGCCGTGCCCTCTTCCGTGCGCGGCGGCAGGCCGGTGTACGAAGGATAGAGATAGGTGATCGAGAGATCGCCGGCGATCGGCGAGAGCTCGACCGGAGGCGCGCCGCTGTCGCCGCTCCACAGCCGCAGGACGCCCCGCGAGACGTAGCGGGGCGCGAACGAGGACACGATCATCCACACCAGCGCGCTGCCCGCCAGGACCGCGAAAGGCCAGCGCAGCGACGATCCCGGCAGCGCCCGCGAGAGGTCCAGCTTGCGGGCGGAAGCCGCCGCGCGCACGTGCAAGAGCGAGAGCAGCTCGGTGGAGATTCCGGCGGGGTCCTCGCGCGACAGCTCCACGCTGCTGAGCAGCTCGGAGGGGCCGCCGATCAACCGCGCCAGGAGCCTGGGATCCCGCGCCTGCACCGCGGCCCGCTGGAGCGGCGAGCGGTAGCAGAAGAAACCCACCGCCACCGCCGAGGCGAGCGCCAGGACCCCTGCCGCGATGCGCGCGAGCAGCGCCCCGTTCACGCTGGCGAGAAGGGCGCCGCCCAGAAGCGCCAGCGAGCATCCGGCGACGAGCAGGGCCGCTGCGCGCCCGGCGGCCAGGCCAGCGGCACGCCGGCGGGCCCGGGTCAGGACCCCTTCGATCTCCCGGCGGGCCCGATCGCCCTCCGCGGCCAGCTGCTCCCGGCGTGACCGCTGCGGCGGCTCGCCAAGTCCGCCCAGCGTAGGGATGTTCTGCTGCAGCTGCATGCGGAGATGCTTCCTTGTAGTTCGCGCCGGTTACAACCGCATCCCAGTCTAGACAAGGATGCCCCTTCGGGGATTCCCGCCGAGCCCTCGCTTCACCGATCGTCCCATTCTGGTACCTTTCGCCACCTTTCGCCCCTTCCCGGATCCCCCGTGAATTTGCCGTCCTCGAAGGCGTCCCAATGAGCGAGGGTCCGAAGGAGGCGGGCGACGATCGGGCGCTGGTCAGGGCGGCGCAGAGAGGCGACGAGCAGGCATTCCGGAAGCTGGTGGAGCGCTATCAGCGCCGGGTGGTGCAGCTCGCGCTCGGCATGACGAAAGACCCGGACGAGGCCATGGACATCGCACAGGAGACATTCGTCAAGGTCCACCGCTACCTGCCGTCCTTCAAGGGCGACTCCTCGTTCTATACCTGGACGTACCGGATCGCGATGAACCTCTGCCTCGACGCGCAGCGCCGCAGGGGACGCCTGGAGCGGGTAGATCTGGAGCAGGGCGACGAGGCGGAGATCGAGGCGGCCATGGATCCGCCCTCTTCCGCCCTGTCCGGCCCGCAGCGGCAGACGCTGAACGCCGAGCTCCGGGACAAGATCGAAGACGCGCTGGCGGGTCTGTCCGAGAACCATCGGGCCATCCTCCTCCTGCGCGAGATCGAAGGACTGAGCTATGAAGAGCTGGCGAAGGTGCTCGGGATCCGCAAGGGGACAGTGATGAGCCGCTTGTTCCACGCCCGGCTGAAGATGCAGAACAAGCTGCGGGAGTACCTGGGCGAGGACGCGCCAAAGGCCGACGAGCCGGAGGGGGAACAATGAAGCCGTGCGGCGACATCGTGCCCCTCCTCGGGCCGCTCTACGACGGCACCCTGCCGCACGACGACCGCGCCTTCGTCGAGGACCACCTGCGCGGCTGCGCCTCTTGCCGCGACCGACTGGCGCTGATCGGCGCCCAGGCGCAAGCCTTGCGCGAGGTGCTCTCGGCCAGGGCGGCGGCCGTCGATCTCGAAGGGTTCACCGACCGGGTGATGGCCAAGGTGCGCAACGAGCGCGGGCGGACCGGCGAGCGCGCGCAGGTGCTGGGCCGCGAGCTGTGGTGGGCCCACAAGCGCGCGTTCACCGCCGCCGGCGGACTGGCGCTGGCAGCCTGCATGGCGTTGGCGGTGTTCCTCTCGCCGTCTCCGGGCGACGACCTGATGCTGGCGGACAACTCGCCGCAGGTGGAGGAGGTCGACTTCGGCACCCGCGGTGGCGCCGTCCTGCAGCTCACGCCGCAGACCACCGTGATCTGGATGTCGGACGACCGCGCGGTGCAGCAGTGAGCGCACTGCTCCTCTCGGCAGCGCTGCTCCTGGCGCAGGCGGACGCCGGGAGCGTGGGCCGCCGGGTGAAGATCACCGTGCGCGCGATCTCCGCGTCGAACGATGCGGCGGTCCCGGCCGGGATGGATCCGAAGCTGGCGCCGATCGCTTCGCAGATCGAGAGCTTCCAGGAGGAGTTCCGCTTCCGCAGCTACCAGCTGATCGACGAGCAGACCTTTGACCTGGATTGGAAGAACGCCGCGCAGGTCGAGCTTCCCGGTAGCCGCAGCCTCCAGGTCACGCCCCGCCAGCTGGACGCCGACGGCAAGATCAAGGTCCACCTCGAGCTGCTTGGGGAGCACCCGGCGCACTCGCGCACGCTGCACACCGACTACGCCATCCAGCGCGGGGGGACCATCCTGGTGGGCGGCATCCGCGTCGACCCGCAGAACGAGAAAGCGGGAAAGCTGCTGATCGCGATCACGCAGGAAGTCGAGAAGTAGCGTAGAGTTCGCGCCCCCTTTTCCCGAAAGGCAGACGCATGCGCTTCGCATTTGCCCTCGCAGTCCTGTTCTCGCTCTCCGCTTCCGCGCAGGCCCTGAAGACCGACGACGAGAAGACCCTCTACGCGATCGGGTACCTGGTCGCGGTCCGCTCCAACCTGCCGGCGCTCTCGCTCAAGCCCAACGAGCTCGAGCTCGTGAAGCGCGGATTGTCCGACGCCGCCGGCGGCAAGAAGGCGCAGATCGAACCCGAGGCGCAGATGGAGAAGATGAACACGTTCGCGCAGGCGCGGACCAGCGCCGGCGCGGAGAAGGAGAAGGCGGCGGGCAAGGAGTACGCGGACAAGGCGGCGAAGGAGCCGGGGGTGACGAAGCTGCCGAGCGGGCTGATCTACAAGACGCTGACGCCGGGCAAGGGCCAAAGCCCCGCCGCGACCGACAAGGTGAAGGTGAACTACGAGGGCAAGCTCACCAACGGCACCGTCTTCGACTCCAGCTACAAGCGCGGGCAGCCCGCCGAGTTCGGGCTGAACCAGGTGATCAAGTGCTGGACGGAGGGCGTGCAGAAGATGAAGGTCGGCGAGAAGGCGCGCCTCGTCTGCCCCTCCGATATCGCCTACGGCGACCACGGCCACCCGCCCACCATTCCGGGCGGAGCCACGCTGGTCTTCGACGTCGAGCTGCTCGGCATCGAAGGGAAGTAAGCGCCGCCGATCCGGATAGTTACGGCCGGGCACCGCGCCGGTTGTCAGACCGGTATGCCATCTTGCCTTCGCGATCACGGTTCTGTACAAGCGTACAGTAGATCCCGAACGGAGGAACGAGTGGCGAATCCGGAAAAAGAGAAAGCGATCGAGCTTGCCGTCTCTGCCATCGAGAAGCAGTTCGGCAAGGGCGCCGTCATGCGCCTCGGCAGCGAAGAGCCCCTGGTGCACGACATCTCGACCATCTCGAGCGGGAGCGTCTCGCTCGACCTCGCCCTCGGCGTGGGCGGCATCCCGCGTGGGCGCATCATCGAGGTCTACGGCCCGGAGTCGAGCGGCAAGACCACGCTGACCCTGCACATGGTGGCCGAGGCGCAGAAGGCCGGCGGGGTGGCCGCGTTCATCGACGCCGAGCACGCGCTCGACGTCGGGTACGCGCGCAAGCTCGGCGTGCGCACCGAGGACCTGCTCATCTCCCAGCCCGACACCGGCGAGCAGGCGCTGGAGATCTGCGAGATGCTGGTGCGCTCCGGCGCGGTGGACCTGATCGTGATCGACTCGGTGGCGGCGCTGGTGCCCCGCGCCGAGCTGGAAGGCGAGATGGGCGACCAGCACATGGGCCTTCAGGCGAGGCTCATGTCGCAGGCCTTGCGCAAGCTGACCGCCACCATCAGCAAGGCGAACGCCGTGGTGATCTTCATCAACCAGATCCGCATGAAGATCGGCGTGATGTTCGGCAACCCCGAGACCACCACCGGCGGCAACGCGCTCAAGTTCTACGCCTCGCAGCGCCTGGACATCCGCAGGGTCGGAGCGATCAAGGACGGCGAGACGGTGATCGGGAACCGCACCCGCGTGAAGGTGGTGAAGAACAAGGTGGCGCCGCCGTTCCGGGAAGTGGAGTTCGACATCCTCTACGGCCAGGGCATCTCCCGCGAGGGCGACCTGCTCGATCTGGCGGTCGAGAACAACATCGTGGAGAAGAGCGGCGCCTGGTTCAGCTACGGCGGCGAGCGCATCGGGCAGGGCCGGGAGAACGCGCGCGACTTCCTCAAGCTGCACCCCGGGATCCTCGCCGACGTGGAGAGCAAGCTGTACGAGAAATTCGGCGTGGTGCGACCGTCCCAGCCCGCGGGAATCCCCGCAGAGCTGGCGCAGCCAGCCTCGCTGGAGGAGAAGAGGCGAGCCAAGGCGGCGAAGTAGGGCCTGCGGCGGGCGCTCGCTCTCCTGTTAGAATTTGCCGGGGAGGAAAACGTCATCGCACGCCTGCTCCACCAGAGTCTCCAGGCCGAGCTTCCGATCGGGAGCGGCGAGTGGCTGCTGGCAGTGATCGGGGCCGTCGCGACCCGGCCGCCCGCCTCGCCGGCCAAGCGGATGTCCCTGGCCGCGCGGCGCACCGCGTTGGAGGAAAAGCTGCGCTCCCGGGGCCTGGCGTACGGCACGGGCGCGCAGGACCCTTCGGTGGAAGTGGGCCCGGATGCCGCCCCGGGCGAGCGCGCGTTCGCGCACTTCGTGGGCGGGCTGGTCCGGCTCTGCGCGAAGGCCGGAGCGGTCTCGCAGGCAACCTGGTTCGTCCCCGGCGCACCGCATGACGAGGGCGTGCGCGCGCGCCGGGCGCAGCTCCTCGCCGTCCTGGCGGCGGCGACCGGTGAGACAGAGATGGCCGCGCGGCTGTTCGCGGATCCGCTCGCGGTCCCGGGCCCGCTCGACAAGCTCGCCGACAAGACCGCGGCGCGTCTCGCCCGCAGGTACCTACGCACGGGCGGGCCGTTCGCGGGCTTGCCCCTGCACAACGGCCTCTGCGCCGTGGAGGCGCGCGCCTGCGGCACCGTCGCGCTGACCGCGTTCGGGCACGGCCGGATCAGCCCCGGAGCGCTGGCGCTGGTCGCGCGGGCGGCGCTCGCTTCCCGGGTGCTCCTGGTCGAGCTGCTCTCGGGGCTGGCCCGGGTCCAGGAGCACGGCAAGCAGTCGCTGAAGGGAATGGAGCAGGTGATCCGCGCGCAGCGGCTGCCGGTGCGGGAGGCGCGGGCGCTGCGCCACGCCCTCTCGGATCCTCGGGAGATCGAGCAGATCGCGCCCGGGCTGCACAGCGAGGCGCTGCGCAGGTTCATGCTCACGCAGGTGCTCCTGGCCGCCTTGATCGACGGGGAGATCGAGGCGGGCGAGTTCGCCTTCGTGGAGCGGCTGGCGCGCGCCCTGGAGGTGGACGGAGAGTCGCTGACCCGGCTCGAGGCGGAGGTGACCGACTTCTTCCAGTCGCACAAGGACGCCTTGTCGGCACTGCGTCTGGCCGCAACGCCCGAGGGCCTGCCTCACGCGCTCACCACGCGGCTGGAGGCGGCGGTGCTCGACAACCTCGACCGGCTGCTCCAGGAGATCCGCGAGACGCGCGAGCTGGCGGAGCTTTTGGCCAAGGCCGCGGCGGGCGGAGCGCTCTCGGAGGCGGAGAAGGTGAAGATCCGCGAGCAGCTCATCGACCTGGCCAAGACCATCCCGGCGCTGGCCATCTTCGCCGCGCCCGGCGGGATGCTGCTCCTCCCCATCTTGATCAAGCTGCTCCCCTTCAACCTGCTTCCGAGCAGCTTCGTGGATCCACCCGCGGCCCGGGCCGCCTTGCCCGCGGCGCGCCGTAAGTCAGGGTAATCCCGGACATCCAGGGACAGCCTCCTATCGGACAGTCGGCGCGAACCCCGCCGCCAGCCCCTTCCCCCGCAGAGGAAGAAGGGACAAATTTGTGCCTCCCATGAGCTACCGCATCCAGGTGCACCCAGAGGCCGGCTCCCTGCTGCGCACGCTCAAGCCCCACGTGGTCCTGAGGCTCGGGAGGGCGCTCGCCGAGCTGGCGGAATCCCTGACGGCCGGAAACGACCAGGGCCAAGGAGAAGTCCGCGTGGACAACTGCGTGATGCAGTTCGTGGTGGACCACGCGCACCGGCTGCTGGAAGTGATCCACATCGAGCAGTCCGAGCCGGCCGCGGCCTACGCGCCGGCGCCCGCGCACGTCTGAAACGACGAGGCCCGGATCCTCGCGGACCCGGGCCTCGGAACGGCTCTTCTGGAACCGTCGTTTAAGCCAGCTTCCGAACGTTCTGCGCCTGCAGGCCCTTCGGACCCTTCACCACGTCGAACTCGACCTTCTGACCTTCCGCGAGCGTGCGGAAGCCATCGGCCTTGATCGCGGTGTGGTGGCAGAACACGTCCTCGCCACCGCCGTCCTGCGTGATGAAGCCAAACCCCTTCGTGTCGTTGAACCACTTCACAGTTCCAGTTGCCATTTGAGACGTCTTCCTTCGGGTAAACGGGTCGGCTGAAATTGCCGGGTCCGGCGCGGCGCATGTCGTCCGGCGCGCGGTGTTCCTACGAAGGATCGCTCGCGATGTCAACCATCACGCCCCGGCGCCGGGCATTTCCCCGAGGGGACGGATGAGCACTTCGCGCGGCTTGGCGCCGTCCGCCGGGCCCACGATCCCGTCCCGCTCCATGCGCTCGATCATGCGGGCCGCGCGGTTGTAGCCGACGCGCAGCTTGCGCTGCAGCAGCGAGATGGAGATGAACCGCATGTCGGCGAGGGCGGCCACCGCCTGGTCGTAGAGCTCGTCGGGACCCTCGTCCTCCAGCGGCATTCCGTCATCCTCGGCGCGGGGCCGGAGGATGCTCGGGTCGTAGACCGGCGCGCCCTGCGCCTTCCAGTGCTCGACCACCGCGTGGATCTCCTTCTCGTCCACGTAAGGGCCGTGCACCCGCGTCAGCGTGGAGGTGCCGGGCGGCAGGATCAGCATGTCGCCCATGCCCAAAAGGTTTTCGGCGCCGGGCGAGTTGATGATGGTGCCAGAGTCGTGGCGGGAAGCGACCTGGAACGAGATCCGGGCCGGGAAGTTGGCCTTGATCACGCCGGTGACCACGTCGGTCGAGGGGCGCTGCGTAGCCACCATCAGGTGGATGCCCGCGGCGCGCGCCATCTGCGCGAGCCGGGCGATGTACGTCTCCACCTCGCGCGAGGCGACCATCATGAGATCGGCCAGCTCGTCGATGATGATCACCAGGTAGGGCAGCTTCTTGAGCGGCTCGGGCGGGGGCTCCGGCGGCGGTGAATTGACGTTTCCCTCGGCGATCTTGCGCTCGTTCTCGCGCAGGAGCGCGACCGCCGGGTTGTCGGCCTCCTTCCGCTCCAGCTCACCGCTGGCGGCCGCCGTCTGGAGGTCGTGCGCGTCCAGCTTCGGGTCGGACAGGTCGACGACGCGCTTCTCCCTGGGCGGCTTCTGCGGCCGGCGCGCCGCGTCGCCCTCCTTCTCGACCTTCTTGTTGTAGCTGGCGATGTTGCGCACGCCGCACTCGGCCAGGAGCTGGTAGCGCCGCTCCATCTCCTCGACGCCCCAGCGCAGGGCTATCGCCGCCTTCTTCGCGTCGGTGACCACGGGCAGGAGCAGGTGCGGGATGCCCTCGTAGACCGAGAGCTCCAGCATCTTGGGGTCGACCATCAAGAAGCGGACTTCCTCCGGGGTGGCGCGCAGGAGCATGGAGACGATCATCGAGTTGACCGCCACGGACTTGCCGGAGCCGGTGGTGCCGGCGATGAGCAGGTGCGGCATCTTCGAGAGGTCCGCCACGTAGGGCATGCCCTCAATGTCCTTGCCCAGGCACATGGCGAGCTTGCTGTGCGACTTCTGGAAAGCGTCCTGCTCCACCAGCTCGCGCAGCACCACCGTCTCGCGCTGCTTGTTGGGCACCTCGATGCCGACCACGCCCTTTCCGGGGATGGGCGCGACGATGCGGACCCGGAGCGCTTCCATCGCCATCGCGAGATCGTCGGCGAGGCCGGCGATCCGGCTCACCTTGATGCCCGCCGCCGGCAAGAACTCGAACATCGTGACCACCGGCCCGGGCCTGATCTGCGTCACCTGCCCCTGGATACCGAACGAGGCCAGCTTCTGGCGCAGCTTGTCCGCGGTGGCGGTGAGTCCGTCGCGGTCGAGCGGGATCGCCTGCGAGGCCTCGCCGGTCAGGATGGTGATGGGCGGCGGCACGAACGCGCTGTGCCCCGGCGCCATGGTGAATCCTCCGCCTCCGCCCGGCTCCACCGCCTTCATCTCGAGCTGCACCGGCGCGCGCGGCCTGGGCGGCGCCTTCGGCTCGACGATCTGCGGCGGCGGAACGCTGTCCACGCGACGAGAGCCGCCTTCCGCAGCCGCCTTGGCGTCGCCGCCGGGCGGCAGCGTGATGTCCTTCTTCTTGCGTCCCTTTTCGTCGGACGGGACGGGCTCGCGCGGGTCCTGTGGACCTTCGTCCACCGCGGCCGGCCCGAACGTGATCGGCGTCTTCTTCGGCCGGGGAGGCTCGACGATGCGGCCATCGTCGCCCGCGACCAGGCCTTCCTCGCTGCCGAACGAGACCGCGCGCGCCTTCGCCAATGCGGCCGCCGCGCCGCGCACCGCGAGCGTGCCTCCGGCGACGCCGAG
>Ga0137394_10001560_pt1 | contig 16795 bp, 17 predicted proteins | sample czobulk116metaG_FD_108278 | JGI IMG/M metagenome (GOLD analysis project Ga0137394, IMG submission 108278) | Vadose zone soil microbial communities from Angelo Coast Range Reserve, California, USA - czobulk1.16 metaG | ecosystem: Environmental > Terrestrial > Soil > Vadose zone | place: USA...
CTATGAGCCGCTCAAAACCGGAGCAACCACTGGGGATGGAACGCTTTCGCGCGGGCACGAGATGTCGTGATTCGAAGTCTCGTGGTCGCGGAAAGTGGATGGCGTAAGAACCCTCGACGCTCTGGCATCACGGTTGCTCCCTGTCCTGAAAACCAAATCGACAGTCGCGGGCAAAAGTCGCCAACGTGTTCAGGAGACGTCATGACCACACTGATCGCCCATCCAAGGAAGGGCTCTCTGCTGAGGAGCCGATCACCGAGGAGAGCCGGGACCAGCGCGATCAGCGGCGCCCCGCGGATCGACCGGGACGGGGATCTGGTGACGGGCCTGCGGGGCCGGGATCGAGATGCCGCCGAGATCCTGGTCGCTCGATATGCCGACCGCCTGTATCGGTTGGCAATCCGGATCACGGGCAGCGAGCAGGACGCCGAGGAAGTCGTCCAGGATGCGCTGTGGACGGCCACGCGGAAGATCGACACGTTCAGAGGGGATTCGGCGCTGGGCACCTGGCTGCACCGGATTGCCGTGAACGCCGCGAACCAGAAACGACGGGCACGGCGCAGCCGGCGGAACGAGGTGTCGAGGGAGGATCTGTTCCCGCCCTTCGGCGGACAGGCTCAGCCGGGCGAGCCCGCTTCCGACTGGTCGGCGAAGATGGAGGATCCCGCGCTTCAGATGGAGCTGCGGAGCGTATTGACCTCCGCCATCGATGATCTGCGGAACGGGCACTGCATCTCGTTTCTGCTCCACGACGTGGAAGGTCTGTCGAATCACGAGATCTCCGCTCTGCTGCGCGTCAAGGTAGGCACGGTCAAGTCACGCGTTCACCGCGCGCGCCTGTTCCTGCGAGGCCGCTTGGCCGGATACATGACAGGAGAATTCGGCGCCGCTCCAGACGATTCAGCCAGTTCATCTTGAATCCGTCGTCCTCTCAGGGAGATCGCCATGAGCGAGGTTGCTGTGCTCAAGTCCGGAGGCCCGACCGAGGAGAAGGTGCTGGCCGGGCTCATCGGGAGGGCCCCGGCCTTCAAGACCATCGTATCGAGCTTGCCCATGCTGGCGAGCTCCGAAGGCGCGGTGCTGATCACGGGGGAGACGGGCACCGGAAAGGAGCTCGTGGCCCGCGCCATCCACTCGCTGAGCGACCGCGCGCCTCATCCCTTCGTCGCCGTGAATTGCGGCGCCTTCGTCGAGACGCTGCTCGAATCCGAGCTGTTCGGCCACGAGCGGGGCGCGTTCACGGACGCCCACGCGCGCCGGCATGGGCTCGTGGCCCAGGCGGCGGGCGGGACGATGCTCCTGGACGAGGTTGACACGCTGATGCCGAGGGCCCAGGTGTCGCTCCTCCGCGTCCTGCAGGAGGGGTATTTCCGACCCCTCGGCGCCGGCGCCGAGCAGCATGCCGACGTCCGCTTTCTCGCCGCGACCAACGCTTCGCTGGACCGGATGGTCCACACCGGATCATTCCGGGCCGACCTCTTCTACCGCCTGTGCGTGTTCTCGGTCGGCGTCCCTCCCCTGCGCGAGCGCATCGAAGACATCCTGCCCCTGGCCGGGCACTTCCTGGAAAAGCACGTCTCGAATCACGGTCGAGCGCCCGGGCTCTCGGACGCAGCGGCCGAGGCGCTCCTCGCCTATGACTGGCCGGGCAACGTGCGGGAGCTCGAGAGCGCGATGGTGCGGGCGCTGCCGGCAGCGAGAGGAGGGACGGTCGAAGCCGAAGACCTGGGACTGCCGGGGATGCCCGGCAGGGGAGCGCCGCGCCTGCTTCCGGAGCCTCCGCCCACCTACAAGATCCAGAAGCGGCGGGTGGTGGAAGCCTTCGAGCAGCAGTACCTGCGGAGGCTGATCTCCGAGCACCGTGGCAACGTGAGCCGCGCCGCGCGCGCCGCGGGCAAGGAGCGGCGCGATCTCGGCAAGCTGCTGAAGCGGCACGGTCTCGACCCGCGCCGATTCACGGCGTAGACCATGCGATACCGACGCCTGAGCTATCGCTACACGATGGTGGTGCCCTCCGGCCAGAGGTGGCCGTTCCAGGACACGTGGGAGAGCGACCGCCTTCGCTTTTTCGTGCCGGCCCGGTGGCGCCCCGCCGCCGACCTGTACGAGACGGCCACGACCATCGAGATCATCGTGGATCTCGCCGGGGTCACGGAGGACGACTTCGAGATGCAGCTCTTCGAAGACGTGCTGGTGGTCCAAGGGCATCGTCAGCTTCCCTCGGGCCCTGAAGGCGCCGCGTACCATACGGCGGCCATTCGCCAGGGCCCATTCCAGGTGGAGCTGCCGCTGCCCGCCCGCGTGGACCCGGAGCGCGTCGAAGCGCGCTACGATGGCGGCCTCCTCCTCGTCACCCTCCACAAGCGCTTGCGAGCCAGCTGATGGCGGACAATCCAGAGACCGGCCTTGGCGGCTTCAGCATCCCGGACACGCTCCCGGTTCTCCCGCTCCGAGAGGCGATCCTCCTGCCGTTCACGGCGACCCCCCTCGTGGTGGGACAGCCGCGCTCCGTGAAGCTCGTGGACGACGTCATGCGCGGCAACCGGCTCTTGACGCTGATCGCTCAGCGCGATCCCAAGGTGGAGTCGGCCACGCCCGACGTCCTTCACCGCGTGGGCACGGTGGGAGTCATCCATCAGCTCGCGCGGGCGGGCGACGGAACCATCCGCATGATGGTCCAGGGGCTGGAGCGAGTCCGGATCAAGGACTGGACCCAGACGGAGCCCTATCTCGTCGCGCGGATCGAGCAGGCCCCCGACGAGGTGCTCGAGGGGACGGAAGTGGAGGCGCTGCGCCAGGCCGTGGTGGACGTCTTCGCGCGGCTCGTTGCAGTGTCGACGGACCTGCCTGATGAGCTGCCCATGGCGGCGCGGAATCTCCCGGATCCGCGTCACGTGGTCTATTTCATCGCCTCGGTGGCGCCGCTCGAAACCTCCATGCGGCAGGAAGTTCTCGAGATGGACCCGGTCACCGCCAAGCTCCGCCGGCTTCTCGAGCTGCTCCAGCGCGAGCTCGCCGTGCGCGAGCTGGGCCGGAAGATCACCACGGACACCGAGGAGCGGCTCTCCAAGAAGCAGAAGGACTTCTACCTCCGCGAGCAGCTCCGGTCGATTCAGCGCGAGCTCGGGGACGAGGAGGAGGGGAGCGGCGAGGTCGCCGAGCTCCGCCGTCAGATCGAGGAAGCCCATCTGCCCGAGGAGGCGCGGCGGGAGGCGGAGCGCGAGCTTTCGCGTCTCGCCGGCATCTCGCCCGCGTCACCCGAGCACGGCATGATCCACACCTATCTCGAATGGCTGGCGAGCCTGCCGTGGAGCAAGCTGGACGGGGGCACCATCGATATCCACCAAGCCCGTCAGGTGCTGGACGAGGACCACTTCGACCTGGAGAAGATCAAGGACCGGATCCTCGAGTACCTCGCCGTCAAGAAGCTCCGGCAGGAGCGCGAGAGCCAGACGAGCCAGCCCGGCTCGGGCGGGGCCCCGGTGCCCGCCCCGCCGCCTCGCGTCACCGGCGATAGCCCGGCGCGCGAGCCCATCCTCTGCTTCGTGGGGCCTCCCGGCGTGGGCAAGACGAGCCTCGGCCAGAGCATTGCCCGCGCCCTGGGCCGGAAGTTCGTGCGCATGTCTCTCGGCGGAGTGCGGGACGAAGCGGAGATCCGGGGACACCGCCGGACCTATATCGGCGCGCTGCCGGGGCGGATCATCCAGGGGCTGCGGCGGGCGGAAGCCCGCGATCCTGTCTTCATGCTCGACGAGATCGACAAGATCGGCGCGGACTGGCGGGGCGATCCGTCCTCCGCCTTGCTCGAGGTGCTGGATCCTGCCCAGAACCACACCTTCGTCGACAACTACCTCGGCGTGCCCTTCGATCTCTCGCAGGTGCTCTTCATCGCCACCGCCAATGCGCTCGAGAATATCCCGGGCCCGCTTCGCGACCGGATGGAGATCCTGACCCTGGTCGGGTACACGGACGAGGAGAAGATCGGGATCGCGAGGGAGTACCTGATCCCGAAGCAGCTGGCCGCCAATGGCCTGGCCAAGGATGAGCTCTCCTTCGAGCCCGAGGCGATCCGCCAGATCATCAGGGGCTACACGCGCGAGGCGGGGGTGAGGAGCCTCGAGCGGGAAATCGCCAGCGTGGCCCGAAAGGTGGCCCGGCGGCTGGCGGAGGGGCGACGCGACCCGGTCAGGATCACCCCAGAGAATCTTGCCGAGTACCTCGGTCGCCCACACTTCTTCGACGAGGTGGCCGAGCGAACCAACCGTCCTGGCGTGGCCACCGGACTGGCGTGGACGCCGGTGGGCGGCGATGTCCTGTTCGTGGAAGTGACGATGATGCCGAGCACGGAGGAGCGCCTCGTGCTCACCGGCATGCTCGGCGACGTCATGCGCGAGAGCGCCCAGGCGGCCGTGTCCTACGTCTGGTCCAATGCCGACGCCCTCGACATCGACCCCAAGCTCTTCGAGGGCAAGACCATCCACGTGCACGTACCCGCCGGCGCGATCCCCAAGGATGGGCCCTCGGCCGGGGTGACGATCGTGACGGCGCTGGCTTCCCTGGCCACCCGGCGCCCGGTCCGGAGCGATCTGGCCATGACGGGCGAGATCACCCTGCGAGGCAAGGTGCTGCCCGTCGGGGGGATCAAGGAGAAGGTGCTCGCCGCGCACCGCGTGGGCATCCGCGAGGTCATCCTGCCGCGCCGGAACGAGCGTGACGTCGAGGACGTGCCGGAGGAGCTTCGGCGTCAGCTCCGGTTCGTCTTCGTCGACGATGCCGAGGAGGTCCTGCGGCACGCCCTCACCCCGGCCGGGACCGCAGCGCGCCAGGTGGCGCGGTAAGGCGGGGTCGGCGTCGGGAACCGTTCGTGCTGCGCGCGCTCCTCCTGACGTTCATCCCGCTGTTCGTCGCCGTCGACGTCGTCGGTGTGGTCCTCATTTACCTCGGCATCGGTCTGTCCCTCGACGAGCCGACGCGACGGCGGCTCGTGCTGGAGGCGACCATCACGGCGGCGGCGGTCGGGCTCGCCTTCCTGTTCGTGGGCGACGCCGTCCTCAGCTTTCTCGGAGTCACCGTGGGAGACTTCCAGATCGCGGGCGGCGTGCTCCTCCTCGTGCTCTCGATGCACGATCTCCTCCATCCAGAGACGCCCCTTCGCCAGCCCGGAGCTCGGCCGGGCGTGGTGCCCCTCGGCATTCCGATGATCGTCGGCCCCGCGGTGCTCACGACCCTGCTCACCCTGGCGCGCAGTCACGGCTACGCCATGACCCTGATCGGATTCGCGCTGAACCTCGGCATCGTCTGGGTCGCGCTGCGCTGGGCCTCGCTCATCGGCCGCTTCCTGGGAGAGGGAGGGTGCCGGGCCATCAGCAAAGTGTTCAGCCTCGTGCTCGCGGCCATCGCCGTCACTTTTGTTCGCCGCGGGCTCGCGGCCGCCCTGAACCTCTAACCGCCTGCCTCAGAATTCGACGCGCGCTCCGAGCTCCACGACCCGATCGGGGGGAAGGCTGAAGAAATCGGCGGCAGAGCTGGCATTGCGCGACATGAGACTGAACAGCCGCTTGCGCCACCGCATCATTCTTGAGCGTCCGGTCGGCAGGAGCCGCATCCGGCCGAGGTAGTACGTGGTCTCGTCCTCCTCGGCTCGTATTCCCGCGGCGCGGCAATGGACGAGGATGCGCTCCACGTCGGCGCGCTCCATGAAGCCGTAGCGGGCCCACACGCGATAGAGACCGAGGGTGAGGTCCTCCACCTTGACGCGCTCTCCCTCCTCCACCTCGGGCACCTGCTCCGTCATGATGGCGAGCAGGATGACTTCGTCGTGCAGGGCCTTGTTGTGGCGCAGGTGGAGCTGGAGCACGAGGGGCGCGCCCTCGACATGGGTGGTGAGGAAGACGGCCGTGCCGGGCACGCGGGGCGGCTTGAGCTGCTCGATCTCCTCGAGAAAGCCCTCGAAGGGCACGGTGGCCTCGGACAGCCACCGACCGAGCAGCTCGGTCCCCCGATTCCAGGTGGTCATGAGCAGGAAAAGTCCGGCGGCGATGGCGAGCGGCACCCAGCCGCCCTGGCGGATCTTGGTCACGTTCGCCGCCGCGAAGGCGAGGTCGATGACGAGAAATCCGCCCGCCACCGCGGCGATCCGCCAGGCCGGCCAGCGCCAGCGGCGGCGCGCGAGCACCCCGAAGAGGACGGTGGTGATGGCCATGGTGCCCGTGACGGCGACGCCGTAGGCGGCGCCGAGAGCGGTCGAGGATCTGAAGGCGACCACGAGGAGCAGGCAACCGATCATGAGGGCGGTGTTCACGGCCGGGACATAGATCTGGCCCGGCTCCGAGCGCGAGGTGTGGACGATCGACACGCGGGGGCTGTAACGCAGCTGAACGCACTGATGGGTGAGCGAGAAGGCGCCGGAGATGAGGGCCTGGGAGGCGACCACGGTGGCAAGGGTGGACAGGGCGACCAGCGGATAGAGAAGCGCGGCGGGGGCCAGAAGATAGAAGGGGTTCACGATCGTCTCCGGCTGTCGGAGCACGAGCGCGCCCTGGCCGAAGTAGTTGAGCATGAGCGCGGGCAGCACGATGACGAACCACGCGAGGCGGATCGGACGGCGCCCGAAGTGGCCCATGTCGGCGTAGAGGGCCTCGGCTCCGGTGACGGCGAGCACGACGGCGCCCAGGATGAGAAAGCCCGCGGCTCCGTGACGCGCGAAGAGCTCGAAGCCGTACCATGGATTGAGGGCGAGGAGAACCGAGGGGGACCGAGCGATCTCCACTCCGCCGAGGGTCCCGATGGTCGCGAACCACGCGAGCATGATGGGCCCGAAGACCCCGCCCACGCGCGCCGTGCCGTAGCGCTGGCAGACGAAGAGGAGGAAGAGGATCACCAGGGTGGCGGGCACCACGAGGTGGCTCAGCTCGGGTACGGCGATCTCGAGCCCTTCCACGGCGCTCAGCACGGAAATGGCGGGCGTGATGATGCCGTCGCCATAGAGCAAGGCGGCGCCGAAGAGCCCGAGGGCGACGATGGGGCCGCGACGCTGCTTCTGGAGCACGAGGGCAAGCAGGGCGAGGATGCCGCCTTCACCACGGTTGTCCAGACGCATGATCACCACCACGTACTTGACCGTGACGACCAGGATGAGAGACCAGATGACGAGGGACAGCACGCCGTAGACCGTGGCGGGATCGCGGGGGAGACCGACGTCCGGGCTGAAGCAAGCCCGGAAGGCGTAGAGCGGACTGGTCCCGATGTCCCCGTAGACCACTCCGAGGGCGGTCAGGGAAAGAATGGCCAGGCGCCCCGGGGAAGGGCGTTGGGCTATTACTCGGTCGCTCGTCATGCCGTCACCCTCCTCGGGCCTGATCGCCCAACGGGCCAGCATTAGGCATGCCACCACTCGATTCTCCGTGAGACGCAACGCCCGGCGGACCGGGTGAGATTTCACCCGACGCAATCATGCGAGCCCTATTGCCGTCGCCGGGCTCGCCAATGAACCGCCCCGCTCATTCGGGTGTGTATTCACCCAATACGAGTGCGGCCGTGCTGAATCAACCGATACTTAGCCGTACAAAAGCCTGGCGCCGCTCTTGCACCCGCCGTCTTGGGAGCAGAATCGTCAAGGCCCGTCGCTCGAGGTTCGACAGCAAGTCGGAGGAGGTGGCCATGGGTTTTCCCCACGCGCTCGACATGGCTCGCGCACAGGATGAGTCCGGCGGCGCTCATCAGCGAGCCGGTCTCACCGGAACACATTTCAAATCGAGCGTCGGGCGTGCCGCCCTCGTGATCACCGATTTCCTCAGCCCGCGGGGCGCCGCCTGGAAAGTGGTGGGGCAGAGCGTTGACAACTTCCGCTACCTGGCCAATGCGCTGTGGACGACCGACGAAGCGGTGAGCTTGCCATGAGCGACGGCGTCGGCACCGGACGTCAGGCGGGAGCCCAGGCGCCCACGGTAGGGTACGGGACGGCCTGGCTGCAGGCCTTCCTCAACCGCGCGAGTGGGCTCAGCTTCGACGAGGCGCAGACGCATCAGATCGCCGGCCTCGCCGAGCGCAAGCTGGTCGACCTGTTCGACGTGGCGGAGGAGGCGGCGCTCGCCAATGGACGCGCCCGGGTCTTCCGCCACGATCTGCCCCTGACCAAGGGGCTCCAGGCCTTTCTTGGCCAAGTGGAGCCGCTGGCGCGCGAGCTCGAGCTCGAGCCCTTGCTCGTTTTCCTGGCCGATGCCGGGGTGCCCGGCCCGCTCGACGAGATGGTCCGCGCGGAGATTCCGCGCCTCATGGCCGCCTTGCTGCTGCTGGCCGGACGCGTCATCGCGGTCATCGAGCCCGAGAACATGAGCACGCTGGAGCGTCTCGAGCGCTTGACACGGTCCGCTCCCGGTCGGCCCACGCACTGGGAGGTGGAGCGGGCGGCCGTCATCCTGGACATGACCCTGTGAGCCCGTCGATGACGCCGCGGGATGCCCTCGACCTCGACGCGCCCCACACGAGCGTTCATCGCCTGGCCCGGCGATTCCTCGAGCCGATCCAGGATGTCCTCGTGCTCGCCATCGGCCTCGCCCTCTTCGGGCTGATGGCGCGCACGCTCGTCCGGCTCTTCCAGGAGGTCGTGACGCCGACCCTCGACTTCCGCGTGGTCATCTCCGAGGTGCTGTTCATGCTCGTCATGGTCGAGGTGGTCCGGCTCCTCATCGTCTACCTTCAGGAGCATCGCGTGGCTGTGGACTTCATGGTCGAGCTCGGGATCGTGGCCACCCTGCGCGAGATCGTATTGCGCGGGGTCATCGAGCTCCGATGGGAGCAGGTGGCGGCCCTCAGCGTCTTTCTCGTGGCCCTGGGCGCGCTCCTCCGCTTCGGAGACCTGCGGAGCCCCGACGCCGTGTATTCAAGGGAGAGCTGACATGGCCGGCGCGACCTCGTCCTCTCAGCGGCACCGCGAGCTGTTCTTTGCGCTCATGAGCCGGTACCTGAGCAACGTCTATCACGTCGTCCGTCACGAGATTCGGTACTTCGAGGCGGTGGGCGATCTGCTCCCCGGAGAGCTGGCGCCGGAAGAGGTGGTGGACGCCATCCTGCCCCGGGCCTATCAGGAGTTTCTCGAGGACCCGACGGGGCGGAAGATCAAGAGCCGGCTGATCGAGCTGGCCCGTGAGCACCTGCGGGCCCAGGTGCAGCAGCTGAAGTCGTGGCACGCCCGCACACCCGTGCACACGGAGCAAGATGTCCCCGAGACGCCTCCGCAGGAGCGCGTCTCCACCCTGGGCGACGAGGTGCTCGACTTCTACGAGCCCGACGAAGACCTGAAGATGGAAGACGTCATTCCCGACCTCGACGTGGCCACCCCGGAGGAGGAGACGGAGAGGCGCGAGCTACAATCGTGCGTGGACGCAGCGATGGCAGGCATGCCGCGGGCGTGGCGCCACGCTCTGCGGCTGCGCCACGTCGAAGGGCTCACCGGCTCGGAGCTCGCGACGGCCATGGGCCGGCCGGAGGCGGAGACCCGGCGCATTCTCGCGCACGCGCAGGAGTTCCTTCGCCAGCGGGTCATGGAGTCTGGTTGCCTTCCCCGGGGGCGCGACAGCCATGTCTGAGACGCTCGTCATCCGCTGCCCAGCCTGCGGCGTGGCCAATCGAGTCCCGCGCGACAAGGTCGACAAGGGTCTCGAGCCCGTGTGCGGGCGCTGCAAGACGCCCCTGCCCGTGTCGATCGACACCCGACCCGTGACGGTGACGGATGCCACGTTCTCGGCCGAGGTGGAGCGCTCGCCGGTGCCGGTGCTGGTGGACGCGTGGGCCGCGTGGTGCGGGCCCTGCAAGATGATCGCGCCCGTCATCGACGAGCTGGCCGCGGAGATGGCCGGGCGGGTGCGGGTGGCGAAGCTCAACGTCGACGAGAATCCCATGACGGCGTCGCGCTACAACCTGCGGAGCATTCCGACGTTGCTCCTCTTCAAAGGCGGGCGCGAGGCCGATCGCATCGTGGGGGTCCAGCCGAAATCCGAGATCTCTCGGCGCCTCGAGCGGCTCATCGCCTGAGGCGGCCGACCGGAGAGCGAAATGGAGCTACGACGATTCGGTTCCACCAAACGGGAGGTGCCCGTGATCGGCCAGGGTACCTGGCATCTCGAGGAGGACGACCGCGCCACCGCCATCGCCGCCCTGCGCCGGGGGCTCGACCTCGGCATGACCCACATCGACACGGCCGAGATGTACGGATCGGGCCGCGTCGAGGAGCTCGTGGGCGAGGCCATCGAGGGGCGCCGCGACGATGTCTTCCTCGTGTCCAAGGTCCTCCCCGACCATGCCTCGCGCGCGGGAACGATCGCGGCCTGCGAGAAGTCTCTTGATCGGCTCAGGACGGACCGCCTGGACTGCTATCTCTTGCATTGGCCCGGCGACCATCCACTCGAAGACACCGTGGCTGCCTTCCAGCAGCTTCAGCGGGACGGCAAGATTCTCTCCTGGGGCGTGAGCAACTTCGACGTGCCCGACCTCGAGCACGTCTGGAACATCGCGGGCGCGAGCGGCGGTCTCGCCTGCGATCAAGTGCTCTACCATCTTCGCCAGCGCGCCATCGAGCACGAGATCATCCCGTGGTGCGAGCGGGACGATGTCGCTGTCGTCGCCTATGCCCCGCTGGGGTCGGGACGCTTTCCCAGCCCTCACTCGAAGGGCGGCCGCGTGCTCGCGGAGATCGCCGCCGCCCACCATGCCACGGCCCGGCAAGTCGCCCTCCGCTTCCTGGTGCGCCGGCCGTCGGTCTTCGCCATCCCCAAGGCCTCGAGTCTTCGCCATGCCGAGGAGAACGCGGGGGCCGGGGACCTCCGGCTGACCGAAGCCGAGCTCGCCCGCATCGACAAGGCCTTTCCGCGCGGCCCCCGACCGCGAGAGCTTCCCACGCTGTAGGCCAGAGGTGCCCTGATCATGGTCACTCCGGAGCAGATCGACCAGCTCGAAGCATTCGATGGAGAGGGGGCGAGAGTCCTGAGCGTCTATTTGAACCTCGACCCCGCGCGACAGGTTCGCCGCTCGTATCGAATCGTGTTCGAGGACCTCGTCAAGGAGGCGCGGGCAGGCGAGGAGGCGTCCGCGCGACGCGAGCTGGAGCGCGAGGTGGCCCGGGTCCAGGCCTGGATCGAGAGCCACGAGCCGACAGGGAAAGGGTTGGCGGTCTTCTCGTGTGAGCCGCGGGGACTCTGGCAGGCGTACTCCCTGGCCGTGCGCATCCCCGATCACCTCGCCTTCGACGACAAGCCGGACGTGGCCCCTCTCCTCGAGCTCCTCGACGAACACGAGCGCTATGCCGTCGCCCTCGTGGACAAGGAGAAGGCGCGGCTCTTCAGCGTCTTCCTGGGCGAGATCGAGGAGAGCGAATCCTTGAAGGACTTCGTGCCCGGCAAGCACGATCAGGGCGGGGTCTCGCAAGCCCACTATCAGGGCCACCATGAGGTGCACGTGCACTGGCACCTCAAGCGCGTCGCTCAGCATCTGGCGGAGCTCCTCCGCCGACGGCAATTCGATCGCCTCATCCTGGCGGGGCCGGAGGAGGCGACCAGCGAGCTCCGGCGCCTGCTCCCTCGGGCCCTTGCCAATCGGCTGGTGAGCGTCATCCCGGCCGAGCTGTTCGCGAGTGACGCCGAGGTCCTGGAGGCCACGCTCGAAGTCGAGCGCCTCGCCGAGCGTGAGGTCGAGGAGCGCCTTGTCCGTGAGCTGGTGGAGACGGCGGGAGCGGGCGGGCGGGCGACGTGTGGCGTCGAGCCGACGCTCGACGCGCTCTATATGGCCGCCGTTCAGACCCTCGTGGTCGCTGACGGCGTTCGCGTCGCGGGCAGTGAATGCCCCGTGTGCGGCCGGCTCGTACCCGGGCGTGTCGCCACGTGTCCCGCCTGCGGCGCCTCGATGCGAGCGGTCCACGAGCTCGTTCATCGAGCCATGGAGCGGGCGCGCGAGCAGGCGGGCCGCGTGGAAGTGGTGCATGGCGCCGCGGCGCGCCGCCTGCTGGAGGCGGGAGGCGGCCTGGGCGCCCTCCTCCGCTACCGGTAGCCGATCATGCCGGACTCGCCGGACGGTTCATAGCCATGGCCAGGCCCGTGCTCGTGGCCGTCGACGACGACGAGCAGGAGCTTCAGCTTCTCCGCCGCGATCTCGAGCGCGGGTACGGAGAGCGCTACCGTGTCCTGACCGCCGCCTCGGGGCGCGAAGCGCTCGAGATGCTGCGGCGGTTGAAGCTCGACCAGGAGACCGTGGCGCTCCTCCTCGCCGACCAGGGGATGCCCGAGCTGACCGGAGTCGACGTCCTCGAGCAAGCGGTCGCGTTCTGCCCTGCCGCCAAGCGTGTGCTGCTCACCACGTATCCGGATGCCGAGGCGGCGATCAAGGCGATCAAGACGGTCAGGATCGACCACTATCTGATGAAGCCGTGGCAGCCGCCCGAGCAGAACCTCTATCCTGCCCTCAACGACCTCCTGGCCGCCTGGGAGGCGTGCGCCCTGCCTCCCGCGGGTGCCGTGCGCGTGGTCGGCTACCGGTTCTCGCCCCGGGCCCACGAGACCCGGGACTTTCTCGCGCGCAACTGCGTGCCCTTCCAGTGGCTCGATGTCGAGCGCGACGAGGAGGCGCGCCGGCTCGTGGCGCGGGCCGACGTGAAAGCCTCGCGCCTGCCTCTCGTGCTCTTCCCCGACGGCTCGCAGCTCGTGCAGCCGACGAACGCGGAGATCGCGGAGAAGATCGGGCTCAAGGTCCATCCGGAAGGGGAGTTCTACGATCTCGTGATCGTGGGCAGCGGCCCCGCCGGGTTGGCCGCCAGCGTCTACGGGGCGAGCGAGGGGCTGCGCACCATCATGGTCGAGCGTCACGCGCCCGGAGGCCAGGCGGGGTTGAGCTCCATGATCGAGAACTATCTGGGCTTTCCCGCGGGGCTGAGTGGGGCGGATCTCGCCCGGCGCGCCGTCGCCCAGGCCCGGAAATTCGCGGTCGAGATCCTCACACCTCAGGTTGCGGTGGCCCTCCGGGTCGAAGGCTCCTCCCGCGTGGTGACGCTCAGCGACGGCTCGGGGCTGCGTTGCCACGTGGTTCTCCTGGCCACCGGAGTCGAGTGGACCCGACTGGACGTGCCCGGGATCGAGAGGCTGACGGGGGCCGGCGTCTACTACGGGGGAACGCTGGCCGAGGCGCTCTTCTGCCGCAACGAAGACATCTACATCGTGGGGGGAGCGAATTCGGCCGGCCAGGCCGCCCTGCACTTCGCGCGCTACGCGCGGACCGTGACCATGCTGGTGAGGGGAGATTCGCTCTCGAAGTCGATGTCGCAATATCTGATGGAGCAGATCGAGGAGACCAAGAACGTCCGCGTCCGCCTCCGCACCACCGTGGTCGAAGTCCACGGAGAGGAGCGGCTCGAAGCGATCACCGTCCTCGACGCGTCCGCAGGGACGAAAGAGCGCCTGCCCACGAACGCGCTCTTCATCTTCATTGGCGCGGTGCCCCACACGGAGTGGTGCGGCGGCATCGTGGAGAGGGACAGCCGCGGCTTTGTCCTGACCGGCACGGATCTGGCGCGGTCCAACGGCCAGACCCCGCCCCCGCAGAGCTGGCCCCTCGAGCGCGAGCCGTTCTGGCTGGAATCGAGCGCCCCCGGGATCTTCGCCGCCGGCGACGTCCGCCACGGGTCCGTGAAGAGAGTCGCCGCCGGAGTGGGCGAAGGCGCGACGGCGGTGCAGTTCATCCATCAGTACCTGAATTCGACCCGCCAAACCCGTAGCTGAAAGGCCTGGCTGCCCGCGTCCAGGCCTTGCGTTAAGGCGTGCCGGCCTTCGTCGTCTGCGCCGCGGCCGAAATGAGATGCCGGTCGAACCACTCGCGCGCCAGCCGGGCCACTTCGAGCAGCGCTCCCGGCTCCTCGAAGAGATGGGTCGCTCCGGGGACGATGACGAGTCGCCTTTCGCAGCGAAGCTGGGCGAGCGCGGCCCGATTCATTTCGATGACCGGGAAGTCATTGCCGCCCACGATAAGCAGCGTGGGCGCCCGGACGCGCGCGAGCGCGGGGCCGGCCAGATCGGGGCGGCCGCCCCGGGAGACCACGGCGCCCACCAGCGGGGGACGGGAAGCAGCCGCCACCAGCGCCGCCGCAGCCCCGGTGCTGGCGCCGAAGTACCCGATCCGAAGGGCTCGCGTGTCCGGGTGCTGGGCGAGCCAGTCCGTGGCGCCGAGCAGTCGCTCGGCGAGCAAGCCGATATCGAAACGCAGGTGTGCCGTCTGCACATCGATCGCCTCCTCGGCCGGAGTCAGGAGGTCGACCAGCAGTGTTGCCAGCTTCGCTTCGTTGAGCAGCCGCGCCACCTGCCGATTGCGGGGGCTCTGCCGGCTGCTGCCGCTCCCGTGAGCGAACAGCACGATGCCCCGGGCCCCCTTGGGCAGGCTCAGGTCGCCCTCGAGGGTCACGGGCCCGGCCAGGACGCGGACGGACCGCTCTTCGCCTTCCCATTTCCCAGGCATAGCCATCACGCTCACACGGCGAAGGGGAAGGTCTCGGGCACCTCGCCCGCCTCCCACTGTGCGGTCCGATCGAGCGGTTCGACGGCCCGTGTCTCGTCGAAGTGCAGGACCGCGTCGAACTGATCGGCGAGGCGCGCGTGGAAGTAGTGGCTCATGCGCTCGGTCTCGGGGCGGTAGATCACCCCGATGGCCCGCTCGAGCCCCGGGTCCCGCAAGGCATCAGCCACCGGGTCGGTCTTGCCACAGGTGAGCAGGAATCGGGCACGCTGCGTGGCGTGGAACATCGCCTCGTAGCTGCCGGCCAGGGCCGGCCGGATACGCTTGCGCTCGACAGGCGCTCCCCAGTCGGAGGCAGCCGTGACGGTGCCGTGGTGAGTGGTGAAGCCGACCAGGACGGCCTCGCGCCCGTAGCGCTCGCGCACGAGCTGGCCGACATTCAGCTCGCCCCGCTCGCTCATCTCCGTGGCCCGGGCATCGCCCAGATGCGAGTTGTGCGCCCACACGACAACCTTCGCCCGGGGGCCCCGGCGTCCCAGGTGCCCGACCAGCGCCTCGAGCGTCTCGGTCATGTGCCGGTCGCGCAGGTTCCAGGACGAGACCTCCGCCCGGAACATCGAGCGGTAGTAGGCCTCGGCATTCTTGACGAGCCGGGCATGCTGCTCCGCATAGAAGAGGTCATCCTCCGCCGTCGGGCCATCGCGCCGCGCGTACCCGGCCGCGCGGCGTTGTAGCTCCCGAAGCTGGCTGACCACCTCGTCCTCGCACGACTTCGCCATGCCGGAGCCCGCCACGTAGCCATAGGTCTGCGCGTCGTCGCCGAAGTGATCGAAGCAGGCATAGCGAGCCCGCGCCTGTCTGGCCGCCTCGGGGTCCACCGTGTCGAGATACTGGACCACCGCCTCCATGGAGGCCCGGAGACTGTAGAGGTCGAGGCCGTAGAAGCCGATCCTGGCCGCCCCCGGCGGACGCGCCTCGTTGTACCCGCGCAGCCATTCGACGAACTCCACCACGTCGGTGTTGCGCCACATCCAGGTGGGGAACCGCCGGAAGTCGGCGAGGGCTTCGATGGCCTCGCTATCGCCCCTCGCGGCCTGCACGTAGTGGTTGACGCGGTAGGCGTCGGGCCAATCAGCCTCCACCGCCACGGCCGCGAAGCCGTGCTCCTCGATGAGCCGCCGGGTGATCCGGGCGCGCTCGCGATAGAACTCGTGCGTCCCGTGCGACGCCTCTCCGAGCAGCACGAAGCGCGCGCCTTCGACGAGATCCATGAGGGGGTCATAGTCCTCGCGCGCCGCGGACAGGGGATGCGCGGCTTCCCGCACCGCCTCGACCAGAGTAGGGTCGGTCGTGCTTCGCATGGCTCGTCTCTCCTCGGGCGGGGCCTCCGCGATTGCCGCCTCAGGCGGCGCGCCCCGCTCCTGTGCTCCGGGCGAGCAGCTCGCGGACCTCTTCATCGGTGGTCTGGGAGAAGTCCTCGTACCAGAGGCCGACGGCATAGAAGGGGTCCGGTGTGGTCGCGCAGACGACCTCGTCGACCACCCTCTTCAGCTCGTCGCAGGTCTCGGGCGACGCAGTGGGAACGGCGACGACGATCCGGGCGGGCTGCTGCTGTCGCAGCGCCCGGATGGCCGCATGCATGGTCGCGCCGGTGGCCAGGCCGTCGTCCACGAGGATGACGGTGCGGCCTCGCACGTCGAGGGGCGGGCGATCACCGCGATAGACACGCTCGCGCCGCGCGAGCTCCTCCTGCTCCCTGGCGGCGACCGCATCGATCACGCGGTCGGGGATCTGCAAGGCCCGCACGACATCCTCGTTGAGGACGCGCACGCCGCCCGTGGCGATGGCGCCGAAGGCGAACTCCTCGTGCCCAGGCACACCCAGCTTGCGCACGACGAAGACGTCCAGGGGCGCCCCCAGCGCGCGCGCCACTTCCGCGGCGACGGGCACGCCGCCACGCGGCAGCGCGAGCACCACCACGTCCGGGCGGTTGGCGTACGCGCTGAGCTTGGCGGCGAGCAGACGACCGGCTTCACGGCGATCGCGAAAACGCTCTCCCACCATATCGACTCCTGATCCCATTGGCGCCGATAAGGCTGTTGCAGGAGCGATGCCACCTGACCGCTGCTCGTCTCGAGGGCTATTCAGAAGGCTTTTCGCGGAGGAAGAACTGCGGCATAGGGTCAAGACACCACTTTTTGACTCTCTGGGGTCGATCCCGGAGCGCTCACACGACCCAGGGGACTGGGTGAGATTTCACCCGACGGCCAATCCTGCGGCCGGCAAGAGCATCGCCCTTTGTTGGGAG
>Ga0137394_10001562_pt1 | contig 16792 bp, 17 predicted proteins | sample czobulk116metaG_FD_108278 | JGI IMG/M metagenome (GOLD analysis project Ga0137394, IMG submission 108278) | Vadose zone soil microbial communities from Angelo Coast Range Reserve, California, USA - czobulk1.16 metaG | ecosystem: Environmental > Terrestrial > Soil > Vadose zone | place: USA...
TAGCTGGAACACGACACCCACTCGAATGGCCGTTTCAAATTTGAAGGATGTAAACCAGTGCCCCATCCACACCAATGATGTCCCCTCCCCTCCTTTCTCTTCCTAATGAAGTGCTAGTTGAAATTTTTTCCTATCTGCATCCCCGCAACATAGTTGCTTGCCAGCGTTGTTGCCGAAAACTCAATGACACCGTCATTCACTCTCGGCTCCTGCGGTATCTCATTCAAGTCGGAAGATCAGGTCTCCACGATCCACTGCTTCCCGGTTACACCATTCCCCAGCGCATAGACGCTCTGGAAAAATGGGGGGCCAGTTGGAGCTACCTGGAGACCGAGGCCCGGGGTCCTTACCACATGAAGGACGTGCTTGCATGTCAGTTCAAGTGGAGAGATGATACAATGTATATGATCAACGACGACTTCCTTATAGCGACATGCTGTTTCAACGAACCAGAATACGGATATATAGATCTGCGTGCCTTCCAGCCAGAAGGGAAGAATGACCCTTGGACCAGGATAACAGACGATAGCTGGTCTGGCAAAAAAGGCAACTTTACATTTTCTATAGAGCAAGATCTCGTATTGGCAGTCCTGTGAGTGCGAGGATTGTTCATGAAATCAGAAGTCAGCGCTGATGGACCTCGACTTTGTCCAGTTCGCCGGTGTATATCTCTTCCTCGATGTTTATTGAACTACACGGGATCAGGTTCTCCCAAGGGACACCGCACCCCTACGTCATCGATGGGACCATACCAACTGAAATGCAGAATCCGTCCATAGACGTGGTGATTTTGGGCGATCGCACTATCCTTAACGTCACTACCAAGGTGTCGCAGAGGATATATCTCCACTCTTGGAAAGATGGTCATGTCTTATTGGTTCGTTCTTCCAACTGTTATAACCACCGACTCTTGCAATAACTCCCCTGTTTCCTGTCCCTCTTACACCGTCTAGTTGCGTGAAGCGTCTCAACGAGCCTGGTCACTGAAATCTGCAATGCTTTCGCGTGACATGATCGTTCTCGTCGAGACGGAGAGCGCGGTCCTCGAATTATGCAGAATCGTCGAAGAACCGGACAGAAGGACACCGTCCCTGTGCACCATCGTTCGCCTTGGATTGCCGCCCCTCGCTCCGGGGGCATTTATCCGTAATTCCTACTGTGGCCGGGAGATCGTCCCCGCTTACTCTGATGCGCCTTCCCTTGCGATTGAAGGTCGACCTCCCAGACGTCTTCCATTCCACAGCTCGCCGGAAGAGGGGCTCGTTACCATCGTTATTACCATCCAGGTTGACGACGTGGTGTCTTGGTTCACCTTCGTTACCCTCCTCCGTACATTGGTGGCACTTGCGACCACAACGCCACCTGGAGTGACTTTTATTTCATGGGAAAACTGGGGCCCTCGTGCCACGGCGTGTTTCATACTTCCCTTTGTCTTTCACTCTGAGCCTCAAGCCCTCATGGGAGAGCGATGTACGACAATTTCGAGAGGGAGGCTTTTTCTATTCGACTTCAACTCTACGAGGATACGGGATGCCATCCGAAGGACCGGCAATTCATCAGGGTGCCACGTGTATGTATCGACGGTCGAGCACAGATCAATGATCCATAGAGGAAGGTTTTTCAGGAAGGACGTCGTGTCGGAACTGCCGTTCATATCCGTCAACGTACCAGCGCCCTTGGGCTGGAAGAGGGTCGTCAACTATGAAGAGGGACTGGCTGGGTTTTCGTCAAATGTTCGTTGGCAACTTTTCTCCCCCCTCATCAGTTTTTGGGCACTGATTATCGCCAAAGACACAAGACAGAATGTGTTATGTCCAGGTGTTTGCAACAGAATGAATTTCTATCACGTGGGGTCTTGGATCCATGTCGGCATCGGACTCTCAAGCGGACGAATGGGTGGTGTGAGGTGTGGCGTCGTCGGATGTGATGGCCCCTGCGTCCCAATCACTCCACCCAGCGCCGCCGTCTCCGGTGGTCCCCAAGTAAAATCGGTTGCCGCATACATACCAAACATCATCCCTGAGGCCTAAAACGCCATCAGACACCGAGACACGATCAAAACATTCTATTAGTAGTTGTGGGCTGGCAGGATGGCGAATCCTTCACACCTTTTGGATTGCCGGCACTTAGTGGATCTCTTTATAGGATTTAGACTTGCTCTACACTCGTTTCTGGTTTGTGGACGTGGGTATTTGGGGATCAACTAGTTGGAGAAAAGCCTTTTTTGGGAAGAGGTGATCGATATTGTGTAAACTACCTCTGTCACTGGCACCCCCTCTACGAGAAGGATGATGGCTTTGGCTCATCATTCGGATCTTCCATGTCAGAATCAGTGCACACTGCCAATCCGACGTGCGAAACCTGTCCGTCGGGGTGCTGTCGAACCAAGGAAATACCATGCAAAGATATGAACATTCGCCCCTGAAGCTTGAAGCCCGGGCCGTTGTACCGGCTCTTTGGCGAAGGATGTCTAGATCGCTTCATGAACGTCATGTATCGGCATCATTAGTCTTTGAGTCCGCGGCGAACAAGATACAATGCGATGCAATACCGAAGGCGGACTAAATGCTGCAGGGTCCGTCCTTATGACGAGAGTTGCGGAAATGATCTTCCTAAGCTGCTACGCCGCGGCGGGGGCAGCTCTCATCCGACGTGGCGTTAACGGCATAAGGGATTTGTTTGGGGACGTCGACACTGCCTCGATTCGTCGTCATGGCACACAGTAACGTTATCGTTCTCTGAGTGATAGGGCCCGATAGGGAGGAATGGGAAATCATATACGGGCAACATATACGGGCTACGGGCAATGGAAAGTTCCGGTGTTACACGTGTATATCACGTGATTACTGTAAGAAAACCAGAGTCGGTGGGAGTCGGTGGTGCGGGTGTTACTTGCATGTTACAAGAGTGCTACGAGAGGAACTCTGCCATGCTGATAGAGTGGCACACATACTGTCGCAAAGGAGAGGATAAAATGGTGAGTCCTAACTGGCAGAAGACACGCTTGAACGGATTCTAGACGGGCAGTTGGCAAAGATCAACCGAGCCGCCGGGTAACTGTACTAGTATAGCCGTAGCCGTACAAGTTTACCGTTATATACTGTAGAAAGAATCGTCACTCACTGGCAAGCGGCATTCCATTCCGGGAACAACGTGCCACCTCTAGAACGACGACAATTTGTCTGCGGCTGAAGGTGATTCGTGTCCTGATCGACTCGGAAGGCAGGATGAGTCTAAGGGAGGAGCACAATAGATACTCACGGGCCTCGCATTGCGAACTGTGGGTGCGCTCACGCCACGGAAAAGCACCTTAGTGGCCCGGGCGCCCATGTAGGCCATTGTGTGTCGAGTGAAACTCACGGTTCGCTCCCTGAAGTAAGAGTCTGAGGCTTGAACAGCTCAGGCTCTTGGAAAGCTGTGGCATGGTTCAAATAGATCGAAAAGGTCCTTTAACTTGCCAGTGACAGACCATGGAATCCTCGTAGGAGTTCCAATGGAACATCAATCTGATTCCAGAGAAAGAGCATAGCAGTCGTAGGACTCGAAGGGTAAGAGACTCGAGTATTCCCGGCAAGCTGGCAACGTGTGAAAGTAGTTCCCAGGGTGTTCAACAACAGGTTCAATGATAATCTGGCCCTGGCTTCCCGGACTTTCCCACCGTCACTACTGTAACCCTGTTCAAGTTTTCGCAATCCTCGAAATGCTGAGAATCTTTCTACCATACGCTAACCACGTCATCACCAAATGAAGACGGCCTTCCGTCCCCGACCCGAACTCAAGACAGCTCACTAGTACGTGCCAGTGATCTTCACACCTCCACAATGACGTCTTTGCCCACAAGTTCTGGATATGTGCCCCTTCAACACTCCCTGCCGCCTCGCGCCATCCCAAAGCTCTGCTCATTGGTTTCGTCGCCGCTTTTGCGTTTGAAGTTGGCACGATCCAACGCCACTGATCATCCTTGGTGGCCTAAGTTCCTATCCGATGTACTCGCTGATTACACGCGCAGGTCGTATCGCCACCGGTTTGACATACTGTACTGTATGAGCGCGTTTGGCACTCAGGTATCCTGGGTGGTTTGGGTGACACCGCCTCGGATCGATGGAGTGGCATACAGCTAGACATATCCTTCCGGGGCAACCACTGTGACTCACTTGACACACCTGTTGTGATCGCCGGTTTGCTGTAGTCAGGTTCAGAGGCCCATACAACCATCCAAACAACGCCACAGGTGTGCGTCTATGAAGCTCGTGAACAGGATTCAAGCTGATTAGCTGCTTAATGCTGTACGATCCGGAGAAGGTGCCGTATGACACTGCGGCATCTGTCTGATACGAGTGGCAGCACATCCCAAACAGACTTCGACCGGTGCTCAAGAAGAGCCTATCCGCAAAGGGCACATCATCGAATCGGTCTGCTAGGGTGTATTGATCCGGTACAACTGCGTTCGATGTTAGCGCACTTCTTCTCTTGGATATAGTGGAATGGTATAAACAACCTCTTCAAAAAGGCCCAGGAACGCCACCCCGTACGATAAGGGCTGTACCGATCCGTGCTTTTCGCGTGTCCACAGCTACCTATTCACGATCTGTCACTCTCGCAGCACCGCCGTCACAGGAATAAAGCAGCTTTGGCGAAAGTCTGGACCACAATTCAATCCTCGAGGCGGTGGCAGACAGCTCGCCGGGATGTGGGACGAAAAGGTAAGAAATGGAAATATCAAAGGACGGACGGGTACCTTCGATAACCGGACAGCGGAGAAAGAGAGGACTTGGAGAAGATCAAACGGCCAAGCTTTAGTTAAACGCGCTACAGAGGCGCTTGGTAGATGTCTAGACTATCATGAACGTTTCCTTTCCCCACTCATCAAACGTTGTGCCTGATCGGGTCATGACACGATGTCGGCTTCGGTAAGCAATCCCCACATTTCCCTTATCCAGTTGAGTGGCCATGCTCAAGTGCACCTGTGAAGAAACAACTTATAGCACATAGATAGCGAAAGTTACAGTCATCCTACAAAATTGCCACATCTATTCCTTCCGCCCATGACTCTCAACCCAAGTTGCCTCGAAATTTGTGTGGAAATAGGCGACCGTATAGAGTTTCGGACAGTATTGGATCATCTGCCTCGTGGCAGGGGTAACCATCCTCCTGGCTACGAGAGACTGGGCTCCGGAGGTGCCAGTCGTGATCTCTCCGGATCTACTTCAATGACGCGACAAGGCGGAACAATCCCTTTGCCAGTAAAGAGCCAGAACGTGAATTTGGCCAAATCCGTACCTAGCTGCTCGATAATGACGCTGATATGACCCCGCGTCCAGTACCCGGTTATGCTCGTTGCCCGAAAGCGAAGAAGACGTGATGATTCGGCTTCACACGAGACGGAAAAGACGTAGTGTTACAGCCGTGCGACCATGGAACCCAAAGCTCAATCTACCCTCTCGCAAGCACAGCCACGGGAGTAGCTCAGCGCAAACTCCGTACCGGCATTTTTGTCAAGAACGTGGCTGATGAACTCACGTGCGAAACACGTTAGGGACTGTCTGCGAGAGGTAATCCACTGTCAGGTAAGGTTTGGGCATAGCACGATAACGCACTGGCACAGGTTTTGGCTGCTTTGATGGGCTACTGATCCAGAGTATCAGAGGGCCTGAGTCATAACTCAAAGCCTTCTCTTGAGAGGGTATAGTCTGCCTGCGCAGCAGTAGATACAGCCATTTGGCAGGCAGGCCTCCACGTTCCAACTGGAAGAATCGTCAGCGCACTGCACACTGTAGCAGCTGAGTTGGATTGAAAATTGCAGCCTATGAATCCCAAATGATCTCAATACGATGCTAAAGAGAGAGAGAAAAAGGTTTCGGAGAGAGTTGAAGAAAATGACGACCCGCGTCGTGTAGGGGTACAGCACCAGAGTGTAGCAGGTTTACCGGTCCGGAGAGCCGCAAATGTGGCCATCCAAAATTAGCACTTAGGAAGGCCTCGTGTATCGGCATACAGCCAGCCGCTGCGCCACTGTAACATCTTGTGACACGATTTTCGATATTGAGACGCCCATAGCACTCACTATTACGGGAACTACGCGGTCCCGGCATATCATACCCCCGTATCCTTGATTTGCCTTTGGGCCATGGGTCCTGACTTGGCTAGTGCGTACTCTATCTCGTTGCTCAGCCTTCGGGTCTTACCACCTTCATATTTTTCCGCATTAGGGCCTATCGTTCCTTTCCTCCCTGCCTTTCGGCTTTCCGGGTATCGTTTCTGACTTCTTGCACAGAACTGTGTAACGATGTGCGAGACTGATTCCTGTGCACACGCATCTCAGGTAGGATTTCCGTGTCGTTAGGTCACCTACACTGCTGCTGGATTTGACGCAACTTTGACCCGTCGACGGCGCCTGAGTGGATGGGCGCTTCCAAATCCAGCAACTCCTCGAGACTCCTCTCCCTGCCTCACGCACGAGCTGGACTGAGAGGATTCCAGTGCTGTGCTTTCCGTGTTGTTCCCGAGATTCGCTTCCTGTAACGAGTTTCGCAGCCTTTCATATCTGACTGTTGGAATGTCGGCGGGCTCTATCGCTGCCTCCGGTCGTTATGCCCTCGCATGTACTCAGGCAGTGCAAGGAAATCTTATGTGCTCGACAGTTGATTGAAACCAACATAGTGTAGTGCTTGTCTCTCTGGCTGTTCTCATATCGCGTTTGGAACTCAGCGCGTATATATCTACACTCCAATACGCAACACACTTTCCTCAGAAACGCGGTCTTCGCCTTCGTGCATCCCGTAAGTTTCTAATCGGGTGTCTCCCTAAAATGTCTTCTGATGTTTCTCACAGCTTCTTCACACCGCTTTGCCCTTCAGCTTGATCCGAGCTCATACCTAGCACCGTACGTGGTCCCTGCATCCGACCAGCTCCCATCTTATTCCGATCCCAATTCTCACAGATGACTTTCAAACCTCTTTCTGTTGGAATCGTTGGAGGGGGCATGGCAGGTCTTTATGCCGCGGTCCTTCTCCAACGTGCTGGCCACGTCGTCCATATCTTTGAGGGCACAGATCGCATAGGAGGACGGATTTATACCCACTACTTCAACGACGAGGATAATCAATACTTCGAGGCTGGAGCTATGCGGATACCCCATTCACCACATCATAACATCGTCTTCGATCTCATCAAATACCTCAAAAGCTCTGAGCTTCCCTCTGATATGCATGTCAACCTCATCCCCTACAACTTGACCTCCTCTGGCAACTTCGTCTACATTAATCACTGCACACCTAATCGCCTCGATGCGTCCTTAATCACTCCGAGATCGATCAACTGGACACTCTCGGAGGGAATGAAGGCTCAGTTCCAGGATCGTTCTGCGAAGGAGCTTATGCTCGAGGCTGTCACGCCTCTTCTAAAAAAGCTAGAGGGCAACTTTGTCGACGGGTTCAACGAGATCTGTCGAGAATTCGACAACTATTCCTTCCGCTTCTACCTCAGTTCCGTTCTTGGTTGGCCAACCGATGTCATTGACTTTCTCGAGACGGTCACCTCACAGACAAATCAGTTTTTTCTCAGCGTAACGGAGATCGTGATGGAATACGTTGACTTCAGCACAAAAGAATGGTCGACGATTGCTCAGGGTATGAGCCGTCTTCCCCTTGCAATGGCCCACCTGGTCGGAGATAAAAACATCACGTTCAACGCGCGCGTCACGGGGATTCGCAACCAAGAAAACGGAAAAGTCAAACTCTCAATTGCGCACTGTAACGCCACCGTCGAAGCCACCTTCGACAAGGTCATCATGGCTATTCCACCTCCCGCCTTGAAGATGGTTACCAACCGACCTGCTTGGTCCGAACGCAAGGAATGCGCGATTCGTTCCATGCATTTCGAGTCGCTCTACAAGATGGGCTTGCGTTTCAGGACTCGCTTTTGGGAGCGTGTCGGCCCGATGACCTGTCGGGGTGGCCAGTCCACCACAGACCTTCCGATCCGCTGGATCATCTACCCCTCGAATGGCATCGACGACGACGGTCCAGGCGTTCTGCTTGTCTATTCATGGATGACGGACGCGGATGCCTGGTTGCCCTTAACACCAGAGCAGCGCAGGGATCTCGCACTAGCAAACCTCGCAGAGATATACAACGGCCAGATCGACACAAAGGATGGGAGCGTAATCAACGTCTACGACCTCATCATGGAGACTTCGGATGCGGTCTGGTCGGCCCGGAATTCCACTGGCGACGCCAAGTTTTTGCCAGGCCAATTCCTATCACGCTTCGAGGCTGCTCGCCGACCGGAGGGCAACATATATTTCGCAGGGGAGCACCTCTCGCGCCATCATACCTGGATCGCGGGTGCGCTAGAGTCCGCATGGGAGACCGTTTCCAACATCGTAGGCCCGATAGTGCAGCTTGGTCCATCTGCCATCCAGCCAGTGGGAGTGGAACAAAGGAATGGCATCAAGCGCCCTGTCCCGACTAAAGGTCCTGCCGATATGGTCACCTGGGACAGCGCCGTTCTCGCAAGCGGCCATGTAGTGGAGGCAGGGAACCCGGGCATTGACTTTGTCCTCCACCTTCACAGGAGAGTCTTTGGTCTCGATCTCGAGAATGATCCGTCTGCGCGACAGGGGATCGAACACGCACGTATTCAAGGCGTAAAGGTGAGGCGGATATGAGGGGGTCTAGCAGCGTATGCGTAGGCAGGTGCATGAAGTCAACCCGAAGGGCCGGCAGAACCCCAAATGTTTGTTTTGCTTTTTTTTTTTTTCGCTTTTGCTTTTCCCACTTTTATATCACACACAGAGAGAGTGGCCACATTCGATTGTCAAACACGCATATAATCGTAGACGTACAAGGCTGTCATTTAGATTCAATTTATTTATATTTCGTTTCAAAGAATGAAAACTGTCCTCATACCCCTTCCAGTACCTCCGTGCCTGCCCTTACCGCAGAACTGGGTACACGCTTGAAGGACGAACCTGGGCTCAGGGTGAAATTATCGTGTTCAGGGTCCCGAAATGTGGAAGTTTCCAGAGCGCCCACATGAAGGTCTTTCATACAGTCACTATTCAATGTTTGATCGACACACGGATACATGCACGACCAGCACGACTTTACGCAAACTGGGCGCTCGCAGATAGGCTTAGAGGCCCTTACCAATTCAAGTCAATCCGATCACAAAGTTTACGGCCAATACGACGCGTGGCCGCCGTGAGCACGCAACCCCCGACACTAAATAGGACCACATGACTTGTGGCTTGCGCCATGATCCCATCATCGGGAAAACCCCTCACGCGCTATAGCTAGCGAGAGGTAGCGCGGGGAAAGTGTGACTGACTGTAAAAGAAAAGGTTCATTCAAGAGCTATCGTGCGACGGAGTGGGCGGTGGGCCATTCCATAGCGGTACAAGCCTGAGACACTTGCAATACCAAGTTAGATGGATCGATAGATGGATATCCTGAAGGGCAACATTTCTCGCGTTTATCGCGGCTGCTTAGCGCATCACGAACGTGCTTTATCATCCAACCTTGATCCGTTGATGGTGATGGGTAGGGAAGTGACGTCAAACAACGAGGCATACTAGTCGTTATTCAGCAAAAGAAAAACAAAGCAAAAAAAGAAGGGGTTCCTGTGGCTTTCGAAGACGCCGCGTTTTCCATGCATGTATGGTGTGCTCAGACAACTCTGTTTCGCTGAGGCCCCGTTGAGGGATGTGGGCGTAACTTGTACTGCAGTTCAAGGGCCCCTGGGAAGTGACGGTGATTCCGCCCTTGCTAAAGCACATGAGTGAGTCATGATTACAACTTGAAGCCAAGTAGGGGGCCTTTGGCAGGCATGACCGTAGCATTCTGTTTCTTTTTCAAACAATGAGAGGAATTCGATAATATGGGGGAGGGGGCAGTTACTAGTACGAGTAGCTGCAGGCTGGTCTCGTGCGAACCATGTTCCCGGAACGAGTTTGACGTGAGAAAAAAGAGTCACGTTGGCCAGCTCTCTCCGAGCACGTCGGCCCTAGCAGCGTCCCCCAATTTTCGCCCGGCGTTCAACGATCTCAACAGCGGTCACGGCGCTTCCCTCCGCTCCTTCAGTACGATGCGATGGTCATAGGTCCTAAGTGCGGTGATACTGGTGGGAGGGCAGTTCTCCTCTCCTTTGTAACGATCATCCAGGCACGCGCACCCTCCATAACCTTCGACCACTTTTATGCCCAGCTCCACGCGACAATACAGTATCATGGTTCCATTCAAAAGGTGACGCCCGCAGGATAGGAGGCGCACACCTTATCAAATCTGGACGCCACAGGAGCGCAGTCTTCTACGACAGGACAGTAGTCCAATCGCAACGAAGAAAGGGCCCAGGCTCGAAATGGAGAATGTTCGCTGGGATATTACGCACTAGGACGGGATGAGGGATGCGTGATAATTGTCCGCTCTTCCCCCCGATAAGTCGAACGTGACAGGACACCCGGAACGGTACAGTACTTTCGAAACGATATGGCTCGTATACTTCCCTTTTCTGCGCGTCGAAGAAAGATGCCGCCGGCACGGTATCATACGGGATGCCAGTTGCGCGTGGACATCCGACGGACTGTCAGAAGTCTTGACAGTGTAGAACGGCTGAAGGTACGTATGATTCCGTCCTGCCTTTCTCTCCTTTCTCTCAACTCTAAACAACAATCGAGCAGGGATCCCTATCTGGATGGTGACGCCCGTCGTGGCCATTGCCGCGCTGTAATTTAACCGGCTTCTTCTCTCTCAACTGCATCTGCTCGTGTTATTTGGCCGATCGGCGCGTGATGCCTGCCTCTATGCGCAGTGTTGCTACGAGGCATGCCGGGCTACCACTAGAATCTTCTGTTTTACGACAATTACGGCCATCTGCAAAACCTTAGTTGCTGGTCATACAGCAGAGCGCGCGCGAAACGAGGTTCGGGGTGCCCGAGGGGTGGGGAAAAAAATACAAATCGCATCGCTGCCGTCTACAGTTATGCCCTCTGGTGATGATGACTTACCCAAGAGAATTGTCACAGGGCCCAAGTAAAGTTGCCACGAGCCCTAGACATTTTCCCTCTTCGCCATGCCTGCCGGACTTACGTCTTGTGTGGCGTAAGAGCCCCTAGGAAGGAACCCTCACAATATCCACCTCGGTTTAGAGCGCTCTGGACATCGATTTTTATTCCTTGCGGACAACGCGCTTGTTTTTGGCGCTTAATCTGTGGCCAGATACGGGCCAGAATTGCTTCTCTGCTCCGCTACTGCCAGCACGACAGGAAGTTCCCGCTGGTTTCTTGCCATGTTGGGAGGGCGGTGACTATCTTCCCTTCGTACTTGCGAGGCAGGTTTTGTCTCAAAGAATGCCGTATGACGTACGGACGGTAAACCGTGCTTGCTTACTTGTCTTGCTCAACGACATGGATGGCTTTTTCCGACGGTTCGCTGCGTCCGCCCATTTCCAGTATTGTCGAGGTCTCTCACAGTTCTTGTAGGGGACAGAACATGTGGCCTTGGAAACGTTTTATACACACGGCACCGTTAGGATCGCTGAGACATTTACGTTTAATAACCCTCCTCCCCTTCGTCCGATTCTGGGCTGCTCTCGATTTCCCATAGCGGTTGACTCGATGCATCCCCGCCATTCTGTCAACAAGGTCTTCTTCCGATCGGGGGTGTTCGGCACCCTCCCTTCCGATTCTTCCCTGTCAGGTCGTTTGTTAGGCAGCAGTCTTCGCCCCGTGGCGCGAATTGGCTTTCACAAGACGAGACTTCCATGGCGGATGGCTAACCTTTTTTTAAGTCGCTTGGGGTCAATACAGTAGCGCATTGTGATTCGGCCTTTAGTTCTCTTAAGTGTCTTCCATGCCTTACCTTCATCACTCTCAGCATGTTTCGCAACGTACTCTATCTTGAAGATGGGGACGTGGGCGTCGTACAAGCACTGTTGGCAAAGCTTCGAATGCCCCTGGCTACAGCGTATAATTAAAATGCCTGTATGGTTTTTCCAATTGGATGGGCCGAGAATGGGATATCATTAACCTCGACTATCGAGGTTCGCACAGTGCCTTGTTACAGATTGGTTATGTCTCTATTTCTGTATTGAACCAGGGCGGGACCACGACCTCAGCCATTGATTTCTTTGCGACACGCGCACGCAAGTGCCCGAGTCCGAGTCTATTTAGCACAGAATAGGTTAGGAAAAAAAATGATGGGCTTTGTGATATTATGATATTTCTGGTGATGTGGTGAGGCGTGTAGGGTTCCATTTCTGGGCAAGTCTCTCCGACGAATCTCATATTTCAAAATCTAAGATACTCAAGGAAAAATTTAGTTCGTAAAGGTACCCCACGACCCCGATCTTGGACCATCTTGAACCCAGTTTTCGAGGTTGATTGACTTCCGAGGGAGGGGTCGGCCGTTGGTGAAGGAAGTTTCCGAGGTTGATGAGGCACGCGAAGATAGGCCCGTCAGGCTGCAGCGTCAATGTGATCAACCATTGAGAAGGAGCCTGTGCGGTAGGGCGTGGCAGGTCGCCGATAATGGGGTGTGAAATTGAATGAAAGCTGTAGAGTGGATAGAGCGAGGTGTAACCGACTGGAGGAGACAGCCTGTGCTTACATACAAAGCATAACACATATAATAACACTCTCTACCTCTTTCCACTTTCTCCCCCTCTCCGTCCCACGCGGTCTAAAACCAGCTCTCCCCACCCTCCTTTCGTCACCTCTGCCCTCCTTCAACTTGCGTCCGTCATGAACTACCTTCTGCAGGTTGACTACCACGAACACCGCACCGATCATCCGGACTATCGGCATCCGTACCCACCCACGTTCACTCCTCCAGACGACCCTCAATTCTGGCCATATGCCTACCCGACCACCCAATCCTCCCTCTCCAACTACCCGCGATACGTCCCCTCGCACTGCGAGGCCCAGCCAGAGACGGCACCCCCTTTCGTCTATGACCAGAGCGCCCAGCCAGCGGACGACTTTGCTGCCCCAACTCGGCTGGGCATTTTCGACATTAGCGCCATGCATGCGCCCATAGGTTCGGCCGAGCCCTGGGGTCCACGAGACGAAGGTCAGTCGTTTGTTATTCGCGTCGCCTTCCCTTTCATTTCCTCATTGCTTCTACCTCACAATCCTCGACTTCTCGACATTCCCGAAAAACCACCAGTGAACTTCGACAACCAAGTCGCCTTGTCTCAACAAAACAGTCTCGCGCAAGCGAATCCCTACTACCCCGTTCCTGTGCCATCACCTCCTTGGATTCATCCGTCCCCGAGCTCGGACTCCACACCTGGCACGAGCAACTCGCCGTCGTCCACGCTCGCCCACTATGCCGCCGCTCTCATGTCCCCTCCTCCCATAACGGAATCGTTACCCAGCAAACCCGTTACAGAGGCCGGCACCAGCACCCAGGACACCTCTGAGGACGTGACTGAGCCCGCCCCTCAAAGCCCCCCAGCGAATCGTAGCACACAGGCTACGGGCCGTCGGCCCGGTGCATGTTCTCGTTGCAAGAAGCTCAAGGTACACGCACGTTCTATTTAGTTCATCGCCCAAAGCGTTGACAACGCACCGACCATCGCAGATGCGTTGCGCCTTCGGTTCCGATCCACGCACCTGCATCAGGTGTGCTACTGGTTCGCATTCCTGTATCGTAGAGGGGCGCAAAGCGAGGACTCCCGGGTGCGTTGTTCGAATCTACTGATTTATTCTGGCCTTCTCGACTCATATCCTCTCTCGCCTTGCGCAGCCAACGCGAGAATTTGTTGAGACAGATTCGCGAGAAGAACGAGACCATATCGCTTTTGCTCAACCAATTGCGAACCACTTCTGTCACGACCCCCATAGCGATCAATGCCGCGCGCATCTCGCTCAATCCTGCCGAACGCGAAGAGCATGGGGAGGTGCTGTCCTGGATGGAGAGGCGTCACGCCGTCAGCACCCAAGCTTCTGAGAAAGCGTGCGTCGCGTACGATACTTCCCAGCTCGAAGACGAGGACATGTATTCGTCCTCCGAGGATGAAGAGGAGAATGACGATGACGGCGATGAGAAGGCTGTTGTACGCACTACGCCGACACCGGAAAGCCCACGAATTGCGGCGTTGCCAGAAAATTCGGCACCGCTGGGGTTTCTTGCCTCATTTTCGTCGCAATGGCATCAGTCTCCTAGTCCCCTTGGAGCAGACATATACGGGATTGCTAATAAGCGGTATTTTTATCCCAGTGGGTCCCCTGTGTTGATCTACGGCTAAGGAATCTGACTGGGATGACCAGGCCCATACACCGACCTAAATCTTCGGCGAATCGTCGTTGAGCGCGAAGCAGTTCCCGAAATCCTTATTTCCGGTCTGATTACCCCTCAACAAGCTCGGGACTTATTTGACATGTAAGCACTTTGGAATACTTTTGCAGTCGATCACCATTCCTGAAAGCGATTCAGATTTTTTGAACATATCAACGTGGGTTCCCCCGCATATACTTACCCTTGTTGCATTCGTTGACGCCTTTCTGCCGGCTGACAGCCGTATTTAAGTTTGCTCGATGAGGCAATACATAGTGCAGCGTCAGTAATGAGACGGTGTCCTTTTCTTTTCACCGTCGGTGGGTTTGTGATGTTTTGGCGTTATTCTGTCCTTACCGACTCTGGAAATAGTCTGCGCCTTGTCGTCTCGATATTATACCCAGCGGCCGGGACTCTATACCCTCGCGATTCATTTCGCAAAAGCCTCGGCGGCATCTGCTTTTATCGACGGCTGGAAGTGTGTGGAAATGTGTCAGGCATACTTGATGCTCACTGCCTATGCCCCACCGACGCAACGCTTCGAGGACAGCCGCAGTGGCTTCTATTCTGGTATTGCGACCAGGTAATGAATATTTTTTCTTGTATATCAATATGTCCCCCTGATGACCTTGCTCCAGACTTGCAATAGAACTGGGCCTGAACCGTGACGAGAACGTCCGCCCTCTTGACGAGCGACACGAGCGTGAATTACTTAATCGTCGGCGGACTTGGATGATCTGCTCTATCATGGACGGGAGCACATCCCTAGAGACAGGGAAAGACCGAGGAGTTGGAAAGGATGATGATGTTCTTACATGTCCCTGTCGTCATCCACCAGCAGGCTGACTCAGTTCTGGACAGCTCACATCCAACGCGTCCCGGTGGTGCTCTACGTCCAAGTACCAGCACCCATTCGATGCAGATCTTCCCGCGATTATCGAGCTTCTTAGCATCATGTATCGATTCACAGACGCAGTCAAACGCGTTGGCTACGAGGTAAAGATTCCCCGCTTCCACGTGAGTTGTCTGTAGTTGATCTGACGTGCACCGGTGGGATAGAAAAAGAGCCGTGCGCTGGATCGCCTGATCACCAACTTTGATCGGGAATTGAAAACATCAATTGCCAATACGACCGTCCAGGTTCACAAGCGGCGTTCTGGCCGGGGTGAGCCGCTATCGGATCTGTCTTTTTTTTCAACGTCGCGCTCTGACATGGGTAAATCACAGATTTAGCTGGGAAGCACCGGCTTGGGATGGTGCTCTAGTGCGTGATTCATTCTCATGCTCGTGCTTTATTCGGAAGGAAGGTTGACTAATTGGAATCGGCAGCTTGTATGAGTATTGTCGCATCATCGTCCATTCATTTGGCCATAAAGCGGAATTGAACGACTCCGCGCCCCAGATGAAGCCTAGCACATATGTTGCAACGGTGCGTACTTCGCTCGTTCGTCGCGCCAGCATCTCATCTCATCTCATTTTGGTCGTGGTGGTGCGTAACGCAGTGCATGGAAGCTGCCCTCGCGTTGCTCGATTTGTGGTTGAACTATATGCATTCCATTGGGCACGTGCCATACGCGCCAGACTTTTTCTTCGTTGGGACAGGCTTTGCAGGTGCCTTCCTCATCGAGGTTTGTTCCATCCTTAACCCCCCCCTTCCTTCTCTCTGACACCAGACCTTAACGTGGTTATTAGCTTCTCAGGCCACATATTGCTCCGACATTGTCTGCCGAAAAGCGTGCGCGCGTGATCGACGTATGCAAGGAATTTATAGAGAAACTTCATCTGGCCACTGCCGATGACGCACACGCGCCCCACTCGTACGCCGTATTCCTCGAGGGCGCGCTGAAAAAGGTTGTACCCGAGCCCCCGACGCCCACGACCAGTGCCAGTACCACATCCAGCCAGGAATCGTGAGAGCCTCGTACCGTCGCACCGCGTGACGTCCTCGTTCTTCTTGTCTAGCCAGTCCTACGTTATCACTCTACTACACGACTCGAGGGTAATTTGTATTTCATTTATATCTGACGTGCTGCATGTATTCCCCCCCCGCGCGCGCGCGCCTCCGCTATCGCGTCATACCTGTTTCGCTTAGTTTCCCTCTCCTCCCTGCCCCCTCTTTACCAAACCCTTAATGACTGCTCTGTTGTGCTTTCCTTATTGGTACCAGCTTGGAAATTTTCTTTCGAAAAAAGACTCTAGCTCTCGGCCATGATATAACATAGACAATGCATGCCCTTTGAAACAAAATCATGATGACGGAAGATGTATTGCACCCTTGATCCTTACGCCCGCAGATGACAGTGGTTGTGATGAAGCCGATTCGTGCGTGGGTCGCACTGTAACTTGAAGAAAATTATTGGGTTCTGTCACGTCCATCATCGTCGCCGAAACGCCACACACGGCACGCAACCGAATACAACTTGCCCACGCCGCCGCTAACGCTCACTGTACACCGTGACTGTGCAGCGCCTTTGAAAGGCGCGTAGTATCCCCATGCATGAACGTAAAACTTCCAA
>Ga0137394_10001563_pt1 | contig 16786 bp, 19 predicted proteins | sample czobulk116metaG_FD_108278 | JGI IMG/M metagenome (GOLD analysis project Ga0137394, IMG submission 108278) | Vadose zone soil microbial communities from Angelo Coast Range Reserve, California, USA - czobulk1.16 metaG | ecosystem: Environmental > Terrestrial > Soil > Vadose zone | place: USA...
AACCGAAGAAACTTTAAATTTAATCAGACGTATTTTCCAATTATGGACAATGAAAAGATCTTATATTCATTCTGTAAATTACTTATAGTTTTTAAATTTACATACCGGGTAATGTTGACAGTGAAGGCATAGCATACGAACTTCCTAACCACCACGCAACATGCGGACAACTTGATGATCTGCTTCTTAACTTTCGTTTATGGACCAAATTTGAAGAATTGGACGAGAAAAAATGACACTCAATAGGATGCACACGCAAATACGACTATCAGGCGCGGGAACGACTCGGAGGGAAACGAGGGTAAACTTCAAGCTGAAGAGGTATTTTTTTTGCGGTGTAAGGCGCGTGTGCGCTAGGCCTGGAATGGACTCCGAGTCGGCGCCCACCACTTTCTCCTCGTCTGGCACCCCTCCTTGACCTCGGCCGACAGCCGCTTTCATTCGGCCAACGATGGCCTCTGCAAGATCACTGTGCCCTCAAAATCCTTCGGCCGCCGGCCTTGACTCAAAATGCCACAGGGCTGCCAGCACGCACTTACCATTCTCACAAGGGTCCGTCATACGCTTCATTCTTGACCGTATGTTAAGGGCCCGACGTCACGGTCGGGTTTCTAAAACACAACGATGAACCTTGACACTCGTATACACTATATGATAGAGCCCGCAATACAAACACGCCTACAACAGCCCAAGTCACAAGTCCGTACGTACAGAATTCGAAGTTTGAGAATGAAGGACTAGACCTGGGAGACCTGGGAACGCGATTGACCAAAAACGGATAATGTGGTAACGCGAAGGTCTTGACCCTCAGATTCCTCACACGGGTGCCTGACATCCCTGGTTATTGAGTTGTCGACATGCACTGTGATGTCAACCCTGCCCTGGGAGTTGTGGGAATGATCAGGTAAGTCTGCTTTTGAGTTCAGATCCTATTGGGGGTTTCATGTACCCTCCGTCCGTCAGACCGCCAGGCCGACGTGGTCGTGTTCCATGTTTGTGGTGCTGCTGCAATGACTGACGTTTGTTGCCCGCTTGCCTCTGCAGACATCATTGAGTTATCAGTCCCGGTATGAGTGAGGTACGCTACGCATCTCACGTGTGGATCAGGATCCGCTGGCTCATGATCCAAGTGCGGGCAATACGCTATACGGCACGTTTAGTGAGGTTCACAGAGACGATCTAGACAATGAGGAAGATATACCCAGCGGTATGAAAGTCTTGATGAAGGCTTCGATATAGGATGACGGTTATGACGTTTATGGCTACACAAAGAGCGGTTGGCTGAGGACTAACGACCCTTCGAAGAAACATACTCGTAAGCGCGACAAAGTATCCCAGGCCATCATACAGTAATCTTGATCTGGTGAGACAAATCGCTACCACTACTCAAAAGATAAAGTACATATTCACGAGATTCGAGGCACTGCGAGCAGTCAGTGCTGACGCCACATGTTACAAGAACGGAGCTCACGCGGAACCTGCGACGGCTTTCGCCTTGAGAAGGTAACATGTTGAGATGGACAGTGTGATAAAGTCGAATAGCATGGCTGCCAAGTGATATGCCCAGGGGGGGAGGGAGCGGTGTGGGTGAGAACTTGAAGGTTGGATCATGCAACTAAATCCTTCGTCAGCACCGTCGGTAACTTGTAGGTGGTAGCAGTAGAAGCGGAACTGAATGTACTCTCCCTGATCAAAGACATAGGCCCACAGTTTTAAATACCCCCCACGAACACAATAAAGGAACTGCACTTGCGGACTTCACATCAACTAAGATAGAATCAGCGGGTCAATAAGTCGTCCGTGGCGCAATTGTTTTATTCATACTCACGGGAACGATCGTGGAATACAACGACTGACTCGAACTGTACATATGAGGGCGGTAGTCATCAGATAAAGAGCGATAATGACGGACCACAACAACCGCGATATACATCGACAGAAGGAAACAACCTAACCGGGAATTTCGATGGGCAATGTTATAAGTCCTGTAGTCTGCTGTTGGAGTCGGTGACTTGGAACTGAATGACCAAGTCTTACCGAAAACCCTGTATGGCGTCGGACACCATGATCTGGAAGACTGGAAGACTTGTCAGCCTCTGGAGTCCAGACATCTTAGGACACTGGAATCGTACCTTTGAGCACAGGAGTGACATAGGCGTAGTGGACGCACGTTTGGAGAAGTGGTGATAGAAGAAGCCCGTATTACTGATGATGATTAGGGCCATACTTATCTATCTAGGACATGTGAGAAACTTCAAGAGCAAGCGCCCCGCCAGTGAAGACAATATTAATTGACATACCGGATGAGGACGAATAGTACGAAATGCAAGCTATCCAGCAGACGTGTTCCAGTCGAACAGTGATCCTCGTATCCTGATCAACTGTCTTACCTACGTGGACTTGTAGTCTTGTATAACTGAAATTCGGAGGGGATAGTGAGGAGATAACTGGCCTCGGTAGGTCACGATGAGCGTCATCAAAACTTTACGGACAACATACTCATAGGCAGCGATGGTCATAAATGCAACACGCAAGTGATCAGCTGCCGTGAGGCCACCCTTATTTGGACCGATATCTCGGGGGGAAATAGCGACGCCGTCCATGGTGATCATTCCGGACGCCGAGGAGCACGAAGAGATATTGACGTGCAAGAGACTCGGAGAGAAAGTATTCAAAGGAAGGGCAACCGTTCACGTTCCAACGTTTAGGGGATATGCAGTACTTATGGGTTGTAAGTCGTGCATTGTTTCATCGAATGAAATGAGGCCGTGCTCATATGTATGCGCTCATTGCATGAGGGCGAAATTCAGGGGTGACCATTACCTAAAGGTCCAGCAACGTTTTCCATCTCTGATGGAAATTAGCCTCGCTCTTCGTGGGGGTGACAAGGCCCAATCGACTTCCACGTGCCGGGTATAGCGCCATTCAATGGTCGAACAGCAATGGGCATCGCTACCGTAGCCGTCAAACAGAGAATCGTTGAATATCAGGCAAGACATGGAGATGAGCGTCCGACTCAGGTCATTGTTATTCCTCAGGCACTGTCTGAAGACTTTCACTGATTAGCGCACGGAGATTAAGTTTGGGCCTGTTGTGCACAATGACGCAGATCGGCTGGTTGAACACGGAGGTGGCTCGACGGAGTAGCGCGAGAAACGTCCAGTTTGGGTCACCTTGCAATGAGCACTGAGTCGCACAGCTGACGACCCGACAAATGGTTCGTGACACCAGTGACCGCCCCAGGTGCAATTGCAGTGAGAACCTGTGATGGAAGTCATACAGGCACCAACGTGCCAATGCCAAGTCGGCAGTCGGCAGAGATTCCACGTACTGTAGTGACGGCAAACGCACGCAAAAGCCAAGGATCACAGGATCTATGGGAAAGGGACTCGGTTACGGTCACTTCAGGGTGAGGCTGGTGAGGACTTGTCATCAGCTAATTGACCTATGACAGTTACTTCCTAAACACGCAACATGCAGACAACACGCCACAAATTGATATCAGCTTAACTTTCGTTTATGGACCAAACTCGAAGAATTGGACGAGAAAAAACGACTCTCAATAGGATGCACACGCAAATACGATAAACAGGCGCGGGGAAATTTCAAGTCGAAGAGTTTTTTTTGCGGTGTAAGGCGCGTGCCAGGTGCGCTAGGCCTGGAATGGACTCCCGGGCCGACCGCTTTCCTTCGGCCGACAATGGCCTCTGCAAGATCACTGCCTGTGTTTCCCCCCTTATCTTCCTTCCTCTTGAACTCACAAGTGTGGTCTCCGGACCAACGCTACACTGGCTCACATCGAACCATTTTAACTAGGATGGATCGTACGACGAACACCTTGTAGTGTGTGTACATCTGAAAAGCAAAGGCCATGAGAACATGAGGGAGATGACGCAATCACTGCGACACGGCTCAGGCACGGTGGCATCGTCGTCTGGCATTGGCCCGGGTACGTTGAGCACCAAAACAAGTCTGAGCGCGCAAGGGCACACCCCCACGGATACAATCACAACAACATACTCGTAATAACACGGAATACATCCTGCCAGGCATGCTACCAGCAAGGGGGACCCGGAATTGACTTCTGGGCTTGGACACTGCTCCCAGCGATAATGCGGTTGGGGCAACAGCAAGTCAGATATTTCACATTTCGGGATTTAATCAACGCTTGAGTTACTCCATTCGGGGATATATTTATGAGTCACAAAACTGCTGAGACATTGGGAATTGTGTAGGTTACGAATCAAGAATTAGGCGGGGGCACGCACTTGGGAGACGAGGACATGGTATGGGTTCATTGGTGCTTCTTAGACGGAGAAATGCAGCAATTGATCGGTGATAGGAAGAATGGATGTATGCACTGAACTTAGATATCATTTGGCTCGAGTGTCGGTCGATCCCTGGTGCCGCACTCGGGCACGGTGACACTAGCCAGTCCAAAACACCCATTAAATGAAAACTGGTGTCTGTAATGCTGCCGCGGCCGGGCCATGCGTAGTTGTGCCTTTTATCCTAAGACGCTGCAAAGACAAAAACACAAGCAAAAACAATGCCAATACGGCAGTGGGAAGACCTTGCGCAGAGAAGTTTTTCTTTATGAACCCAGGGTAAGGTAACTTGAACTTGCCCACGTGATGGCGGTATGTGGTGGGCCGACGCCACACCTTCATCTTATCTTCCCCTTCATTCATCACCATATCTTCAAGTCGACGTTGACTCATCCATGCCCCAACCACAACCACTTCCCCCGACGATCCCAGAGTCTCCAGATACCTCTTTGTACATATCCTTGGCTTATTCTAAGATTTTGCGGCTTGAGAAAGCTTCTGACTACCATTCCGATCGCGACATTCGTGGGAACAAGCTCATACACGCAAGAATCCTTGGGTATCTCATTCGAGAAGGCCCTTCAACCATGGCAAAGGAACGTGTAGCCCAAGAGGTGAACTCCTGTCAGAATGATGATGAAATGGACGAGCTCGGTAAAATGTATTATAACCATTATATCCGCGTTTGTGAGTCGCCCTCACTCGCCGTCATTGCCTTCTTTCTGATGGCCTCTTGACAGTCAAGAAGAACAAAGGCGCCACCCCTGCGGCGTCCTCCCATCCCTCCCGCCCTTCTTTTGAAGACAGAAAGGATATGATTGGGGCCACGCTTCGTGAACCTCCTCGAGACCATAGCGATGCTAAGCAAAATGTGAGAGCCACGTCCAAAAATTCACGGCTACAGCCATTTTGAATACGAGACTATTTCCAAGGCACTTATCAGGGACGGTTTTCGGTGCGTTGTTACCGGAAAGTACGATGCTCAATCTGTGAGCAAGAACCTCCAGCTCAAGAAGGAGGTATTGAAAAAAAAAACCCCCGGTGCGGCAATGGTTCACACGCAATGCGCACACATATTTCCTGCATTGATCAACAATAACATTTCTGGTTCTAACGAAGGCGGCTCCAAGGTTCGCCTCACGTACCCTCTTCCATCGTGGCTATCGCTTATTGTCCGTGTCCTTAGCACGAGTATGCTGCGACTAAATGGGCTATCCTGGAGTGTTTCGGTTACGGAGATCTTCGTGAAAGGCTGAACAGTGACGGCATCCACCGCCTTGATAATGTCATGACACTAGACCCCGGAGTTCATGACTTTTTTGATAGGCTAGAAATCTGGTTTGAAGCAGTTGTGAGTGATTTCAAATTCTTAAGTCCTCTTATGCTAAACATGCATAGGATGGCATGGAAAATACCTATGTTATTTGTGCTCCTGGAGATGAATACCTTCTTGAGTTCCAGACAAACCCAATAACATTCCAAACAGAATCAAATCTCCCCTTACCAAACCCTGAGTATCTTAGGATCCATGCTGTGTGCTGTAGAGTTGCCCATCTATCTGGGGCTGCTGAGCAAATGGACAAGATTTTAGAAGATCTAGAAGATATGCAAGTGCTGTCCAAGGATGGCTCGTCTGCACATGCACTGTCCTTTGCTCTACAACCTTTTAGCCAAGTTGTTGTCATTCGTTGATACTCGAGATGGCCTTTACATTTTCGTTTACCATTCACATACATTTCCTGTGTAAACCACATACTGGTTTATGGTTCCTGCAATATTACACACTTTGTTTGATACTAGCATGTTGCATCTACAGTATGCACATAGACTATAGTCTGGGGTGTGTGGATCTCGAATCCGAGTCGGAGCTGGGGCATCCGAACATACTACTATACTGTAGTAATCGTCTGTGACAGACGCCGAAATGCACCCGCCAAACCCGTCACGACGACACCCACGCCGCCACCAACGAAACCCATGCTCCTACCCTTAGCTCGGACTGGCGACAACCCATACAAATTGAAGCCCCGTCTGAACGGACGGCCGTCTGCCCACCACCCGCCCAACCCTCACACCCACCATAGCCTGGGCCCAACCGAGCTCACCTATGTCGCGAAAGCCGCCGCCCAGAACGCCTGGCGCATTACATCTCGGAAGGGGAAAGGAAAACAAAGTGGCCAGCAGCCGAAGCCGCAGCAACTGAAAACCCGCCAACCCGGCCCAACAAACCCCAACAAGAACTTCAAACTACAACGCAACCCAAACCGGCACCCAGACCGGAAACTCTCCGCACCAAAACCGATGGCCTGGGCCTCAGGTACTGCGTCATCAAAACAGGCCTGAGCGCGAGAACACACCTCCCGACGACTCATACGTAATGAGAATGATATAAACACGACAAGTTGAGAGACATACTCGTAAATAGCGATTGGCCATACGGAATACATCCGAGGCCTGCTGCGTACGCTACTGGCAGCCTCCGCATCTGATGGATTCCTATGAAAAGTTTTCTTAATCACCAAGGATCACAACAGAGGGCTCATGTTTCCCATCACCCACTGGCAACGTGTCGGATCATCGACGCCATCCATCTGTCAACGCGATTGGCCGATCTGCCTAGTTGTCACCCACTGGTAGAAACCAGCCTGCCCGCAGCCCGTGGGTCCCTGGCGATATGTCAACTTTTCACGTAGTTCTGAAGGCACAGCGAGAGGAATCTAGGAACGAACATAACTACTGTCATATGATAGCCTCCATGATACAAATACGCTCATAACGGCCCAAGAACCCAATTCGCAAGCCACTGACACGTAAGTCAAATCAAAGTCGATTAACTACAGCCTATAGATTCAAGCTATTCAAGGGTGCCAGTGCAGCGGATGCGCATCGAGCCTATTCACCGAGTCAATGCAAGTTCCTGGACTGTGATAGATAACGTTCTCGAACAACGGGTAGTGGTGTAGGGAATCAGGCTGCGAGGTTTGAAGAGTAATGTCGACCTAAGGGAAGGGAAGGAAGACAGAGAAACTTGAAGGAGACGGCGAGGGGGACTAGGGAATGAAGGATGAGAGCGGCCATACAGAAGGGCTTTTCGAGGACACGAGGGAATTGGATGTTTTCATGATCATGATATCCTCTGGTGAGCAGAGGACTCTTAAATACATGAGCAGTCATTTTTAATCTACCAAGGAGTCTTCAGTGCTATCCATTCTATCCAACAGTAAAGGGCGATAAGTATTCGCAGTGAAAGAAAGAAAGAGGGTGCTAAGACAGATTAGGCAAAGGGAGACACTGAGAAATATAGCAAAGGACAAGTCGCTGCCTGCGGAGGACAGACAGTGGAGGAAATGAAGTGAGGGTCAAACTAAGCAAATAGATATGAAAAAAGGATGCGTCGGTGAGGAACGGGGGACGGTGAAGTGGGTAGGACGAGGCGGCTCAGCGCTCAGTCTCACCGAAGGGCTTGATACGTGTGGCTTACCTTACAGGGGTACATGAGATAAGCGACAAACGGATTAGACCTGGTCGTCCTGGGCCCGGTCTCGAAGGGATTGTGGAGTAACGTAACGGTCTTGATCAATGGGCTCCCCATCTGGCTGCCCTGCATCCCCGATTGTTGACCTGTCAATATCGACTTCGATATCAAATCTGTCCGAGGGGTAATGAGGACCCTTTGGTAGGTCTCCTGTCAGATCCCCACTGGCTTTGGTCTCGCGTTTCGTTGTCCGTCCGTCAGAGCAAACGGGGGAGGTGGCCGGGTTCAATGTTGGCGGCGGTGAAACGATGACCGAAGTATGTTTCGCCCTTTCCTCTGCCGACCTCATTTAGTCATAAGTCCCGCTATCAGCGTGGTGGGGTACGTACCACGCGCGTGAAGGAGGATTCGTTGACTCATGATCGTAATGATCGCAAACCCGAGCGGTGCGCTGTACGGTACACACGGTAAGATTCGCGCCGACGGCTTAGGAATGGAAAAGAGATACCCAATCTTTTGGTATGCGCTGCCGCGTCGATATAGGACGATGTTCATGATGTTTACAGCTATATGAGGAGCAGTTGGATGAGGATTAACGGCCGACCAAAGGAACGTACCCGTAAGCGCAACAAAATATATAAGGCCATCATACAATAATCTTTGGTCTGGGGTAAGATTCATCGCCACCACTACCCGAAAGATGGCTTACATCTCCAGAAGCTTCGAAGCACTGCAAGGAATCAGAACCGACACCACATGTTACAGGGACATAGCTTACGTGGAGCCTGGGACTGCTCTCGCTTTGAGAAGGTGATATGTTGAGATAGACAATACGAGAACGTCAAATAGCATAGCTGCCAAGTAGAAGGACCAGGCAGAGATGATATTATCTGGGTTCTGGCTTCCAACCGTGCAACTAAAAGCTTTCATCAGGACATAAAGGAGACTAGGCAGTAGCAGTAGGGGCGATGATTAAACGTACTTTCCCTAACCAGAGGCATAGCCTCACGACATTAACAACCCCTCCACAAATTCAAGAAAAAAGTTGCACTTACGTCCGTCATCATGGCTAGTACGGGTGAGTCAATCAATCAGTCGTCCGTGACCAAGGGCTGTTTAACTCACGAATCCGGCGACGTAGATTAGAGAACCACTCGTACTATAATCATATAAGGGCGGGCTTCATCAGATGAAGAATGATAATGACATACCGCAGTCACGACGATATACGCCGATAAAAGCACGCGGCGTATCCGGACATTACGCTGGGCGATGTTATACGTCCTACAGCTCGTTGTCGGACTCAGGGGTGGGGAACGGGTTGGTCAAGACCCACCTGATAGCCATGATTGCTTGCGACTCCATGACCTGGAAGACTGTATTTCGATCAGACTCTGGCGTCTAGACAGTGTAGGGCAGCAATACCTTTGAAAAAAATGCCGACATAGAAGTAGCGCGAGCAAGTTTGTGGGGAGAAGTGGTGGTAGAAGAACCCGATCATATTGACGATGATCAGGATGATACTCGAGTACCTACAGATCACGTGGGTAAGTGTTCCTGACGACGATATTAATTAACATACCGAATGAGGACAAATAGGATGAAGCCCAGGCTATTCAACAGGCATGTTCCGATCAAAGCACGATCCTCTTATCCTGGCATCGATTGTCTTACCTACGTCGATTTGTAGTCTTGAATAGCCGAAACTCGGAAGGGAGTGTGATAAGATAACTGGCCGAATGTGGGTCGCAATGACAGTCGAATAGACTCTATGGGCAACGTACTCATAGAAAACGATGGTCGCAGACATAACACGCAAGTAAGAACCTGCTGTGAGGGTGCCCTGATTTGGAGCGCCAGCTTGGGAGGCAACGGCGGCGAGGTCTGTGGTGTCCATTTCGAACGGTGACGAGCACGAAAAATCTGACGGTAAGGGACGACGGGCAGAAGGAAGGGCAAACGTCCACGCTCCAACGTTCATGTGGATTTGCAGTATTTATGGGCCACGCCGTCGCGCATTGCTTCAGCTGTAGTCCAAATGTGCACTCTCAATGTGTGGGGCGAAAATCAGGGGGAATTCAAAACCTAAAGTCTCGCAATGGGATAGTACTGAACAGCTGTGGACATCGCCAATTTCGTCGGCAGTCAAACGCCCAAGGGGTGCCAAAGCGAGCTGGAGATTAAAATTAGATATGAGGCCATTACGGACAATCATGAAAAGTCAGGAGAAGTGACATCAGGAGAGGGCTGAGTTTGACTCCACTGGCACGGCGTAAAAGTCTCGTAAAAGTCCTTTGATTGGCGCGCGACCGTAAGAGAAAACCCATGTTGCTTTTGTTCTTGCGACGACTCGGTTCGGCTTGAGTTGTGAGGGTGCTCGACGTTATCGAGAGATGTCTAGCTCAGGTCGCCTTGCAATTCGCACAAACATATGTTTGGTGACTGGTGATCGCGTCAGGGGCAATTGCAGCGAGAATGACGTTTGATGCAAATGAAATCCGTATAGGTAGCACTCACTAGTAGTGGCGACGCCCCAGGGACTCATGATCCATGGGAAAGAGTTATATCTGGCTCTCGAACTGCGCCTCCATCCGGAAACATAATACCAGGAAACGTGAAACGTAATATATTCGGCCAACGACGCCACAAAAGGAAGCTCAGAAATATACCAGGAACATAATTGTTCACGTGATGCGCCCACATATTTTCATTATTTTACTCGTGTTGTGACGGTGTTGGTTGTCCGCTGAAAGCCTGAAAGTACACGATCGACAGTCGTATTAGCAGGTAAATATGTGTGCATACAATCCAATGGAGGGAGGCTCATCCTCAGCTGCATGGACACGCACCACGGTAAACGGGGACGTGAGAGCAAGGAGCTACAGTGAAATTAAACTCTAGTATTATCACTGGTACTGTGGCTCTCTTCTTCTATCACACCCACATTGGACAGCACACATGTCGGTGGGGAATAGACAGGGGTAAGTCGTTGCATACATGTTACATGGCGACAGATGGAGGCAAGTACAGGTTGAGGCAGTGTTGGTGGTGACGAAAATTTTAACCCAGTTTCTAACTCAAAAAGACGGAGTGGCACCTGTGATAGGGCTCTCCCCCAGCCACATTCGCTACCAGGCTTCAACACATTCGTGCTCATGTACGCCTGGACCCTGTTCACCGACGCCAGAGAGTAAGGTTTTGCAACCCGGGCCCACCGCCCACTCAGTGCAGGACATCATATTGGCTGCTAGTGCTGCGTGCACCCTGCCTGAGCGCCTGTCTCCCTGCAGTGACAACCCGGTGGTGCTCTCATCTTATCCCGATTAATTTCACCGTATTTCCCTTGTGCTTCCTGTTTTTGATGTCATCATAGCTCGTTACGATAGCTTTTGTGTAAAGCAGTCTTAATCTCGTCATATGCACAGGGAGAAGACGGCACTTGAATGGATGAGTGTGCCGTGGAGCGCGACGAGCGAGTCCTTGCAAGGTGATTGTGGCTCACTTGTATATGCATGCCCCATCATGCATCACGCATCATGCATCAAGGCTGAGAGATACAGGTAGCTTGTACGTGCTCGAGTTGTCGAGGCTTCGTCGGACATCTTTTCCTTTTTTCCATTGGCACGAACTTAATACGCTCTGACACTGGCACGCCATGATCTGACAGCCCATGCTATCACTTGCGCCACACAAAATACGATAGGCAATCGTGGTTTTTGACATATTTACGCTGGGCGACGAGCGCTGGAGGCGCCGCCGACTTGAGAGCTGTTTCGGGCGGGTGCCACGGGGAGGCTCGTGGAGCACGGCATTGCTCACGGCGCTCGGCTAACTCGGTCAGGGTGACCAGCACCTTTGTGCTTCTCTTTACAACACCCTTTCTTGATTCTTAAGAAGGCTTTTCAGAGAAATATCGGTCGTCGTCAACTTGAACGTCACAAAGGGATAAGTCTCGGACCCCCCACCTCAACGTACTGTGGTCCCAGGTCGAGGACCTGACATTCGGACTCCCAATAAATTTTCTCCGTCAATCTTTGCTCAAACACTACAGTCAAACACTGATAAGCGATATCACTGCGATATCTCATCAACTTTGGCGCGGGCTGTCAGTGGCAAAGGCCCAAGGGACGACAAAGTCCGAATGAGGAGTCCGGATCAGAAACGCAATTGAAACTTAACGCCAGCCCACGTGGTTGGCGAGGATAGTGCGTTGCGAGGATTCAAGGACTCGGAGGACCCCACTTGCGGCTCGCTGGCCGAGTCCGAATCACACTTTGACAGGGAATGCAGAACTCGAACTCGGACACGGACGACGGATATATAGATGGGCCGTATTATACCCTCGCTTGGGATAGAGATATACGCATTTAGTTTGTCCAGGTAAAGACATCGTGGCTGTAGAATCTGTCGAGATAAGAATAACCCGCCTCGGTGAACGCCGAAACGATGTGGTTGTGACTCGCCGGGTGAGGTACGCAGTGGACACCAGTCATCATCATCACCTCATTATCTCCTTCGTCCTAGCCCAATCGAATGTGCCAAGAAGTCCTACAACAGACACACTAGCTCGAGAACATTACGCTAGCTGTCAGTAGGTCATTCATATCAGTGATCGCAGCAAAACTTCTTTTGTGAACGCTGCTCCGACTCGGAGCCTCGATCACGACTTCTTCATACCGTGACGGGGGGTCGCCTTGCTAACAACTCTCAGGCTTCCGGTGTCTTACTCGCATGCCGAGAACTTTGAAAGGCGCAAATGCATATCTGACACTGACAAACCAATACCTTGTGAGTACCAATCATAGCTGGAGTTGATCCGGTCAGGGGGTGTTCATGGTTACGTGCAGGGGTCTGAGTCGTGGGAACGAGGCCTAAATCCGCCGCCGCCTACTGTATACACCAGTACAGACGGCAGTCGGGTTTCACCAAACTTGGTAACTCTGATAGAATTATTCGGCCAGCCAGTGGAGCGCTAGCACAGTAGCGCTATATATGACAAAAGGAGTCATAAGCAGGTGCCAAAAGGAAACGGTAACTGGATCTTGACTTTTTCTTGCTGCTGGACAGACCGTGACACTGATGGCCCCAGAGCACTGGCGGACAACCAAGACGTGACCCTGCATGCGCACTAGCCGAGGATGGGTGCGCATGGGAGGAATAAATGATCGACAAGTCGTCCAAAGCAGCCACTTACTAGTAATGGGCCTACGGCTAAGCCTCTGCTAAGGAAAGTTCTATTTTTTGCCAGTCCCTGGTGGACATCATTGAGCTGTCTTCGGATGTCCTTTCACCCACCCTGAGTGATCGAAGGTTTCACATTCAAAACGCGAAGGTCTCGGTACAACCTGCCCGTGGTCACTGCTAGTGCGACGCCTCCATTCGATGGTGTTGTTGAACCCCACCACTAGCAATCATCTAATCCGTCGAAGACGGAGGAAGGTGCCTTTCGTCTACTAGGGCGCCGGGCGCATGGGGATGCCCCATTTGGGCGAACAGGGGTGAGTACGTATCTTATCGCTGATGCAGCAATATGCAAGTACTGTACGACGGGTGGGGTGGCTGCCAAAACTCGGGGATTTCTTTGCGATGATAGATATGAGATAGTTCTGAACCGCTGGATGATAGCCGATAACAACTGGGCACTCGGTCCCGTTCCTACACAAGAATTGTCGAGACCCATGGTAACTTCTAGAACGAAGGGGTACCAGTGCTAGTCGTCATGGCGCGCATCGAGTGACGGTTGACTCGGACCTGGGGTTGGTGCACTGCATCTGTCGCCCATTCTGCCTGTGTAACATGATGCAAGGCCCACAACCAACCCAGGCTTCCGTATCCGACAAATCTTTCATTAACAACTTTCCAAATCTGACACCGAAGCGAAATGGTGTTTCCCTAATCATAACACGGGGTTTGATGGCTTTCCATCAGACCAACGCCACCTTGTCGGGTCGTCGATATGAATGGCCGAAGTAGCTGGCTATAAATCAGCCACCGCCACACCTCTCGTATCCAGGGCGAGTACTCCACTTATCTTGGAAGTATATCATTTTGTTGGGAGACACCGGCGTAGGCGCAAAATGAATTTAAACCAAATACCATGATAGCTATTCCTTGATGCTTTATGGTCATACACGGAGCTTTCATAAATACAAACAAACACGCATACTATTCACCAGCCACATAACTCGAATCAGGGTCTTGAACCATAAATATCACCGAATAATGGACGCTGACACCCTCGGACAAGAGGACAAGAAGTAATAGTGCGTCAGATGAGAAACCGTACTAGGCGTGGTAGTCCTGAGAGCGGTCCAAAACGGAGAGCGGAGTAGCGTGTGGGTCTCGATCTAGATGCTCCTCCCCATGCGGCTGACTAGCATCCCTGATTACTGACTTGTCAATATGCACCGTGATATCGAATTCGCTCGGGTTTTTGCGATGATCGACACGCAAGTCTGCTTTCAGATCTTCACTGATGGTTTCAAGTTTCGTCTGTTGGTCAGAGCGCAAGGCGGACGAGGACGTATTCCACAACGGTGGCGGTTGTACAATGACTGAAGTCTGTTGCGCCCTTGCCTCTGCGGACCTCGTTAAGTCATCGGTCCCGAACTGAGCGTGGTAGGATACGCACCCCGCACGTGGATGAGAATCCGCTGACTCAAGATCCAAACAAAAGCATATGCGAGCGATACGCTATACGGTACTCGTGGTGAGGTTTGCAGCAAAGACCTAGGAAAGGAGAAAGACGTACCCAGCTGATTGAATGTTATGACTAGCGCGTCGATATAGGAAGACGTTCATCATGTTTACGGCTGTACGAAGAGCAGTTGGTTGAGGACTAACGACCCTTCGAAGCAACTTACCAGTGAGCGCGACAAAATATATAAGGCCATCGTATAATAATCTTGGTCTGGGGTAAGGTTATTGCCACCACTATCCGAAACATGACTTACATATTCACAAGCATCGAAGCACTACAAGGTGTCAGTGCTAACACCACATATTACAGGAACATAGCTTACGCGGAGGCTGCGTTTGCTTTCGCCTTAAGAAGGTGATACGTTGAGATAGAGAGTGCGAAAAAGTCGAATAGCATGGCCGCCAAGTAAAAGGACCAGGCAGAAACGGGGCTGTCTGGGCGAGGAGTTGCAATAACGCAACTAAAAAGTTTGTCAGCACAGACGGCAGTAGCAGCGGAGGCGGAATTATACGTACTTTCCCTGACAAAGGTGTAGCCCAACGGCTTTGAATACAACCTCCACGGACACAAGGAAGGAATGATACTTACGTTTGTCATCGAGGCTAACATAGGGTCGATCAGTCAATTAGTCTCAATAGGGAAACTATTTTTGCTCACGATGACGCCCGTTAAATTCAGCGACCCACTCAAACTGTACCCAGTGAGGATAGATCGGATGAAGAGCGAATACAACGGACCACAATAACGGCGATATACGCCAAAATAAGAAAACCGCCTATCCGGCGATTTCGTTTGACGATGTTATATGTCCTGCGGCTCGTTGTCAGACTCGGTGACGTGGAACGGGATGATCAAGACACACCGTACACCCATAATTGCGTGAGACACCATGATCTGGAGGACTGGAAGATTTCAGCCTCTGGCACCTGACGGCGTAGGGCAATGTGACCGTACCTTTGAACGCAGGAGCGAGATAGCCGTAGTGGGCGCAGCTGTTCGGCGAAAAGCCGTGGTAGAAATACCCGATATTGCTGAAGAGGATTGCCATCATGCTCAAGTATCTGCAAAACGTGTGAACAAGTTTCCTGGACGACGACATTGATGATTCATGAACATACCGAATGAGGACGAATAGTATGAGACCCAAGCTGTCCAACAGCGTGTTCCATTTAAGCGCGGTATTCACGACTTGGCGAAACTTTCTTACCTACGTGGACTTGTAGTCTTGTATAGCCGAATTTCGGCAGGAATAGTAATGAGATAACTGACCGAGCTTAGGTCACGATGACAGTCAATAAACAGCTTCCGGCAACGTACTCATAGGCAGCGATCGACAAAGACGCAATACGGCAGTTGTTAGATATGACTGCACTAGAACTTGCACCCGCGGAAGCAGCGAGGGTATATGCGGTGGCCATTCCGAACCAGGAATGTCACGAAGAAATCTGCTGTACCAGAGACGCAGGGAAAGGGAAAGGGAAAGTCCACGTTCCAACAAGCATGTGGACGTGCGGTACTTAAAGATCTTACTGTCGCGCATTGATTTAGCGAATGAGGCCGGGTCACTCAATGGAAGAGAACGTTGTGTTGTGCTTCTTTTGATCGGGGACTCTTTTCTCGCCCTTTGAGAGAACTTCAGGGAAGCATCACCTTTCGCCTGGCGGGAACAGCCTTTTTGGTTGAGGCATCAATACAAATTTGCCAATCATGTGCTCCATAAGTCCTCACGAGTCGCGCGCTCCGGGTAACCCTGATAATTGAACTGCGGATTGAGTCGGTCTACTTCGAAACCTTGAAAATCAGGTTATTTGATGCGATGTGATCAGACAAAGAGATGACAAACGCAATTCTGTCACTTTCCACGATGTCAAAGTCCCTGACTGACGGGCGCACGGAGATAAACGGTGCCTTGTCTTGACCCAGAAACAGGTTCTTTTTATTCGTACAAAGACTCATGTTTGATTGGTTGAGTTTCGAGGTAGCTCGACTTGGTAGTGAGAGAAGATAAGCTCAGACCATATCAAGTGCGATTGTGTTGACAACACCATCAATTGTCGTCGTCGATTCATCCTGCTCGACGGCGGGGTTAAGTTACGCAGATGCCTGATATGCACTGGGTGAATAGGGTTGGGACCTGAAATAATTGAATTCGAACGCATTCTGAGCTCAAATTTCCCATACGTACCGTCTCAACTACTCGAGGCTATAAGTGGGGCCTAAGAACGCGCCACTTGCAGGTTCGGAAAACCTACCGTAATTGGTACACCACTGGAGCGCCGGGAG
>Ga0137394_10001564_pt1 | contig 16782 bp, 17 predicted proteins | sample czobulk116metaG_FD_108278 | JGI IMG/M metagenome (GOLD analysis project Ga0137394, IMG submission 108278) | Vadose zone soil microbial communities from Angelo Coast Range Reserve, California, USA - czobulk1.16 metaG | ecosystem: Environmental > Terrestrial > Soil > Vadose zone | place: USA...
CGTTCGCCGTGTACCTGCCGCGCACCAAGCACCTGCACATCGTCACGACCCTACCGAACGTGTATTTCCGCTCCTCGCGGCCTCGTGGGGCCCTCGAGCTGATCGAGGACATCGAGAACAAGGAGACATTCGGTGCGGCGAACATCCGCGACTTCTCCTGGAAGCAGCTGCTCGACGGCTACACCTGCACCGAGTGCGGACGCTGTTCCGACAACTGCCCCGCGCTCGCGACGGGTAAGACGCTCGATCCGCAGAAGATCGTCCTCGACATCCGCGATCAGCTGCTGCGCGAAGGACCGAAGCTGCTCGCCGACGCCAAGGCGGACACGACGGCGCCCGCGCACTGGGTCGAGACCAAGCCGGACGAGCTCTGGGCGTGTACGACCTGCGCCGCGTGCGTCGAAGCGTGCCCGGTCACGATCGAGCACATCGACAAGATCGTCGACATGCGCCGCTCGCTCACGCTCATGGAGGGCGCGGCGCCGGCGGAGGCGCAGCGCGCGATGACGAACATCGAGCGCGCCGGCAACCCGTGGGGCGAGCCGCGCGAGACGCGCGGCGACTGGGCGCAGGGCCTCGATGTCCCGACGTTCGCCGAGAAGCCGGACGCCGAGTACCTGTATTTCGTCGGATGCGCCGCCTCCTACGACCGCCGCAACCAGCGCGTCGCGCGCGCGCTCGCGGCGATCCTCAAGTCGGCCGGCGTCTCGTTCGCGATCCTCGGCGCTGCGGAGACCTGCAACGGTGACCCCGCCCGCCGTATGGGCAACGAGTACCTCTACCAGCTGCAGGCGCAGCAGAACATCGAGACGCTCAAGGCGGCGGCGGTCAAGAAGGTCATCACCTCGTGCCCGCACTGCTTCAACACGATCGCGAACGAGTACCCGCAGCTCGGCGGCAACTACGAGGTCACCCACGCGCTGCCGCTCGTGAAGAAGCTGCTCGACGAGAAGAAGATCACGCTCAGCGACGGCGCCGCGGCCGAGATCGTCGCCTATCACGATCCTTGCTACCTCGGCCGGCACAACGGGATTTACGACGCGCCGCGCGACGTCCTCGACGCGGTCCCCGGCGTAACCCGCGCCGAGATCACCCCACACAACCGCGAGCGCGGCTTCTGCTGCGGCGCCGGTGGCGGCCGGATGTGGATGGAAGAGAAGATGGGCCAGCGCGTGAACCACCGCCGCGTGGACCAGCTGCTCGCGGTGAAGTCCGGCGCGACCAAGGTGGCGAGCGGTTGCCCCTACTGCCTGATCATGCTCGAGGAGGGCGTCGGGGCCAAGGGCGTGCAAGAGTCCATCAAGCCGGTCGACGTGCTCGAGCTCGTCGCCGCGCGCCTGGAGACGAACTGATGGATCTCACTGACGGCGGCACGATCGCGTGGATCGTCGGCGCGCTCTTCGCGATCGTCGTGGCGGTCTTCGCGATCTGGGTGGGCCTGCGCTACGCGAACGACGAGGAGATCGTCTGACATGAAGTTCCTCGTTTGCCTGAAGCAGGTGCCCGACTCGACCGTGCGCGTGAAGGTCGCACCGGACGGAAAGTCGATCGCCACCGACGGCATCACCTGGTCGATCTCGCCCTACGACGAGTACGCGATCGAGCTCGCGCTCGAGCACAAGGACTCGGATCCGGCGACGACGGTCAGCGTCGTCACGGTCGGGCCGGCGCGCTCGCGCGACGCGTTGCGCCAGGCGCTCGCGATGGGCTGCGACGACGCGACGCTCGTGACCGCGGACGACAAGGTCGGCGGCCTCGACATCGCGAAAGCGCTCGCCGCCGTCGTGAAGGAAGCGAAGCCCGATGTCGTCCTCTGCGGGAAGCAGGCGTCGGACGACGATCAGGGTCTGGTCGGCCCCGCGCTGGCCGAGGCGCTCGGCTGGCCGCACGTCGGGATGCTGACGAAGATCGCGGCGGGTGGCGATGGCGTCGAGCTCTGGCGCGAGATCGAGGGCGGCCACGAGGTGTGGACGGCGCCGCTCCCGGTCGTCGGGCTCGTCCACAAGAGCGCGAAGGAGCCGCGCTATCCGAGCCTGCCCGGGATCATGAAGGCGAAGAAGAAGGAGATCCCCGAGAAGGATCTAGCCGCGCTCGGCGTGACGCCCGGCGCGCCGCGCGTCGAGGTGGTCGCGCTTGAGCCGCCGCCGCAGCGGGGTGGTGGGAAGATCCTGAAGGCCGACGGCGATATCAATGCGCTGGCCGTCGAGCTCGCGCGTTTGCTACATGAAGAGGCGAAGGTCCTGTGAAGGTCCTCGTCGTCGCCGAACGGAACGACGGAAAGCTGCGCCGCGTCAGCGCCGAGATCGCCACGAAGGCGGCTGCGTTCTGCGACGTCGAGGTCGTGGAGGTCACCGGCACCGATCGCTACCACCCGGTCGCGCACGCGAACGCCGTCGCGGCGCACGCGAAGTCGAGCGGCGCGGATGTCGTGCTCACCGGCGCAACGCTCAACGGGCGCGACCTCGCGGCGCGCGTCGCCGCGAAGCTCGGCTGGGCGTACGCGGCGGACTGCACCGACGCGAGCGCGACGGACGGCGCGTTCGCGGTGAAGCGACCGATGTACGCGGGCAAGGTGCGCGCGACGCTTCGTGTGCCCACGCCCGCGGTGCTCTCGATCCGTCCCGGCGCGTGGACGCTGCCTGCCGGCGCAGCTGAGGCGAAGCCCACCGCGATCCGGGCCGACGCGAGCGGCGAGAAGCTGATGTTCGCGCGCTTCGAGCCCACCGCGACCAGGGGCAAGCGCGTCTCGCTCAGCGAGGCGAGCGTCATCGTGTCCGGCGGCCGCGGCCTCAAAGGTCCGGAGAACTGGAAGATGCTCGAGGAGCTCGCGGACGCGCTCGGCGCCGCGACCGGCGCGTCGCGCGCGGTCACCGACGCGGGGTGGCGCCCGAACGAGGAGCAGGTCGGGCAAACGGGGAAGACCGTGACGCCCGACCTCTACATCGCGCTCGGCATCTCCGGCGCGATCCAGCACCTCGCGGGGATGACCTCGAGCAAAGTGATCGTCGCGGTGAACAAGGATCCCGACGCCGACATCTTCAAGATCGCGGACTACGGCGTGGTCGGCGACCTGTTCGAGTTCCTCCCCGCCTTCACCGCCGCGGTGAAGAAGACGAAGGCCGGGTCCTGATGAACCCGGTCGCGGGGCAGACGGAGCGTGAGCTCGCGGCCGCGGTGCGCGACTGGGCGTCGAGCGCTCTCTCGGCGCCGCGCATCGCGGACGCGGAGCGCGACGGCGCCCTCCCGCCGGAGGTGATCCACGATCTCGGCGAGCTCGGCGTCCTCGGCATGAGCGTGCCCGAGGAGGACGGTGGCCTCGGTGCGTCGACGGTCGTGTTCGCACTCGTGCTCGAGGAGCTCGCCGCGGCGTGGCCATCTCTCGCGGTCGGCGTGTCGGTCAATAGCGGCATCGTCGCGGGCTCGATCGTGCGCCACGGCACGCCCGAGCAGCGCGCGCGGTGGCTGCCGCGTCTCATCGACGGGTCGGGCCTCGGCGCGTTCGCGCTCACTGAAGCGACGAGCGGGAGTGACGCGGCGTCGCTGCGCGCGACGGCCCGACGCGACGGCGACGAATGGTTGCTCAACGGACGCAAGCAATTCATCACCAACGCGAAGTACGCGCCACTGGTCATCACGTTCGCGCGGGTGGGCTCGGCCGAAGCGGAAAGACCCCACGCCGGCATCACCGCCTTCATCGTCCCGACCGACGCCCCCGGCGTCAGCTTCGGGCCGTCCGAGCTGAAGATGGGTCTGCTCGCCTCGGACACGAGCGCGTTGGTGCTCGAAGACGCCCGCGTCGGCGCCGACGCGGTGCTTGGCGAGGTCGGGCGCGGCTTCGGTATCGCCCTCGGCGGTCTCGACGGTGGACGCATCGGCATCGCGGCGCAGTCGATCGGGATCGCGCGCGCGGCGATCGAGCGCGCGATCGCGTATGCGCGCGAACGGCGGCAGTTCGGCTCACCGATCGTCGAGTTCGAGGCGATCCGCTTCTCTCTCGCGCGGGCGCGCACCGACGTCGACGCCGCGCGCCTCCTCGCCTTGCGCGCGGCGTGGCTGCGCGACCGCGCCTGCCCGTTCACGCGCGAAGCGTCGATGGCCAAGCTGTTCGCGAGCGAGACCGCGCAGCGCGTGACCTACCAGGCGCTGCAGGTCTTCGGCGGCTACGGCTACATGCGCGAGTACGAGGTCGAGCGCTACGCGCGCGACGCGCGCGCGACCACGATCTACGAGGGGACGAGCGAGGTGCAGCGCATGGTCATCGCGCGCTCGCTGGTGGCCGCATGACGCTCCAGAAGTCGAAAACCGCCAAGCAGGCCTGGTTGGCCGAGCTCTACGCGCCCGCGGTGAAGAAGCGTGCGGAGCGCAAGGAGAGGTTCACGACGCTCTCAGAGGTGCCGATCGAGCCGCTGTACACCGCCGACGATCTCGAAGGCTTCGATCCCGCGCGCGAGCTCGCGGCGCCGGGCGAGTTCCCGTACACGCGGGGCATCCATCCGACGATGTACCGCTCGCGCCTCTGGACGATGCGCCAGTTCGCCGGCTTCGGCTCGGCCGAGGACACCAACGAGCGCTTCCACTACCTGCTGACGCATGGCGTTACCGGGCTCTCGACCGCCTTCGATATGCCGACGCTCATGGGGCGCGACTCCGACGATCCGCTGTCGCGCGGCGAGGTCGGCCGCGAGGGCGTCGCGGTCGACACGATCCGCGACATGGAGATCCTCTTCGACAAGATCCCGCTGGACCAGGTGACGACCTCGATGACGATCAACGGTCCGGCGTCGATCGTGTGGGCGATGTATCTCGCCGCTGCCGAGAAGCGCGGCTACCCGCTCACATCGCTCGGAGGCACGATCCAGAACGACTGCCTCAAGGAGTACATCGCGCAGCGCGAGTGGATCGTTCCCGAGCGGCCCGCGATGGACCTGGTCATCGATACGTTCCGCTTCGGCTCGCGCGAGGTGCCGAAGTGGAACACGATCTCGGTGTCGGGCTACCACATCCGCGAGGCCGGCTCGACCGCGACCCAGGAGCTCGCATTCACGCTCATCGACGGCCTCGAATACGTGAAGTGGGGAGTCGCCGCCGGGCTCGACGTGAACGACTTCGTGCCGCGGATGTCCTTCTTCTTCGATGTCCACAACGACTTCTTCGAGGAGATCGCGAAGTTCCGCGCGGCGCGGCGGATCTGGGCGCGCGAGATCGAACGCCGCTACCACCCGACGAACAAACGCGCGCTGCAGCTGCGCACGCACGCGCAGACCGCGGGCGTGTCCCTCACGGCGCAGCAGCCGTACAACAACGTCGTCCGCGTCGCATTGCAGGCCCTCGCCGCGGTCCTCGGCGGTACCCAGTCGCTGCACACGAACTCGCTCGACGAGACGTACGCGCTCCCCACCAAGGAGGCGGTCACACTCGCGCTTCGGACACAGCAGGTCATCGCCCACGAATCGGGTGTGGCCGACACGGCGGACCCGCTCGCGGGCTCCTACTACCTCGAGCACCTCACGAACGTGATGGAGGAGGGCTTCGACACCTACCTCGGCGAGATCGAGAAGATGGGCGGCATGGTCGAGGCGGTCGAGCGCGGATACCCGCAGCGGGAGATCACCGAGGCGTCATTCCGTTTCCAGGAAGAGGTCGAGAAGGGCGAGCGCACGATCGTCGGCATCAACAAGTACGCGACCGAGGCCGAGCCGGAGATCCCGCTGCTTCAGCTCGACCCGGAAGTCGAGCGCAAGCAGGTCGAGCGCCTTAGCGACGTGCGCGCGAAGCGCGACGCCGGCCGCTGGCGCGAGGCCATGGATCGTCTTCGCGCGGCCGCGAAGGCCCGCGGCGAGCTGATGCCGGAGTTCCTCGAATGCGCGCGCGCGAACGCAAGCGTCGGCGAGCAGGTACAGGTGCTCAAGGAGGTCTACGGTGTCTATCACGACCCCGGGTACTTCTAGGAGCGACCTGCGCGCGAAGGTCGATCATGGCTACGTCGCTTCGCGTGCGGTCGTCGACGCGCTGCCGCCGGAGCGATTCGACGAGCAACTGCCCTCCGGCTGGACGCTCAAAGAGGTCGTCGCCCACCACGCGGCCTGGGAGGGGACCGTCCCCGCGCGGATCGAGCGCGTGTTGCACGGTGACGGCGTCGATCCGAAGTGGGAAGGCAGTGTCGATGATTTCAACCGCCGGGCCGCCGCCGGCGTGCGGGACCTGAGCGTTGCGGATGTGCTCGCGGGCTGGACGGCCGCTCACGCGAAGGTGGTGGAGATCGTCCGGTCGTTCGAGGATCGCGACGTCCCGAAGCTCGCGACCGACATCGTCGAATGGAACACCAGCGGCCATTACCCCGATCACTTCGCCGACCTCCACGCGTCGATCAAGACCGCGAAAGACCTCGCGATGACCGTGAACGCGGGCTGGATCAACTTCCGGCTCGCGCTGACGTCGCTCGGAAGCGCGGGACTCGACGCGACGACCCAGGCCGGGTGGACGTACAAAGCGCTCGCCCAGCACGTCACCGGCTGGGAGGATCTCACCGTCACGCGGTTGGCCCGCCTTCGGGAAAGTGGCGAGTTCGCGACGAGCGGGGTCGAGACCGACGCGTTCAACGCCGAGATGGCCGAGCGCGCGCGCGATCGAACAGCAGCCGACGTCCTCGCGGATCTCGACGCGGCGCACACGCGTCTGGTCGCCGAGATCGAGAAGCTCACGCCCGAGCAGATTCACGCGAATGACGACTGGGCCATCGGCGTCATCGCCGGCAACAGCTACGGGCACTACGCCGAACACCACACCGAGCTCTTCGCCGCGGTCCCAAAGCGTCCGGCTCAGCTGCTCGAGCGGATGCGCGAGGGCTGGCGTCCCTTCCGTCGCGCCCTCTCGCGCGTCGGCCTTCGGCCGCTGCGCGACAAGACGACGGCCGGTTGGACGGGGAAGGCCCTTCTCTCGCATCTCGGCTTCTGGCTCGAGACGCTCGATGAGGCGCTGCCGGAGCGCCTCGCCGGTCGCCGCGGGCCGATCCGGAACGTGCAGGCGGAGAACGATCGCGAGTCGGCGGCGGCCGACGCACGCCCCGCGCACGAGGTCGTGAAGCGTCTCGACACTGCCTACAAGAAGGTCGTCGCGACCGTGAAGGCGCTCCCATCCGACGAGGACGTCCACTTCATGGCGATCCGCCTCATCGCCGGCGAGAGCTACGGCCACTTCGCGGAGCATCTCGCGGAGATCGAACCGTGGGTGCCGGCCTCGAAGGCAGAGGCGCTTCGCCGCTTCGACGAGGGCTGGGTCGCCTTCCGCGGCGCGATCCGCGGGCGTGGGCGCGCGGGATTGATGGACGCGACGCCGAGCGGCTGGTCCTATCGCGACATGTCTGCCCACGCGGCGAACTGGATGCAGCAGGCCGTCATCGAGCTCGAGTCAGGCGAGGACCGCGGCTGGACGACCGAGAAGATCCTCGCCGAGAACCAGCGCGCGGTCGAGGCACATCGCCTCGTCGGCGCGGAGGCGATGCTCGACGAGCTCGACACGTCCTACCGGCGCCTGCGCGAGACGATCGCGAAGATCTCCGACGAGCGGATGGCCGACCCGAAGGTCTTCGGGATCGTGTCCTTCTACAGCTACCTCCACTGGGAAGAGCACCTGCACGAGGACCTGGGGGTGGCGCTCTGAAACGCCCGATCCGCGTCGTCGTCGCGAAGGCCGGGCTCGACGGTCACGACCGCGGCGCGAAGGTCGTGGCACGCGCCCTGCGCGACGCGGGCATGGAGGTGATCTATACCGGCGTGCACCAGACACCCGAGCAGGTGGTCGAGACCGCGCTGCAGGAGGACGCCGACGTGATCGGACTGTCGCTCCTCTCCGGAGCGCATAACTACCTCTTCCCGCGCATCGCCGAGCTCATGCGCGAGAAGGGCATGGACGACGTCCTGCTCTTCGGCGGCGGGATCATCCCCGAAGCCGATGTGCCCGGGCTGCAGAAGCATGGCGTGGGACGGATCTTTCCGCCCGGGGCGTCCCTGGATGACATCGCGAAGTACGTGCGCGAGACGGTCAGCGCGAAACACGCGACAGCGTGAGAAGTCACTAAGGGGGTTCAGAGGTGGCAGGACTGTTCGGAAGCAAGAAGGACACGCGGCCGATCGACGTCGGCCTGGCATCGCTCGTCGGGAGCGACGAGCCGACCGCGGTGGAGTTCTGGAAGAAGCGACTCGAGCTCACGGCGGCGGTCCCGAGCGACATCGCGCGCGTCGGTGCCCTCACGCCGCAGATGCGCGAGCTCACGCGCATCGATAACCTCGACGAGCGGAAGCGCCTAACCCGCGCGCGGCTCATCGCCTTCACGAAGCTGTCGCCGGAGCAGCGCCAGCTGATCACGGCGGCGCGGCGCAAGGCCTTCGAGGTCGACCGCGGGGTCATGGAGGCCGACCAGAAGCTGGTCGACGAGCTGCTTCCGACGCTCGACTCGTCGGTGCGCTCCGCGTACCCGGCGAGCTAAGTGCGCTTCGACTACCGCGACGAGCAGATCGCCGTTCGCGATGCGGTCCGCGATTTCGCGCGTGGCCGCATCGCGCCGAACGCCGAGAAGTGGAGCGAGGCAGGGGAGTTCCCGCTCGAGCTCCTGCCTGAGCTCGCGCAGCTCGGCCTGACCGGTCTCGCGGTGCCCGCCGATCTCGGCGGCGCCGGCCTCGACACGCTCTCGGTCGCGCTCGTCATGGAGGAGCTCGGCGCCGCGGATGGCTCGGTCGCGCTCACGCTCGCGGCGCACAACAGCCTGTGCATCGGACACCTCCTCGTTGCCGCGAACGAGGAGCAGAAGCGCCGGTGGCTCCCTCCGCTCGCGCGCGGCGAGTATCTGGGCGCGTGGGCGCTCACCGAGCCGGCGTCCGGCTCCGACGCGATCGCGGTGCAGAGCCGCGTGAAACGCGAGGGCGACGGCTACGTCCTGCGCGGCACGAAGCAGTTCATCACCAACGGTTCGCTCGCGGGGTTCGCGGTCGTGATCGCCGGCGCGGGCGAGCGCAAGCTGTCGGCGTTCGGCGTGTCGCGCGGCACTCCGGGTTTCCGGCCCGGCAAGCGCGAGAAGAAGATGGGCCTGCACGCGTCGGACACGTCGCAGCTCGTGCTCGAGGACTGCCGCGTTCCGGAGCGCGATCGCCTCGGCGCGGATGGACAGGCGTTCGATGACGTGAAGAAGGTGCTCGACAAGGGCCGCATCGGGATCGGCGCGCTCGCGCTCGGTCTCGGACGGGCCGCCCTCGAGACCGCGATCGCGTACGCGAAGCAGCGCACGCAGTTCGGTCGGCCGATCGCGGAGTTCGAGATGATCCAGTGGAAGCTCGTGCGCGCGCGGACGCAGCTCGACGCCGGGCGCCTGCTGGTACACCGCGCGGCCGCGCTGGCCGACTGCGGCCGGCCGTTCAGCGTCGCCGCGTCGAAGGCGAAGCTCTACGCGACCGAGGCAGCGAGCCGCGCCGCGAACGACTGCCTTCAGATCCTGGGTGGGTACGGCTACCTGCGCGACTATCCAGTCGAGCGCATCGTCCGCGACGCGCGCCTCATGGAGATCGGCGAGGGGACCAGCGAGGTGCAGCGCATCGTCATCGCGAGAGATCTGGCGCGACAAGCGTCGTGACCGTCGCCGCGTCCGATCTGCTGGAGCGCGCTCGGGCCGGCGACAAGCGCTCGACGGCGCGTCTCCTCTCCGTCGTCGAGAACGACGAGCCCGGCGCCGCGGACGCGCTCCGCGCGCTGTATCCGCTCACCGGCCACGCCGAGATCGTCGGGATCACCGGCCCGCCCGGCGGTGGCAAGAGCACGCTGGTGAATCGCCTCGCGGGCGCGTACCGCGCGACGCACGACCGCGTCGCCGTCGTCGCCGTCGACCCGTCGTCGCCGTTCACCGGCGGAGCGATCCTTGGCGATCGCATCCGCATGCGCGAGCGGTTCCTCGACGAAGGCCTGTTCATCCGCAGCATGGCCAGCCGCGGACATTCCGGCGGGCTCGCGCGCGCGACCTCGCGCATCGTCAACGTGCTCGACGCGCTCGGCTACGGCGTGGTGCTGGTGGAGACGGTCGGGGTGGGGCAGGAGGAGGTCGAGGTCGTCCGCGTCGCCGACACCGTCTGTCTCGTCACGGTCCCCGGGCTCGGCGACGACATCCAGGCGATCAAGGCGGGCGTGCTCGAGATCGCCGACGTGCTCGTCGTGAACAAGGCGGATCGGCCCGGCGCCGACGAGACCGCGCGCGATCTCGCGCAGATGCTCACGCTCGGCGCGCCGCGCACCGCGTGGAAGGCGCCGATCGTCCGCACCATCGCCGCGACCGGCGAGGGCACCGACCAGCTGGTCGCCGCGATCGCGAAGCACCGCGCGTGGGCGGCCGACAGCGGCGAGCGCGACACACGACGGCGCGCGTCGGCGCGCGCCGAGGTCGAGGAGCTGCTGCGCGAATCCCTGGTGCGGCGTCTTCGTGACCGTCTCGGTGAGGACCGCGTCGAGAACGCGATCGCGCGCGTCGCCGAGCGCGCGATCGATCCGTACGCGGCGGTGGACGAGCTGCTGCGCGGATGAATCACAACGAGCACTCCGCGCGGCCGAGCGTCACGCGCCTCGCTCTCGACGCGACGCGCCACTGCCTGACCGGCTGCGCGATCGGCGAGATCGTCGGACTCGTGATCTCCGGTGCCCTCGGCCTCACGACGGAGGCGTCGGTCGTTGCCGGCATCGTCTTGGCGTTCGTGTTCGGCTACTCGCTCACGTTCGTGCCGCTGCTGCAAGGCGGTATGGCGCTCCGTCAGGCCGTAGGCCTGACGCTCGCGGCGGACACGATCTCGATCGTCGTGATGGAAACCGTCGACAACCTCATCGTCCTCTTTGTCCCCGGCGCCATGATCGCCGGCCTGACGGACCCGCTGTTCTGGGGCAGCCTCGCGGTCGGTCTCGTCATCGCGTTCGCCGCCGCGTTCCCCGTGAACCGCTGGCTGATCGCGCGCGGCCGCGGCCACGTACTCGCGCATGGCGCACACGGATGATCGAGCTGCTTCTCTTCCGCACCGGCGCGGTCGACGTCGCGCGGTCCGGATTCCAGCCCTGGCTGGAGGGCGCCGCGCGTGACGAACGCGTGGTCGCGCCGGTCTGGTCGGCGCTGCTCCGCACCAACGAGGGGAACATCGTGTTCGACACCGGCCTTCATCCCGTGCATGTCGATCGACCCGATGCCACGTTCGGACCGCAGACCGGGCTCAAGGTGATGATGGACAGGAACGACGCGATCGTGGCGCGTCTCGCGTCGGTCGGCGTCGAGCCCGACGACGTCTCGATCGTGGTGAACAGCCATCTCCACTTCGATCACGCCGGCAACAACGGCGCCTTTCCGCGCGCGACGTTCGTCGTGCAGGCGGAGCACCTCGCGTTCGCGAAGGGCAAGCCGAACTTCCCCGGCGTGTACTGGGACATCGCCGAGCTGCGCTACCTGCCGGTCAGCGGACGCACGCGCGTCGCGGCGGGCGTCGAGGTCGTGGCCACGCCGGGTCACGCTCCCGGCCACCAGTCCCTGGTGGTCGACCTCGCCGAGACCGGCCGCGTCGTGCTCACCGGCGATGCCGCATTCACGCGCGAGAACATCGAGCGCGGCGAGATCCCCGCGATGGACCCCCTCGCGGCGAAGGAGTCGCTTGGACTCATCCGCTCGCTCGTCGGCGGCGATCTCGAGCGCGTCTTCACCAGCCACGACGCGTCGGCCTGGGCGACGTGGCGTCACGCGCCCGCCGTCTACCGCTGACGGTACGATCGGCGCATGGCGCGTCCGCAGGCGCCCCGGATCCCGATCACGCGCTGGCGCGGCCGCGCGTGGGAGCACGTCGACGACGCCGTCGCCGCGGAGGAACCGCTCCAGCTTCTCCTGAATGGCGAGCCGCTGAGCATCGTCATGCGCACGCCCGGCCATGACATCGAGCTCGCCCTCGGCCTGCTGTCCGCCGAGCACGTCATCCGCTCGCTGGCCGACGTGACGGGAGTTCGCATCAGCGCCGAGTCCGGGGAACATGAGGCGCGCGTGCCGGTCGACGACGACATCGTCGAGTCGAACCAGATCGACATCCACGTGCGCGAGGGCGTGGGCCGCCGTCCCGAGCGCTCGTTCCTCGCGAGCTCCGCGTGTGGCGTGTGCGGCGCGACCACGGTCGAATCGCTCGCGCACGATCACGCGCATCTCGCGGACGGACCGCGCGTCGAGGCGGCGACGCTGCCGCCGCTCGCGCAGCAGCTCCGAGGCGGGCAGCGCGTGTTCGATCAGACCGGCGGCCTTCACGCCGCCGGACTTTTCACGACCGACGGCGAGCTCGTGACGCTGCGCGAGGACATCGGACGGCACAACGCGGTCGACAAGGTCGCGGGGCGCGCGTTGCTCGATGGGCGCCTTCCCCTTTCGACCTCGCTCCTCGCGGTGAGCGGCCGCGCGGGTTACGAGGTCGTGCAGAAGGCGGTGGCCGCCGGCATCCCGATCCTCGTCGCGGTCGGCGCGCCGTCGAGTCTCGCGGTCGCGACTGCCCTGCGCTTCGGGCTCACGCTCGTCGGATTCCTGCGCGACGACCGCTTCAACGTGTACTCGGGGCAGGCCCGCCTCGCCGGTCTCCAAGCGCCTGTCGCGTAGTGCTGCGATCACTCGCGCGTCACGTCAAATGGTTCACCGACCCGTCCCGCCATCCGACCGACTACTCGCTCCTTCTGACGCTCCCGGTGATCGCCGCGTTCGCGATCGCGGCGCTCGCGACGGCGGTCGCGGCATTCGTGCAGCGGAACGTCCCGGAGCCGCGCATCTTCCGCGTCCTCGAGCGCTTCGCGTGGCTCGGGCCGCTCGTGCTCGGTGTTCATGTCGGGATCTCGCTCATCTGGGCGGCGGCGCTCGGGATGCTCTTCGTCCCCTCGCTTCGCGTGGAGCCCGACGCGTTCGGCTTCGCGCTGCTCGCGGTCGAGGCCGCGTGCGGGATCCTGCTCCTTCTGGGCTTCGCGACGCGCCCCGCGGCCGTCGCGCTCGCGCTGCTCGGCGTCGTCGCGATGGAGCCGTTCAACTTCGAATCGATCCTCGAGCAGGTCCACATCCTCGGGATCGCGATCTTCCTGTTCATCACCGGTCGCGGCGCGCTCTCGATCGACCGTGTCTTCCGTCAGCAGCGCGCGCTGCCCGTCCCGGAAGCGCCGGCCGTCGCGCTGACGCTGCTACGCGTGTGCATGGGCGTCGGCATCGCGTTCGGAGCGCTGACCGAGAAGCTCCTCGACCCCGGCCTCGCGAATGCGCTGCTCACGGAGCGGCCGTACCTGAACTTCGTCGCCGGCATCGGGATATCGAATGGACAATTCGCGTACCTCGCCGGCCTCACCGAGCTGGTGATCGGCAGCGTGATCGTGTCGGGTCAGCTCACGCGTCCGGTCATGGCCGTCGGCGCGGTCATCTTCACCATCACGGTGCCGTTCTTCGGCTGGCTCGAGCTCCTCGGGCATCTGCCCTACTACGGGATCATGCTCACGCTGTTCATCGCGCCGAGTGCCGAACCGCGCCGGGTGCGCGAACAGCTGCGTGAAGGCGCGGCCGCGTAGAGGGGCTACCCGAACGACAGCTTCAGGTCGTCGCGCGCCTCGATGATGTCGGGGTTGCGCAGGAGATCGATCAGCCGCGGATCGTTCGGTAGGACGACGCCGGTCAGGCCCGCCGCGGTGCTGATGTTCCGCAGCTCGTCCCAGGCCACGCGGTTCGCGGGGAACGCGGACTCGGTCCAGCGCTCCTCCGACTCTTCCGCCACGACGAGCCGTCCGCGCGTGAGGGCAGCGCAGGTCTCGCGGCCGGCCGTGTCCGATTTCGCGCCGCGCGCGACGAGCCGGACGCGCCAGGTCACCGCGGCGAGCGCCGCGAGAACGACGTATGGATCGCCGTCGGCGGCGTCGAACCACAGCGAATCCGCGCCCGCCGCCTCGACCGCTTTGGCGTCGGCGAAAAGCTCGCCTGCGTCGCCGCTCACAGCCAACCGGACGCCGATGCGCAGCGGGGCGGGTGGGGTCGTCGGGACTGCTTCGGTCACGCTTTGGGCGCCTCGTGCTCCAGAGCCTCGCGTACCTCGCGAACGTAGGAGGCCGTCACCCCAGGGCCCAGCGACCCTTTCGCGGAGCGCAAACGTTCCGCCGCCACACCCGCCGTGAACGTGGCGAGCGGGGCGAAGCGCCGCTCCACCGTATGCGAGACGACACGCGCGAGCTCGAGGATCTCTTCGGCGAGGTCCCCGTCGAGGGTCGGATCCTCGATCGTCGCCCCGCGGCGCCGCGCCGCCTCGCTCCAGCGCCGACCGAGCGAAGCAAAGAACTCGTTCACGCCCGACCCGGCGACGACTGATCCATCCGGCCGACGATAACGCGCGTACAACTTGACGCATGCCGGTGCCAGGAATAGAACGCGCCTAGGACGTGAGCGACCTTACCCGTCGTCAGCTCCTCAAGCTCGGCGCCGCCGGCGCCGGTGCGACCGCACTCACCCCGCTTGCCAACCCGCTCGGCTTCGACCTGCGCCTCGCGAAGAAGCGCGAGATGGCGTTCCGCATCGCGGGCGCTAAGGAAGTCCACTCGGTCTGCCCTTACTGCGCAGTCGGCTGCGGGCTGATCGCGTACACGAAGCAGGACGCCGGCGGCAAGACACAGCTGCTGCAGATCGAGGGAGATCCCGACAACCCGATCAACGAGGGTCGTCTCTGCCCGAAGGGCGCGACCGCGATGCAGCTCGCGACCAGCTCGCGGCGCGTCGAGAAGCCGCTCTACCGCGCGCCGGGCAGCGCGAAATGGGAAGAGAAGTCCTGGGACTTCATGCTCGACAAGCTCGCTCAAAACCTCAAGACGTCGCGCGACAACACGTTCGTCGCGCAGGACGCGAACGGCAACATCGTGAATCGTACCGAGGGGGTCGCCTTTGCCGGCGGCGCCGCATTCAGCAGCGAAGAGGGTTACTTCGCGGCGAAGATGATGCGCACGCTTGGCATCGTGCATCTCGAGCAGCAAGCTCGGGTCTGACACGGTCCCACGGTGGTCAGTTTGGCCGCCACATTCGGACGAGGAGCGATGACGAACCATTGGCGTGACATCAAGCACGCCGACGTCATCCTGATCAACGGCGCGAACCCAGCGGAGGCGCACCCGGTCGGCTTCCAGTGGTTCGTGAAAGCGAAGCTCGATCCGACAAAGGGCCCCGGCGCGGGCGGTGGCGCGAAGATGATCCACGCCGATCCGCGTTACACGCGGACGTCCGCGGTGTCGGACATGTACCTGCGCATCCGGACCGGCACCGATGTCGCGTACTTCGGCGGCCTCATCAACTACGTCCTGCAGAACAACCTCTACCACGCGGACTACGTGAAGAACTACACGAACGCGTCTTTCGTGGTGAAACAGGGCTTTGATTTCAACGACGGGCTCTTCTCGGGATACAACCAGACCGCGCGCACCTACGACATCTCGACCTGGGGCTACGAGACCGAGGGCGCGCCGCTGGACGGAGCGCCAGGAACGACTCAAGCGAAGGCGAAGCGGGACCTGACGCTCCAGGACCCGCGCTCGGTGTTCCAGCTGCTGAAGAAGTTCTACTCGCGCTACACACCCGAGATGGTGTCGGGCATCACAGGCATCCCCGCAGCTCAGTTCCTGGAGGTCGCGAAGATCGTCGGCGAGATGGGCCGGCCCGACAAGGTCATGACGATCGTCTACGCCGTCGGGCTAACGCACCACACGACGGGCGGCCAGCTCATCCGCTCCGGCGCGGTGCTGCAACTGCTCCTCGGGAACATCGGTCGCCCGGGTGGCGGGATGAACGCCGAACGTGGCCACGCGAACATCCAGGGGAACACCGACCACGCGATCTCGTGGGAGAACCTTCCGGGTTACCTACGGATCCCGGCGCCGGGTCAGAAGACGCTCGACGATTATGTTGCGGCGAGCGCGGCGAAGAAGAGCGACCCCAACTCGTGGAACTTCTTCGGCACCAACTACCGCAACTTCATCGTGAGTCTGCTCAAGGCGTGGTACCGCGGCGCCGCGCAGAAGGACAACGAGTTCGCGTTCCACTTCCTGCCGAAGCCTGGAACGAACTCCTCGTGGATGTCGATCTACGACCAGGCCCTCAAGAAGAAGATGGAGGGCGTCATCCTCAGCGGGATGACCGCGACCAGCATCGGTCCCGATGTGAACCAGGTGATGCAGGCGCTCTCGAACCTCAAGTGGCTCGTCGTCATGGATCCGCTGCCGACCACGAGCTCTGAATTCTGGCGCGCGCCTGGGATGGACCCGGCGACGATCCAGACCGAGGTCTTCATGCTGCCGACGACGCACTGGATCGAGAAGGACGGCTCGTTCACGAACAGCGGACGCTGGGCGCAGTGGAAAGAGCAGGTGATCCCGCCCGAAGGCGAAGCGCGGCACGACCACTGGATCCTCGCGGACCTCTTCGACCGTGTGAAGACGATGTACCGCCAACAGGGCGGCAAGTTCCCCGATCCGCTCCTGGCGATGACCCTCGACTACAACGACCCGAAGAAGCCCCAGCTCGCGGAGATCGCGAAGGAGATCAACGGCAAGGACCTCTCGACAGGACTGCAAATGACGTCGTTCGCGAACCTCAAGGCCGACGGAACGACGACCTCCGGCGACTGGATCTACGTCGGGAGCTTCACCGACGCCGGCAACCTGATGGCGCGGCGCAACGGCGTGCAGGATCCGGCGAAGAACGATCCGACCGGCATGGGCTACTACCCGACGTGGGCC
>Ga0137394_10001565_pt1 | contig 16781 bp, 27 predicted proteins | sample czobulk116metaG_FD_108278 | JGI IMG/M metagenome (GOLD analysis project Ga0137394, IMG submission 108278) | Vadose zone soil microbial communities from Angelo Coast Range Reserve, California, USA - czobulk1.16 metaG | ecosystem: Environmental > Terrestrial > Soil > Vadose zone | place: USA...
AAGCGGCGGAGCATCAGCGCGGCCTCCTCCTCTAGGGTGTCCCGGAACTTATCGACGCTAGCGCGGGTGCCAATGACGGACTGAAACATGCGGCGGCATGACTTGAATTTATCGGTATACTTGAGGAGGACGAGGATGTCCTTCCATCCGACGAGGTCGCAGGCCATTGTGAGGTGGGGACGACTCGAGTAGATAGCACTCTTCTTGCTGAGGATGTCCGTGGCGAGTTGCGGTGAGTTGATGATGATAGTTGGTTGGCCGAGAACGGTCAATTGGATGAGGTCGCCTGAGGCGTAATCGATTTATGATGAGAGGGGCTATTAGTCCCGAGGCGGTGTTCTGATCGACTCACCATACTTCTGCTTCCAGTGGGAAAATACCTTGTATTCCACTTCTGTGGGAACGTCCAGAAGGTTTCCAATAATTGGCCAACCCTTTGGGCCAGGGATAGGTTTTCCTAGAGGCTTCTTCTCTGTCACCTTTTTGAGGAGCCAGAGGGTGAGTACCGCCAGAGAGATGTTGACGGCTTGAGTTATGAAAGACATGATGAGGAAGAACGAACGAAAGTGCACGAGGAAAGACCGATGGAGGCAGAGGGGGCAGATTATATATAGAGGACCACACCGCTTTGGCTTCTGACCAAGACGACCCGGTTGAATAGGAAGACATAACAAACAAACCTCCTTCGGGTACGGACATCTGTCTGCAAAGGCGTCTCTGGGGTAATCCAGAGATACGGCGTACGGCGCATCTGGAGCCGTATCACAAAAGCCCGATTGATGTGTGCTGATACCGGGCGTGCGCAACATACGAAGACCGACGTTTACGCCCCGTTTTCGGCGGAGCATACCGCGTACCTCCGGCGAAAACGGCAGCGCCATAGTAAGCGTCGACAATAATGCGCGTTCATCAGAAGTCAGAGCAATACGCTCCTTTCATTTGTTGTCCTATAAGTACGTTCGACCTTTCGACGTGTCCTTCGTTCGACGAGCGTGCGAGGCATTCCGTGCGTTAAAGCCCTAGACAAGACGGTATGAGGTGGAACATGAAAAGGCGACCATCATCACGAACAATCGACGAGTGCGAAACATCCCGTAATTCTCCAGAAAAGGCGATATGATGTGGAACATCGAAAGACCATTATCACGACACGAACAACTTGAATCCGATCGCTGAGTCAAGAAGTCGCCGTCACCCCGATGGCTGACTAAGCGAGCTCATTCATCCGCAGACCCGCAGCAGTTACCACCCTTCGCATCGTCTTGGCCCCACCACAACAATGTTATCCCCGCTCCACAATGCATGCGATTTTCATTCATTCCAGCAACGCCAAGAACTCGAATGCGAACGTATAATTATGAGACACGGAGAAGGGGGGAAAAATGACCAGCTGCGAAAACAACTCCAGTTCATCGCCCAGACATGCTCAGCTCGTTCAAATCCTGGACATTTTTACTCCCGGGCGGTCTCCTTGCGTTGCTCGTGAGAGGGAGCACCCCGGATCCCACAAGCCTACTAGTAGCTCAAGTGCGCCAAACATTCGAGGAATCCAAGGTTAATGATACAGCCACTCTCTTTCTATTTGGTGCTCACTGTGGGTGGCGGCACGCAGATCCTCGTCGACGCCCATCTGACCTTCAACCCCGTCGTCCTGTTCCAACTCGACTTTCCGCAGCAGCCTGCTGGCGCCGCGCCAATCCAAGCTACTAAGCCAGGTACTCAGCTTTCACAAAACGGTACAGTGAACGAGCGAGTTCTTTTTTTAGGGCCCTCAAGTAAACTGACACATGAAATGCCTTTTGGGGGATGCAGTGACGGCGGGTCCACCACAGTTCGCGCTATACCGAAGTGAAGGCGCCAGCGCAAGTCCTACTACTACCGACGATGGCCCGTTCGTCGTCGTGGCTGTCGATCTCGACGCGCCAACACCACAAGCGCCGACCGTCGCTCAGTTCCTCCATTTCATCGGAGGCGGCTACCATCCCTCCGACACGGCACAAAACCCCCAACCCCAACGACGCACGCTCAGAGGCATGCGCACACGCTCCCCAGTCTCCGCGCTCGCGAACCTGAATCTAGTGAACGGCACACCAGCAACCGTCGAGTTCCTCCAGCCGCAGCCACCCCAAGGCTCAGATCCGCACCGGTAAGACAGACCCTCACAGCGCGATCACGTGGACTACCGTATCTCTAATCTCTAATTTACTGTAACCACAGATACGTGTTTCTCGTGTACGAGGAGCCGCCGGAGTTCTCGCGCCAGACCCTCGTCAACTCGTTCACGTCGCGTCTCAACTTCAATATCAGCGCGTTTGCCGCCGCGACCGGCCTCAGCGATCCGCTCGGTGGGACATTCATTCTCGTCGGGCCTGGGCCAAATCCATAGGTTGCTGCTCGAGAGGAAAAGAAAGCAATGTGCAAAAGGGATGAAGGAAGACGCTAGCTCCTGCCAGTGTTCATCGAGAGTCCTTCGTACGTCTGTCAGGGTTATGTTCAAAGCGGATACTCGCAAATGCTTTGTGTCCCGATACGGGAAGTAGAATAGGGACAGGATCGCCATGGCTGATATTACGATAGCCGTGATTACTGAGAAAACAAGATTGATGTTTGGTAATCGATCAATGCGCCGAAGCATTTTTATGGCAGCACCACGCAGGAATGTTCTTCCAAGTTGAGTGATTGTTACCTATGCTATGATGAGAGAAAAAAGGGTGTTATTCTTGGTAAATACGAGAGATTAATGACATGTGGAATTGACGTGACACATCATGAGAGTCGAGCGCTGAGCACATCACAGAAAAATGGTAGTATTACATGAAAGCTGGAGCGACAAGCTTGGAACTCGGTTACGCATCACTTTGAAAAGTATTCGGGACTGTGATCATTGATGCAACCCAGGACCACCTAATGGCACCTATGCACCATTGCCGGATGCCTGCGCAATGGGAACGTCATACTATTTGAGAACATCGAGCGTTAGGCAAGTCCCGGAGCAACATGGTGTGGTAGGCGCGAACTCACCTGGAGGATCAGAGTGTTTGGCCATGCAGTCGGAAGGTGATCTGCACCGAGGTATTCGTAGCGGAGCGTGTTTTCTTCAGCAACCTTGTAGCGCTTCAACGCGCCCGATTGGCCTGGTCCGCGGCGCATATGGTCAAACTCGAATACAGCACGGAGGACTTGGCTCATAATCTTCGTCGTCAACTCGACCCCGAGAGACCGGGTAACTCCATCCCCGGTCAAATAGCGATCCTTGGGCTCCCGGTTGAGGTTGACGGTGTTCGGGTCAGAGAACACATTAGGCTGGGATACCTACCCATCAATGCCAATGACCATGAAGAGAATTGGAAACTTACGTCTTGGCTCGCATTTGCAAGGTCCACAAATATCCGTTGCCCTTTGGAGAGTGCGAGGCTGCCAACAGTCTGGTCGACCAATGATTCACCTGGGTGCACGCGTAAGACTCAGCCCAAAATGAGAGAAGTAGGAAAATGACATACGATAGACACCGCGGAATGGGGGATCAATACCTATACGAGATTCAGGAAAACATTAATACCTATGACGTGATAGGGCTATGACACCTACGCATAGATTCATAGATGTAACCTTCGAGAGCAGGATTTTTGGCATCAGATACCCTGAGTTGACTGACTACGTCAGGCTTGTCCAAGTAGAAATTGACAACGTTGATTATAGCTAAACAGAAAAAGAAAAACCTGCTCAATCAACGCTTTCAAAGAGGAAGAGCGCACTAACATTGCGAGAGCTCGACGGACGCGCCAACTAAGAGCGATAGGACGTTGTTCGTAGTTCGTTCCACCGAGGCACCATTTGCAAACAAGCTTTCCGCAATGGAGAGCTTATGTTTCTTCACCTTCGCGGAGAACAATGATTGGATGGTGCCAACCAGACCTGCGATGGAAAGCTGCGAAACTGTGTGAACACCGGGAAAACCTTGCTGAGAGACCGAATATCTCACCTTCCCGCTAACATCTTCTAGAACGTTGGTCTTGATGTGGTGTTGAAGATCCTTGATGTGCTCTCTTACTCTTCCCTCCAGGTTCATCGCCTTGGACGGGTCGACGTCCAAGAATAGGAAACTGTATGCACGCACGTAAGTCATAGGAAACGAGCACGAGGAAAGCGCATACGAGTATATATCCGTGATCATCTCATACAGCTGAGACTCCGTGTAGTCTCCCGGTGATTGTTCATCCACTTTAAGTGTGAGCCCGGCCTATCAATCCAATTAAACTGTCCGAAACGTTAGAGAAAACAGTTTCACGATTACATACCAGCTCTGAGGCGGTCCAGTACAGTGGTACGTAGCGCAGTACCTCACTGACAATATCCACATATTTGACCCCTTTATTGGCGAGGGTGTACGACTTTGAGACGATCAGTTTGCGGGTCCTTTCGTAGAAGTATTGCGCAATCCTCTCAGCCTGGTCAGGCGATGCCTGCAACACACGCAGAACCTCTCGTTGGTCACGTTGGCTCTCTGCATCGTTGTTCGACGCAAGGAAGAACCTGTGATATGGTTCACTCAGCAAGAACGATACTCGGTTTGCCAAACCAACGTACCCTTCACCGGAGACAACTCGCGCAGCTTTGTCGCCATAAGAAGGACGACACTGACTGCTGCCCAAGATTTGTCGGACGTCATTGTATTGACGGGCGATGGCGGTGACGGGCGGATCACCGGGACGATTGTAGGAATAGAGATCAGCAGTGCCCAGGTTTCCAAGGAAAACTTTCATCGACTCGGGAGTCTGGAGCGGGAACCAGGCGTAGGTACTATTGTCAGTAAACTCTCCTGGCAGGCCGCGAAGGATGAGACGACCAAGCATGCTTCCATGTCCTGGGGTGGTCGCGTCACGCTTGCTGTCTGCGAAGCCCCACGCGGTGAGATTGTACGGGGTATAATCCGCAGTGAAATAGCGGTCGCCACGCGTCAAGGCCATTGCATCACTGAGAATAGCGCGGCTGATGGTGTATCCTGCGAGGAGAGCAAGTTGAGACTACGATAATAACCGGAGACACGAACGCACCAGGGCAGAGACCAGCACCTTCGACGACAGGCTTCGTCTCTTCAGCTTGCAGGCCAACATAAAGTTCGAGATTGTCAATATGACCATACAGGCGCTCGGCAGCCTCCGCGATCTCCGGTCTAGGGTTCCATTCCGAGAAACTCGAGTAAGCTGCAGGACAAGAATGGGTACGGTTAACTTGACAGCGAACACGCATACTCACCCTTGAGGCCAAGGAACTACGGCGAAAGTTTGAGGTTAGATGATGGTCAGGGGAAAAAAAATGAGACGAATACTTTGCGGAACTCATTCAACGAGCAGACCCCCCAGCGCCGAGCAGACTCAATTCCCATGATCTCATGCACCCTCATGATATGGGGCGTGCCGCGAGCGCCGAAAGAGGCGGCCGGATGTTCGATCCTGCATATTATTGGTCCGACTATCGCACAAAAGCTGGGAGTGTTACATACGCATTCTTGATGATTGCCGCGAGCTCTGTATCCTTGAATCTTCCATCTGGTCCACGTTTCAAACTACATGTGACATGAGTATCGAAACTAGAAAACGCCTCTGATCAGGGGACTCACTTTCCAAAAGTCAAATGAGAGAGCCCTGCCTCCTTTTCCTGGATCCTCTTGATGGCGGCAAAGAAGTCCTCGGTGGTGAGCTATCGGCCATAGTGAGTAATACGCCGACGTGTACCCGGAGCCATGACTTACGTCTTCCACCGCCCTGCCAGGGAAAATGTCGCCCATCAAGTGCTCGACCCACTTCTCATCAGTTTGGGACGTGGTCGCATGCCACCGGTACAAACAATTGAACTGCAGCAGCAAGGTCTGTCACAAGTCACGGCCGACGTAAAGAGGTACTTTCCTCAACGCTGCACACATTGCCACGGCCACGTTCGGAGAGCTTGTGATCCAAGTCACGGATTTCCTGAGGGCGAGCAGTCAGCTGAAGTGGCATGGAATCAGAAGAGTTGCCCACGCACTGCAAAGGGATTCAAGCTCCATGCGCTACCTTGGCGATGGAGGCCAAGGATACTACTAAAGTAATCGGAAAAGATTGCACTTCCAAACCAAGAGCAATTGATGAGACGCGCTGTCTGGAAGATGTCCTCTTCCTGTTCGGCGATCTGCTTTACGCGTAGGGGATCGTCCAAGGGGATTTGATGTGGGTTCTTATAGGTACCACGCTCGTTGATCTCTAGTAGTTTGTTGGCAATGTACTAAGCATAAGGATCATTAACTGAGGAAAGGCCGTTAGAAAAGCAAAAACGTACGTTGTGGTTACGACTAAACAAGACGAGCAAGGTGCAGACAGCCGGTGGAAGCAAGAGAAGACGATCTTCGGCGAACGCATCTGGAAGGAGGAGCCCTCGGCCATCACGTACCCGAATCTGGTTCAACGTCTCCTCGTTGTTGCCGTAAAGTGGTGCGAGGTCAACATACGAAGACGTTTCATTGATGCTGACGTCCCTGTGGGACGTTCGGAAAACGCTTTCCGAAGAGTTGATGATCAGTATGCGTCAACATGAAACGCGAGCAAGCTTACGTATGGATGACAAGCGCTGCGAAAGAAAACATGAAGCTGGAAAGTCCGGCAGGGTGCCTGACGAACTAAAACCATACACGTCAGCGGGCTGTGGATGAAAATGCCAGACGGCAAAGGGTCGTGAACCTTTTCACGCTTGAGGAGCGCATCAAAGACAAGGCCAGGGTCGGGGAGCATGTTGTTTGGGAGAGCGTGCTGCTGCTGCACGCTGCGCGCATACGGCTCCTCAGCCTTGCCCATGGTCGGATCGGATATGTTGTTATAGGAGCCATCTGGCATGCGGTGGGCATATTTGGTTCCAAGGTACGTCGCGGGCGGATGGGATAGGTCGTCATAAACTGTGGCAGGCGGCACACACACGGTCAGGCAAGGCATACGCGTATACAAGAAGACAGGGAGTAACGTACGGAGCTCTACGAGCTTATTCTGGAGGTCCAGAACTTTGTCCTTGAGGATGCCGTCTGCATGTTTGGAGAGGAAAGCAATGACTTGTTCGAGCTGCGCGACGTGACCAACTCGTCACGTGACCAAGCATATGAGGACTTACGGCCATCTTACGGTCATCGACCGAGTTGATGTGCTTGAACGCATCGATAGCTGCCGCCTATTTCCACGCTATCACAGAGTGAACGAGCATCCGACGTGATGGCACTCACAAACGCGGAGGGTTCACGGAACGATGCAAGGCTCTTCTTGAACTGTCGAACGAATCATTCGCGGATGTTGAACGAAAGCACATGCACGACGGCGTGGGAGAAGTAGTATGGGTGAAGGTTGCTCACCGAAGCCTGAAACTCTTTCACGGAAGACTCATTGTCGGCGGAGGGAGCAGCACTCGTAGCCTTGGTCGCGTTGAGAGTCTGGCCAGTGGTTGTGAGCAGATAGTGTAGAGATGATCGATGAAAGGACGAACCGAGGCGCGGGAGAAGAACTTCGAGGACGGTCTGGAGGACATGTCGCAGGGGAGGGTGAAGAGATAGATGTGGGGAGAAGGGCGGGGACCAGGTCATGAGCCTCGTGGATCGAAAGGGGCTTTAAGGGGGGGCTGGCCCAAGACGGGGAAGCGTAATTGAGACAGCAGATCGCGCCAATTCGTCAACGATCATTCATGAAGACTGATCCAACTCCACCCGGTTAGCCATCCCTTTCTCGAGCCCGTCATGCGACCATTCCTCGCCCGTGGTCTCGTGCAAAGCCGGATTTCGCACGGAAGGAGAAACGCACCGGAAGAAGTAGAAGTGCGTGTGGCGGCATGGGCGGCACTAGACTAGTACTGGGGCGTAATACAGTGCGCGAGTTTCCTGTAAAGGCAGCTTCCCTGCGTCGGGGCTGTCTAATAGGTCGAGCTGAATGCTGTCAAACCTTTGACAGCAAGTCAATTTCCCAATTTGGTCATATCATTTTCACCACTCCGGGTCCTCGGGCAACTTTGTCGGCTATGTGTCACCCCTTCGACGCCTTCCCTTCTTAACATCGGCTACATTACAAAGCCAGCAGAAAAAAAACTGGCTGTGGGTATGGAGATGAACGTCTCGGATGGTAGCAGGATCTCATATCACACCAACCGCCAAAACTGGTTGTTTGACCCGAACGTCGAGGAGCACGAAATGTCTGTTTGGCGCCGTCAGCTAAACTGCGCAGCGCTCAGTGCCAAATGAATGGAACTCCGAAGTTCCAATTTTGGACAGGCGTGAGATCTGGTGAGAAACGGATCGAATTTGGTCATTTGAACAAGAAACTGCAGGCTCGGATATTCAGTCGAATGGCCGATGTCATTTGTTGTCAGTGTAGCGCATCTTCCACTGGGACAATACGGTGCGCATATATATAGTGCAAGTAGTGCGGTTGCTGTATCACAACGTGCAAGACGCCGCGGAGAGAGATCTAGAATCAGCCAGCTTTTGAACCGCCTCAATGCCATACGGCAATCATTTGGGTCGCATCAATCACTGACCCCACTTTATTTACGCGGGGCACGGCGATAACGTACTGTATGTATGAGATCCACCAACGAATTCCTCTAACGTGCTCATGCCAGCGACCGCGCGCAGTGGCGGCAGCGTAAGGCGGCGTGCCATAGTACTGTGAAACTTCACCACTGCGTGCGTGCCGCAATTATGCTAATTGTACTGGTGATACAGTACTGCTCCTGCTCTTCCAACCTTGGACAGCCGGCCCGAAACTCAATTCACATCACGTCCGGCTCCCTTGTCGAGTCTGTCCACCTTCAATCGAAGCATAGGTCACGCATGACATGCCATCCGAAAGTGCTTCGGCAAAAGAATGAAGCGTGTATGGGTGCAGAGGCCCGCTGCATGGGGCTCTCATTGTAGTCAATTTGACGTTTCTGTAATGGGGCTCGGGCCACCCTCGTCCCGTTGGACGGGATGGCGGTCAAGAAGGGAAGCTGCTTGAGTTTGGGGCAAGAACCCGGATTGACTCGGACTCCCTGCCGACATCGAGCAAAATGAAATAAAAGACGGACATCATCGTGCAAGAGAGAATCGGAGAATTAAGATTCGGAAGGTGCGAGTTTTTCATCTTCGCGCACGCCCAGCGATGGACAACGCCTCCCTGTCTGTCTCGGTACAGTATTCATATTCGCATACATAGTACCTGTCCAGTCCAGCTGACGCGTTGACGAGTTGTGTCTGCTGCAAAAAGTCCGCGGCCTACGCTGCAATAAAGTAACGATACAGTAATGGGACGACGCCCTGTGCGTCGAAGGAAGCAAAGAAGACACCATAGGTTCTCCCGCGGAGAGCAAGACACCTGGCACACACCTCAGCGCACCACGGTCCCCTACGTCGGTGCACGACCCAGGGGAGCGCGAGTACCGTGCCTAGAAGGGGCAGCCCACGCAAAAAATAGCATACAGTAAAGTATGTTCAGGTTCCCGACTTCCCGTGCATCCATGGACATGATTGCGGCGCGCCACGTGTCCGGGATTTGCCGTTCGCGTCGTCGTCGAGGGTTCCACGTTCCCCGTCCGCGGAGAGCTCCGCGGAGCGCCCATCTAGCGTACAAGTACTTGTAAAGTTACGTGCGCGAATTCAGCCGCGCAAACCCGCAAAAGGCTCGCGTGTGCGTCCGGTACGGGCGTACAGTACTTAGTCCGACAAAGTGATGCGATGCATGGCGCCTCCGAGTCCGCAAGCCTGAACAGCGTCAGCGGGGGTTGAGCCGAGCCGTGGATGGAGGGAGGGAGGGAGGCTCGCCCGGCGCCCCATTCACTAGCATCTCCCGGGCTAATACGATTAGAGTATACGACCGGGCGCCGACAACAAACACACGTGAAAAAACAGGACGACGACGTGTACGACGAACAGGCGTGCCGCAGTGGTACACGGTGTGACTGTCCCTTGCCTCGTCGTTCGGCCGCAGCAAACTTCCAGGTTATAACACCTCCGACTATGGGTGCTACTGGGCCCGGTTCATAGCGTCGCCAACGCGCTCTGCCGCGGCGGGCCGCATTGCTCTGCGCTCTAGGCACACCACTGTCTCTGTGACCAAGTGTTCTCCATCAGCATGGGTGCTGTCGATGGCGGAGACATGAAAAACCGAACCCATCCTACTCTGTCGGTTCAGCATCGCAGCCTCTCTCGTATTACATGTATTGTAGACCGACCCCATATTAGTACCGCTAATATTCCACCATACACTGCCCTCGGCTCCTGCGATTATATAAAAGTGCAGGTCGATCCCCTCAGTCATAACTTAAAGCTTAAAGTGTCGCAATACCCCGCAACTCATCCAGTCATTATCTCTCTATCCCCCAACTGCGTCCCTGTCTTCGCCCCAGCGTTGATCTCGACAAGCATACTGTTCGGCCACGGAGTAGAAAGATTGTCCGCGCCGAGATATTCGTAGCGGAGCGAGTGCTTGTCATCCTCCTGAGCGACGTCGTGACGTTTCAGCGTGCCCGAAGGGCCCGGACTGCGGCGCAGTCCGTCAAACTCGAACACGGCTCGGAGCACTTGGCGCACGATCTTCATCGTCAACTCGACACCCAGCGAGCGGGTAACTCCATCCCCGACCAGGTAGCTATCCTTGGAACTTACGCCACTGTTGGCATGGGCAAGGTCGACGAATACACGTTGGCCCTTTGAGAGTGGGAGGTTGCCCACTTTCTGTTCGGCCAAGGAATCACCTGTAACGACGGAGTCGGAGTCAGACAAAATCAAGGGAATAAAGACAACAACATACGATATACACCACGGAAAGGTGGATCAATACCTACGTGACATTCGCAGAAATGTCAGCATCTATCACATGGTGGGGTGATGATGCTTACACAGTGCTTCATAGATGTAGCCCTCTACCGCAGGGCTTGTGGCATCACTGGCAGATGCCCCGAGCTGGCTGACTACGTTGGGTTTGTCCAGGTAAAAATTGACAATGTTGATAAGCGCTAAGAAAACAAAATTCAATATACACCGTGAGAACTGACACGGACACGGACACACTGACATTGGGAAAGCTCGACGGATGCGCCGACCAAGAGAGATAGGACGTTGTTCGTAATTCGATCCACCGAAGTACCATTTGCAAGAAGGCTTGACGCAAGCGAGGGCTTATGTTTCCTCGCCTTTCCAAAGAATAACGACCGGACGGCACCAACCATGCCAGGGACGGACAACTGCAACATCGTGTGACCACCGGAGAACACCGTCGAGATATCGCATGTCTCACCCTCCCGCCAACATCTTCTAAAATGTTGGCTTTGATGTGGCTCTGAAGACCCTTGACATGTTCTCTCACCCTTTCCTCGACGTTTATCGCCTTAGACGGGTCAACATCCAGGAATAGGAAACTGTGTGCACGTTAATCCCCCAAGGAACGAAAGCTACGTTCAGAACACATACGAGTATATATCCGTGGTCATCTGATATAGCTGGGATTCGGTGTAGTCACCATGTGATCGTTCGTCCGTTTTCAGGCTCAAGCCGGCCTGTTGCAGCAGTTCAACCTCCCTCGGCGAAGTCAGAATACACAATATCGGAATCACATACGAGTTCCGTTGCAGTCCAGTACAGAGGCAGGTAGCGCAATACATCACGAACAATATCCACAACCGTGACGCCTGTATCAGAGACTGTGAACGACTTTGAGACGATCAGTTTGCGGGTCGTTTCGTAGAAGTATTGCGCAATCTTCTCGGCCTGATCTGGCGATGTCTGCAACGCACGGAGAATTTCCCGTTGGTCCCGTTGGCTTTCCGCGTCGTTATTCGACGCAAGGAAGAACCTATCATGATGATAATTGACTCAGCGAGAATGGTGCATGTTTGTTCACAATTACACACCCTTTACCGGTAACCACCCGCGCAGCTTTGTCAATACAAGAAGGACGGAACTGGGTGCTGCCCAAGACTTGTCGGACGTCGTCATATTCGCGCACGGTAGCGGTTGCGGGCGAAACCCCAGGACGACTAAAGGTGTAACGACCGGCGGTACCCAATTCTCCAAGGAAAACTTGCATCGACTCCGGAGTCTGGAGAGGGAACCACGTATACGTGCTATTTTCAGTAAACTGTCCGGGCAGACTACGAAGCAAGAGACGGCCAAGTGTGCTCCCATTTCCCGGACCTTTCTTGTCACGCTGGCTGTCCGCGAAGCCCCACGCGGTGAGATTGTCGGGAGTGTAATCCGAAGTGAAGTAGCGATCGCCACGTGTCAAGGCGATGGCATCGCTGAGAATGGCACGGCTAATGGTGTATCCTGCGAGGAAAAAAAATGAGCCCTCAAAGAGATCAGAAGATCAAAACGCACCAGGACAGAGACCTGCACCAACTACGACGGGCTTCACCTCTTCAGCTTGCAGTCCAGCATACAGTTCAAGATAATCAATATCGCCATAGAGGCGCTCGGCGGCCTCCGCAATCTCAGGGTTAGAATTCCATTCCAGGAAACTGGCATAAGCTACAAGAAAACGGAATTAGAATTTTAGGTTTTGGTATGGAAACTTGGTACTCGCGTTTTAAGCTGAGAAACTACAGCCAAGATCAGACAGTTAGATTTTAATCGAAAAAGAAATCAAATCGGGGACCTTGCGGAATTCGTTCAAAGAGCAGACACCCCAGCGGCGATTGGCCTCGATTCCCATGATTTCATGCAGCCTCATGGTATGCGGGGTGCCACGGGCACCGAAAGTGGCCGCTGGATGCTCGACCCTAGCATACCATCAATCACAACACCGCGCATAAATTTTCGTACATACGCATTCTTGATAAGCTCCGCGAGCTCGCTATCCTTGAACCTTCCATCTTCACCGCGTTTCAATCTAGAGATGACGTGGTTACCGATACTCAAAGTGTCCCTGATCTGGGTACGCACTTGCCAAACGTCCACTGAGAGTAATCTTGTTGTGCGGCAGGCATCTGCCGAGCAGCATCGTGGAAATCCTTAATAGTGAGCTGTGGTGGTGACATGTAAATACTTCCGTCAGTGGATTCGACCGTATGACTTACATCCTCCACAGACTTGCCAGGGAAGGTATTGACCATCAAGTTCTCGACCCATTTCTCATCGGCCTCGGACGTAGTCGCATGCCATCGGTACAAACAATTAAACTAGAACAGCAAGGTCTGTCACGAGTGAAACCGGTCATCAAAAATAGTGATACTTTCCTCGACGCTGCAGACATTGCCACGGCCGCGTTCAAAGAACTTGTGATCCAAATCGCGAATTTCCTGAGAGCGTGCTATCAGCTACGGAGGAATGGAATGGCCAGAGAGAACCACGAACACCAAAGACATCCAGGCTCCAGGTGCTGCCTTGGCGAACGAGGCCGAGAATGCAGCTAAAATAATCGGAAAAAACTACACTCGCGAACCAAGAACAATTGACGAGGCGCGCAGTCTGGAAAATTTCCTCGTCCTGCCTCAATCTACGCTGCGAATCGCCCGAAGGTATTTTATCCGGGTTTGTCCACGAGTTCCGCTCGTTGATCTCGAGAAGTCTGTTGGCAATGTACTAAATGTGGTGATCAATAACTGGGGCAACGTCGTTGGAAGGTCGAAAACGCACGTTGTGGTTGCGATTAAACAGCACTAGTAAAGCGCAGACAGCGGGTGGAAGCAGGAGTAGGCGTTCTTCCGCGAACGTATCCGGACGGAGAAGCCCTCGGCCATCATGGACCCGAAGCTTGTCCAAGGTCTCTTTATTGTTGCCGTAAAGCGGTGCGAGATCGACATATGATGACGTTTCATTGATATTCACGTCGCTGTGAGACGTTCGGAAAATGCTTTCCGAACGAAGGATTGGTTAGTACTACCGGGGTTTAAGTCAAACATGAAGACAGCAATAAAGCTTACGTGTGAATGACAAGCGCCGCGAATGAGAACATAAAGCTAGACAGTCCGGCAGGGTGTCTGACGAACTGAAACCATGGATGTCAAAACCCGGGTGAGAGTACCAGATGAATATTGGAGCCTGAACCTTTTCACGCTTGAGGAGGGTATCAAACACAAGGCCAGCGTCGGGGAGCATGTTCTGTGGGAGAGCGTGCTTCTGCTGCACGCTGCGCGCATAAGGATGGTTGGCTTTGCCCATGTCTGGATTGGAGATATTGTTACATGAGCCATCTGGCATGCGATACCAGTATTGAGGCCCGAGGTACGTCGCCGGTGGATGAGACAGGTCGTCGTAAACTGGGCAAGGCGACGCACGGTGTGTCAGGTAAAATGTACACCAAGGAGGTACGAGAAGGACGAACGGAGCTTGACGAGCTTGTTCTGCAAGTCGTGAACCTTGTCCTTCAGGATGCCATCTCCATGGCAGGAGAGGGACGCGATGATATGCTCAAGCTACGCCGACGCGAGGCACATGTCAGGGGATCCATCGCGCACATACTAGTACAACGGCTAGTCAACGACTTACGGCCATCTTACGGTCATCGAGCGAGTTGATGTGCTTAAATGCATCGATAGCTGCCGCCTATCCCCACGTATATTACAGAAAGAACGACTGCGCGACGCAATGGTATACCCACAAATGCGGAGGGCTCATGGTACGAGCTGACGCTCCTCTCGAACTGACAAAGCGAGTCGTTGGGCAGAAATTGAGCCAAGAACACGTGCGGCCCCTGGCGAGAACACGCGTGTGACGTGAGCACTTACCTCTGCCTGGAACTCTCTCACAGCAGCGTCATTGTCGATGGTTCTCGAAGCACGACCTGACTTAAAGATCGAGTTGCGAGTCTGGCGCGCGTGAGAGTGGATCGGGGAAGTATGTGGCGTCCCGACTGACCTTGTTGCGGGCAAAAGACTTGAAGGATGGTGTGGAGGACATGTCTGGGGGGGCGAGGAGGCGTGCGAGGTGGGGGTTTATAGGGTTTATGAGTTAGGGAGACGGTGTATTAGTACCAGAGATGTGGTGTATATGATAATGATGCCAGGTGACGAAAGGCATCTTTCCCCAAAAGTACCGCCGTTAACACATTACCGTATGCTTGTTGTTCACTCGCAGTGGTATGAAATTATGAATGACTCAAGGCGAGGCGTGTAGGAGTCGTGTTTGTGTACTGGGGCCAAGATAGGACTAGCGTTTCGCGATCGCCCCGCTAAGCTTTGATGGGCGTCCTTTTCCCACGCTTCCACCCGCCCTCATCCCTTCGAGCGCTTCAGTGTCCATCGTGCCGACAAACCTCGCGTCGCCGCAGCTCGCTCATAAGCAATACCTTGGCGCAGACTCGGACTCGCCTATTTTCGCCTATCATGTCCCTTTCTTTATCTCCATCTCTACGACCCAGGCTGCGCACTCGCTTTCACAATAGGAACAACTGAATCAAATCAAATTTCAGAATGGCTCACCTTTCGTGACCCCCCGAGCACCACGGCGGGTAGCACGGCAATAGCTCTTAGATCTCTTGCTGGCTTGGCGCCGGGATTGGCGTCAGTGCCAGCTCCCGCTTCCACCCGCCATCGCTCTAACGATCCCTCGTCAGACATCGATGAGCTCGTATCAATTTCTCTGTATTACTTTCCCGACCAACGCGGCGGCATTAGATCAGTCCGCATAGTGTAGCCCTGGATCTTGTCATACTGGCTGGTTCGTAACAGGACGTCATGGATGCGAACGCGGCCGAGACCGCGTCGCAGTATGGTTCGAATCTACCCTTATGGAGCACCCTTGGATAGTGTGAGCTTGCATGGGGATGGCACAGTTGCTTCGGAACGGAGCTTGTGCCTTGGTACGGAAAGCATCTGGGTTGTGCTCATCTAGGCCTAGGACAAAACGATAAATCCGATGCCCAAGACAATTTGAATGCGCTTAAGATCCGATGCGACTGCTAGTGAGTATGCATTATCTCGCTTTCGCAGGTGTTGTGATTATAGTTGTATACACCGACGCCTATACTTGCACCATTCCAGTCCTACGTTGAGTCTTTCACACAACTTCAAGTCATGTAGGAGCGAGACGAAATACAGTCTAGTAGTACAGTTCACACAAAGAGCTGGTCCATCAACGTTGCATCAACTACTCTCTCGAGCCTGCACCTCGGAACCTTTCTACGTAAACATTCGCTAAACCCATATCGCTACTGCGAATATTTCCACCAGCTTTGCATCCGGTTCCTGCAATTATTTATGAATATTACTTTACCCATTCACTCGTAACTTTTCATAAAACTCAACAACCTCCCCACTCATCAATCTATCCCACAACTACGTCTCAATCTTCCACTTCCGAGTTCATCTAGACGGTCATGCTGTTTGTCCACGGAGTCGGCAGATTGTCTGCGCCAAGATAGTCGTAACGCAGCGTATTTTTCTCTCCATCAGACGTTTACAGGGTCCCCGAGAGACCCGGTATGCGACGCAGTCCGTCGAACCCGAACCCGGCACGGAGAATTTGACCCATGATCTTCATCGTCAGCTCGATGCCGAGCGAGCGGATGACTCCATTACTGGCCAGGTACCTATCTTTGGACTCGCGATAGGCATTAACAGCGATCAGATCGGGGGGATGTATCAGGCTCGAATTTATATGTCAATGCCGAGAGAGAGACAGCAACTTGGATGAACTAACTTACAACCCGGCTGGCATGAGCGAGGTCAACGAATACGCATTGCTCTGGGAGAGTGAGAGATTGCCTACTTCCTGGTCGGCGAGGGATTCACCTGCGACAAAACGACGGTGAGACCAGATATGCGGGAAGGAAGACAACGACATGCAATACACGCCGCAGAAA
>Ga0137394_10001566_pt1 | contig 16777 bp, 15 predicted proteins | sample czobulk116metaG_FD_108278 | JGI IMG/M metagenome (GOLD analysis project Ga0137394, IMG submission 108278) | Vadose zone soil microbial communities from Angelo Coast Range Reserve, California, USA - czobulk1.16 metaG | ecosystem: Environmental > Terrestrial > Soil > Vadose zone | place: USA...
CCGGGCATCAGATCCGCATCGGCATCACCACATAACGGTAGTTGTAGTCGCTTGGTGGTTGGGCACGCAATTGGGCGGCGCTTTCACTATCTTTTAACTCGAAACTGACTTCCGGTTCGTCCGCAGTCGTAAGAAAATCCAGAAGATACTGAAAGTTAAATCCGACTTGAAGATCTTCCTTGCCGTAGTCGACTTCGAGTGTTTCATGCGCTTCGCCCAAATCCGAGTGGCTGGCTGTCATTTCCAGAATGCTATTGGCCAGCGCAAGCTTTACTGTGTGCGATCGCTCATCCGAGAGAATTGCGACCCGCTTGATAGCGGAGGCAATTTCTTCACGATTGACGGTGACAATACGGTCGTTGTTCCGCGGCAGCACAGCCTCATAATTGGGAAACTGCCCGGTTAGCATGCGGGAAATGAGGAGTCGCTTTCCCATATCAAAGAACAAATGAGTGTCATCGCGAGAGAAACCGATCTGTTCCGTCTCCGTGCTTTCAGAAATCATCCGCACAAGTTCGCCCATCGCTTTTCTCGGCACGAGTACTTTGATTTCCTCCGTAACGTCCCCAAGTGTTTCAGTCTTCTCTACATGTGCCAATCGATGACCGTCAGTAGCAACCATCGTGATTGAGCCTGGCTTCAGCAAAAGCAGGGCTCCACTCAACGTGTACTTTGAATCTTCCGTGCTGATCGCAAAGATCGTTCGTGTGATTAGTTTTGCAAGAACAGATGGCGGGATCTTTACAACCGATGATTTAGGTTCCGGTAATGTTGGAAAATCGTCTTGAGGCAAACCCGCAATCCGAAAGCGACTCGAACCGCAGGTGACGGTAACCCAGTTTGCTTCTCCTCGCTTGAACTTGATCTCCTTATCGGGCAATGCTCGGACAATTTCGAACAATCGTTTGGCAGGCAGAGTCATAGTACCGGGCACAGTGGTCTTTGAAACACACACCGATTTAAGTGCGATTTCCAGGTCTGTTGCCACGACTCCCAACTCACCGCCTTCGGCACGGATAAGAACGTTACCTAAGATCGGGATTGTGGTCTTACGTTCAACAACTCCCTGAATGAGCGTCAATTCCTGAAGAAGATCAAACTTTCTGATAGTGAATTCCATACGTGTTAGTTAATTAACCCCTAATAATAGGGAGTTGAAAATCTCTAATAAGCAAGTAAACACCAACGACGTCTGGTGGTTAGCGAAGAATTCTTCTGTGAAAAACAGCCGTCCACTCTTGTGGACCTGCTGTGAATTCATTATTCCCACCCGTTTTCCACATGAGGTCCACATGGGTTTCCACATTTTTACTTGAACGAGTCCATAAACATTTGAACCTGTTTGGCAATCTCTCGATCTTCGTGAATCATCTGCTGAATCTTATTAACCGAATGCAAAACGGTTGTGTGATGTTTATCCCCGAACTCCCTGCCAATCTGAGGTAACGAAGCACCTGTAAGTCTCTTGCAGAGATACATGCAGATTTGGCGAGGTAATGTGACCGATTTCGAATTATTTTTCGACTTGAGCTCCTGAACACGCATTTTGAAATGGTCGGCAATAGTTTTTTGGATCATTTCAATTGTTATTGCTCGCTCGCCAGGTCCGAGAATGTCGTGAAGCGTCTCCTGGGCCATTGCTAAGGTAATCTCAGACCCTTTCAACGAACAGTACGCGATCAAGCGGACCAGCGCCCCTTCGAGTTCTCGAATGTTTGATTTGATCTTGCTGGCAATATAGAGTGCAACGTTGTCGGGTATCGTAATGTTTTGCCGTTCGGCCTTCTTCTTGATGATCGCAACTTTCGTCTCGAGATCCGGAGGCTGAATATCCGCAATCAGTCCCCATTCGAACCGGGAATGTAACCGTTCTTCCAGAGTCGGTATTTCCCGAGGCGGGCAATCCGCTGAAATGATGATTTGTTTGTGCATGTCGTAGAGAGAGTTGAACGTGTGAAAGAACACTTCCTGTGTGCGTTCCTTTCCCGCGATAAACTGAATGTCGTCGATCAGGAGCACATCGTTGTTCCGATATCGCTCGTTAAAGCTGAGCATCTTGTCATAACGGATAGCGTTGATCACTTCGTTGGTAAATTTCTCAGTAGAAACATACGTCAGGCGAAGGTGCTTGTTATTGAGCTTGATCGTGTGTCCGATCGCATGCATCAAGTGCGTTTTACCAAGCCCTACACCGCCGTAAAGGAATAGCGGGTTGTAAGCCTTGGATGGTTTTTCCCCGACAGCTAAAGCCGCGGCATGCGCAAACTGGTTGGAGGAACCGACAACGAAGGTATCGAATGTGTATTTTGGATTAAGCGTGTTGTCGATAGACTCGAAATCCAAGCGCCCCTGAGCTGTCGCAGCAGGAGCCTCGAGTGGAGTCTTTTCCGTGATATAGATCACACTGATATCACTGAAGCCGGCGTCATGTGCCGCCTCAATGACAACGTCAATATGATCGTTCAACCAATCCTGGAAAAACGCGTTAGGAACACGAACGTAAAGCGCTTTGTCGTCGTATTTGATGAGCTGTGTCGGTTTGAACCAGGTGTTGTAACTCTGCTGATTGATTTTCTTTTGAACGATATCGAGAACTAGCTGCCAGGTATCCATGATTGATCACGCACGAAGGAGCAGGATTTCCACAAAAATTTCCACACCTGTGGAAAAACCCAACCGGTGTTGTTTGCGTTCTCTTTACAAGGCGTACAATGGGTGTGAGAAAGCGGCGAAAGCGTAGCACTTTCATTTCTGGTTTTCAACGACGAAACCGGATACTTTTTGGAAAGCCTCTATGTTAAATTTTAAGTTTTCGAAGGAGCATCGAAATGCCACAGAGGACATACCAGCCGAATAATCGCCGGCGCGCCAAGACGCATGGATTTCGGGCCCGGATGAAGACACGAGGAGGCCGGCTCGTGTTGAAGGCGAGGAGAGATAAAGGCCGTAAACGCGTGTCGGTCGAGCACTATTAGGCGCTTAACGCAGCTTAACCGAGCATAATTGGGGCGGTGCTTGTCACGAATGCAAACGCATTTCCAAAAGACTTTCGATTGAGAAAGCCGGTTGAGTTCCAAAACGTATATACAAAGGGTACAAAGAGAGTTTCGCAGTCGTTTGTAGTCTTTCTGATGCCGAACGGGTTGGGTCACAGCCGTATCGGTCTCACAACGCCGAGGAAACTTGGCAAAGCGCACGATCGCAATCGGATCAAGAGAAGGGTTAGAGAAATTTTCCGTACATCTCGAACATTCATTCCGGCAGGCTTCGACTTCGTTGTCAATCCGCGCCGTTCTGCAACAGACCGGGAATTTCAGGAATTGCGTGCTGAATTGGTTGCCCTTCTCGGAGTAGAAAGATGAGTCTGGCCATGATTCAGACTCTCGCATTGAAGACGGTGCGAGCGTACAAGCTTATTGTCTCGCCATGGTTGCCACCGGCCTGCCGATTCACTCCAAGTTGCTCCGAATACGCTGCTGAAGCCATTGAACAATATGGTGTGATTCGCGGAATTGCTCGCTCGACGGCTCGCTTGCTCCGATGTCATCCTCTGCATCGCGGAGGATTCGATCCCGTGAAATAGAGAGTCCGAAATTCACAATGGAAAAACGCGTCATCCTCGCTTTTGTCTTATCCTTCGCCGTGATCTATGCGTTTACCACGCTTTATTCGCCGCGGCCCGCCACCCAGCCTGCAACCAGCGTGGAAACCCCTTCACCCCCGCCGGTGAAAGAGGCCGCCCCAACTCCCAATGTCCCCGCGCAAAAAGCTGAAACGCCGCTTTCCGATAACGCAGTAGAGGCGCATGCCGACAGGGCTGAAGACTTTGTTATGGAGACCCCCCTATATATAGCAACCGTCTCCAACGTCGGAGCTGTCCTGAGAAGCTACAAACTCAAGATGTATTCCGACGGCGAAGGCCATCCGACCGAGCTTATTGATCAGATATCGGGAGCCAGGGTGGGTTGGCCGCTGACGCTTACGACGGGAGACAAAACGCTGGACGACGAACTGATTGGAGCTCAATTCGTTGGACATAAAGAAGGTGACCGCCTCACTTTGGAATTTGCCTCCAATGGCGTGCACGCGCGAAAGATCGTGCAGTTCGATCCGGAAAATTACCAATTCTCCGTGCAGGCTGCGCTCACGAAAGAAGGAAAGAACATTCCGTTCTACGTTGCCTGGCGGTCGGGATTTGGTGATCAATCGATTCCGCCGGACCCGTCGAAAAAAAATGCCGTGTACCAGGCGGAGAGCGCTTTCAAGCGTGTGAACCTGCGCAGCCTCAAGGATCAGGATCAGGAGTTCACTACCGTCCGCGCGGGCGTGGATGATCAATATTTCCTTGCGATGTTTTTGATGCCGGACAATCCCGTTCAGATGAAAGTGCGAAAGCAGGAATATCCGGCGCCTGACGGAAAAACTCAGGTTCCAACGCTATCCGTGGCGCTGATGATGCCCGAGGGCAGAGCGCTTCGCGTTTATGTCGGACCCAAACAGCGGGACTGGCTCGGCAAGGCGGATCCGCAACTCCCTTCCATCGTCGATTACGGGTATTTTGAATTCATCGCGCGTCCCCTGGTTTTCTGCCTCCTGTGGATTCACAGCTACGTCGGCAATTTTGGTTGGGCCATCATTCTGCTCACCATCGCGCTCAATATTGTCCTGTTTCCTCTGCGGCTGAAACAGCAGGTCTCGATGCTGAAAATGCAAAAAATTCAGCCGCAGATGCGCAGATTACAAGACCAATACAAGAAGCTCAAAACCACGGATCCCCGCCGCGCCCAGGTTCAGTCGGAAATGATGAACCTTTACAAAGAACATGGCGTGAATCCCATGGGCGGTTGCCTCCCCCTTCTACTACAGATGCCGTTGTTGTTCGGGTTTTACAGCGCGCTTTCCTACTCCATCGAATTGCGCAGGGCGCCCTGGATGTTGTGGGTCAAAGACTTATCACAGCCCGACTACGTCCTGTACAACATTCCGGTCCTGGCAGTCCTAATGGCGATCTCCATGTTCGTTCAGCAGAAGCTGACTCCTACAACCAACGTAGATCCGGCCCAGGCCAGAATGATGATGATCATGCCCTTGATGTTTACGTTCATGTTCTGGTCGCAAAGCAGCGGCCTGGTTTTGTATTGGCTAACCAGCAACGTGATCGGCATCATTCAGCAGATTTTCATCAACAAATACTGGTCGCCGCACGCTGAAGGAAAACTCACCGCCCGAATCAAGCCGAAAGAGGCTGGCGGAGATTGACGTCATGCTGGAAGGGTTGCACAAAATCGTTTCCAGCGACGAAACGATTGTTGCGATCTCTACGCCAATCGGACGTAGTGGCATTGGTGTCGTACGATTATCCGGTATGGAAGCGTGTGCCATCGCGAACCGCTTCTTCCGAATGCCTTCCGCAAATTCCTTCCTGGAACATCGAACAGCCATGGTTGGAGTGTGGCTTGATGCGAACGCCCCCGAAGTCGCTGAAGTCGCTGAAGTCGACGAAGTCGTGGTGACGTTCTTCCGGGCTCCGCATTCGTATACCGGAGAGGACGTCATCGAGATCAGCGCTCATGGAAATCCGCTGACGTTGAAGCGTATTGTCGAGACAGCGAAGTCGGCGGGTGCCCGAATCGCTGCGCCCGGTGAATTTACTCTGCGGGCAGTTGCTCATGGAAAGATGGATCTGGTGCAGGCCGAGGCCGTGCGTGATTTCATCGACGCGCAAACAGAACAGCAAGCGCGCACGGCGATGCGGCAAATGGAGGGCGGTTTATCGAAGCATATCCGGCCTGTAAAGGAAAAACTCATTGACGTCATTGCCCATCTGGAAGCAGGCATCGACTTTGCGGAAGACGACGTGGATGTGCCGGCAAATACCGCAATCGCGGAATCGATCCAGCCACTGGCGGACGAACTGCTGCGTTGGGAGAAAACGTTCGAATACGGGAGGATGCTGAATCAGGGACTCCTGTTGGCGATTCTCGGTAAACCGAATGTCGGGAAGTCGAGTTTATTCAATCAATTGATCGCACGAGACCGAGCCATCGTGACCGAGATTCCCGGAACGACACGAGATGTTCTGACAGAGACCATCAGTATGGATGGCGTTCCGCTCCGGTTTGCGGATACCGCGGGCGTGCGCCAGACGACCGATCGGGTTGAAAGCATCGGGGTGAGCCGGACGTTTGAGACCCTGGCGGATGCGGACCTGGCGCTCGTCGTCCTGGATGGCTCCGCCTCAATCGATGACGATGATCGCTGTGTTCTTCAAAGAACCGGACAGACACGGCATTTGATTGTTATCAATAAGGCAGACCTTCCTCAAATCATCGAGACAACAGCGCTCAACGGTGCTCCCAGGGTGGCCGTAAGCGCCAGGACAGGCGAAGGTCTGGACGATCTGCGCGATGCATTGAAGTCGTTTCTCCTGGAACACAAGACCGATGTGGCAAGTCTGGTGCTGACCAGCGCGCGTCAACATGAGGTCATCGGCCGGTCCGCGCGGTCCCTGGGGGCGGCAGCGGAGGCTTTGAATCGCCAGGTTCCACACGAGATGGTTCTCCTGGATTTATATAGTGCGCTGTCCGCTTTGGACGAATTGACAGGAGATGTCGTAACAGAAGATATTCTGGATCGCATCTTCTCCACGTTTTGCATAGGTAAGTGACGATGTTTGACGAAACATATGATGTCGTCGTTGTGGGAGCCGGCCATGCCGGATGTGAAGCGGCTCACGCGGCGGCGCGCATGGGCCTGAATACAGCGCTCTACACCATGAATGTCGATCTCATTGCGCAAATGTCGTGCAATCCTGCGATTGGTGGAATTGCAAAAGGGCATCTTGTCCGCGAGATCGATGCATTGGGCGGCATCATGGGTCTTGCCGGCGACGAAGCGGGAATTCAGTTCCGATTGCTCAATACGAGCCGCGGGCCTGCCGTGTGGTCGCCGCGAGCGCAAGCCGACAAAGCGGGTTATCGCTATGTCATGCGCCGGATCCTGGAACGCACGGCCAATTTGTTTATCAAACAGGCCGAGGTTACGGAGATTCTCTTTGAGGGGAACCGCGTTGCCGGTATCGAACTTCTCGATGGACGCCGCGTCTCCGCCAAAACCGTGGTTCTCACGACGGGTACCTTTCTAAATGGTCTCATCCACATCGGCGAGAAGCGGTTTCCGGCAGGCCGGAACGGCGAACCGGCATCGATCACGTTAGCGAATGGCATCCGCAATTTGGGTTTCGATTGGGGCCGGCTCAAAACCGGTACTCCACCCCGGCTGGATCGCCGGACCATCGACTTCGCCGCGTTTGAACCGCAGCACGGCGATCCGGAGCCAACACCATTTTCATTCCGCACGACCGCGCGTCTGGAAAACAGAATTTGCTGCTATATCACGCATACCGACGAAAAGATCCATTCGATCATCCGCAGCAACATGAATCGCTCGCCGCTGTATAGCGGGCAAATCAAAGGAATCGGGCCGCGATATTGTCCATCGATCGAGGACAAGGTCGTCAAATTTCAGGATAAGGACCGGCATCAGATCGTGCTGGAGCCGGAAGGCATCGACACGCACGAGATCTATGTCAATGGCATGTCAACCAGCCTTCCCATAGATGTTCAGCGTGAGATTCTGAGCAGCATGAAAGGTCTCGAATCGGCCCAGATGATACGGCCCGGTTATGCCATTGAATACGATTTTGTCCAGCCGACCGAGCTTCATCCCTGGCTCGAAACCAAAAAGATCGAAGGATTCTTTTTCGCCGGTCAGATCAACGGGACGACCGGTTACGAGGAAGCCGGCGCGCAGGGCCTGATCGCCGGAATCAATGCCGCGCTGAAGGTCAGAGGCGAGGAGTATCTGGTGCTGGATCGCGCAGACGCCTACATCGGCATCATGGTCGATGATCTTGTGACCAAGGGAACCAATGAGCCGTACCGGATGTTTACCTCGCGTGCGGAATTTCGTCTTAATTTACGAATTGACAACGCGGACGAGCGTTTGACACCCATCGGGCGGCGCATCGGGCTTGTCACCGACGAGCATTGGAATCAGTATCTCGAGCGGAGGGCACGGATCGCGAGGTTGCGCGATCTTGTCCAGCATGCGCGGGTAGACACGTCCCACTCGTTTTTTGTCTCGCGTGGGCTGGAATTCCGTTCTCGCCCGAGCTTTGTTGAACTGGTACGCCGGCCGGAAATTCGCCTGGCCGATCTCATAGGGGAAGGAGTGATCCAGACCGAAACGTTAAGGCGAGAAGATATCGTGTCTCTGGAGACCTCTATCAAGTATGAGGGCTACTTGAAACAACAGGATCGCGAGGTTGAGAAGCTCCGAAAAGCCGAGTCCAAACGCCTGCCTGCCGATTTCAATTACGCCGGCATGGCCGGGTTATCGCGCGAGATCGTCGAGAAGTTGAGCCGTATTCGACCGAAATCCATCGCTCAGGCCAGCCGGATTCCAGGAATCACCCCCGCCGCCATCTCCATTTTGCTGTTCCATCTTGAAATGAAGCGCAACCACCGGGAGCCGGAAGGCGTGGTGTGAAGTCGCACTTTGAAATCACGGTTTGGGAGCCGAAAGGTGGAATCTCGGACGTTTGCTTGAGCTCCCGCAATGTTACCTTCTTCATGTAACTCATTAAGGCAAGCAGCCTGGAGCATCGTGTAGTGTCGCACATTGAAGTTCTGGAATCGGAGCTTCGGAATTTTCAAATCGATTTACCGATCGCGGAAAAGCTCACACTAAGCCGTTACTGCGACGAACTGGTTCACTGGAATAGAACAATCAACTTGACTGGCCTCAACGGCCGCGACATGGTCCGCCGTCTGGTTGTTGAGCCGGTGTGGATCGGACTTCAATTAAAACCAGAGGGCGTATTGGCAGACATAGGATCCGGCAATGGGTCACCCGCCATTCCGCTTCACCTGGTGAGCAAGTTCCGGAAAGCGCACTTGATCGAGGCGCGCGTCAGGCGAGCAGCTTTTCTGCGCCAGCTCACTACTACACTGACGTTGTCTGATGTCATTGTCCATCGGGCCAGGTTCGAAGAGGTTGTGTCTGAATTAGAACCCGTCGATTGGATCAGTCTTCAAGGGGTTGCTTTTAGCGGCCGACTTAGCGCCTCCATGCAAAAAGTGGCAGCGGCCACGACAACCATAGTTTGGATAACTTCGCCAGACGCCAGAATTTCTTTTAATCCGGTAAGGACGCTCGAAGTGCCGTTTACAGGCACAAAGGTCTTTCTATTTCGCTTGAATCTTTTGTAGGTACCCGCGCTATCGGGCGGCAGGCGCCGGACGGCCCGCACGCGGCGGGATGGGATACACGCCCAGTCCGTGGTATGCGTTGGAGTAGATGATTCCCTGGTATCGAATACCGTTGCCGTCCTTGTCGACCCAGCCTAACGATTGTTGAAACAACCCAGGTTCGGGATAACCCTTCGGGACAGTGCCCTCCAGAATGTACAGCTTTTGTTGGTGCATGCCGACGAACGCGAATGTGCGCGACTGATCGGCGTTATTCGTCAGTTGTATGGAATGTCCTTCGACCATGTCCTGCCATTCCCAGGAAAGACCTGTCAACTTCGCGTCACGTCGAAGAAGCTTCAAGGTCGCATAGACGATTGCGCCGCGTTCATCCTGTTTCCAATACGCAGGACCAATGACGGGGCCGGCATTTGGACGGCATTGCTGGTTGCCTGGTGGACACGTCTTCGAACGCTCGATGCCTTGTTGTTCGAGTCCGCTGTAATCGACGACGGTGAGTGAGTAATGCTCGCGGCCCTTATCGGAGCTGTATACACGTGCGGGAAGGGTGTAGTCCATTTGCGACTTCCAGGTGGTTTCGGTCACCTTGGGTTGGTCCGGAAAATTCACCTTGAAACCGTTTTGCGTATCGACGTACTCGATCCACTCCTGTGCGGCCGCGGCCCCGGGTATCAAGAGAAGCAAGATGCAAACCAATGTCGCCGTGCGCATGACGTTTCCCTCCAGTGGCTTTCTCGCAATTGACTCACCCTTTCACCTTTTTCGCCACAAATATCGAATCGCCGTGGATGCTTCGAACCATACGTTAACCAAATGTCAACTGTGAGATGGCCTGACCATTGTTTCTGTTGGAAGTAAACAACTTTCGGCGATCATTTCCGGCCAAATCGTTGTTTCGTTGAGTTCTTTGAAAACAACTTAACTTTGAGTTGGTGAATGAAATATCGACAGCGTGATCATCCGGATCGGGTTGCGTATTACGGTAATGAGTTTTTTATTGCCAGTGGGACCTCTCCTGACCAGCCACGGCCTGAACCTGTTTCCACGTGGAACACAAAAGCGTTAGTTCCACGTGGAACACTACAAAGCCGGCTTTCCATGGGAAAAATCATCGCCATTGCCAATCAGAAGGGCGGCGTCGGTAAAACGACGACGGCCATCAACCTTGGCGCCTCTCTTGCCGCGGCCGACATGCGGACGCTCCTCATCGACCTGGATCCCCAATCCAACGCAACCTCCGGGCTTGGAATTCGCAAAGGATCCTATTCACGGTCTACGTATCACGCCGTTGTCCAGCGCGAACCTCTTTCCTCAATGTTGCAACCCACGGAACTGGAATCACTTTTTGTTGCTCCCGCCAGCCGGGAGCTGGTTGGCGCGACCATGGAGCTTTCCCAGGAAGCCGACCGCGACCAGCGGCTCAAATCCGCGATTGAGCCGCTGGCTGAGAACTACGACTACATCCTCATCGATTGTCCGCCCTCCCTGGACATCCTGACCGTCAACGCCCTGATTGCAGCCCGAAGTGTACTGATTCCAATCCAATGCGAGTACTTCGCCCTGGAGGGTGTCTCCGAGCTGATGGAGACCATCCGGCAGATCCGCCGATTGCGCAATCCTGAACTGGAGATCGAAGGCGTTTTGTTGACGATGTTTGATGAGCGTACTAACCTCTCTCACCAGGTTATGGAGGACCTCCGAGGCTTCTTCGGCAAACAGCTCTTTTCCACCATCGTTCCTCGCAATATCCGGCTGGGAGAGGCTCCCAGTCACGGGCGGCCCATACTGCTTTATGACATTAGGTCCAAGGGGGCCGAAAGTTACATACGCCTGGCTAAGGAGGTCATCCATGGCACAGAGAAAAGCCCTGGGACGCGGCTTGAGCGCGTTGCTGGGCACGCCTGAGCTGGAAACCGACCAGCTCCGCGAGATCGACATCGACCGGATCCTTCCGAATTCCCACCAACCCCGCAAGAACTTCAATGAAGACGGCTTAAATGAGCTGGCAGACTCCATTCGAGAGCGCGGTGTGGTTCAGCCGATCGTTGTCCGGGCCCTCGAAGACGGTTTCTTTCAACTCATTGCAGGAGAACGCCGTTGGCGAGCGGCGCAACGGTCCGGCCTGCTGCGAATTCCTGCGGTTATCCGGGAGGCCGACGAGCACGCCTCACTGGAAATCGCCCTGATCGAAAATCTTCAGCGGGAAGACTTGAATCCAATGGAAGAAGCGCAGGCATATGAGCGACTTATCGTCGACTTCGGAATGACTCAGGAAGAGGTGGCCCGGCGGGTGGGAAAGAACCGGACCACCATCGCGAATATGCTTCGCCTGCTTAGACTTCCCCCCGAAGTCCAGCAATGGCTTAGGGAACACCGACTTAGCACCGGACATGCGAAAGTGCTCTTGTCTCTATCCGATCTCAATGCGATACTCGACACGGCCAGAAGGATCATCCAGGGAAATTACTCCGTCCGGCAGGCGGAAGCGCTGATTGCGCGTTATTCCAAACCGGGCAAGGATGGTCCTGAAAATGGCTCCGTTGTTCTTGATCCGAACGTCAAGGTGGCAATTCATGCCCTGGAAAAGGCGCTCGGAACCAAGGTAACCATTCAGGAAAACGGAGGCAGGGGAAGGATCGAAATACACTTCTTTTCCTTGCAGGAAATGAACCGGCTGTACGAGGGCTTGCTGCGGGCGAAGTTCTGAACGAGCGAGCACTCAGGGAGGAGCTCAAAAATGAAATTTCGCCTTAATAAGACGTCCGATCAGGTATCGGGCTTCTTGGACAAAGGAACCAATATGACCGGCGAGCTGGAATTCGCCGGCACTCTGCGCATCGACGGTAACTTCCACGGCTCGATTGGGACCGGTGATATTTTGATCATCGGAGAACATGCCGTGGTGCATGCCGACATCAAGGTCGGTGAAGTCGAGATTCACGGCCAGGTCTTTGGCAGCATCGATGCCAAGCGCCGCGTGGAAATCTTCGCCAACGGCCGCCTTCGTGGCGATGTCCGCACGCCGCTTCTGGGAGTGACGCCCGGCGGTATCCTCGACGGCCGCATCCAGATGGCCGGCGATCATCCCGAGGAAACAACCGTTGCCACACGCACGGCCACTCAGCAACAAAGGGTTCACCAGGAAAGAGATTAATGAGGCTGACAGAGTTCGCCAGGTCCGCAGGCTGAGCTGGCAAGCTCGGTCCACGGGATTTGGACCTCGCATTGAAAACCATGCCCCGGCAGAATATGCCGGGGCTTCTTGTTGGATATGAAAACTCCGACGATGCCGGCGTGTTTCAACTCACTCCGGATGTTGCTCTGGTCCAAACGGTCGACTACTTTTCCCCCATTGTTGATGACGCCTACACCTACGGCCAGATTGCCGCTGCCAACTCGTTAAGCGACGTTTACGCCATGGGAGGGGTTCCGAAAACCGCGCTCTCCATCGTCGCCTTTCCCACCACAGGCCTCGATTTCAGCTTACTTGGCGATATCATGCGCGGCGGTCTGGACAAACTCAACGAGGCGGGAGTTGCATTGCTTGGCGGGCACTCCGTGCGTGATGAGGAGATCAAGTTCGGATACGCCGTTACCGGAATTGTCGAGAACAAGAACATCAAACAAAACAGCGGTGCGCGTGAAGGAAACCGTCTCATTCTCACCAAGCCGCTGGGTACCGGACTCATAACCACCGCCCTGAAGCGCGGCAAAGCAGCACCACAACACGTCGAGGCCGCTGTCACAGTCATGTCCCAGCTCAATCGGCGCGCCGCAGAGATCAGCCTGCAATTCCGAGTTGACGCGATGACCGACATCACGGGGTTTGGTCTGGTTGGACACGCCATCGAGGTTGCGAAGGCCAGCCGTATTTCCATCCAGATCGATCACCGAAAACTTCCACTGCTGCCGGGTGCCCTCGAATACAGCCAGGAGGGTTTCTGCGCCGGCGGTCTCACCAGCAACCGGGAGTTTTTTGGAACCCGTGTGTACATTCCCGATTCAGTCCCGCCCGAGATACAAAATATCTTGTTTGATCCCCAGACCTCCGGCGGTCTTCTCATTTTTTGCCATCCTGAAGAAGCCGGTCTGCTCGATAGTTTACGCAGTGCAGGAATTGACGCCGTGGAAATTGGTTCCGCTATCCGGCAAGTCGAGCATCTGTTGACAGTAGCGTAAAGCGGGTGTTACTTTCATCCTTTTGTCACACTTGCGCGGACTGCTCTGTGGGTATTGATCTATCATCGATCTGTCATTGATCTGTCAGGGGTGCCGTCTGCATGTCTGTAGCCGCCAATCGATATGCCAGAGCCTTGATGGATGTGCTCTATCCGGAAAAGGCAGAGGCCGGCCGCCAGCAGCTCCAGGAATTCCTCGCATTATTAAATAATCAACCGGACGCCCGCCGGTTTCTCGAAAATCCCACCACGGCCGTCGACCGCCGCAAGCGGCTGCTCAAAGAAATTTTCGACGCCTTAAGCCTCGACCGGCGGGTGGCGAATTTCATCGGCATTCTGGTGGACCGGGATCGGTTGCCCATTCTGGAAAAAATCATCGAGGCCTATCAGAAGCTTTTGGATGATCGCCTCGGCATTCTGCGCGCTCGCGTAACGGCTGCGTATTCCCTGAATACTTCCGAGCAGCGGGAACTCATGGCCAGGCTCGAGCGCGCCACCGGAAAACAGGTTCGGATGGAAGTTGCCGTCGATCCTTCTTTGATCGGCGGCGTTATCGCACAAGTTGGAAGTACGATTTACGACGGATCGGTTCGCCATCAACTGCAGGCATTCAAAAGCCGCGTGGTCGAAGACTAGTCGAGGGACACAAACCAGATGGAAATCAAAGCAGACGAAATTACGAAAATTATTCGTGAGCAAATCGAAGAATATCGCGGTGGGGTCGATGTCAGCGAAGTGGGGAATGTCATTTCAGTAGGCGATGGTATTGCGCGCGTCTACGGCCTTGAAAAGGCGATGGCCGGCGAGCTTCTTGAATTCCCCCACGGGGTGATGGGTCTGGCGCTGAACCTCGAAGAAAGCCAGGTCGGCGTGGTGTTGCTGGGTGACTATACGGAGATTCGCGAGGGTGATCAGGTTCGCCGCACAGGCCGCATCATGGAAGTTCCTGTTGGCGAAGCTCTGGTCGGCCGGGTCGTGAATGCTCTCGCGCAACCCATTGACGGCAAAGGGCCGATAGTGACAAAGGACCGTTCGGCCGTTGAACGCCTCGCCCCCGGCGTCATCGACCGGCAACCGGTCAAGGAGCCTTTACAGACCGGGCTGAAGGCTATCGACTCTATGATTCCGATTGGCCGCGGGCAACGTGAATTGATCATTGGGGACCGCCAGACGGGTAAGACGGCTGTTGCCATCGACACCATCATCAATCAGAAAGGTCAGAACGTCATTTGCGTGTACGTGGCGATCGGGCAGAAGCGCTCCACCGTTGCCCAGGTGGTGAAGACGCTCGAAGAAAACGGCGCAATGGAGTATGCCATCGTCGTTTCAGCCTCCGCCAGCGACCCCGCGCCCATGCAGTACCTGGCGCCATATGCGGGCTGCGCCATTGGTGAGTTTTTTCGCGACTCCAAGCGGCATGCCCTTTGCATCTATGACGACCTTTCAAAACATGCGGCTGCATATCGCGAGATTTCCTTGCTGCTCCGACGGCCTCCGGGCCGCGAGGCGTACCCGGGCGACGTTTTTTATCTTCACTCTCGTCTCCTGGAGCGCGCCGCAAAATTGAACGATCAAAACGGAGCGGGCTCGCTCACTGCGCTTCCCATCATCGAAACGCAGGCCGGCGACGTTTCCGCATACATTCCAACCAACGTCATCTCCATTACCGATGGCCAGATTTATCTTGAAACCGATCTCTTTCATTCCGGTATACGTCCGGCCGTGAATACGGGTCTTTCGGTTTCGCGAGTCGGCGGCAATGCGCAGATCAAGGCGATGCGACAGGTCGCAGGTTCGCTTCGACTCGATATGGCCCAGTTCCGGGAACTCGCCGCATTCGCACAATTTGGTTCCGATCTCGACAAGGCGACACTGGCGCAATTGAATCGGGGCCAGCGCCTGACCGAAATCCTGAAACAGGATCAGTACACGCCAATTCCCGTAGAGAAGCAGGTCGTTATTATTTTTGCTGGTACCAACGGCTTACTGGATGATCTTGAAGTGGCCGCTTGCCGGCCATTCGAACAGTACCTTTATCGTTTTCTGGACACCAGTCATCCGGGCCTGCTGCAGAAGATTCGCGAGCGTAAAACCATCGACGACGAGATCAAGAGCGAGCTGCAGAAAATCATTAGGGAAGCGAAAGAGCGATTCAAGAACGAGCCAGGTCGCGCGGCGTAATTTATGCCAAGCCTGTTGGACATCCGGCGGCGTATTCGATCGGTTAAGAATACGCAGCAATTGACCAGGGCCATGAAAACCGTGTCGGCTGCGAAGCTGCGGCGCGCGCAGGAGCGCGTTTTCAGCGCGCGGCCTTATGCCGAACAGTTGAAGAAGGTTCTTGGCAACCTCACGGCCCGCCTGGAAGACGTGTCGCATCCGCTGTTGGAAGTCCGGCCCGAAAACCGGATTCTTTTCATTGTGATTACTGCGGACCGCGGGCTTTGCGGGGCATTCAATTCCAACATCAATCGCACTGCGCAAGCTTTCATCCGAGACCATAAAGAACAAACAATAAATCTCATGATGGTGGGACGCAAAGGCCGCGACTTCTTCAGGCGTCGCGGGATGCCGATTCGATCGGAATTCGTGAATATTTTTTCCCGGCTGGATTACGGCCACGCGAAAGATATCTCCGAAGCGGTCATCCAGGCTTACACCGAAGCGGAAGTCGATGCCGTTTACATGGTCTATAACGAATTCAAATCGGTGATTCAGCAACGAGTCGTTGTCGAGAAGATATTGCCGCTATCCCGTGGCGACCTGAAAGAAACCGAGTCGTCGCCGGACTACATCTTTGAACAACCCCCGCAGGAGATCTTCAACCGGCTGCTTCCGCGTTACGTGGAAATACAGGTCTATCGAGCTTTGCTGGAATCGGCTGCTTCTGAGCATGGTGCGCGAATGGCCTCCATGGATACGGCATCAAGGAATGCCGGCGACATGATTGAAATGTTGACCCTCAATATGAACCGCATTCGGCAGGCCGCGATCACGCGGGAAATCATCGAAGTGGTTAGCGGAGCGGGAGCGTTATAAAAATGGCAAACATTGGAAAAGTCTCACAAATTATCGGCCCGGCAGTTGACGCCGAATTCGAGGAAGGCAAGCAGCCGCCCATCTACCAGGCGCTGCACATCACCAGCAAAGGTTTCAACGTACCGATGCCGATCGACGTCATCGTCGAAGTGCAGCAGCACCTCGGTGAAGGCCGCGTTCGATGTATCGCATTGCAGCCGACGGAGGGTATGGTGCGCGGTATGCCTGCCGAAGATACCGGAGGTCCGGTATCCATTCCGGTCGGCAAGTCTGCCCTGGGGCGCGTGA
>Ga0137394_10001567_pt1 | contig 16769 bp, 14 predicted proteins | sample czobulk116metaG_FD_108278 | JGI IMG/M metagenome (GOLD analysis project Ga0137394, IMG submission 108278) | Vadose zone soil microbial communities from Angelo Coast Range Reserve, California, USA - czobulk1.16 metaG | ecosystem: Environmental > Terrestrial > Soil > Vadose zone | place: USA...
CGTCGCATCTGGCCGCCGATGCCGATAATGTGCATCGGGAAGAACACGCAATAGACGCCGATGAATGTCAGCCAAAAATGGATTCTGCCGAGTGTTTCATTCATGAAACGGCCGAACATTTTAGGAAACCAGAAATAGAGCCCGCCGAATGCCGCGAAGAGTGGAGCAATCGCCATTACCAGGTGAAAATGTGCCACGACGAAGTACGTATCCTGAAGTTGGATATCGGCGGCTGAGGTCCCGAGAAAAATTCCGCTCAACCCGCCGCTCACAAACATCGACACAAATCCAATCGCAAACAGGCCCGCGGCGGTAAACCGGATACGGGCCCCCCAAACCGTGCCGAGCCAGTTAAATGTCTTTATCGCTGATGGCACGGCAATCAGCAGTGTCGTCAGTGTGAAGACCGAACCCAGGAACGGGTTCATTCCGCTGACGAACATGTGATGGCCCCAAACGACGAAACTGAGAACCGCGATCGCCACCATCGAGTAGACCATCATGCGATAACTGAAAATCGGCTTCCGGCAGAAGGTCGACAAGATATCCGACGCCATGCCCATCGCGGGCAGAACCACGATGTAAACTTCGGGATGCCCGAAGAACCAGAACAGGTGCTGCCATAACAAGGGATGGCCGCCGGAATGGTCGATCGGCATCTGGTTCATGATGATCCCAGCCGGAACGAAGAAGCTCGTCCCTCCCATGCGATCAAACGACAGCAAGATTGCTGCAGCCAGGAGCACCGGAAACGCGAGCAGAGCCAGAATAGCCGTGATCAGGAGCGACCACTGCGTCAACGGTAGCCGCATCATCGACATGCCCCGCGTGCGCATGGTGAGGATCGTCGTAATGTAATTCAAACCGCCCATCAAACCCGACGCCGTGAAGAGGGCAATTGCGGTAATCCACAGCGTCACACCGGTCCCTTGCCCGGGACCCGCCTCGGGAACAGCGCTTAGCGGGGCATACGAAGTCCAACCTCCAAGTGGCGCTCCGCTGGTGACAAATAGCGCCGAGAAGATGACAATACAGGACAAAAGGAATACCCAATAGGAAAGCGCATTCAAGAACGGAAACGCCATGTCGCGCGCGCCGATTTGAAGTGGTATGAGAAAGTTTCCGAACCCGCCCGTCAGAACCGCCGTGAAAAGGAAGAAAACCATAATCGTGCCGTGCATGGTCACGAGCGAGACGTAGAACTCGGGCTTCATCACACCGCCCGCGAATGCATCCGGCATCAATTTGCCCAATGTCGGCGAAATCATCGATGGCCACGCGAGTTGATAGCGCATCAGCATCGACAGTGTTCCCCCGACGACCGCCATCGCCATGGCGGTGATCAAATATTGAATGCCGATAATTTTATGATCTGTGCTGAAAACGTATTTACGCCAGAAGCCTAATTCGGGATGAGCATGTTCGCCTGCGTGGGATTCGGTCATGATGTCCCCTTCCTCCTACTGTTGTTCAAAGGCCATTTTCAGCCACTCGTTGTACTTCGCGTCCGACTCGTCGACGGTCAGCGCTGCTTTCATCCGGTAATGTCCGAGGCCGCACAATTCCGCGCACGCAATTTCATATTGACCGGGTCTCGTCGGTGTGAACCACACTTCGATGCCCATTCCCGGCACGGCATCCTGTTTAACCCGGAAGTTCGGTAGGAAGAAACTATGGATCACGTCCTTCGAACGCAATCGCACTCTAACCGGCTTTCCGACGGGAACATGCATCACACCGACGCTGACAACATCATCCTTGGCGATGGGATCGGAGCGGTCGATACCAATATTGTTCGTCGAAGTAATGAGTTTCGGATCCGTCCGCCCGAACTGTCCATCGGCGCCCGGGTAATGGAAGTTCCAGAAAAATTGTTCGCCGGTGATCTGAATGATCGTCGCATTCTCAGGCAGATCTGAAAAGTAGATCGAAGCCCATACGCGCTGGCCCATGAACACCAGGACAGTGAGGATCACTGCAGTAATAATCAGGAGGATCGCTTCGACCCTGGGATTATCGTGCCAGTACGCGGCGTGCTCACGGCCGTTCCCTCCGTATCGCGCAACGAAGAATCCAAGCGCTCCCTGAACTAGTACAAAAGCAATGCCGGTAACCACCAGCACTGCGTCAAAGAGGCTGTCAATCCGGGCGCCATGCTCGGAGGCGAGGACCGGAAACCAGAAAGGCTGTGCGATGAAGAAATACAGTGAAGCGATGATCAGAACAAGAAGTAGAGCCGCCAGTACAACCCCGCTCGGGGTGACTCGACCAGGCCCGGTGCCATCGGCCATCTCAATTCCTCCCAAGAATAGGCAACGAATCTACTCGACGCGCAAACACTCCAGAATCTAACAAAAGCGTTAGGTTACGTAAACGATAAGTTTTTTAGCCACGGATTGGGTAATTCAGGGACAGACAACTAAATCACCCAAATTCGATTGAGAACTCTTTGGTTGAATTTGGGTGATTTAGTTGTCTGTCCCTGAATTACCCAATCCGTGGCTAAAAACTTTTAGTTGCGGCAAAATATGCTGCCAGACATCTGGAGAGTCTTATGAAATTGAACACGAAGTTTGCGTTGGTATCTTGTCTTGTAGTCATGGCTCTGCCTGTAGGCCGAGCCGGCGCGCAACAACTGCTGGCGGGGGAAAGGGAAGCCGCCGTCACCGGCATCCCCGGCGTCATCGACGCAGGAACAAAATGGCAACTGATCTGGGCGGACTTCAAAACGGCGGACGGTATCGTCGGCACACCTGATGGCGGAGTCATTTTCGCTCAGGAGCAAAGTGACACGATCCGCAAAATCGACGTCAACAACAAGGAATATATCTACTTGACCGACACCCACGGCGGGGGCTCGGTCTCGATGGATGCTCAGGGCCGCGTGTATGCGGTCCAGCGGGCATGTACCGACAGCGCCCGGCCTTTCTACCAAAGTTGTCAGGAACTGCCGATGATCAGCATCCTGGCTCCGGAACGCCGGATGCTGACGAACAGCTTCCCCAACGGCAAGCCACTGGGACGGCTCAACGATCTCGTCGCTGATGGGAAGGGGGGAGCATATTTCACCGTCGGCGGCATCTATTACGTCAGCCCCAGTGGAATGGTCAGCACCGTCGCCGATCAAAACATTCGTACGAATGGACTCATGCTCAGCCCGGATGGGCGTACTCTATATGTCACCAACAATACGGTTGTCGTGGCTTTCGATGTCCGGCCGGATGGCTCGACCACAAACCGGCGCGATTTCGGCTCACTGGATGGGGACGACGGGGGCGACGGTATGGCCGTTGATTCGGCCGGTCGTCTTTACGTGACTGCAAACAAGGGCGTCCACGTATTGTCCTCTGACGGACGGCACCTGGGCCTCATTCCCACGCCACGGCGTCCTATTTCTGCCGCCTTTTCCGGACCCGAGAAGAAGACGCTTTATGTTCCGATGATGGGAGCCGTTGGGCCCGATGGAAAGCTGTGGACAACTCCGGAAGGGGTCCGGAACACCGCAATGACCATATACAAGATCTCAATGGTGGCAGAAGGATTCAAGGGCCGCCCGAAATAGAGTTGCGTCTTTGTGCCTTCGTGTCCGTGGTTTAACCTTTAGCTATGAGTCCGAGATCGGCAACGGCGTACCCTGAAGTCGAGGACGACACTTCCGATCAGCTTCAGCCCCTGTATCACGTCATTCTTCTCAACGATGACGATCACACGTACGACTACGTGATCGAGATGCTGCAGAAAGTTTTCGGCTTCTCCGAATCCAAAGCCTTTTCCCACGCGGTGGAAGTGGACACGAAGGGAACGACCATCCTTCTCACGTGCGAACTGGAGCAGGCAGAACGCAAACGCGATCTGATCCACGGCTACGGCCCGGACCAGCGGCTGCCGCGTTCGCTGGGTTCCATGGCGGCGGTAGTCGAGCCGGCAGCGGGGTGATTTGTGGGCCCCAAATGTCATTTGGGGGCTTTCTTGCACGCCGGGCAGGGACACAATTCGCGAAGATATTCGAAGCTGTAGATGCCCGTGCGGTGGCCGTCGCTCCATTCGAATTGGAGCGCGTATTGGCCGACCAGCTCGATTTTTCGAAATTCCAGATCGTCGGGAATGTGGAGCGGCAGGATTAATCGAACGCCGGTCATCTCGTCCCTGCATGAGGCACATGGGCACATTCCGCGCAAAACCGGCGCAAGATGATGTGTCTCATGCCCGTCAGCCCAAAGAATCATCAACTCGCCCGGATTGACCTTCTTTATTTTTGTCGGAGTTGTTGCTTGCGGACCCGCCGGCGGCGGCACTATTCCACCTCGAGAACAGGAGCTTCGAAGCTCCGGATACTCACCTGGGCCGCGACCTTCTCCGCAATTTCTCGAAGCGTGCGGGCGCTCGGGGCATCGGGCTGCGCGATGACGATAGGCTTGCCGATATCCGACTGCGTACGGATAGCCAGATCCAACGGAACTTCGCCGAGGAATGGAATGCCCAGCTGTTCCGCTGCCCGGCGTCCGCCACCGTGCCCGAAAATATGATCCTGAGAGTTGCAATGCGGACAGATGTAATAACTCATGTTCTCCACGATGCCCAGAATCGGGACTCGTGTTTGCTGGAACATACGAAGGGTCTTCATCGATATTCGAAGCCCGACGTCCTGGGGCGTGGAAACAATAACCGCACCCGTCAGCGGGACAGCTTGTGCCAATGTCAGGTGGACATCGCCGGTTCCTGGCGGAAGGTCCACGATCAGGTAATCCAGTTCGCCCCAGTCGACATCGAAGAGGCATTGTTGCAGCGCCTTATGCGCCATGGGGCCACGCCAGATGAGAGGCTGATCGGATTTCACAAGCAATCCCATCGAGATGAACTTCAGGCCACTGGCCTCTTGCGGAATCATCCGATTACCGATGGATTTCGGCGGAAGTTCCAGTCCCAACATGATCGGAGTCGTTGGCCCATAGATGTCTCCATCCAACAGGCCAACTCGCGCACCCGCAGCGGCGAGCGAAGCGGCGATATTGACAGCTATTGTGGATTTGCCGACTCCGCCCTTGCCGCTGCCGACGGCAACGATGTTCCGGACACCCTTCAGCGCCGACTTATCCAGTTGAGGCATCGATCGGACCTCGCTGGTCATTTTGACTTCGACGTTCTCCACTCCCGGCAAACCCTTGACGAGAGCAACGGCCTGGTCCCGCATCTGGTCTTTCACTGGACATGCCGGCGTCGTCAAATTCAGATCGAATGAAACCTTGCCGGCGTCGATTTTGAGATTGCGGATAAAGCCAAGCGCCACAATGTCCTTGTGCAAATCCGGATCCTGAACTTGCTTCAGGACACCCAGAACCTGATCTTCGCTCAACGCGGCATTCTTATCTTCTTTGTTCCAGAAGCCCATCTCCTCAGTCCCTTCTTTCGCTACCCGTTCAACCTTTCATTCTAGCAGGGCGCGGGAAAATTCGTCGGAATGTCCAATGAACGATGTCAAACGCGGGCTACTCTCAGGATCAACCGTAATACTTTGCCCACACGTCGATGTATTTGTAGCCCGACCCGGTGTTGTAAATAAGGACACGGTCGCTTTTTCCGAGGTATCCCGACCGCCTGAGTTTTCTCAGTGCCGCTATGCACGCGCCACCCTCGGGAGCAACGAATAATCCCTCGGCCGCTGCGAGCTGGCCGCAAGCCTGCATGAGCTCATCGTCGGAAACCGTGACCGCTGTTCCAGCACTTTCCCGGACAGCCCGCAGCACAAGGAAATCGCCAATTGCTTTTGGGACACGGAGTCCGCTGGCGATCGTGCTTGCGTCGTTGAAGAACTCGCTGAATTCTTTGTTCTGTTCGAAGGCGCGCACAATTGGCGGGCAGCCTTCAGCCTGCACAGCAATCATTTTCGGGCGCCTGGATCCGATCCATCCGAGTTGCTCGAGCTCTTCGAATGCCTTCCACATACCGATGATCCCAACGCCACCGCCCGTCGGGTAGAAGATGGCATCCGGCAACTCCCATTCGAATTGTTCGGCCGCTTCGAGACCCATCGTCTTTTTGCCTTCGATGCGATACGGTTCCTTCAAAGTCGACAAATCGAACCAGCCTTCCGTGGCCTTTCCATCGGCGACGCGTTTTGCGCAATCGCTGATCAGGCCGTCGACCAGGGTCACCTTTGCCCCAAATGTTTTTGCCTCGATGAAGTTCGCTACAGGAACATCCCGGGGCATGAAGACATAAGCCTCGATGCCCGCTGCGGCGGCATATGCGGCCAGCGCCCCTCCGGCATTCCCGGCGGTTGGAATCGCGACCCTGGTAATTCCCAATTCCCGGCACATCGAGATTGCGCATGAAACACCTCGAGCTTTGAATGTGCCCGTCGGATTGACACCTTCATCCTTGAGCCAGAGATCATCGCATTCCAGGCGCTCGCCGAGGCGCCGCAGCCTGTGCAGAGGAGTAAAGCCTTCCTGCAGCGATACGATGTTCTCTGCAAACCGAACCGGTAGCAGGGGCGCGTACCTCCACATCGTGCGTGGAGCGCCGGCGAGCGAATCGCGATCCCACTGCCGCGCCAGTTTCTCGACGTCGTACCGGACCAGCAGCGGCCAGCCCGCGGTACTCAGGTTGTGTACTTTTCCAGCTTCGAATCTCTCGCCCGTCCGGCTGCACTCCAGATGAGTGACAGCGGTTTGAGTCTCCATTTCAGCTCGCATCACGACAACACCTCATTGGGAAAGCCAAGGAAAACCGGTTCCGGGAAGAGCTCGATGCCGAACCGTTCCCGGACACGGGCGCGAATCTGCCGTGCAAGGCGCACAATGTCGTCGGCTTTAGCACCGCCTTTGTTCACCAGCGCCAGGGTGTGCTTCGTAGACAATCCCGCGGAGCCCAGGGAATAGCCTTTCGAAAAACCCGCCTGTTCGATCAGCCATGCAGCAGCCGTCTTCACCTTGCCGGAGCCACCACCGGGATACCGCGGAACGCCCACGCCGGCAACCGACTGCAATTCGGCAAATTGCTTCTCGCTGATGATGGGATTCTTGAAGAACGATCCCGCGCTGCGGCAATCGGGATCGCCTTCGACAAGAAGCATGGCCTTGCGCGCGCGGATGCGGCATACGGCAGCGCGAACCTGCGCCAAAGCAGGCGCAGCAGTTTTGCCTTCGAACTCGCGGAGCACATCGGGATACCGGATGGTCGGAGCGCCGTCGGGGGTCAAAGCGTAGGTTACTTTGAGTACGACGTAGCGATCTTTAGCGACGGTGTTAAAGGTGCTGGTGCGATAGGTGAACCCACACTCATCGCGCGAAAGTTCGGTAATGCGATCGGTACTCCGATCGTACGCCCGCACACTTACCAGCACTTCCGAAACTTCCTGTCCATAAGCGCCGACATTTTGTACAGGGGTTCCTCCAACCGATCCGGGAATGCCGCTCAGGCACTCGATGCCGGCCGCACCGCGTTCGACGCACAATCCGACAACCCGGTCCCATTCTTCGCCCGCGCCCACGCGCACAACCATTTTGCCGTTCTCGGTTGCCCATTGGATACCACTGATGCCGACCTTTATCACAAGACCTGAAAAACCAGCATCGGAGACTAACAGGTTGGAGCCGCCTCCCAGGACAAACACCAGCAGATTCCTGTCCTTTGCCCAATGAATGGCGTCAAGAACAGTTTGTTCGTCTGGCGCATCAATGAAGTAGCGCGCCGGACCGCCAATGCCGAAGGTCGTCAGGGGAGCGAACGCGACGTTCTCCTTGATGCCGAGTGCTTTCACCGCTGTTTCAGTTTAACATTTAGGCCGTGCGCAGACGGTTTAGAGCCAGCCGCGAAGCGGCAACAGATCCTAGCCCACGGCGTCAGGGCCTGTTGCCCAGCCGCGAAGCGGCGTTAGACATTAGCCCAGGGCGCAAGCCCTGGGTTGAATTTGGCCGGAGCGCGAGCCCTGGAAGGGCGACAGACAACTCTGCCGCCCTTTCAGGGCTGGCCCATCACGGCGACAATGACCCAGGGCTAACGCCCTGGGCTAAAATCTGTTGCCGCTTCGCGGCTGGGCAACAGGCCCGTCGGCCGTGGGTTAATGTGTGCCATGCCGCTTCGCAGCTACTTGTCCTCCTCCTGGTTGTCCTGATCGCTGCGCAGGCGCAGACGCCGGCGAGGCAACCAGCTCCGGTCATGGGTGTAGGTGGAGCGGAGTGGCTGACGCGTCCCGAACGAATCCAGGAAGAGGATCCCGACCGTATGCTCGCCTCCCTCGAAATCAAACCCGGATCCGTTGTTGCGGATATCGGGGCCGGAGTGGGATATCACAGCTGGCGGCTGGCCGAAATCGTCGGCCCTTCGGGTAAGGTCATTGCCGAGGATATTCAGGAAGGAATGGTCGGGCTGCTCAAGAGAAACGTCTCTGACCGGAAATTGAAGAACGTCGATATCGTTCTTGGAACTCCGACCGATCCCAAATTGCCCAACAACGCCATCGATCTGGTGCTGATGGTCGATGTCTATCACGAATTTTCGGATCCCCTCACCATGATGAGTCGAATTCGCAGCTCGCTGAAGTCCGGCGGTCGCGTTGTGCTCGTCGAGTTTCGTAAGGAAGATCCGAAGGTTCCGATTCAGCCCCTCCACAAGATGTCCGTCCAGGACGTGCGGTCGGAGCTCGAACCGCTCGGCTTCAAGTTTCAGCGAACACTCGAATTCCTTCCCTGGCAGCACATCATCTTTTTCTCATCCGGTAAGTGAATCTCCAATTCGCGGCGCTCATCATTTATTCCGCGCTATTCATCGGAGTCGGGCTGCTTATTTCGCGGCGAGTCCAAAAGGCGGATGATTTCCTGGTTGCGGGGCGCAGGCTCGGACCTGGCCTTATCGCGACAACATTCCTCGCGGCCAATATTGGTGCGGGATCAACGGTCGGAGCGACGGGACTGGGCTACGCGTTCGGCCTGAGCGCCTGGTGGTGGGTGGGATGCGCCGGCATCGGATCGTTCATTTTGGCAAACACAGTGGGGCCGAAGATCTGGACGCTCGCCGCCAGGAATGGGTGGCGAACCGTCGGCGATTTCCTCGACCATCGATACAATCGCGCCGTCCGCGGCCTCATCGCTGTCTTGCTCTGGATGGGCGCGCTGATGATCCTCGCAGGACAGCTCATCGCCATTTCTCAGATCCTGGAAGTGGTCGTAGGACTTCCTAAATGGCAGGGCTGTCTCATCGGCGGTGTGGTGGTTACGACATATTTTGCAGCCGGAGGCTTGCTCAGTTCCGCCTGGGTTAACCTGATCCAGCTCACGGTCAAATTCACCGGGTTTCTTCTCGCCATACCGTTCGGCATGGCTGCCGCGGGCGGTTGGGACGGGTTGCAGCCGACAATCCAAGCCCTGCCTGCGCTGGGCGCCCGCGGAATTCTATCTTACGTCGCGATTCTGGTTCCGTCGTTCATCATCTCACCGGGCTTGATTCAAAAACTATACGGCGCACGTGATGAGCGTGCCGTCCGAATCGGCATAAGCTGGAATGCTGCCGGGCTTGTGTTTTTTGCGTTTGCGCCTCCCATCCTCGGGATCATTGCTCATTCGCAATATCCGAACCTGGAAAATCGGGAACTCGCGCTTCCGATGGTAATGACGAAGCTGATGCCGCCATGGCTCGGTTTACTCACGTTGGCCGCGGTCTTTTCCGCGGAGATCAGCGCCAGCGATGCGATTCTCTTCATGCTCTCGAGTTCGCTGAGCGTCGATCTCTACAAAACATTTCTACGGCCGGCGGCATCCGATCGTGATCTGCTGTTCGCCGGACGTATGGCCGCGATCACCGGCGCATGCCTCGGCATTCTTCTCGCAATCGGCCTTCCCTCGATCATTGCCGCGCTTCAAATTTTCTATACCCTGATGGCGGTCGCCCTATCGGCGCCGCTGATCGTCGGACTCTACTCACGCCGGCCCACGGCGGCACGAGCGATTGTGGCGATCGTGTTCTCGGTCGGGATCACGGCGTTCACCCAGTCTTCCGTGATAGGTATTGTTTGCGGTTTCGTGATAATGCTTATGCCATGAATCGGAGACGCTTTTTCCTGGCTGCTACTGCAGGGGCGCTCTATGAGCGCCCGGGCGGCAGTAGACCGCCCCTACAGTTAAAAGAAGGATTCATTACCGACGTCGAGGGAATCAAGGTCGGCCATTTCACTGAAACCCGAAGACCCACTGGTTGTACGGTGATCCTTTGCGAGCGTGGCGCCGTGGCCGGTGTCGATGTCCGCGGATCGGCGCCCGGCACACGCGAAACCGATCTGCTGAAGCCGATCAACACCGTCGATAAGGTAAACGCGGTAATCCTTTCCGGCGGCAGCGCCTTCGGATTGGATACGGCAAGCGGCGTCATGCGTTACCTTGAAGAACACGATTACGGATATCCAACGGCCGCCGGAAAGGTTCCGATTGTCCCCGCAGCGATTCTCTATGACCTCAATGTCGGCGACGCCAAGATCCGTCCAAACGCAGAGGCGGGCTACAAGGCATGCACGAATGCGAAGGCGGGGCCCGTCGACGAAGGCAGCGTCGGCGCTGGCGCAGGGGCTACTGTTGGAAAGCTCAACGGCGGAAAACCGATGAAGGGCGGCATTGGCACATCGAGTATCAAGCTGCCGAATGGCACCGTTATCGGCGCCATTGTTGCCGTGAACTGTGTGGGAGATGTCACTGATCCGAAAACCGGTAAAATTGTTGCGGGAGCGCGCACACCGGATGGGAAGGCATTCCTGAATATCATGGAAACCTACCGCTCGGGTCGCGGCGTCACGCAAAATGCCTCGCCCGGCGAGAACACGACCATTGGTATCATTGCGACCAACGCACGATTCGACAAAACGCAAATGACGAAGATCGCCGAAATGGCTCACGATGGTATGGCGCGCGCGATTAACCCGGCGCATACGCCTTCCGATGGCGATACTCTCTTCGCTCTCTCGACTGGAACTTCCACGATCGCTGCGAACCAAGGCGCCGTTGGCGCTCTTGCCGCCGAAGCTGTTTCCGAGGCTATTCTTCGCGCAGTGATGAAAGCAAAGTCCCTGGCGGGAATTCCGAGTTACCAGGATCTGCGATGACGGCCAGTTTCAGGAAAGAGGAAATTAGCCAAAATGACAAGTGACAATTGAAAAGTGAACATTGAACATTTCTGGAGAAAATGTTCAATGTTCACTTTTCAATTGTCACTTGTCATTTTGGCTAATTTCCCCTTCTACTCTGCACGCCCAACCAATCCTGCCTGATACAAACGTTCGTCCATGAACATGCGGCGTTTGTGATGAAAAATGGGAGTGTGTTTGATATCGAAGAGAAATTCGGGGATTGCCCACAGAGGTTCTTCTGAGGTCATCCAGTGAATCGAGTCGAATCGCGCAAGGCTCAGCGGTCTTGAATACGCGCGGAGCGTTTTTTCTCCGGCGAGATTGTAATAATGTTCAAAATACGACAGCACAAGTTCACGCAGTCTCCGGTAAACCGGAGAACGGAAACGCAAGCCGGCATAATTTGATTTTCCAATTGCACCCCAGAAACCATTTGAACGATACACGGCAATCACATGATCATCGTCGCGAATCGACGCCAGATCGAGAATCAGCGGAGGCCTGCCGCCAACGCGCAGGGCGGCGGCGGCGAAGAGAGCGCCTTCAAAGCAGTGAGCAGTGCTGTGACGAATGACCAGGCGCGGCGAGTAGCACGTCTCGCCTTCCTTCTCTTTGTTGTACGGCAGATCATCCAGATACTTTTGAATTTTCTCTGGAGTCGACAGCTTGCGGAACAACTGGAGGTCGCCCTTGTTCAGTTTGTCCATCCTGGCTACTGGCTTCTCTCGATGATCTTGCGGATAGAATCCGGAATCGGCGTCGATTTGAAATTCGCGGCATCGACGCAGACCACCGTAATGTAGCCGGCCGCGGCGTGTTCGCTTGTCTGATCATCGAGAACAACGAAATCGTAGCGGATCGTTTTGAGGCCCTGGATTTGCGGATTGAGCCGCACCCGGACTGCCCCTCCCTGCCGGATGGGCTTTGAAAACTTCGCAAAGGCTTCAACTCGAGGCATCCAGACATGATTCTCCACGAGCAACCGTTGCCGCTCTTCCCCGGCGGCGCGGAAGAGTTCTTCTTCAGCCTGTTCCGCGAATCGAAAGAAATGCGGGAAGAACACGATCGCAGCGGGATCACAGTCCGCCCAATATGTTTGAAATCGCGCCTCGAACATGACGCGCGATTCTAGCATTGCTACACTGCAGGGCATGCCATTCTTCTTTTCCGACTGCGCGGAAAACCTCGGCGGACCGAAGAATCCACTTTACGTCCTGCACGAGCGATTGAAGACGGAAGGACATCAGATCATTGACCTGGTTCGAGGCAACGTGAACCAACACGGGATCGTCTATCCGCCGGAGATCCTGCAACCAATACTGACGAAGGCGGCCGAAGCAGCGCGGGTATACCGGCCCGACTCTCTGGGGCAGCGTCCGGCCCGGGAAGCGATCGCACAATATTACGGAAGCCTGAACATTCCGCCGGAACAGATCTTGATCACGCCCGGCACCAGCGTTTCCTATTGGTATTGTTTCAAGCTCCTGGCTGAGCCAGGCGACGAAATTTTGTGTCCGCAGCCGTCGTATCCGCTCTTCGACTATATTGCACGACTCGCCGGCCTGCACATGGCGAGTTACAGGCTTGTCGAATCGCGGCAATGGTCGATCGATCTTGACTATCTCGAGAGCCAGATCACCGGTAGAACGCGAGCGATCGTACTGATATCACCCCATAATCCCACCGGCATGGTTGCGGATTCGGATCAACTCCGGGGATTGGCACAGATCGCCGAGCGCCACTCTCTTGCCATCATTTCGGATGAAGTCTTCAACGAGTTCATATTCGGCCTGGATGCATTCCCTCGCGTGGCCGCGACAAACGCGCCGCTGGTCTTTACGCTCAATGGATTTTCCAAACTGTTTGCGCTGCCGGGCATGAAGATCGGCTGGATGGCTATTTCCGGCAACAAAGAGCTCGTCGGGAAATCTATGGCGGCCCTTGAACTGATCTCCGATACATTCCTGCCGGTCAATGAAATCGCGCAATTTGCGGTTCCGGACATTTTCAGCAGGGGTCAGGACTTCCTGGCACGCTACAAGACCTGGGTTTCACAATGCCGCGCCGCCGCAATTGATGGCCTCAAGGGAATTTCGTTCGTGCCGCCTGGAGGAAGTTTTTACTTCACAATCCCAATCCCGCATGATGAAGAAGAAGCCGCGGCAACTCTGCTGGAGCGGCATCGAATCCTCGTCCATCCCGGCTACTTCTACGACATTCGCCCCGATCACCTCGTGATGACATTTATCGACGATCCCGGTTCATTGCGCACACATTTCGCAGAAATTGCGGCCGTCTGCGTCTAGCGCGCGGTCCCGCCTCCGGGATGTCGCCTAAAGCATTGGACCGCCGACGTTTATGGAATCCTGGGCGGGTATGCGACGCCCCTCGAACAGCTTTCTCGGGAATACTTTACGAATTTAGTTTTGTAAAAACGGAAGCCATCCGGCTAAAATCCCGCCCGTCTACGATGAAGACTGGATTGTTTCGATGTCTGCGTGATGGTGCGGTGCTTTCTGTCCTGGGCATCGTTCTCGTCAATGGGTTCGCGCTGTCCAAAGAGTTGAATGCAGGGCGGTTCGAGCTGAACGATTCGGTTCTGCACTATACGCTGGTCGACCGGACAGTGCAGGCAATCGAGCGTGGCGAGAACCCTCTCGACTTCTGGACTTCCGAATGGTCCCTCGGCTATCCAGTGTCCAGGACATACCAGGTTCTCGGACACGTCTCACTTGCACTTCTGTATCTGGCTCTGGGCAAGAGCATCTCCGTACTGACACTCTTCATCTGGGCGCGGTATCTCCTTGTCGCGCTGGTTCCGCTATCGGTCTACATTTCCGCAAGATTAATGCTGCTGAGCAGACCCGTGGCTGTTGCTTCGGCGGCGCTCTCGCCATTGATAGCGACAAACGGACTCTACGGCCTGGAATACGGAAGTTATCTGTGGAGAGGCAACGGACTGTTCACGCAGGCTCTCGCCGTGCACCTGCTGTTGCTGACACTGGGCTTCGGATTTCGGGTGATGCGTGGCAAGTCCAGTCCGATCTTAACCGGGCTGTTGCTGGGTCTGACCTTCCTTGCGCACTTCATCTATGGATTCATCGGGGCGCTCTCGTTGGCCTTGCTGGCGTTGCTCCCCCGCGCGCTGAGTCTTCCGAAACGTCTCGTCCGTTTCACGGTTCTGGGTGCGACATCCTTCGCTGTCGCGGCTTTCCAATTGATACCGATGTTGCTGGACGGATGGCTTATCAACCACAGCCGGTGGGAGAGTCAATGGAAATGGGACTCTTTTGGACCATCGTACGTTTTCAAAAGTCTCCTTCAAGGTGACCTTTTTGATTTTGGAAGACTGCCTGTGCTTTCCCTGCTCGGTTTGCTTGGGGCGATTGTTTGTGTCTTGAAAATGCGCAAGAATGCCCCGAAAGACACCGGCGCCGACCCTGACACGCCGCCGGAAACGTACAGATTCTTCCTGGCCGGTGGACTGCTTTGGTTGTTGCTCTTCTGCGGCCGTTCAGCCTGGGGTGTTCTATTTACGATTCTGGGTGCGGACAAGCTGCAACTTCATCGTGTGCTTGGTGGTGTGCACGCATTCGCATTTTTCCTGATCGGCATCGGGCTCGGCACGCTGTGGCGCTGGTGTGTGAACAGCAGGTTCCGCTATCGGTACGCCGCGGCGGCGGTTTTGTCGGCTGCCATTCTTTTTCCAGCGTTGAGAGAGCGGGGGGTTTTCCTGCAGCAGAACGCGGAATGGAGCGAAGCCAATCTTGCGGCGTTGCGTACCGAGGAAAACGATATCAAGCAGGTTGTCTCCTCGGTCAGCGCGGGTCCGGATCGTGCTTACAGCGGAATGGCCGCGACGTGGGGCGGCCAATTCAAAGTGGGGAGCGTTCCATTCTTTGCCATAATGAGCACCCAGCACATCCCGGCGGTGGCGTTCCTGTACCACGCCATGGCGTTGACCTCCGATCTGATGATTTGGTTCGATGACGCCAACCCCGCGCATTACCGTCTGTTTAACGTGGCGACGGTTGTCGCTCCGGATTCGCAGGCAGTCGCGCCATTTTTGACCGCGAAGTCGTCCGCCGGCAGATTTCGGGTTTATCAGGCTCCATCCAACGGCTACTTTGATGTGGTTCGAGTGCCTTACGCCGCGCGCATTTATCCCGAGAATTTTTACGATGTGAATTACGCGTGGCTCAAAAGCAACTGGGTCTCGCGGCTGAACCACGTGCTGTTGGATGTTGATGGCAAGACCGGTCTTGATTTGCCTCGTTTGGGCTACGGTCAGCCTTTGCCCGAAGTGGATCAAGCCAATCCCGGATTCGTTGCCGGACAGAAACGAAACGGCGAAACCTATGAAGCCACCGTCCAACTCCAGCAGCCGGGATATCTTCTCTTCAAGATGACGTACCACCCGCGCTGGACCGCGCTGGTTGACGGGAACCCGCAGACCCCGGTGATGCTGACACCGGGTTTCACGGGGGTCCAACTCAATGCCGGCCGTCACAAGGTTGAGTTTCGATATCAGCCTGGCTGGTCGAAAGCAGTTCTCATCATTTTCGGATTATTCGTGTTGCTTGGCGCCATCCTGCTGGAGCGTAGAGGCGGACTCGACTGGATGGAATCTGGCGTCGACCGCGCCGTTTTCAGTGTGCGGGAGAGGCTAAACGCCGGACAGACGGCCCTTGCCTTGGCGCTGATCGGACTGGCGGCGGTGACGTTGCCGGTCTGCGTTCCTCTTTTCACCAGCCAGCTTGTGTCTGGTCACGACGCGTTTAATTACGTTCCGCGATTGATCGAGTTCCATGAAAACATCCGCCATGGTGTGCTCCTGCCGCGCTGGGCACCCGACCTCGGTAGCGGCCATGGACAGCCGTTGTTCCTGTTCAATCCGCCGTTGCTTTATTACCTTGCGGAAGTCTGGTACCTGGCCGGCTTCGAAGCCACAACCTCGTACAATATCGTTTGTGTGATGATCGTTGTCGCATCGGCGGCTTTCATGTACCTGCTCGGCAGCCTCTATTTCGGCCGCGCGGGAGGATGGCTCGCCGCGGTGGCCTATATTTACGCTCCGTACTTCCACGTCAGTCTTTACGTCCGGCAGGCGCTGGCAGAGTTCACGGCTTTTCCTTTTTATCCGCTGACACTGTATGGGTTCGGCCGATTTGTCCGGAACAGAGATCCAAGATTCCTGATTCTCGGCGGGGGCGGCCTTGGCTGTATCTTCCTGGCCCACAACGCGGCGGCTTTGTTGTTTGTCCCGATCGTGGGTGCGTTCGTCATATTCAGCGCCTGGTCGGCTCGCTCATTGAAATTGTTCCTTCACCTGGCGGGCGGAGTCTTACTCGGTGTGGGACTATCAGCGTTCGTGTGGCTGCCGGTGTTAATGGAAATGCAGAATGTTCATGTCGATCGGCTGCTGGAGGGAGGCCTCAAATATTCGAACCATCTGGTCTATGCGCACCAATTCTTTTTCACGAACTGGGGTTTTGGACTGTCCGGTCCGGGGCCGGAGGATGGGATGTCGTTCTCATTAGGATGGTCTCACATTCTCCTGCTTGTCGCCGCAATAGTGTTGTGGCGCAAACGTGATCAAGAGGAACGGCGTCTGATAAGGTTGTTCGCATGGATCATCGCGGCCTACTGCTTCATC
>Ga0137394_10001568_pt1 | contig 16758 bp, 25 predicted proteins | sample czobulk116metaG_FD_108278 | JGI IMG/M metagenome (GOLD analysis project Ga0137394, IMG submission 108278) | Vadose zone soil microbial communities from Angelo Coast Range Reserve, California, USA - czobulk1.16 metaG | ecosystem: Environmental > Terrestrial > Soil > Vadose zone | place: USA...
AACACCCCGTTTTAGAGAAAACGTCGAAGGTTTCCAAAAAAAAAAAGTAAGGGGCTTTTCCCCAAAATTTAAAAAAAAAAAAAAAAAAAAATGTTGGAAAAACTCAATCTTCGTGGGAATTAGTGATTTGCGTGTTCGTTGTGATCGAAGTTGGGAGACGTTGATGGCGTTTTACTAGTACGATGTATGAATGTATGATACACATTACTTGCCATGCAGGTGTTAGACTCGGACAATACTATGATAACTGCGAGGAACGACACTCAGAAGGCCGCGTACGTCTCAGAGAGCCGCCCTCTCCTCTCGCCCATAGGCGGCTGCAACCAACAATTGCGTGCCTCCCCCAGCCATGGGCGGTTGCTGAATTACGCATAGACCCCGCCCATTAGGCTAGTATGATCGAACTCGACCATTCGGTCCATTCCACGCCTCCCCATACTGTACACCTCTACCGCTTCTCTTGTATCACACGCAAGGCGTATGCCCCCCGCAACTTCCGAACAGAAGTCCGACAACGTGTGGCTGGTAGTAAGGAAAAAGGAACCGAGAAGATTCTAGTCGTTCGCCGCTGCCTTTTCTTGCGTGCTCTCCTGGCAGGTATGGCCGGTTCTTTGTGATGTGATGTCCGACTGGCGACCGTCCCTTGAGTTCACTCTGGCTGGTGTCGTCAAGTTAGATTTGAACTACCTCAGACACTGGGGTCGTTCTCTTATACCGGGGGCGGCATTCATCATCGAGAGTTATAACCAGTTGCACTCAAATTCAAGCGACACAACCGCTCTCCTCGTTACAGATCTCACAACAACTCGCGTCGCTCATGCCGCCACGGTGAGTGCGTCGATATTTCCAAGCCTTTAGACCAGGCTTGGTACATTCCTCACAAGCGGGCGCACATACGAGTTTTATTTGTGGAAGACTGACTCGGAAGCGTTTTAGTCTTCCACGTGCGTTCAGGCCGCCGCCCCAAGGGCCACGAGTTGACGGGTTCGTGGCTGCCATACAAAGATATTATCGTCGATCGGTCGCACCTGGCATGCTACATTACGAAGGATCCGCTGCTTGAAGCATGCATCCTCAATCTCCTCCGCCCGCACGGCACAGCTCCCGATGCGCCTCCAGCACCCGCGAAGGAGCGCAAACGTCGGGTCGTCTGCCCCGTAACACTCTACGACTTCCTTGGGGCCATCAAGCGGCATATCTGCGGGGAGCGTCCTACCGACTAGGTCCTGGGTGCTTTCTTCTTGCGGGCGACCCGGGCAACACTCTGACGCCTGGTCGCGAGGAGCACTGCGGCGATGAAGTGCTCCAAAAATGCGATGTCCTGGTTTATCCTCTTCACCATGGACGTGACTGTTGCCCACGCCACGCCTTGGAAGATGCGGAGCGTGGAACACCCGACCGCATCAATCCAGGGACGACCATGTCTGGCTCTTTGAGCCCCATAACGCCCACATGTATAGAAAAAAACTCTGCAGTATTTTACTTGAGCTCGCATATCACCATGCCCCCGTCCCTTGTAGTTTCTGCATTCCCTCTGCATATACGACTGTATTGGGGACCGCGCCTTGACGCCAGCGTCGAGTGTCGTGCAAATTGAAACCAAGTAATTACATAAGCGAGCTATTCTACCTTTTGTTCTTCTCTAGGGAAAACCCAGCCGAAGCGCCGTGTGGGGGACCAGGTGGGAGTAGGGTTGCGGGGACGAACCGGGGATATGATGGGATTAGATGAACTTGAGGCGCGTGGTTCCTCTAGGGTTCTGACAGGAGGGGATTGAAGCGGCGCGGTTGTCACCTGAATGGATGGGATAGGAGAGGGCTTGCGAGTGGGAAAGGCGGATTTCACAGAATTCATGAATCTCGAGAAGGGTGACTTCCGCTGGACGGCCGGCGGGGAGGGAAATGACGCACTACTGCGCAGGCCGGAAGGGAGGGGAAGAAAGACGGAACTAAGTTGTGGTGAAGGGATGTCGACCGGTGCAGAGGAAGGCAGGGTTCCCGAACGACTGGGCGTGAGGTCATGAGTGCGTATCGGAAAGAGGCGATCGGCGAGAACATCAGGACCGGAACGCCGGCTCCGGACGTCAGCTGGTGGGGACGATGTGGGGTGAAACGGGATCGTTGCCTCGCGACTAGAGCCCGAGACCGTGTTCGAGTCTAAGCGTTCGATGTGGTCAACGGGATTAACTGTTGGCGATTCCGCCGTGTCGTTGGTGTTCTCATGGGGAGTTGGCACGTTTGATTGGGGTCTGTGGCTGATTTCTGCCTGAGGCTCTGCGGTACCAGGTTCGATGATGGCTTGCATAGTTTGACCCATCGTCTCCCAATTTGCCGGAATTGTTTTCGCCATGATAGGAAGGGTGTTTCCTGCGTCGGCTACAAGAGCAGACACAGCCGGATTCGACTGCAATGACGTGTAGCTCGTGAATTACAAGTGAAACATGGAGGATATCGATATTACCATGTGGTGCTGAATAACTTCCATCGTTTTGTGAAGCTCATCGAGCCTGCGGTGCGTATGCTTGCGGTCAAACCATAAATATGATGTGAAGCTTGCCAACAGAAGAGTGAACCAGTGCTTGGAAATATCGAACCAAATATATGAGAACATGCCCCCGAAAAGTGCTACCGCACAATATCTGGCAGGACAGGCATCAGTTGTTGGTGAATGCCGTAGAATTACTTGCTTACGTGACAGCGATGGTGGGCAAAAGTTTAAGACGCCCTACCGGAGCAAGCTTGCTTAGGCTCGACCGCACCGAAGATGAGCGTCTTAACGTATCAAGGGCTGGCAGACTGAACCTGAGGTACGGGGTTAATTTCTGTAATAATATAACAGCAGAACAACGGATTACTCGGCGGCACTCCCAAGTCCACTGAGAGGGGGACGATCACGTCGGACTTAAAGGCAGGTAGTTAGCACGGATTTGAATCGGAAGTCCTTTCTGTGTACTTGTATCTCCTTGGATGGGTGACACTGGTGAGCAGTCAGGTAGGGCTGGTTGGGACGGAACCGGCGATTCGCTTTCGCGGCGGGGAATAAGGTCATGCCAGTGAGCCGTCGGGGGTAATGGTTGGGATTGGAGCACACCATCTTGGATACGCGACACAGTTAGGCGAGACGATTCCAACTTCACACTGGCATAAACGCATAACCTACTCCAATTATTGGATAACGTTGAAAGCATAGCGACCCATATGACGCCGGTATCGGTGTCGGCGTTTGGGCTCCTACCTGCGGGTGACAGATCTTTGTATCGTCGACAGTGAGAATCAAGATAATTGAGATATTGTTGGCGTCAGAGACTCACCACAGCAAACTTTATGTATCTCGATGTTGGAACTCCGGAGGAGATCCAATACCAAGTCCGGTTCGAGGGTTTCCAGTGACTACCAATGTGGGGTGAACAATACAAGTGACAATATAAGATCTCCACTCACAGAGTCTTCACCAATCCCGCCAATTCTTTCCAAGTCATCATCGTGGACGAGTGCTATGTCACACTCAGGTGCCCGCTGCATAGATTACATTATGATTTAAACCTTTTACGCAGTCAAAACAAACACAACGCCTGTGGTACTTACTTCAGCGATGTAGTCTAGTAGTACCTGAAGAGGATCCCGATACTGTGAACCTTCAGACCAGTACAGAGAAAAGTGGAGAAAATATCCTTTGCCTTTGGAGTCGCGGGTATTGGTATAGCTTCCATGTCTGGCTCACTGTCGTACCCCTGAGGCTCTGTAGAGGGACCCGCCGCCGCCTTGAGACGCTTTGGAAATATTTTGAAGATACGAGCGACGCGAAACCCTCGGATAAATACACATTGATCTTCAGGCAAGTCCTAATTATAGTGATGCCCATGCCGTCTCAGATCTGTTGCAGCTTACAAAAGGCGTGCCAAACAACGTACCTTCCCTTCAGGCCCTTGGTTCAACAATGCTCCCTCAACATGGCCAGGCGAGTATTGAATGCCAATGCTGCCGTCGAGAGCATCAACAACCTTTGTCCCAAATGACACGCGTGCATCAACTTGACCTCCCAAGAACGCAACGTTTGACCAAGATCTCGTGTGATCGCAGCCGGTAACCAGAATGATTTCTTCCATCTGCTCAATTCCTAGTCCAAGTCGCCGGACGAAGGCGTAGCAACGGTCGATATGCTTCACTATCCATTCGCTGAAATCACTTCGTGCAAGAGTATCGGCACGTCGAGCCTTTACCGGGAGAGATAATACTGCAGCCCCTCGCCTTTCTGAATACGTAAACGTGACCCCCCGAAAGTCATCTGGGCTAGGGCAACATCAGCGATAAAAAGATGAGGCTGAAAATCACCCTTACCTAGACATATGATACTCCGATTCAGTCACCACGCGAACGCTGGCCGAACAGTAGTGGTTGCGACTAAGAGAACCCTTGCTGATATGATTCTTTAGCGTGGGAGAAAGTCTTTCATAATGCTCTGGCACGCCAAGGTTTTGAGATTCGTCATCTGCGGGCAGCAAGGCGTTGAAAAGACGGTGAAATCTGCCCCTGCGTATGAAACCAACGTCGCCAACCTCCACGGGCCTGTCCAGACTACTCGGACTCGGGTCCCACAGGGCATGCCCGTATGCGGGGTGCCTGATCCCCAGTTGTTCGCGAAAGATATCATAGTCAGCCATTGGGTGCTGTGAGGATCATGGAAAACATGTAAAATGCGCAGGAGGGGCGTTTCTTATGGAGAACGGCACAATGCACAGGGGGTAAAGGGCATCAACACGCCCAACTTGCATGGCAGTGGTGCGGTCTGTTCAGATGAAATCCAGCAACGCCCGCATATCCGATTCGAAGCCATCAGTCGAAGAATCCTCATATATGGAAGAAACGGAGGGGACACACCTCGACCAAGGACACGAGCGTTAGAACAAGCCGGGCTCAGTCATGGGGAAGAAGACGATAAACCGGTTGGGAACGAAGCAGGTCACCGCCAGCGCTGAGACGAGTCAGTTGAGGAAAGGAAGGGCCGGTTGCGATTTGGAACACGTGCCAACCTTATTTAAGTACATACCCTGCTGTGCCCACTGCCATTAACACATACCAATATGGCCACAGACGTTCTCCGCTCAAGCAGCCCAGATATAGAGCTTGGGACACACATATCCCATTCTGGTCTACTAATAAGTTTCGCCATATTCGCCATCTTTCCTTTTCGTCATACTGTACTGATATGTCATCTCGCTCCAGGCTCTCCTCAGTCTTCCCTAGTACCGGGCCCGAGTTCTCGTTTACCAACTTACTCCTCCTACGATCCCGCTCTCCAACATGCTCAACCTCAATCAACTCCCTCGCGTCCCGCATCCCCCCTGCCTCCGACCACGCTAGAGACTGATCCTTCCATAACCTTCACGCACCCCGTAGAAGGGAACTATGGTGACCCTTCTGACAGACTATTTTCCATCTATCTTGCCCAGGCGGGTAAGTTTGACAAAGAACAATCAGAGAGTTGGAAAGGAGATACCGAAGGCATTCTTGTCTTCGTACGTTTTGCATCCCCCGAGCCCACATTGACTCATCCTGCTCATTTCGGTATCGATTATCTCAGACAGGTCTGTTCTCTGCTACGGTAGCCGCCTTCATCATCGAGAGCTATAAGCAGTTGCAGTCAAACTCCAGCGAGACCACCGTTCTCCTCCTCGCACAAATCTCACAACAACTCGCTGCCCTCGCTAGCGGCACTCAAATCTCCATCCCATCCGGCCTGCCCGGACAGCCTTTTCGACCGTCCGCTTCGGCCGTCCGCGTGAACACGCTCTGGTTCCTCAGCCTTGTGCTGAGCTTGACATGCGCGCTCCTGGCGACGCTCATGCAACAATGGGTGCGCCGATATCTCCAAGCCTCCAGGCCTTGGTACGCGCCCTACAAATGTGCCCGTATACGTACCTTTTTCGCAGAAGGTGTGGACCGATTCGGTCTTCCACGTGCCGTTGAAGCCCTCCCCGCCCTTCTTCACGTATCTGTGTTCCTCTTCTTCGCCGGCTTGGTCGACTTCCTGATCAATATCAATCATACTGTCGCATTTTCCCTCCTCTCTGCCGTCGCTGTCGTAGCATCGGCATACTTCTTATTCACAACACTCCCTCTCGTGTACCCAAATTCACCCTACCAGACCCCACTAACAACCCTTCTCTGGACGTTCCAACAAGTGACACTACTCGTCAGCCTTGATGCGATGCGGCGTGTCATTAAATTCGTCTACGAGCACACAGGTTTGATTGCCTGGAAGCTTTACGGCCGAGTTATCTACAAGCTAGACGACCATTCTAGACGACTCGCGCAGGGTTTCGCACGTAGCCATGAGGCGATTGCGTTGAGGCAGCCCACAAAAATGGATTCTCGCGCGATGTCCTGGACCCTTGACGCGCTCGACGAGGACCGCGAGCTGGAAGAGCTCGTGGCTGCCATCCCTGGTTATTATCGCTCGACCACCGTACGACCGCAAGAGGAGGCGCTTGAGCATCTGATTCATCACGAAGGACTCGATTCGCCGCTCGAAGCACGCATCCTCGATCTCCTCTGCCCGCGTGGCACGGCTCCTGACGCGCTTCCAACGTCCTCCAAAGAGCGCAAGCGACGTATCGTCTGCCTCGAAGCGCTCTACTGCCTCCCTGGAACCATCAAGCGGCACGTCCGCGCAGCAGACCTCGACCCTGACCTCTTCGCGAGCGACCCCCTCTTCGCATCCTCCGAAGCATGGGCAGCAGCCACGTCCATGGCAAAGGACACCAATAGGGACCTCGCGTTTTCAGGGCAATGCGTCGCCGCCATGCTAATCGCGATTTGGCGAAACGACCTCGCGGCCTCGCCCGGGCCACCAGGCGGGAGCACCGGCGCGCTGGCGCATCACTTGAGCGTGCCGGAGGCTGTCGTGCAGACGTGGATGAACCGTTCGGGTAGTGTGATGCTGGCGAGCCTGATACACCTCGTGGAGAGCGCGCTGGAGGACCTGCGCGCGCGCGACGCGGCGGACCTGCTGCCTGTTGGCGTGGACACGATCAAAGTCCCGCCGCGGAACCACCAGCTGCTGTATGCGACGCTCGGGATCGCGAACAAGTTCGACCCCGCGGGCGCGGCGGGCGAGCTGCTCGATGCGTTCGTGGCACTTTTTGCGCGGGTGGAGGGGCTCGAGCGAAGGGCACGGGCGCGTGGGTATCGTTCTCGTGGTTTGGAGATGGTCCTTCGCCGGATGCTCCCAGTCCTGGAAAGGACCCCGCGCAGGGACCACGGGGTGGAATGATGCCGTGGGTGCTGAGCTGAGAAAACAGACAGGCCTTCCTGCCCAGCCCCACTCGTGTTGTCCTTATTGGAGCATATACCGTACATCAAGCCTGTTACCAAGCCGGCCACGACCAGTGGGCATCTATAATTTAAAGTTATCCTGATTCACTAAAATCTGGGTGCGGAGGCGCCGTAACCTTTATAGGATCTTCATGTATTGTCGTAATCCAAAGGATACCTTGTTATTGGCCCTTAGTCTTACCTCACTTTCGTGGCGGCGGCTACCTCCTGGGTGAGATTGAACTGCAGAGTGCCCAGTAATCGAAGCGTCATTGGATATATACGGCAACGCGGCAACTGCCAGAAGAGAACCTCCACTGAATGGCGGGTGGTTTTTCCGACCTTAGCGTTTCTACTATAGAACGACTCTGGAGAGAATTTGATTACAGATACGCCTTACAAGGTAATACTGAGTATCCGAGCACCTACGTTCCCTCTGCCACACATTGGAACTTGATCTCCTGAAATCAGACGGCATCTCCCAAATCGTAGCAATTCACCGAAATAGAAGCGGTTGTTGTACTTTTGTTATCCAGAGAATGGCTGCAGAATACAGCATAGAGTGAAAGGGGAAAGGAAACCGGGGCCTGGTGTCGAAAAAATGTATGGTTGATCCAAGTGACGCCGCCACAGCGGCGAACTTCAAGGCTTCGGAAGTTGACAATCGTCCACCATATTACAGTAGTAATATACTTTACGGCATTAGCAAGGACTGGAAGACAAATATGGCGACAATTAGGCAGGCGTGTACCGAATCAACGATGACATTTGTCTTCGCTATGTGAAAACTACTAGTATGTACGTGGGAGAGACCTCCTATGTAGTGCAAGGTGTAATGATGAATACGGAAGAACCTGCCCAAATATGAAACTATGGCGTCCGGGGTACTAATGACGCCGCAGCTGACGGCGGTCCACGTCCTCGCACGCCGGGCTGCAGAAACGCTGGTTAGGGCCCGCATCTGGCATGGGCCGACGGCACTCCTGGCACGATGGCGCCCAGCCCGGCGGTACAGAGCCAATGTATTGCTGGGGTACCACCGATGTTCCCATTACGTCTGCGGCACTACTACAGGACCCGCTACAATACCTTGAGTCATGGCGCGCGGGCAATTCTCTGCATCGCTCGCACCAAGCTGCGAAACCTCCCGAGACAGCAGTGCTAGGCACGAGTTAGGAACGGTGTGACGCATAGTAAGAAGCAAATACTACTAAATGTGATCCCTGCAGTAATCCAAATGCTCTTGTGTGCGATCGTCGAAGAATTGTGGTTGCCCACAACGTGGTAGTCTACACTTGGACCTCCCAAGGTTGTTCAAGTTACTGGTTGCAGCAGCGGTTCGGGGTTGTACCGGGTCATTGGGGCAGGATCTCGTAGATTGTGGCTGGCGGCCTTCATTCCGCGTGTGGCCACTAACAAACGAACGGGCTTGTTGGGGTTCTTGTTGCCTTACACTTGTAGCATAGGTGTCGCTGATGCTGGTTGTTTGTGGGTTCAGAGGACGGTACCCTGAAAAGCTTGATTCTAGTCTAGAAGTTGACGAGAGACCGCGGACTCACCATGACTCGTATACGTTTGAGAGTTAACCGGGGCTCTCCTATCAGAAGAAGCATGATATAGAGACGAGCCAACCGTGATACTCAATTGGCCGTGAGACTGTTGATGATAGGACAGGTTCGCTAAAGGTGGCACTCTGTTCGAAGTGTTTCGATCCATGTATGTGTCATGTGACTCATATCGAGGGAAGGCCTGCGGGTGCTCAACTTTGGGACCGTCACTTCTTCCCTTTAAAGCGCAGCAGATGAAGAGAACTGACCAACGCGCTTAGGCGTGTCGTCCGTTGTGGATGGATGCGCACTACTGGATGTCTGATTGGAAATACGTTGACCGCTCGTGACTTGACCTAGATAAGCGAAACAGTCGGGCACACCGGTTTCACCTCCACCGGAATGTCCTTAGAACGCAAGACGTACTCTCGGAAAGAGACATGTTCGAAATCGTGGCCACTTCGACAACTTTTTCATCAGCGGTTTTGTTGGGCGATGCATCTTTTCATTCCCCTTACATGAGAAAAGAGAATTATGATACGGTTAAGAACCCACCCCAAGAAACTTTATGTATCTTTGTCTTGGATCTTTCCAGATAACTATTCACAACATCTGGTTGGAGGTTTTCCGATGACTGTAGACGTCACCGGGACCGCAAAAAAAACAAATTCACATCTACTCACATTACTGTCACAGGTTCTGCTAATCGAGGCCAGGTCCTCATCGTGGACGAGGACCATATCGCACTCGGGTGCCCTCTGTGCAGTACCAGTAACCAAATGTATAGTGAAAAAAATTCGGTCTTCAATTCTCACCTCGGCAACATATTCGATCAAAGTGTGAAGAGGATTCTGGTACTTCGGCAGCTCAGATTGAAGTTAAAAAACGTTGAACGGTATACTTCACCATCGTAACAGCAGGTATTGATATAACCTTCTTGTCTGGCCCAGGCTCCTTGTCATGCTCGTCTGCATCTGGTGTTTCGGCCGCTGCTTTAAGATGCTTCGGGAATATCCCGAACGTGCGGGCGACACGGAAACCTCGGACAAATACGCATTGGTTCTCGAGTAAGTTCTAATGGAAACGAGGATAGTCAATACTATTTCCGATTCATTCACACTTGCAGATGACAGACCAACGTACCTTCCCGCCAGGACCCTTATTTAATACTGCCCCTCGAACCTTTCCGGGACATAACTGCCACTCAATACTATCTCCAACAAGATCCGGAACTACTTTAAACCCGAAGGATCCTTGGGCATCCGCTTCGCAGCCCAAGAAAGCCACATTCACCCAAGATTTCGTGCGATCGCGACCAGTAACCAGGATTATTTCCTCCATCTGCTCAATTCCCAATCCTAGCTTCTTGGTGAAGGCGAACCAGGTGTCGATGTGCTTCACTATCCACTTGGCAAAATCTGCCCGCGCAAGAGTGTCCTGGCAATGAGATTCTACTGGCAGGAATAATGCCGCGCCCACTCGTTTACGTTTGCATGAAAACGAGACCCGCGAGAAGTCATCTGGACTGAGAAAAGTTGTCAGTAACATAGAAGTTTACGCGGGGTACGGAGACCACCCAAAGGCCCGAACGTCTGATTCATCAGTCTCCACATCGATCCCGGCAGAACAGAAATTTGTGGGACTGATCATGCCATCGCAAATATGGTCAGACAGACTGGGGATAAGCGGCTCATGGTATTCTGGTACACCGAGCTTGTGGGACGGATGGTCCGCGGAAAGGAGTGCATTGAAAAGACGGTGGAATCTGCCACCGCGTATGAACCCGACGTCGCCAACCTCCACGGGACAATACAATGTCGGAGGACTGGGATACCACAGGGCATGTCCACACGCAGGGTACTTGATCGCAAGCTGCGCGCTGAAGATGTCGTAGTGAGCCATAGGTGGTGGCAGGAATGAAGTGGAGGGAAAATATTAACGCATCCATGCATGAGCGAGATGCCTATTGTCATGTGCCCTAGGACCTCGGATACAGCCTGCTATACCAGGCAGTCATATCGCGTCGAGGACAAGGTCGGACGGTGGAAGACTAGGCGCTCGATATGGGCCCAAACTAGTGCCCTTTTGGAGCCCTCATGCATCATGCCTTTCCCACCGCCTCAAGATGGATAGAAGAGACTCGGAGCTGCTCGACGTGTTTGAGGCGCCGTGACAGGGTGACTCAAACCGGTTTTCATACATGCAGGTGTGCAATAGCTACAAGTGATTGCCTGAACTTGAGAACCGCGAACTAAGGAAGCTTAGTGGTAAACAGACTTTCGGAACGAAAAAGGAGAAGGCACAGTGGGAGAGGGAACATGAGCCATAAGTCGGTTCGGCGGGGCCAGTGAGGTCAAAGGAAACAAAGCGCATCGAGCGCGCAGTACCGGTGACGCTCTTCGCTGTCTCGGTTCTGACCGCCTCTTCCCATTCACCCCTCTGCCTGTTTTGTTTCCTCGTTCAAGGTGTCTTACAAGCGGCGTGCATCAGCATCAGCAGGAGCACACAACCACCAACTATAAAAACAAACCACCTAAACCAGAGATGCCTGTACTCCCAATCCTCTGCCACAGACCCGTGAGCTGTCCATCCCTTCATCTTGTGTCTCTTCACTCAACGAAATACAGGGCATCTCTCCAGACCTCAATGCGCGTCCGCAGAAGATTGGAAGTCTCAGGTCCAGTGAGAGTGAGCCGGTAAGTCACGGCCGTCCACCTGAACACGCTCTGGTTTCTCTACCCCGTGCCAGTCCGAGCACGACGTGTGTGCTCATGGCGAATCTCATGTATCCATAGGTGCGTCTATATTTCCAAGCTTCCCGGCCTTCCTCGCGCCGTTGAGACCCCCTCCTTCTTCACGCCTTCGTTTTCCTCTTCTTCGCCGGCTTGGTCGACTTCCTGATCAATATCAACAATAATGTTACATTTTTCCTCTGATGGCGCCCGACGCGCCTCCAACATCCGCCCAATGCGCGCAAGCGCTGAGTCATATGCCTCGACGCCCTTTACTGCCTCTGGGGACATCAAGCAACACGTCCCGCGGTAGATCTCGACCCGTTCCACTTCGCGAGCGGCCCGCTCTTCTCATGATCCGATATTTGGACTGCAGCCACGTCCATGGCCAAGGAAATCAATGAGGACATGGGATTTTCCGGGGAATCCGGGCACTGCATGCCGCCGTTCTCGTAGCCATCTGGCGAAACGGTCTGGCGGCTTCGCGGTGGGCACCGATGCGTTAGTACAGCACGTGCCGGAGGACGTCGTGCAGACGTGGGTGCGCTGCTCAGACAGCGAGACAGCGTGATGCTGGAGGGCCTGATCCCCCGTGTGGAGAACATGCTGAAGGACCTGCGCGCGCGACGCGACGGACTTCCTGCCTATGTGCGAGCACACGTACCGCGTCCCGTCGCGGAGTTTGTGGTGCTGTTTGCCCGGGTGGAGCGCCTCGAGCGGAGCGCAGGTATCGTTATCGTGGTTTGGAGATGGCCCTTCGCCGGATGCTCCCTGTTCTAGGATGGATCCCGTGGCGAAACGACCACAGGACAGAGTGACGCCGAGCAGCCGAGCCGATATAAAGACGGTTTCTGGCGAAGCTACACCGTCTCCTGAGGGCCACATTCTACACCACGGGCATACATACCCCTCAAATTGCAACCACCACATCGACCACAAACTCTCCCCCTTTTTTTCTTATCTCTCATTCTCTCTTCCGCGAGGTCGTTTACCGTTTACCTTCGATTTGATGGAATTGCTTTATGGCACCCCGGAAAACGTCTTTGCTTACGAGTATCTGGTCCACACCGTACTAATGACAAATATCACGCTGTTGTTGTTGCCTCGCCCTCCCCCCCTATCTCGTGTGAGCTCCTCGTTATCATCGCTGTCTCTGTCTCTCCCTCGTGCTGCGTCGTCACTTCTTTGCTCGTGTCGCCGCTCTGTCTGTCTGTCTGACTCTCTGCCACTCTCTCTGAGTCGCTTCGCCCCTTTCGCTTGCTTTTCCCGTCGTCTCGTGCCAACTGAGTGTTCGCGCTACCACTGTGCCCGCTCGTCACCCTCGCCGCTCGCCCATCTCTACTTATTGGTTTGGATATGGATGGGTTCCGGCAAAGATCCCCACTGCAAAATTTATAGCTGTCGCGACGAGGCCATTCGTTACATTGCTTGCAAGGCTTCGCTATACCATGATTAATTGCAGCACTAAGGGGAAGGCAAGTCAATTCTAAGTTAATGCCGCAGAGGCAGCCTGCGCACCGCATGTGGTTGTCACTACACCACTCCCTAAGTTCGTCGACACGCCTGTCGAAGAAAACGTACTTATGGCAAGACGGATATCTACATTTATGTCCTAAGAAGAGCTCATCAAAAGAGAGACAACTACGTCAAGCGCATGCTTACGACCGGCCCCAGCTGCAGGAGTGCTGGAGGGACCTTTGAAACGAAAACGGATGCCTTCGTCGTGCTGGAGATCAGTATCTTGAGCTACAAAACATGACGTTCGGGATTGAGACAAAATGTCCATCGTAAGTGACACGGTCAGCCAGGTCAACTCCACCTTCTAAGAGTGCATAATAACTTGCCCCACTCTTGGAACGCTGTTGATAGCGTAGCTACCATGATGGCATCCGCATCGGTTTTAGGGTCACTATTAGTAGGCGGCAAAACTTTGTGCATCGACATCAGAACGAAGAAGTCCTGATTCTGGCAATGCCGGGAGCTCACCACAGAGAACCTTATGTATTTTTATGTTGGATCTCCGGAAGAGATCAATCACTACTTCTGGTTGGAAACTTTCCTGTGACTACAATGATGAGGGAAAACAACATACCCGCCAATAAAATGTCCACTCACGGTGCTGTCGCCAATTCCGTCAATCCTTTTCAAGTCATCGTCATGAACGAGTACCATGTCGCAGTCAGGTGCACGCTATGTGGTCCAAGTTAAGATCAGACAAAAAGAAAAAAGCAACAAGGACATGACGCAAGGCTAATTGTACTTACTTCGGCGATATAGTCTTGAAGCAGCCAAAGAGGATCCCGGAACTTTGCAACCTCAGAGGAAGGCCGACATAGTTAAACATAATGTTTTACCGCTGTACCCGCAGGTATTGGGACGAGTCCCGTGTCAGGCTCAAAGTTGTATCCCCCTTCACGTCGACTGGGGCCCGCAGCGGCCGCTGTAAGCTGCTGCTTTGGCAACATCCAGTGTGTACGAGCGACACGAAACCCTCGGATAAATACACATTGATCCTCGGGTGGATTCTAGTGGACACAAGGTCGCGTCAAAGCTGTTTTAGATCCGCTGACATTTGTAAACGACACGCCGACGTACCTCCCCTTCAGGACCATGCTTCAACACCCCCCCTTCAACGCGCCCGGATGAAAACCGAATTTCGGTGTCGCTGTCTTTACGCGTAACGGCCTTTACTCTAAACGATCCCTGCGAGTCGGCCTGACCTCCCAAGAAAGCGATGTTTGTCCAAGATCTGGCATGGTCACAGCCAGTTACTAGAACAATCTCCTCCATTCGCTCCATTCCTAGTTGAAGCTCTTGGGTGAAGGCGAACCAGCGGTCGATATGCTTTACCATCCACTCGCTAAAAGCGCCTTGTGCAAGAGTGTCTTCACGTCGAGCGTTTACCGGAAGGGACAATACTGCGCCTCCTCGTCTGCCCGAGTACTCGATTGAAACCACTCGAAAGTCATCTAGACTGAAACAATATGAGCGATGAGAATCCGAAAGTTCGAACTGCAGTTACCCCGAGGGATGCGTGTCCCGTTCAGGTCGCACGCTGACTCCTACAGAACAATAATGCCCACTGTTGAGAGAACTCTGTGCGATATGATCTGATGATCCTAGGCGAAGTTGTTCATAATCCCTTGGCGCCTCGAATCGCTCGTCCTTGGGACGCAGAACATTGAAAAGACAGTGAAATTTGCCCTCGCGTATATAACCGACATCGCCGACCTTCACAGGCTTACCCGGCTTCCGTGGGCTTGGGTCCCACAGGGCATATCCGTCGGTAGGAAATCTGATTCCCAGTTGTTCGCGAAAGATGTCGTAGTCGGCCATTCGGTGATGCAAGAATCAAGGAAAACTCGTAACGCGCGTGGGAAGGAGGAGACTTTACCACAGAGATGGAACAACGTCACGGTGGGGCTAAAAGCCTCAAAATACAAATACACTGACGCCCAACGTGCAACTTGAAGGCGGTGCAGTTCCGAACCCAAATGGCAGGCTGCATAGAGGGCTCAAGGCTGATTTGAAGTTTCCAAATCACTACCTTTGGTTGGTTGGAGATACTCAAGTAGATACTCCCGAACATGACGTACAATTCGGTGACTCGGAGATTCGGTCCGGTCCGAGTGCCCATGGCACGTACCGGCTTCAGTACCAATTCAATATTTTTATACGTATCGTCATTCTCACCGTAATTTCTGTCCCAGCTGGCCACGTAAATAACGCCGTTGGCCCACGAAAAGCGTGTAGAACCGGAAACCAGGGCACAGCACTAACTTAACAATCATTCCAATACGAACTATACGAAACAAGGAAAAAAAGATATCAACCCAATTACGGCCCTAACCTTCTGGGTTCGCGTCGAGTAACCGGCACACCATAGTACGATCCTTGGACTTGAGCCGCTTGACGTTCTCGTTCCCTACAGGTACGGCCACATACACGCTCGCCTGTGCGGCGCGGGCGTCCCTTACACACCACGCAACGATTCACCAATCCGGTTGATATGGCCTGCCTGAAAAAGCACGTTTGAGGGAAACGGAACCACGCATGACGTCAAAGCAGACTCACAACTCGTGGCCCTGTCCGTAGTATCCCGTCTGTTCTTGTTCGTCTGGAGCGTCATTTGGGGGTGGTAGCGGCAGATTATATGTTAGGTTTCCGTCAGAGCCATATACAGGAGAACAGAGTGCAGGACATACTGCCGCGTGGTTGTACGGACTTCGAAGACAAATCACTGACATAGCCTTGAGAAACTTGAAGCGGAAGTCCGTCACTTCTGCTATTGTCTCCAGGGACCCATTGTGGATGCTCCGATGGAGAGGGACAACCTAAAAGGTCAGATATGCCCTACGAGTTGAACTATAAACTCACCGTCCAGTCCAGAGCGCGGCTTCTCGACGGGATGGGGAGCCTTCAAAGTCACGGGAGATTGAAGACCTCTACGGCGGTCAAAGGACTCGGAGGGCGCGAGAGAACGGAACTCTAGGATATCACAGTAGGTGGGAATGAAAAAGAAGGTTGCTCGATGAGACTTACGCCCTTGTGACCCTGGAGTCGTGAAAGTAGATGTCGAAAGAGGTTGAGACGAGCCATACTGTGGGAAAGTGCTTGGGGGCGAGCCTTTGGACCGTATCATCAGTCATCACACCTTCCATGGCTCGGGATAGTCGGCGGGTGCTTGGCTTTGGACTGTCATCTCACCTTTTTCTTTTTGAAGGGCAGAATATGGAGGAAAGTGACCAGCGTGCTTAGGAGTGTCGTTCTTTGCCGCTGGATGCGTGCTATCAGATGTCTGATTAGAAATACTTTGACCACTCGTGACCGGGCCTAGATCCATCAAAAAACAAAAGCAGTCGGGCAGCGTAGTTCAACCTCCACTAGGACGTCCTGAGAATGCAAGACGTACTCTGCTGGTGAGACACGTTCGAAAGCATGGCCACTTTGACGACTGTGAAACCGACTGCTTCGGTAGGCGATGCATCTGGACATGTGCCCGCTGTAAGAATTATAGAAGTTACGATAATATTAAGAGCTCACTGTTGAAGACGGATGTAGCGTCGAGTACACCAGTACACGACCGAACCCGGTAGCTACGGACCGTAATAGATCCGGACGCACTGTAGGTGCTCCGAGAATTACTTAGTAATCACCACCTTCCTT
>Ga0137394_10001569_pt1 | contig 16753 bp, 12 predicted proteins | sample czobulk116metaG_FD_108278 | JGI IMG/M metagenome (GOLD analysis project Ga0137394, IMG submission 108278) | Vadose zone soil microbial communities from Angelo Coast Range Reserve, California, USA - czobulk1.16 metaG | ecosystem: Environmental > Terrestrial > Soil > Vadose zone | place: USA...
GCGGCGAACGCCGAGCGCGCCGCGAGCTTCACCCACGCGGGCGTCCGGAAGTAGAGCGCGGGCAGGCGCGAGTACAGCGGCCTCCGCTGGTCGGCGCCGTGCAGCCCGGCCAGCGTGGGGGTCAGCGCGGTCACGGCCGGCCGCGCTCCAGGTCGAAGGTGGCCTCCTCCACGAACCACAGCGGGCGGCGCTTGACCTCGTGGAAGGTGCGCCAGATGTACTCGCCGAGGATGCCGAGCGCCAGCGTCTGCACGCCGCCGAAGAAGCACACGGCGGCGAAGAGCATCGTCCAGCCCCGCACGCTGCCGTAGAGCGAGTAGACCGCGAGCTGGTAGACGATACCGAGGAACGCCAGCACGCACGAGATCACGCCGATCCACGTGATGACCCGCACGGGCAGGTGCGAGTAGCTCGTGAACACGTCGATCGCCGTGTGGATCATCCGCCGCAGGCTCCAGCCGCTCTGGCCCTGCTGCCGCTCCTCGCGTACGTAGGGCACCTCGGCGGCGGCGTAGCCCTGCATGGCGACGAGGCCGAAGATCGTGCGGAAGTCCTCGTGCATGCGCCGGAGATTCTGCGCGACGACACGGTCGATGAGGCAGAAGGAGCCGGTACCCTGCGCGGGGTAGGCCGGCAGCGCGTAGCGGCGTACCAGCAGGTGGAACACGCGCGAGAAGGCCTTGCGATGCCACGCCTCGCGCCGGCGCGCGGCCCGCACGCCCCACACGACCTTGAAGCCTTCCTCCCAGCGCTGGATCAGCTCGGCCACGACGGCGGGCGGGTCCTGCATGTCCGCGGCGAGGACCACGACCGCGTCGCCCTCTGCGCACTGGATGCCGGCCGAGATCGCCAGGTGGGCGCCATAGTTCCGGTTGAGGCGAATGGCGCGGACGTTGTCGTGGCGGCGCGCGAGATCGGTCAGCATGGCCCAGGAACGGTCGCGGCTGCCGTCGTCCACGCAGATGACCCGCCAGTCCACGTGGGGGACCTTCTCGCGGAAGACGCGCCCGATCTCCTCGTAGAGGGCCGCGAGATTGCCCTCCTCGTTCAGGACGGGCACGACCAGCTCGACCGTCCGACGTTCGCGGGGGCACATCACATCCCTATGGTAGACTGACCTGCATGTCTTGGACTCTAAAGAAAAAAGCACTGTCTCTGCTCGACGCCGAGCAGGGCACCGTGCACAAGGATTGGGGGGGCAAGGTCGCCGTTGCCCTGGTCTATCCCAACGCCTACGCCGTCGGCATGTCCAACCTCGGCTTCCAGACGATCTACAAGCACCTGAACGCGCTACCCGACGTGGTCTGCGAGCGCGTGTTCCTGCCGGACGCCGCGGACATCGCCGAGCTGGCCCGGACGCGCTCCGCGCCGTTCTCGCTCGAGTCCCAGCGCCCGCTGACCGACTTCCACATGATCGGCTTCTCGGTCACGTACGAGGGCGACTACATCAACGTCCTGCGCATTCTGGAGCTGGCCGGGATTCCTCTTCGTGCCGCCGAGCGTCGCCCCCACGATCCGCTCGTGCTCATGGGCGGCGTGTGCGCGTTCTCCAACCCTGAGCCGATCGCGCCGTTCATGGACTTCGTCGTGGTGGGCGAGGGCGAGGAGCTGGTCGGCGAGCTGATCGACGCCTATCGCGAGCGCTACACCGATCGCACGAGCTTCCTCGACCTGCTGACGAGCCTCCAGGGCGTGTACGTCCCCGAGCGCTACGACGTGCGCTACGCCGAGGACGGCACGGTGGCGGACGTCACCGCGCTCGGCGGCGCGCCGGCCGTCGTCACCAAGCGCCGCCTCAAGGACGTCGACGCCTTCCGCACGATCGCCGCCGTCAAGACGCCGAACGCCGAGTACGGTCACATGGCGCTGCTGGAAGTCGGCAAGGGCTGCGGGCGCGGCTGCCGTTTCTGCCTGGAGGGCCAGGTGTACCGGCCGGTGCGGCACCGGAGCGTCGCCGCGCTGAGCGAGACCATCAAGGAGCTCGCCGCGCAGGGCGAGAAGCGCATCGGCCTCGTCGGCGCCTGCGTGTCCGACTATCCGTGGATCGGGGAGTTGCTGAAAGTCGTCGAGGCCAACGGCATGGAGCTGTCGATCTCGTCGCTGCGCGCCGACAGCCTGACCGAGGACCTCGCCGCCGCGCTGGCCCGGGGCGGCCACCGCACGCTGACGATCGCGCCCGAGGCGGGCACCGAGCGGCTGCGGCGGGCGATCCGCAAGGCCATCACCGACGAGCAGATCCTGGCCGCGTGCGACCTCGTCCGGGGCAACGGCATCCCCAATCTGAAGACGTACTTCATGATCGGCCAGCCGACCGAGACGGACGAGGACGTGGAGGCGATTCCCGACCTCGCGCGCCGCATGCTGGAGCGGCTGCGCGTGCTGGACGCCCAGGGGCACCCGTTCGGCCGGCTCACGCTGTCGATCTCATCGTTCGTGCCCAAGCCGTGGACGCCGTTCCAGTGGGCGCCCTTCGCCGGTGCGGAGGCGCTCAGCAAGAAGCTGGAGACGATCAAGCGTGGGGTGCGCGGCTTCTCCAACGTGCGCGTGCTGCACGAGAACCCGCGCGAGGCGGCGTTGCAGGCGCTGCTGGCCCGCGGCGACCGCCGCGTCGGCGACTTCCTCGAGCAGGCGGCGCGCCTGGGCGGCGAGTGGCGGCGCGCGCTGCGTGAATGGTCCGGCGACCTCGACTTCCACACCACGCGCCCGCGCGCGCTCGACGAGCGGATGCCGTGGGATCACTTCGAGGTCGGCGTGAAGAAAGCCGGCCTCCTGCGCGAGTGGGAGAAGGCGCGAGAATGAGCGCGCCGGTGCTCGACACCCGCGGCCGCACGCTGCGCAACCTGCGCGTGTCGGTGACCGACCGTTGCAACCTGCGCTGCGGCTACTGCATGCCCGAGGAAGAGTACGTGTGGCTGCCGCGCGAGGACATCCTGCACTTCGGCGAGATCGCCGCGCTCACCGACGTCTTCCTCGACCTCGGCGTGGACAAGGTGCGGCTGACCGGCGGCGAGCCCCTGCTGCGTCGCGACCTGCCGCGACTCGTCCGCATGCTGGCCGCCAAGCCGCGCATCCGTGATCTGGCGATGACGACCAACGGCGTGCTGCTGGCCGAGCACGCCGCCGCGCTGAAGGCCGCCGGCCTGCATCGCGTCACCGTGAGCCTCGACACGCTCGATCCGCAGCGCTTCGCGACACTGACCAACCGCAGCACGCACGCGCAGGTGCTCGAAGGCATCGCCAGCGTTCCGCGCGCCGGCTTCACGGACACGAAGCTCGACACGGTGGTCATGCGCGGGGTCAACGACGACGAGCTGGACGCTCTCATCGAGTTCGGCAAGACGGTGCCGGCCGAGGTGCGCTTCATCGAGTACATGGACGTGGGCGGCGCCACGCGGTGGTCCATGGACAAGGTCGTCAGCCGCGCCGAGATGCTGGAGCGCCTGGGCCGGCGCTACGGGCGGATCGAGCCGGTCGTGGAGACGTCCACGGCGCCGGCCGACCGGTTCCGGCTGCCCGACGGGACGACCTTCGGCATCATCTCGTCCACCACCGCGCCGTTCTGCGCCGACTGCGACCGCAGCCGGCTCACCGCCGATGGCCTGTGGTACCTCTGTCTTTACGCGACGCGCGGCATCGACCTGCGCGGGCCGTTCCGCGGCGGCGCCGGGCCCGAGGAGCTGAAGGCGCTGATCACCGGCGGCTGGCGCGCGCGCACCGATCGCGGCGCCGAGGACCGGCTGGCGCTCGGCAATCGCCAGCCGCTCGTGCAGATCAGCGGGCTCAAGCGCGATCCGCACCTCGAGATGCACACCCGGGGAGGTTGACCGTGAGCACCGACGAGGGAGTGAAGGTCGACGTCCGCGAGCGCGGCGCCAACCAGCAGGCCTCCGAGCGCCGGCTCTTCATGCAGCTCCAGGTGTTCGGCGGCTGCACCGAGACCAAAACGCTGGTGCGCGCGCTCGAGGCCAGCCGCATGGAGACCGTCCTCTACCAGGACGTCAACGACCCGCGCGGCATCGCCGTGCTCGGTATGAGCGAGGACCCGACGTTCTTCGTGGGGCCGTTCCGCGAGCTGCTGAACGGCGCCGCCTTCGGCGAGCTGATTCTCAAGCCCGAGCTGACGATGCTGGGACGCACGTACGCCTCCGGCTTCGAGGCCGACCTGGACGAGTGGCTCCTGCGCCGCCCGCGGCGCACCGCGCTGAACCCGGCGTGGCCGTGGGGCATCTGGTACCCGCTGCGCCGCAACGGCGCCTTCGGGCGCCTGTCGCCGCAGGAGCAGGGGACGGTGATCCGCGAGCACAGCGTGCTGGGGCGCGGCTACGGCGACGCCGACCTCGCGCACGACGTCCGCCTGGCCTGCCACGGCCTCGACGTCAACGACAACGACTTCGTGATCGGCCTGGTCGGCCGCGAGCTGCACCCGCTCTCGCACCTCGTGCAGGCCATGCGCAAGACCGTCCAGACCTCGCAGTACCTCGCCACGCTCGGCCCGTTCTTCGTGGGCCACGCGCTCTGGCAGGCCCCGCTCCGCTGACGGCCTGACGTACCGTCCGCCGATGGCGCCCACCGCGCGGTTCGACAGCGAGCTCGGGTCCTTCGTCGACGAGATCTCCGCCGACCTCTGCCGCTTCGAGTGCGCCGCGGCGGGCGGCTGCGCGCCGTCCGACGTGTCGATCGAGCGCGAGGTGACGCTGGCCCCCGACATCCACGCCGACATGCGGGTGAACCTGCCCAGCGGGCCGCCGTTCTTCGTCGAGAACAAGCTGGCCTACCCGACCGCCGATCTCGTCGGGCGCGTCCGCCGCAAGTACGGCACGGCCCGCCCCACCTGGCGCGGCGCCCAGCGGCTGGCCGTGCTGCTCGACCGCGCGACCGTGCCGGCCTCCACCGACATCGACGCGGTCCTGCGTGACGCCGCTCCCGGGCTGAGCGTCGAGGTGTGGGACGTGAAGGACTTCCTCCGGCGCGTCCGCGAGGCCTTCGGCGCCGACATCACCAGCATCTCGCGCGCGAACCTGCTGGACGTGCGCACCGCGATCGAGCAAGCGCACTGGCGCATCGTCTACGAGGGGAAGTTCGCGGACGACGCCCGCATTACCACGCTGCTCTGGCACTTCAGCCCGTGGGAGCTGGCCCGCCTGTACCGGGAGGACGGGCTCAGCCCGAACGACCTGCTGCAGCCGCGGATCTACGACGAGGCCATCGTGGTCATGGCCGACATGTGCTCGTTCTCGAGCTACGTCCGCGACACCCGTGACCCGGCCATGATCCACCGCCGGCTCACCGAGTACTACTCGCTGGCGCGCTACGCGGTGCTGAACGAGGGCGGCATGCTCTACCAGTTCGTAGGCGACGAGGTGGTCGGCGTCTTTGGGCTCTACGGCTCGGCGGCCACCGCGACCGCGCAGGCGCTGCGCTCCGCGCGCATGCTGTGCGAGGCGGGCAACGCCGTGTCGACCGCGTGGCAGCGGAGCCTCGACCGCGTGCAGCCCTCGCGCGGCGTGCACATCGGCGTCGGCATGGGCCCGCTGGGGCTGCTGGCGTGGCGGCCGTTCTCGCGCACCCACGTCGGCTTCATCGGCGAGCCGCTCAACCTGGCCGCGCGCCTCATGGGCGAAGCCAAGGCCGACGAGATCATCGCGACGAACACGTTCTACTCGGCGCTCGACGCCGACGCCCGCGGCCTCTTCGAGGAGGTCGGCGCGATCGAAGCCAAGAACGTCGGCCGCATCCAGGGCTGGCGCACGACCCACGCCGCGCTGGAGGCCGCGCGCCCCAAGCGCTGACCGGAGGAGGGACCCGATGGCCCGTGGCAAGCCCGTTCGGTTCACGAAGAAGGTCGCGGAGTTCGTCCGGCTCGAGCGCGTGTGCCGCGTGGCTACCAGCGGCGCTGCCGGCATCCCGCACGTCGTTCCCGTCTGCCATGCCATGAGCGGCGGCGGGAAGATCTACATCGGCTCGGGCAAGGGCCGCAAGGTGAAGAACCTCGCGGAGAACCCGCAGATCACGGTGGTCGTCGACGTGTACTCGGACGCGTGGAGCCTGCTGCGCGGCGTGATGATCCAGGGCCGCGCGAAGCTCGTCGCGCGCGGACCGGGCTTCCGGCGCGGGCGCGATCTGCTCTATCGAAAGTACCCGCACTACCGGCGCGACGCCGCGCTGAGTCCCTCGGACTCCGTCGTCATCGAAGTCACGCCCACGCGCGTGTTCACCTGGGGGTTTGAGTAGGGGGCACCCGTGGCCGACGCGCCGCCGGCCTCGACCTCGCGGCTCGCCTATCTGGACGGGCTGCGGGGCGCCGCGCTCGTGCTGATGGTCGTCAATCACACGGCGCGCTGGTGGATCGACACGCACATGACGTGGGCGCGCTACGCGCTGATCTACGTCACGCTCACGCTCGCCGCGCCGATCTTCCTGTTCCTCGTCGGCTTCTGCCTGCCGCTGTCGCTGCGGCCGGGCGCCGACATGAGCCTCGGCGCGCTGGCGCGCCGATTCGTGCCGCGCGGCATGCGCATCATCCTGGCCGGTTTCCTGCTGAACCTCGTCGTCTTTCCCGACGAGCCGGTCGTGAGCGGGGGCGTGCTGCAGACGATCGGGCTGGCGATCGTGGCCATGGTGCCCGCGCTGTGGCTCCTGCGCATGCCCGGCGGCGCCGCCGCGCTGCTGGCCGCGGCCGTCATCGGCTACGCGACGTTCGTGGTCGCCTTCCCGGCGCTCACGAGCTTCGTGGAGCGCCATTCAATGATCGGCCTCCTGCTCTTCTTCGATTTCCCGCCGTGGCCGTGGCTGAGTCTCGTGCTGCTCGGCCTGGTCCTCGGCTGGACGTGGCTCGAGGCGCACCGGCGCAGTCCCGACGAGGGCGCGCGGTATCTTCGGATCGCCGCGCTCGTGGGCGCGGCGCTGGTGGCCGTCTTCGTCCTCTACGACTGGTGGGCGGCCACGCCCGTGCGCTTCGGGATGAAGCGCGACTTCATCCTGAACCGCCACTGGACGCCGCGCGGCGCGGCGGTGGCGTGGGTGCTCGGCACGGTGCTGCTGACGCTGGGCGCCGCCTACTGGGTGATGGAAGCGCGCCGCCTCCGGCTGCGCTGGCTGGTGATCCTGGGGCAGACCGCGCTCTTCCTGTACTTCATCCACCAGATCATCGTCTACACATTCGTGCGGAACTGGCTCGAGTGGCGGTTCAACACCTGGCCGGCGTTCTGGCTGGCCAACGCCGTCCTGCTGCTCGCCCTGCTTGCGCTCGGGTGGGCGTGGCTCGATCTCAAGCGGCGGCTGGAGCCGATGCGAGCGCGGCTGCGCCAGCGGCTCTGGTCCCGCGCCTCGGCGTGAGCCGGCCATGAGTCGTGCCGAGACCATGCTCGCGCGGGCCACCCCGGTCCGCGCGCTGGCGCTCGGCGTGACGCTCGGTGGCCTCGCGCTCGGTCTCCTCCTGCCGCCGCTTGCCGACGGCCTGCCGCTCGCCGGCCAGCGCGCGCTCCTCGTCACGCTGGCGGCCATCGTGCTGTGGACGACCGAGGCGCTCGAGCCCGGCGTGACGGCGCTGCTGAGCGTGGCTCTGCTCGCGGTGACGGGATCCGGCATGCGCGGCGCGCTGCAGGGCTTCGCGAGCCCGGTGCCGTACTTTCTGGTCGGCGTGCTGACGATGGGCGTTGCCGTGGTACGCAGCGGGCTCGCCGAGCGGCTGGCCCGCGCGATCCTGGCGCGCGCCCGCGGCCGCAGCCTGGCCGTCTACCTCCACCTCGTGCTGGCGTTCCCCGCGCTCACGTTCGTGCTGCCCTCGGCCACCACGCGCTCCGGCATCCTGATCCACATCTACGACGAGGTCTTCACGCTGGCCGCCGTGCCGCGCGGGGCTGCGATCGCCCGCGCGATCATGCTGGCGCTCTCGTCGATCAACCGGCTGGCCTCGACCGCGCTGCTGACCGGCGGCATCACACCGGTCATGAGCGCCGCCATCATCGGCGCTGACCGCGGCACGCCGTTCACGTGGAGCGGGTGGTTCGTGCTGATGGGCCTGCCGTACTACACGATCCTGATCCTCGGCGGCTTGCTCACGTACGCGCTCTACCGCCGCGGCTTCCGCCAGGACCTGCCGGCACCGGCGCCCGCCGCACGACGGCCGGTGTCCGCCGTCGAGTGGCGGACGATCGCGGTGATCCTGGGCGCCTCGGCGCTCTGGCTCACCGACGCCGTGCACCACCTCGATCCGGCGTTCCCCGCGCTCCTCGCGTTCGTCGCGCTGCTCACGCCGCGCTTCGGGCCGCTCGGGTGGGCCGACCTCGAGCGCGGTGTGGGCTGGGCGAACTTCTTCGTCATCGCGGCGTCGATCTCGCTGGCGCAGGCCCTGGGTGCCAGCGGCGCCGCCGCCTGGCTCGGACGGCTGCTGGTGGGCGGCCTGCCGGCGCTCGGCGGTAACCCGCTCGGGACCATCGTCCTGCTGATGCTCGGGGCCACTGGGCTCCGCGCGCTCGTGCCCAGCATCTCGGGCTTCCTCGCGCTGGCGCTGCCCATCGCCATGTCGGTCGGCCGCGAAACCGGGCTCAACCCGCTGGTGTGCGCGCTCGTGGTGATGATGACCGGCGACGCCGTCATCTATTACCCGGCCCAGAGCGCCTCGGCGCTCGTGATCTACGAGCGCGGCCACGTGAGCGCCGGCGAGATTCTGCGCTTCGGGCTCTGGATGACGCTGGTCGGGTGGGTGGCGATCCTCGCCGTCGCGCTGCCCTGGTGGACGCTGATCGGCCAGCCGCTCCGCCTGCCGTAAACGTTCCGCCCCGGCGGGGCGCCCGCCTATGATGGACGCATGCGCTTCAGTGCCCGCCACGTCGTCGAGATCCTGCTGGTGGCCAGCGTCGCGGTCGCGGCCGTCGCCGGCGCGCAGGTGAAGGGCTTTCGCTGGATCGACGACGAGGGCAACGTGCACTACGTCGCGCGCCGCGACCAGGTGCCCGAGCGCTATCGCTCGCAGCTCGGTGAGCCCAAGCCGGGCGAGCCCGCCAAGCCGCAGCTCACGCCGAACGCCACCGGTCGCGCCGGCGTGCCCCGCGGCTGCATCCTGCGACTGCGTGGGACGGTGCGGCAGCGCGGAGTCTCACACTCGTACCAGAGCTGCGATGCCTGCCGGGAGGCGCTGCACGCGCTCGGCGAGAATGAACAGAAGCGCGCGGAGTGCTTCGCGTCGTCGATCGAGGACGAGCTGGGCAAGGGCCGCCGCTAGCGCCGTCGCCCCGTCACATTCCTCCGCCGCCGCCCGCCCCGCCTCCGCCCCCGCCGGTCTCAGCGTGGGCGGGACTTCGCACGTAGAGCGTCACGTTGCCCCGGCCGTCGCGCGCGGTGCTCCAGGCGATCTCACGATGCCGGATCACGTACGCGACGACACCTTCCGAGGTCGTGATCGGCTCGACCAGCACGTCGTGAGCGGCGATGGCCCGCGCGTAGCCGGTTGAAAGCTCGGTGAGGATCCCGTCACGCTCGTGGACACCGAGAGTGGCGACGTCGGCAATGAAGATCCGCACGCTGCCGGGCGCGCGGCCCGCCGGCTGGAGCAGATAGAGGAACTCCGGCCCGTCGCGCCACGCGAGCGTCCGGTACTGGCCGGGGGGAATCAGCGAGGTCCAGGCCGCGGGCGGCGCCTGGGCCAGCGCGGGCGTTGTGGACAGCGCCACGGCTGCGAGCAGCGCCGCGCGGACGACGGCGCGAAGCATGGGTGAGGCTTAGGGCAGGGGCGCCGGCAGCTCGGTCTTGCCCATCAGCCAGCGATCGACGCCGGCCGCGCACGAGCGGCCCTCGGCGATTGCCCACACGATCAGGGACTGGCCGCGCTGCATGTCGCCGCACGTGAAGACGCCGGGCGCGCTGGTCATCCAGTTGGCGTCGCGCGCGACGTTGCCGCGCTCGGTGAGCGTGAGGCCGAGCTCCTCGATCGGGCCCGAGCGCTCGGGCCCGACGAAGCCCATGGCCAGCAGCACGAGGTCGGCCTGCAGCGTGAACTCGCTGCCGGGCACCGGCTTGAAGTCGAGCCGGCCGCCCTCGCGCACCATCTGGACCCTGTTGCCCTGCAGCGTCTGGACGCGCCCCTCGCCCGTGAAGCGCTGCGTGGCCACCGCGTAGACGCGCTCGCCGCCTTCCTCGTGGGCGGAGGACACGCGGAAGATGTTCGGCCACGTCGGCCAGGGATTGTCGGCGGCGCGGGTGTCGGGCGGCCGCGGCAGCAGCTCGAACTGGTGCACGGAGGCAGCCCCCTGCCGGTGCACCGTGCCAAGGCAGTCGGCGCCGGTGTCGCCGCCGCCGATGATCACCACGTGCTTGCCTTTCGCCGAGATGAAGGTCTCGTCGGGGATCGGATCGCCCTCGCACCGCTTGTTCGAGAGCGTGAGGTATTCCATCGCGAAGTGGATGCCGGGCAGCTCGCGCCCGGGCACCGGCAGGTCGCGCGGCGCTCCGGCGCCGCAGGAGAGCACCACGGCGTCGAAATCCCGCTGGAGCTGGGCCATCGTGAGGGCACGGCCGACGTCCGCGTTCGGCCGGAAGACGACGCCTTCCTTTTCCATGATGGCCAGGCGCCGCTCGAGGTGGCGCTTCTCCATCTTGAACTCGGGGATGCCGTAGCGCAGGAGGCCGCCGATGCGGTCGGAGCGCTCGAACAGCGTCACCAGGTGGCCGGCGCGGTTGATCTGCTGGCTGGCCGCGAGGCCGGCGGGGCCCGAGCCCACCACCGCCACCTTCTTGCCGGTGCGCACGGCGGGCGGCTCCGGCACCACCCAGCCTTCCTCGAACGCGCGGTCGATGATGGTGACCTCGACGGCCTTGATCGTCACCGGGTCGTCGTTGATGCCGAGCACGCACGAGCCCTCGCACGGCGCCGGGCACAGGCGGCCGGTGAACTCCGGGAAGTTGTTCGTGGCGTGCAGCCGCTCGATCGCGTCCCGCCAGTGATCGCGGTACACGAGGTCGTTCCAGTCCGGGATGATGTTGCCGAGCGGGCAGCCCTGGTGGCAGAACGGAATGCCGCAGTCCATGCAGCGGGCCGCCTGCTTCTTGAGCTCGTCCTGGGGGAAGGGAAGGTAGACCTCCTTCCAGTCCTGCAGGCGCTCCTCGACCGGGCGGGTCGGCCACTTCTTGCGCTTGATCTCGAGAAAGCCGGTGACCTTGCCCACCGCTGCCTTACCCGGCGGTGCCGACCAGCTCGGTGAACGTGGGCTCGCGGCCCTCGCTCCGCGCCTTCGCCTCGGCCTGCAGCACGCGCTGGTAGTCCCGCGGCATCACCTTCACGAAGCGCGGCTGCGTCCCGATCCAGTCGGCCAGGATCCGCGCCGCGTAGTCCGAGCCCGTCAGCGCGACGTGGCGGCCGATCAGGTCGCGCACGAACGTGATGTCCTCGGCCGCCTCCAGCGGGCCGATGTCCACCATGCCCAGGTTGCAGCGCCGCTTGAAGTCGCCGTCGACGTCGAGAACGTACGCGATCCCGCCCGACATGCCGGCCGCGAAATTCCGGCCGCTGTGGCCGATCACCACCACGCGCCCGCCGGTCATGTACTCGCAGCCGTGGTCGCCGATGCCCTCGACGACCGCGTGCACGCCGCTGTTGCGCACGGCGAAGCGCTCGCCGGCCACGCCGCGCACGAAGGCCTCGCCGGACGTCGCGCCGTAGAGGGCCACGTTGCCGATGACGATGTTCTCCTCGGCCTTGAAGGTCGCGCGCCGGGAGGGGAACACGACGAGCCGCCCGCCCGAGAGGCCCTTGCCCCAGTAGTCGTTGGCGTCGCCCTCCAGCGTGAAGCTGACGCCCCTCGGCACGAAGGCGCCGAACGACTGGCCGGCCGAGCCGGTGAAGTGCACGCGGATCGTGTCGTCGGGCAGGCCGCCGCCGCCCCATGTCGAGGTGATCTCGAAGCCCAGCATGGTGCCGACCGTGCGGTTCACGTTGCGGATGGGCAGCGCCAGGCTCACTGGCTTGGCGTGCTCGATCGCCTCGCGGCAGGCGGGAATGAGCGTGGTGCGGTCGAGCGCGCGGTCGAGGCCGTGGTCCTGCGTGGTCACGCAGTGGCGGGCCACCTCCGCCGGCATGTCCGGTTCGTAGAGAATCGTCGAGAGGTCGAGCCCCTTGGCCTTCCAGTGCTCGAGCGCGGCCTTGAAGTTGAGCCGATCCACGCGGCCGATCATCTCGTCCATCGAGCGGAAGCCGAGCTGGGCCATGTACTCGCGCACTTCCTCGGCGATGAAGCGGAAGAACCGCTCGACGTATTCCGCCTGGCCGTTGAAGCGCTGGCGCAGCTCGGGATCCTGCGTGGCCACGCCGACCGGGCAGGTGTTGAGGTGGCAGACGCGCATCATGATGCAGCCCAGCACCACCAGCGGCGCCGTCGAGAAGCCGAACTCCTCGGCGCCGAGCAGGGCGGCGATGACGACGTCGCGCCCGGTCTTCATCTGGCCGTCCACCTGCACGACGATGCGGTCGCGCAGCTTGTTGAGCACGAGCACCTGCTGCGTCTCGGCAAGGCCGAGTTCCCACGGGACGCCGCCGTGCTTGATCGACGTCAGCGGCGAGGCGCCGGTGCCGCCGTCATGCCCGGAGATGAGCACGACGTCCGCGTGCGCCTTGGCCACTCCCGCGGCGACCGTCCCCACGCCGACCTCGGCCACGAGCTTCACGTGGATGCGCGCCTTCGGGTTGGCGTTCTTCAGGTCGTGAATCAACTGAGCAAGGTCTTCGATGGAGTAAATATCATGATGCGGAGGAGGCGAAATCAGGCCGACGCCGGGCGTCGCGAAGCGGACTTTCGCGATCCACGGGTAGACCTTGTGGCCGGGCAGCTGACCACCCTCTCCTGGCTTGGCGCCCTGGGCCATCTTGATCTGGAGGTCGTCGGCGTTGACGAGGTACTCGCTGGTCACGCCGAAGCGCGCGGAGGCCACTTGCTTGATGGCGCTGCGCCGCCAGTCGCCGTTGGGATCGCGCCGGTAGCGCGCGGGGTCCTCGCCGCCCTCGCCGGTGTTCGACTTGCCGCCGATGCGGTTCATGGCGATGGCCAGCGTCTCGTGCGCCTCCTGGCTGATGGAGCCGTACGACATCGCGCCCGTCGCGAAGCGCTTGAAGAGGGACTCGACCGACTCGACCTCGTCGAGCGGAACGGGCGCGCCGTCCGCGCGCAGCTCGATCAGCCCGCGCAGCGTGGCGAGCTGGCGGCTCTGGTCGTCCACGAGCTGGGTGTACTCGCGGAAGATCTTCGCCTGGCCCGCGCGCGTGGCGTGCTGGAGCTTGAACACCGTGTCGGGATTGAACAGGTGGTACTCGCCGTCGCGCCGCCACTGGTACTCGCCCCCCCAGTCCAGATCGGCGTGGCCCACGGGCCGTGCGGGGAAGGCCTCCTCGTGGCGGCGCCGCGCCTCCTCGGCGATGACGTCGATGCCGATGCCCGACACGCGCGAGGCGGTGCCCGTGAAGTAATGGTCGACCAGGTCACGGTTGAGGCCGATGGCCTCGAAGATCTGCGCGCCGCAGTAGCTCTGCAGCGTCGAGATCCCCATCTTGGCCATGACCTTGAGGATGCCCTTGTTGAGCGCCTTGACGTAGTTGCGCCGGGCCTTGTCGTGATCGACGCCGACCAGCAGCTCCTGGCGGATCATGTCGTCGAGCGTCTCGAAGGCCACCCACGGGTTGACGGCGCCGGCCCCGTACCCGATGAGCAGGCACATGTGGTGGACCTCGCGCGCGTCGCCCGTCTCGATGACGAGCCCGCAGCGCGTGCGCTCGCCGCGCCGCACGAGGTGATGGTGCACGGCCGCCGTGGCCAGCACGCTCGGGATCGCGGCCTGCTCGCGGGTGAGCCCGCGGTCGGACAGGATCACGATGTTGGCGCCGCCGGCGATGGCCACGCTCGCCGCGTGTTGCAGCGCCTCCAGCGCGCGCTCGAGGCCGGCCGCGCCCGTGGCCACCGGGTAGAGCATCGGCAGCGTCACCGACTTGAACCACGGGTGCGCGACGTGACGGAGCTTGGCCACTTCCTCGTTGGCGAGGACCGGATCCTTGATGACGATCTGCCGGCAGGACGCCGGCGCGGCCTGCAGCAGGTTGCCCTCGGGCCCGACCGTGGATTCCATCGAGGTCACCAGCTCCTCGCGGATCTGGTCGAGCGGCGGGTTCGTCACCTGGGCGAAGAGCTGCTTGAAGTAATCGTAGAGCGGCCGCGGCCGGCTCGACAGCACGGCCAGCGAGGTGTCGGTGCCCATGGAGCCGAGCGGCTCCTCGCCATTCTTGGCCATGGGGCCGAGCAGCAGGCGCAGATCCTCGTGCGTGTAGCCGAAGGCGACCTGGCGCGTGAGCACGCTGTCGCGGTCGGCGGCGGGCGACGGGTGCGCGGGCAGGTCGTCCATGCGCACGACGTTGTCGCTGAGCCAGTCGCGGTAGGGGTGCTCGGCGGCGAGCTGGGTCTTGATCTCCTCGTCGTCGATGATCCGGCCCTGGGCGGTGTCGACCAGGAAGATCTTGCCGGGATGCAGCCGCTCCTTGACCAGGACGTCCTCGGGCGCAATGTCGAGCACGCCGACCTCGGAGGCCATGATCACCAGGCCGTCCTTCGTCACGTAGTAGCGCGACGGGCGCAGGCCGTTGCGGTCGAGCACGGCGCCGATGACGGTGCCGTCGGTGAAGGCGATCGAGGCCGGGCCGTCCCACGGCTCCATCAGCGAGGCGTGGTACTCGTAGAACGCGCGCCGCTCGGCGCTCATGGACTCGTGGTTCTGCCACGGCTCCGGGATCATCATGAGGATCGCGTGCGGCAGCGAGCGGCCGTTCATCACCAGGAACTCGAGCACGTTGTCGAACGTGGCCGAGTCGCTCAACCCCTCGCGGGTGACCGGCAGCACCTTGCGCAGGTCCGCGTCCGACATCACGGCGGAGCGGCACAGCGCCTCGCGCGCGCGCATCCAGTTGATGTTGCCGCGCAGCGTGTTGATCTCGCCGTTGTGGGCCACGTAGCGGTAGGGGTGGGCCAGCGGCCACGACGGGAACGTGTTGGTGCTGAACCGCTGGTGCACCAGCGCCAGCGCGGATTCCACATCGGGATCGACCAGGTCGGGGAACATCGTCTCGATCTGGTCGGCGCTGAGCATGCCCTTGTAGATGAGCGTGTTCGAGGACAGGCTCGGGATGTACGCGAACTTGTTCTCGGGGATGTCGAGCGCGGCCACCGCCTTCTCGAACTGCTTGCGGATGACGTAGAGCGTGCGCTCGAACGCCGCATGATCCGGCACGTCGGGGCCGCGCCCGATGAACACCTGCTTGATCGTCGGACGAACGGCGCGCGCGCTGTCGCCGAGCGCGCTGTCGTCGAAGGGCACGTTGCGCCAGCCGAGCAGGCGCTGGCCCTCGTCGTCCACGATCGAGTGGAAGATGGCGCGCACCTTGTCGGCCTGCATCGCCTCGCGCGGCAGGAACACCAGGCCGGCGCCATACTCGTGCACCGGCGGCAGGTCGAAGCCGATGCGCGCGCACTCCCGGCGCAGGAAGCGGTCGGGCATCTGCAGCAGGATGCCGGCGCCGTCGCCGGTGTTCGGCTCGCAGCCGCAGGCGCCGCGGTGGAGCAGGTTGATCAGGACCTGGAGCGCCTGACGCACGATGGTGTGTGAGGGGCGCCCCTTGATGTCCACGACGAAGCCCACGCCGCAGGCGTCGTGCTCGTGGTCGGGATGGTAGAGGCCCTGGGCGGGGGACTGGCCGGCGTACGGCGGTTGCTGCGTCATCCCTGCATCCCCTCTGCGTTCTCGGGCGCCTTTGTGAAGAGTTGCACGATACTACCCGCGCCCCCAGCATTAGTCATTACGGAAAATTCATATTCCGGGTATCAGTACGACTAATGGTGTAGACTCCGGCCGTGCACCTCGAAACCCTCCGCCTCTACTGCGATGTCGTCCGGCTGCGGTCGTTCTCCCGGGGGGCCGAGCAGAACTTCGTCTCGCAGTCGGCGGCCAGCCAGGCCGTCCAGCAGCTCGAGGGACAGCTCGGCGTCGCGCTCATCGACCGCACCAAGCGGCCGTTCGTCGTCACCCGCGAGGGCGAGGCCTTCTACGCCGCCGCCCGGGGCATCCTCGAGGCCTGGGAGAAGGCCAAGGCCGAGGTGGCGGCCGTGAAGGCGCGGGTCGATGGCACCGTGCGGGTGGCGGCCATCTACTCGGTCGGCCTGCATGACGTCAGCCGCCCCATGCAGCAGTTCATGTCGCTGTATCCGGAAGCCCGGGTGCAACTCGAATGCCTTCACCCGCACAAGGTGGTCGAGGCGGTCATCACAGGGGAGGCCGACGTGGGGATCATGTCCTACCCGCCGGCCGACCGGGCGCTTTCGGTGGTGCCGCTCCGTGAGGAACCGATGGCCCTCGTGTGTCATCCCAATCATCGTCTGGCTAAGCGGCGTGTGGTGACACCGGCCGAGCTGGCGGGGGAGCCGTTCGTGGCGTTCGATCCGGGCCTGACCATCCGCAAGGCGATCGACCGCGCCCTGCGCCAACAGAACGTGCGGGTGAACATCGTGATGGAGTTCGACAACATCGAGACGATCAAGCAGGCGATCATCATCGCGGCCGGCGTCAGCATCCTGCCGCGCCACACGGTGCAGAAGGAGGCGTCGATCCGGACGCTGGCCGCCGTGGACGTGGCCTTTCCGGACCTCGTGCGCCCGGTCGGCATCGTGCACCGGCGCCACAAGCCGCTGACGCCGACCGCCGAGCGCTTCATCCAGATGCTCCAGGAAGC
>Ga0137394_10001571_pt1 | contig 16744 bp, 12 predicted proteins | sample czobulk116metaG_FD_108278 | JGI IMG/M metagenome (GOLD analysis project Ga0137394, IMG submission 108278) | Vadose zone soil microbial communities from Angelo Coast Range Reserve, California, USA - czobulk1.16 metaG | ecosystem: Environmental > Terrestrial > Soil > Vadose zone | place: USA...
CTAGCCCAGCGCCTTGCTGATAATTCAATGAATTCAGGGGAGACAAGTGCCCATGAGAAACAGCAACTTGCCTGCCCACGAAAGTCCTGATGGTCGGCTTTATCGAACGATTCGCGGAGCGCATGAGTAGGCCAAGTCCCGATTAGTTACGCGAAACCGGACAAGTTCTACGACTTCAAATGGACGAGACTTCGGAGATTACATGTGCATCAATCACGACGGGCTTGAAACTCAGCGAATACGAGAATCAACAACAGTATCGCGGCGCCAGCAAAGCAGAGCCAGGTGACTCTGTCCTTCCAGGTGACATTGGACTCTACGTCTGCAATAAATTCCTTGAGCACCTCATCTTCAATGTCGCCGTCCCATCGCGGCCCCGAGACCTTTCGATGTATTGTCGCAAGGATGAGTATTCCGAGGAATCCGAGCGCGACCATTGGATAGATTAAGGAACGGTCCGAGAATCTCGCCCACAAGACATTCACAAAAAAAGGCAGCATTGAGAAAAGTATTGCCCCACCCACCCCCAGTTTCCAACGTCGGTGATAGTAGGCAAGTGACAGGGTGAGTGTCGTCAGAAATGCTGCCAACATACCTGAAGCAATGAACAATGATTCTCGATAAATTGTGGGATGAGCCCGAGCGGTCTGGAGACAGCCAAACACGAGAAATCCTGCGGCTCCTGCAGCGAAGGACCTTCTCGCGGAATCATCGAAGGCTTCAGATGGTCCGAGTTGTCTGAGTGGAGTGCCCATGAATGCAGCCAAACTCAGCTTAAACTTTCCCGTCGCGAGAATACTACGACCTGCAAGGCCACCCCAACCATTTGCCTTTGTAGGCCGAGTAGGCCAGCTAACGACCACGTTGCGAAGACTAAGTGATTGCAGCATCACGTCTTAGTTTAAAATTTACCTCGTTCGCAAGGAGGAGGCCGGGGGTTCGAATCCCTTCTCGTCCACCATTCCTGTCACCTATGTGTCAGGCCGCTCAAAGGATTTACACTATTCTTGACGAGCACGCGGTGCTCGTTTTATCCATCTAATCTTATGAGCGCCGGGACAGCCAAGCTTTGCAGCAGGGTACTTTAGCTTAGGAGCACCTGGTTGACTGCGAGGATGTCCTCCTGCCTGTCACGCAGGAGGTCGCTCAGTCTTCCTGCATGGTCCTGAAAAGAGAGGGGCAAGTTGCTGCATCGCGTCCCATCGTCAATCGAAGCGCATCGAATTGCCGTCACATAACCGAGACGCGCGGAAAAGTGGGCGCTGAACAGTGCTTTCGCTCTGGTGACGCGCAAAGTTTCCATAACACGTCAATACTTAACTTCCGCACCGTCGGCCAACCCGAAGTAATGGCGCGAATCGGGTCTGCCGGGACTACTTCCGACTTGCTCGTCATCCGAGAGCCAGCTATGAGGTCACGCAAACCGACGCAATCGGGTGTTAGTCCCTGCATTTAGCGCAGGCGTGGGGGGGCCGAGGCAGTAAGAGGGATGGCCAGCATTCGTGTTTGATGCAGGCTATTTGATCGACACGAGCATCTTGGCCAGGAATTCGTTCAGAGCGTCACCGCCTCGAATCCACCGCACGACCGCGACGATGTCGTTGTCCCAGTCGATGTAGACGATGTTGTTCCCGTTGCCCACAAAATAGACTGCCGACTCGGGCGCCGCCGGCAGCGGCTTTCTGGAAGTGTTCAGGAACCAGTTCGCGAAACCATAGTCCGCGTTCGCTGGCCCCGGGGTCCGCGCCATTTGAATCCACTTTTCCGAGACGATTGCGCGGCCCTTCCATTTGCCGTCGCGCAAGAACAGATACCCAAACCGTGCCATGTCGTAGGCGTTGATGAACATCCCGCCGCCCCAGTGGCCGCCACCTGTGACCGACTGGATCCTCTGGCCATCAATCTCGACCCATGAATTGTCGTATCCGTACCAGCGCCAGGTCGATGAGGCGCCGATTGGCTCCATGACTTCTTCGCGCAGCACATCCTGCAGCGGCCGCCGCCAAACATTGAGCGCCGCGAGGGCAAGCACGCGGACGTCGTTGTACTTGTAGTGCGTACCCGGCTCCCAAAGCTTCCGGTTCGGCCAGTCGGATGGTTTTTCACCTTCGGGCCGATCTGCCCAGTCCGGCTTGCCCCAGAGAGTTCCTTGCCAGTCGCTGGTCTGCCGCAGCAGGTGGTCCCACTTGATCTTCTGATTGTGCGGTGCTTCAAACAGATCGACGCCCGGCGGCATGTAATCGCCCGCGTAATCATTCACGTCGTGAATCAGGCCGCGCTGCCAAGCTAGGCCGACGACGGTCGTGAGGAATGTCTTTGTGACGCTGAAGGTCATGTCCACGCGCTTCGGGTCGCCCCACTCGGCGACGATGTAGCCATGGCGCAAGATGAGGCCGTTAGCTGCGCCGCGGACTCTCACGGAACCGATCGGAGTGTCAAATGGCTCAGTGGCTCCGATTGTCGTCGCAAGGTAAAGCGCCAAGTCTTTCGTCGCCGGATTCTCACTCGCAATTGCATGCTTCACGGCTTCATCTAGCCGTCCAGCATCCATGCCGACCTCCTCCGGCTTTTTATGCTGCCAGTCGAATCGATCGGGGAAATATGATGGAGCCAGCTGTGCTGCTGCTGACGGGTTCTGGACTGCCGCTCCTGCACGCTGTGCCGCCAGGACGGAAGAAGAAGTAGCGAGCAGGTACGCGCCCACTAAAGCCGCGGCAACGCGGGGCATAGTGTTCCTCCTTCGTTTGTGACGTTGCCAGTAAACTGGGAGCCTAGTCATCCGTCATCCGTTCTAACCGGAATTTACGATTTGGACCTCTAGCTTGCGCATCATACTCTTCCCCTGAACTCGACGCACCGGATTGCCACCAGAACAGGCCTCAGCAAGAACAGCGGAGTTCCGACGAACGCGCATCTCGTCAGTGCTTGATTTCCTGACGAGAACTACCCGGGACCTATCGACGGTAAGGCCGATATCGCATGGCTCCCAAGAGTAGCCGCCTTCGCTATAATCACAATCCTCCGGAAGCGACGTTGCTAGAGTCAAGCCATGCGGGGGCCTGGGAGGAACTGGATGTCAGATATGAATGACAGAGTAGCTCTGATTACCGGAGCGAGCAGTGGGATTGGCCGGGCGACAGGTGAGGCCTTCGCGGCGCGAGGCGCCAAGGTAGTTCTTGCTGCGCGGCGCGAACATGAATTGGCGACGCTCACGAGTGAGATAGAGTCTCGGGGAGGGAGAGCAAGCTTCGTGGTCACGGATGTCGCGATCGCCAAGGATGTCGAACGGATGGTGGCGCATGCGATTGAGACATTTGGCCGGCTCGACTACGCGGTGAACAACGCCGGCATCGAGGGGAAGTTCGCCGCCGTCACGGATCTACCCGAGCAGGAATGGGATCGCGTTCTAGACACGAACCTGAAGGGCACGTTTCTGTGTTTGCAGTACGAGGCCCGAGCCATGCTTGCTGGCGGGCATGGCGGTGCGATCGTCAACGTCGGTTCCGTAAACTCTTTTCTCGGCTTCCCCACTGGCTCAGCGTACGTCGCCTCCAAACACGGACAAATCGGGTTGACTACGAGCGTTTCCGCGGAGCTGGCGCCGCGGGGAATCCGGGTCAACCTCGTGTGTCCAGGATTCATCGATACGCCGATGCATCACCGGGGACGCAGCATGGTCGGCGACGACTTGTACGACAAGGTTCTGATACCACGTGTTCATACGAGGCGCGCAGGCCGCCCCGATGAGATCGCCCAAACAATCGTCTTCCTGTGCTCGGACGAGGCTAGCTACATCTCAGGCACCACGCTGACACCCGATGGAGGGTTCACTCTGACGAGCTGACTTGGATTATTTCGCAGCATCAATCCTGTTCGTTGGCCTTTGAAGGGGGAGCGCTTGATGAAAACGCCTGCATTGTTTGACCTAACCGGTCGGGTAGCTGTCGTGACTGGTGGGAATGGCGGAATTGGTCGCAGCATTGCGCTCGGACTGGCCGCAGCCGGAGCTGCCGTCGCAGTGTTTGGACGAAACGAGGAAAAGAACCAGCGGGTGCTTTCCGAATTGAAAGCAATCGGTGTTCCATCGCTTGCTGTGAGGGTTGACGTGACCAATCGTGCCGCATTGGAGCCCGCGCTTTACAGGGTCGAGAGCGAGCTGGGTGGCATAAGCATCCTGGTAAATAATGCCGGCAACGTGTCGCTGAGCGGTGGTGTGTTGCACGAAAAATCTGAAGATTGGGACAGCGTCATCGAGACGCAACTCAATGCAGTTTTCCTTCTTTCGAAGCTCGCAGCCAGATCGATGCTTAGTCGCAAATTCGGAAAGATCATAAACATTGGCAGTATGTACTCGTTCTTCGGATCTGGGCTCGTCCCCTCTTACAGCGCAGCGAAAGGAGCGATAGTCCAACTGACCAAGTCAATGGCCATTGAGCTCGCCCCGCACAACATTCAAGTCAACGCGATCGCGCCAGGGTGGATTGAAACGGGGATGACGGCGCCTGTACGTACAATGCCCTTGAACGACGAAATTCTTGCGCGGACCCCCGCCGGTCGATGGGGTCAACCGGAGGAACTTGCCGGAACAGCTGTGTACTTGGCCTCGCGGGCTTCGGACTTCGTAACTGGCACTACGATTCGTGTCGACGGCGGTTATGCGATCCGATGACAGTCCGAACGTAACTCAGGCCGAAACAGACCTGTAAGTCCGGTCTAGAAGGCCACAGCGAAGTTATCCAGATGGACGTCTAACGCGCTACCCGTTGAAGTGGCGCATCCCGGGTTCCTGACTTTCCGGATCGCCGACTACCCGGCCAAAAATCGTGGAATTTGCGGGGCACCGATGAGCGGCGAACTTCAATTAAGGAGTCGTGACTACGCGAATTTCGAAATTTCAGTGGTAGCAAACTCGCACGAAATTATTTGGTAACTACGGCAGAAAAGGAGGGATTGGGCCCTGAACGCAATCGCCGCCGCAGGGTGCCCGGCATCGCCATTACCGCCGCGCGCTGGCGGGAGGACGGTTACCCAATCGGGGCGCTATGGACGAAATGTCCACCGCAGCTTGACGGCAATCAGATCGCTCTCGGGGACAATGCTTACGTGTGGGTCCGTCACGATGCGCTGCCAGCCGCGGTTCCACACAACGAATAAATCGTTTCCGGGACTGATCGTCCATCGCAGCCGAGTATTAGTTCCGATGTTCTGCGATCCCGTGTCGTACTGAACAAAGCTCGACAGCACGAGGTTTGGGCTCCAGGCGTACGCCGCTCGCACAGACCAAAGACGCTGGACGAAGTTGCCTACCGGCAGGTGGCCGAAGTCGTTCTCCGTATCGAGGTCGAGCTGGACTTTCCCTTTCGGCGACGTCCACCTCACGTAGTTGGTCCATTGAGTCAGGTGGCCATTGAAGAATGTGCCGAACCAGGTCGTGGTACCAAACTGTAAAGGGCGATGGTCGCTCGTTTGCGCTTCGACACGCCAGCGCGTGAAGTCATAGGTACCCGGAGGAATCACCACCCCAAGGGCGACCTCGAACGGCGCCGCAAGCGTTTCCCCGTGGGGATCCCAGTCGAACTCGAAACGGTCTCCCGACTCCATTTGGACGTTGGCTGGCGCCATGCGATATTCCCACGATTCTACGATTCCCTGCGAATTCGTGTAGCGCCAGTACCTGTTCTCGAAGAATTCTTGCCGTATCCAGCTGAACGGCCCGTCTTTGGACGGACGGGGCTGATAGAAGCACATGGCAAACGTGCTCCGCACGCCGGGGCGCGGCAAGAACCCGAGCAACGGCTCGAGGGCGTCGCCGTACTGGTTGACGCTAGCGGAGCAGTTCCAAAGGTCGTTGGGATAATCGATGTTAAATCCCCAGCCGACCTTGCTTCCAGGACGCACGTGGCCTTGAGTTGTGGCCGTCCACGCGCCCACGAGGAAGTTCTTGTTGCCGCGAAACTTGGAAGTGCGCCACACAGCGTCTAGGCCTGCCGAAGTGTTTTGTCTCAGGCCTTCGGGATCGCCATTTGTGAAGATCGTGCCAATGCGCAGGTTCCTATTGAAGTCGTAGGAGACGCGACCAGCAAGAAGATTGGTGCCCTTCACGAGAGGCGAGGATAACCTGAGGTCCTGGGTAACCTGGAGCGGAACAACCGTTCCCCGGGTCTGCACGTCGAGCAGTGCGAGGTTCCACTTTCCAACACGGCCATTCAGCTTCACGCCGGCATTAATGGGAATTTGAGCACCACCCAGCAGACCGATGCGCCGAGTGAAGAACGGGACGAACTGCGGGGAATCCTGACCTCCGATCCCAAGACCGAAATCGTACTGGTTCACGCCTTCGAGAAAGAAAGCTCGCTTCTCCGGGAAGAACAGCGGGAAGCGCGTCAGATTAATTTGCCGTGCATCCACGTCAGTCTCGGCAAAATCCGTGTTGGCAGTGAACACGGTTACGATCTGGGGCGTGATTTTCCAGGTCACATCGCCGCCGACCGAGCCTTGCCAAGAGCGATCACTGCCTGGGAAAAACTCCCTCGTTTTACCCGTTGCATACGGAACGAACTCTAGGCCTTTGCCTTGCTCAAGCGCAGCAACTCCGACCAGCCATCCCGAACGGCTCAGATCGTAAATGAAGGAATCAAGCGTTGGCGAAGACCATCGCAACGTCAGGCGCTCGCGCGGGACATAGCGCTCAACATTCAGTCCCCACTCGTTAACACGAGGAGAGAAGCTCAACGTTCGCGAAGGAATAACGACTTCAGCCGACCAGCCATGCGGTACCCTCGCCACCCGTGCGTCCCAAATTCCGTCCCAGTCGAGCGAAACATTCTGCGGGTCAGAGATCAGGCCGTCTGCGCGAGCGCCTGCGGTATTGATGTGGAAGAAGTATCCAGTGCGCCGGTCCCCGTAGGTGTCCAGCACGATGCTCACGGAGTCATCGCCCCTCATGTCACCATCGCGCCGCATGGTATGAACGGCGATTCGGCTGGGTTCCGGGTCCTTACAAGCAAAACCAAAATAGATGCGGTCCTTCGTGACCACGACGCGAACTTCGGTTTCAAACGGCGTTGGCGCTCCTGATTTGGGCGATTGTTGGACAAGCTTTAGTACGGGCGCGTCGTGCCACACGGACTCGTCCAACCTACCATCGAGGGTTATCGAAGCGGAAAAGTCGACAACCGCGTTCGCCCTCGGGTCGTTTGCGCCCGCGACGCCGGTCGAGGTCGCACTCCAAAAAAGGATCAACGCCAGGCAAGCGCATTTCTGCCTGCAAACATAGAACTGGATGCGGCTTCTCCACTTCTCGCAGGCTATGGCTACCGATGGACTCTGGTCCATAGCATCACGGACGCATGCCCAGCCAGAAGCAACTGGCAGCCTTCAACGAGCATGCGATCCTTGTTCGACGCATTCGTTCCTCCCCGGCTGAATTATGCGCGTTGCAGCAAGGGACGAAGCTCCCGGACGTTCTTAACGCTTTCAATATCAAGCAAGCGGGCGATCAATTTCGTCGATATCGCTGCACCGAGAACAGGTGTCATCAACCCGCGGGCCTTCGCAACTACCTCGTCGCGGGTCATTGGATTCTCAGGAGTGCCGCGCGCATTCTCCACACGCTCGGTGAGATGAGTCCCATCGGTTAGCTCGACCTCGACGACTCCTACCCGAGTCGGCAAGAGTTTTTCGAGTTCCTCGTCTCCGATCAGCTCAACCTTGGCCTCTTCGCGGAGAATCGCCGGGTCCTGCATGCGTGCTTTGTCGTGGGCCGCGTGGAACGAAACGGTCTTCTCGATCATCATCACCGCAACCAGGTACTGAACATTTATGTCCGGCATTTCGCGGTTGTTCACGCGCTCGGCTTGGCTCGTGGCCGAACGTACGACAATGTGTCGTACGTCGTTCGCCTCGAATGGACGCCGCTTTCTTAGGTTCACGATCGCGTCGAGCAGCGACTGAATGGGACCTCCAGTTGTCCAACCCTTGAGGCTCGTCAGCGACACTTCAAAGCGCTTACCGAGGTCTTCGGTCAGCTTGGCCGGATCGGCTTTGGGCGCATAGGATTTGACGAAATTTTGCGGACCGGACAGGACATCGTTCATGCCGGTCCATCCTGATCGCACGAGCAGCGCAGCGGTAACCCCGTTGCGCGCTCCCAGTGCGCCAAAGAGAAAAGCCTTTTCGATGTGCTCAAGATCATCCCGCCACGTGCCGATTCCAGCGCCGGCCTGTTGAGTGGCGTAGTCGAGCAGCCAGCGCATCTGCTGGACATTTAGACTCGCGACGCACCCGCTGGCCGCCGATGCTCCCATTGTCCCCACTAAGTTATGGGTTTCGGTTAGCACTCCGCCTTTCAAGGTCTTGTATGCCCTCATTCCAATGTCGTAACCGAGTGTCACCGCGCGCAGAAAGTGCGTTCCGCTGATTTGAAGCTGCTCCCCTAGTGCCAGCGTGGCGGGCACGACCGCGCAGCCTGGATGTGCTCCCCCTGAGGTGTAATCGTCATCGCTCTCGTCGGCATGAGCCAACTCCCCGTTCGCGAAAGCCGCGTCCATCGGTCCGCAGAGAGTCTTCGAGGCGACAACCGTGGCGACCTTCTGGCCGCCACCATAGGTCCGAGCGAATTGGATGGCGTCGCGGCCGGGCGGCAACTCAGACCCAGAGACCATGGCTGCTACCGTGTCCAGGATGTGATGCTTTGCGTCTTGCACGACTTTTTCCGGCAGCTCGCTGTTGCGGGCGTCCGCCATGTAGGTGCTCAGCTTGACCATCACGGGGCTTACGTCTGCGGCGTCTGTCCATCTGGCTAGAAACGCCGTGGCAGGAAGAATCCAAGCTGCGCGTTGTAACAAGCCGCGCCGTGTAAAAAGATTCTTACTGCACGCCGGAATTCGAGCCGTATTTTGATCTTCGCCCATCGTATTTCGCCCCTTTTATCTCCGCCCGATACTCTGGGCTATTGGGAAACTGCCTCCGCGGCCCGTTCAGAACTAAATTCGTTCTCCAGCTTGGCAATCACAACCGTCGCGACCCCATTGCCAATAACATTTGCGAGCGCTCGCGCCATCGATAGGAAATTATCGACAGCAAACAAGAGCGCAAGGCCTTCCAGCGGCAGAATGCCCGATGCCCCGACAGTCGTTGCTAGGACTATAAAAGCAGCTCCCGTGACGCCAGCGGCTCCCTTCGACGTTACTAACATGATGGCCACCAGAGCCAAGAGGTGGCTGAAGCTGAGCGAAATGTGATAGACCTGTGCGATGAAAACGGTGCTGATTGGCAACGACAAGGCTAAGCCGCCCAGATTGAATGCATATCCTGTTGGCAAGACCAAATCGACCACAGAACGCGAGGCCCCGAATCGCTTAAGTTTTTGCATAAGCTGAGGCAGAACGCTCTCCGATGAAGACGTGCCGATAACTAGAAGAATTTCATCACGAATGTATTTAATGAAGTGAATCAAGTTAAAGCCAAAGAAATGAGCTATGATCCCCAAAACAACGAAGACATAAAACGCTTCTGTCAGATAGGTAACCAAGACCAGCTTGGACAACGCGAACAGGGCGCTAGTGCCAAACTTCCCGACCGTGAAGGCCATCGCCCCGAAGGCTCCTATGGGGGCGATTCGCATAATGATTCTAATAATTCCAAAAAATACAATCATCACGCTGTCTAAACCGCGAACAACGGAATGACCGCGGGCCCCCATCCCAATCAGCGCCATGCCGACTAAGAACGCAATCACCACGACCTGGAGCAAATCACCCCTTACGAAAGCCCCCAGAGCGTTATCAGGGACAGTTCCCATTAGGAACTCGAGAAATGAAAACTCCTTACCCTTATTGGCGTAGGCAGCGTAATCCCCCGAAGCATTGGCCGATTGGAGAGCGTTGACGCCAACTCCAGGTTTGAAGATGATGACCGACGCTAGACCGATAGCGAGAGCAAGTGTCGTCACCAATTCAAAATATATGAGAGCCTTAAGACCGATTCGCCCCACCTTGCGAATGTCACCGATGTGCGCAACTCCCGTTGAAACACAGAGAAATACAATGGGAGCAATGGCCATGCGGATAAGCTTGATAAAGAGGTCACCAAGCGGCTTCATCGCTAGAGCAAGCTGGGGATTGAGTTTACCCAGCACTATGGCCGCCACGATAGCCAGCAGTACTTGAAGAGTAATATTATTTCGTAACTGGCGTTTGTTGTTGCGGGACGTCTCCTGCCTTTCTGTTCCCAAGGTTTTCCTCTCGATGGTGCAGCCTCTAACTATCGGAAAGTGTCTTTAGTAGACGGAACAGTTCTTTTTTTGATTCGAATCCAATTCCCGGAATATTAGGCAACGCAACGTAACTGTTTTCAACAGGAGTGTCATCCGCGAATCCACCGAAGGGTTGAAAGATACCGGGATAGGATTCATTCCCCCCAAGTCCCAACCCGGCGGCTATATTCAGCGATAACTGATGGCCACCATGTGGAATGCAACGACTCGCAGACCATCCGTACTCTTTCAACATGTCCAATATCCGCAGGTATTCGACCAGACCGTAGCTCAGTGCACAATCGAACTGCAGGACGTCGCGATCGGGCCGCATGCCTGCGTAGCGGATCAGATTGCGGGCGTCCTGAACTGAAAAAAGGTTTTCTCCCGTGGCCATGGCCCCTTGATAATGGACGGCAAGCTTTGCTTGCAATTCATAATCGAGCGGATCGCCCGGTTCTTCGAACCACCGCAGCTGGTAGGGTTCAAGAGCGCGCGCGTAAGCAATCGCTGTCTCGAGGTCAAAACGCCCATTCGCGTCCACCGCCAACTGATCCCCGCCCCTTAAGATTTTCAGGACAGCTTCGATGCGTTTTAGATCTTCCGGTAGCGAAGCTCCACCGATCTTGATCTTGACTACGGAATAGCCCAGGTCGAGGTAACCTTGCATCTCCTGTTGTAAGGCTGACGGACCTTTCTCAGGGTAATAGTAACCGCCGGCGGCATAGACGAAAACTCTTGTGTCAGCGACGCCACCTCTAAAACGATCCGCAAGAAGACGATAAAGTGGCGCACCGGCGATCTTTGCCACCGCGTCCCATATCGCCATATCGAAGACACCGACTGCCACCGACCTTTCGCCGTGGCCCCCTGGTTTCTCATTCTGCAGAAGAATGTTCCAAATCTTGAAGGGATCGAAACTATCGCCGTTGTCGTCAACGAGACTACGGGGGTCTGCCGCCTTCAGTCGCGGGATAAAGCGGTCACGTAACAGGCCACTCGGTGCGTATCGACCGTTAGAATTGAAGCCGTAACCGACAACAGGTTTGCCGTCGCGTACTACGTCTGTGATTACTGCCAGAACGCTCACCGTCATCTGACTGAAGTCGATGTAGGAATTGCGAATATTTGATTTGATGGGGACAACGGTTTCGCGAATATCGACAATCTTCATTCGGCCACTTCGCTCTCGCGCAGCGCATCGTGGTTGAGAGTTAGCCCGAGACCAGAAGCGTCAGGTATCGTCAATATTCCGTCGATCGGCTCTGGGGGATTTACGAAAAGCATCTGGCCAACCTGAACCATGCCTAAATGCCACTCCACAATCCAACCGTTCATAAGCCCGGCAAGAGTATGCATATTGAAAAGGGGCCAGCCGCCGCCGTTCGCGATCGGCAGGTTGTAAATCTGGGCCAAATGACCGGCCTTGCGCGCTTCGGTGTAGCCACCGCAAAAGCAACAGTTCGGCTGCAAAATATCTACCGCCTGTCTTTCTACGAGTTCGCGAAGCCGCCAACGATGCCCCTCCATTTGCCCTGCGGCAATCGGTATTTTCGTGTGCGCACGCAGGTCTGCGAGTGCTCGGGCATCGTTTTGGTGCAAAGGCTCCTCAAACCATGTAATGTTGCAGTCCTCGATCGCACGGCAAAGAAGTTTGGCCTCCACCGGGTTGAACAGATAATTGGCGTCGATCATGAGGTCGACGTCGCTGCCCACAGCGTCGCGAACGGTGCGAACGCGAATGGCATCCTCGCGCCAACCTTTCTTGTCCACTCCGACTATGAGTTTCATTGCGGAGAAACCCCTCGAGACCTGCAGCTTTGCAGCTTCGGCCAACTGTTCGCGATCGTACTGAGGAAACCCAAAGGTCACATAGGCCGGTATCGCAGTCCTGGCATTCCCAAGCAGACCGGCAACTGATCTGCCTGCCGCCTTACCTTGAATGTCCCAGAGAGCGATGTCGAGGCATGATAAGGCGCTTGAAATGACTCCGGTCATTGCTCGAGGGTTTAGCTTGGCCCAGATCCTCTGATGGATAGCTTCAACATCCCGCACATCCATATCGCGCACTACCGGCAATACGTACGATTTTAGTGCCACGACGACGGAGCGAGCGAGGAAATGACCGGTGATGGCCATACCTGAGAGGCCGTTACCCGTTTCAACTTCACAAAAGACAAATTCCTTTTGCTCTTCACGGCCATAACCAGACACTTTTCGCTCAAGTAGTGGGATGTCAATAGTCGAAGAATGTACGCTTGCGCGTATCTCTCTAATCTTCACTCGCTCTCCTTGGTGGTACGCAGGCCAGGTTTCGAGCCTTCGGGATTTTGTTCGTTCACTCTTTCCAGCAATCTCGCTTTTCCAGCCAGAATGTGGTCGGCCATTGTGCGTTCTGATAAATCACAGTTGTGGTCACGTAGCGCTTCAACAATGCACATATGTTCTCGGTTTGACAAAACCATCGAGTCACCCTGGACGAGGCCACGGCGGCGGAAAAGATGAAGCTCTTTGCTCAAAGCACAGTAAAGCTCAGCGACACGATTGTTGCCTGACAACTCTACTAGGCGAGCATGGAAAGCTACGTTCAAGGGGTAATACGCATCTATATCCTTCGCTTGCTGCATTTCGGCCACCATTGCACGAAGCTCTACAACGTCTCGGAGACCGATACGACTTGCAGCGAGCCGGCCTGCTAGGCCGAAGAGATGAGCGCGCACCTCATAAATCTCTGCTGCCTGAGCCACACTCATTTCCCGCACAAACACGCCGCGATTTGTGATAACCCTGACCAAGTTGCTTTTTTCCAGACTCCGACACGCTTCCCGTATCGGTCCTCGGCTGATGCTGAACACCTGGGCCAGCGCGCTCTCGTTAATGCGATCTCCTGCCTGCAACTCTCCTCTGATGATCATCCGCTCTAGTTCTTCGGCGACCAGGGAAGAGAGCGTTTCTGCGCGCCGACTTTTTAGGTGTGTAAGCAAATCCTTGTTCTTCATATCGTCGTTCTCCCTAAGTCCAACATTGCCATCAGTAAGGTTTTGCAGTTTGCGACGCCGGCAATGCAGGCGTGGAAACTGGTGGCCTTCGTAGGTGCGTTGCCTGCTCAAAACCGAAGGCGAGTCTTATCAATTCGGGCTCGGCCCATGCGCGGCCGAGAAACTCCATCCCCACCGGCACCCCGATAGGAGCATCTGTCGTTGGCGTAGAAAAGCCGGCAGGCACTTCGATGGCCGGGAAACCCGCCAGAGCAGCGATAACACCGTTGCGGTCCTTCTGAAACGTTGCCCCAATGGGAAGGACCAAACATTTCTGATGGGGATACACCAGCGCATCCAGTTGATTTTTCGCCATGAGGTTGGCTACCTCAATCCTGATTTCCTCCATTCTTATCCGGCGATCTTTATAGTCCGCGGAATTGGGGCCATCTTCATAACCCTGAGCCGTGGTCAAGAATTTTTCTAGAGTCGGTTTGTGGAACTGGCCGGAAGCAATGATTTCCGCGAGCGAATGTACCGGTACGTGCGAACCCTGCTGCTGCAAGTAGCCGTTTAGCGCCGCCTTGAACTCCGGCTCGTTCAGACGAAAATTCGCAGTCAACGTTTTCGTGTCGAGGGCCGCGTCTTCGAGGCGGACAATCACTGCGCCTTGTTCCTTTAGAGCGTCAATGGCTCTGGCCATAACTTCGTTCACTTGCTCGTATTCCAGTCCGCTACCAAATAAGTTCGTAAGCACGCCAAGGCGAGCTCCCTTCAATCCATTTCGGAGAAAAGCAGTGTAGGTTTTTGGAATATTGCCGACACCAAGGGCAGTCACCGGATCATTCGGATCGTATCCGACCATAACGTCCAACAATCTTGCGGTGTCGGCCACGTTGCGGGTCATGGGGCCAATGGTGTCCTGGGTAAAAGAAACAGGCACAATACCGTCCCGGCTGATTAAGCCGCGGGTTGGCCGGAGTCCTACCAAACTGTTTGCGGAAGAAGGGGAACGAATGGAGCCGCCGGTATCCGACCCGGTGCCTGCAGCTGCGAAGTTCGCCGCGACAGCGGCGCCGGTTCCGCCGGAAGAGCCGCCTGGTGTTCTGGTGAGGTCATACGGATTTTTCACCTGTCCGCCCAACGAACTTACGGAGATGCCGCCGCTGGCAAATTCCTGCAAGTTGGCTTTGCCAAGAATGAGCGCGCCGGCTTCGCGAAGCCGTTTGACTGCAAAAGCGTCCTTTTCAGGCTGCGCACCTTTAAGGGTGAGGGCGCCGGCGGTTGTAGGCATGTCCTCAGTATCAAAATTATCTTTTAGGACGATGGGGATGCAGCCGAGCGGCTGTAATTTGTGGGTGCGCTTGAATTCCTGGTCCATGGCATCGGCTTGCTGCAAGCTTGCAGGATTGACGTACAGCATCGAATTGACTGCGGGTCCCTGTTGATCGTACGCATGGATTCGATCCAGATATTGTTGAACCAAACTGTGGCACGTTAAGCTCCCCGTTTCCATGGCCTTGTGAATATCCGAAATGGACGACTCCATCAAATGGAAGGATCGATCAGGCGCGCTATCAGCGAGCGGCCCAAGCAAGAGCGCAAACACGAGCGCAGTTATCCCTGTGCGCATGAATATTAGTCCGCCTCCAAAGACGGGATCAAGCCCGCCTCAACACGGGTCAAAACGGACTCTGATTGAAATTCGAGTGGCTCGCCGGACGAAGAGCTTAACACCATTCGAACCAAAGGGAGGTTGACACTATGGAGAATTTTTCTTACAAAATTCGTGAGACTGCAGAGGCGGCATAAGACCGCCCCCTGCGTCAGGATAACTTTTCTAGCGCCCATAAATCAGTACGCGAAAGGTTCCAGGAATCGGCTTTCGCTCCGGATGGGGATTCTTCTTCGTTGGAGCTGGAGCCGGACCAAAATCCGCGGTTGCCAGAAAAAGGTTGTGCGTCTTTGGATCGAGACCCATGGTCTTGGCGCCAAACTCGGTTTTGACCGTTTCGACTTCCGTGAGCTTGTCAGGGGAATCCTCATGAAAAATATGGAGCTTGCCCACGCGGGTGGAGACAAACAACAGCCCTGTTTCCGGATCGAAGACGTTGGCGTCCACACCGGAGCTGATGGGCAATGACTGGACGATCTTGCCAGTGTCCGCATCCATCATCACGAGGAATTGCGGATTGCGACCGCTGGAAAATAGCCGCCGGTGCGCGCGATCCATTTCCATGGCCACGGGTGTTCCGGCAGGCGCTACGGGCCAACGAGCTTTGATTGTGAGAGAGTGTGTGTCAACGACGGCCACGTCGTTTTTCTCTTCATTGTTATCGTAAAGGGCGCCCTTACCGTCGGTGACGGGCTGTTCTACTGCGCCACCCATATCGATGACTTTCACTACAGTTTCCTTGACCGGGTCTATAACTGTGGAATTCTTGCTGTCGCCATTAAAGGTAAAAATAAGCTTCGATGCGGGATCGTAGACAATGGAGTCCGTGTCTGGGGAACTCTTGATTTCGCCGGTGATCTTCAGAGTCTTAAGATCGAACACCGCCACCGCAGCAGCATCGCCGTCGGTGATGAATCCTTTCCCAAGCTCCGGGAGCACGACGACACCATGGCATCGCTTTAAGCCGGAAATTGTGCCCACCACGGAGAAGTTATCGGCGTCGAGCACTTTGACCTCGGCACCATGCGAGAGATAAACGCGCCGGGCAGCGGAATCCACGGTTACGTAGTCGAAATATTCGGCGCCACCCGGTGCCGCGCCCAAAGGGAGTTTTTTAATCAGGTGGTAACCCGGACCCGGCGGACTTGCCAGAGCAACCGCCCCAAGCCATGCGAGAGAAACAAGTGTCAAAGACAACGCCAATCTTTTCATCCTACCTCCTCGATTTCATGATTGTATTTTAGCCCTGCGAATTCGCTCCTGCGCACCGCCACCCTCAAATTTGTTAGTCCTGCTCATTAGAGTGCCTCTTGCTACCAGATGATTTTCAAGCCAAATTGAATCTGCCGCGAGAAGGTTGATGTGGCATTAATCTGACCCGCTCCGGACGCCGGCGATCCGTCTACGTTGAAGATCGCATTGTGTTTGAGGGGTGCCTGAAAGTTGGGGTGGTTCAGGAGGTTAAAGAACTCCGCCCGGAACTGAATGTTGAAGCTCTCCGAGATTCTTCTTATGTAGTTGTTCTTGAACGCTGAGAAATCGACGTTGAACAGGGACGGTCCGACCAAGGTGTTCCGTCCGGCATTGCCAAACAAGTTCATACAGGTATCGGGGATCGGGCTGCCACTTCCAGTAAGAGCGGGCTGGCACCCCCCCGCGAACGAAGCGGGTACAACCGGAGGAGTGAAGCACTCAATCTTGATGTAGTTATTGACATTGCCGGGGTTGACGGGGTTTCCGCATCCTGGTCCTGAGGCGCGCGATGCAAAAGCTATCGCATCAGTGCTTTTTTGGCCGAGGGGATCTCCCGCTATAAGGACCGTAAACGGCGAGCCA
>Ga0137394_10001572_pt1 | contig 16744 bp, 10 predicted proteins | sample czobulk116metaG_FD_108278 | JGI IMG/M metagenome (GOLD analysis project Ga0137394, IMG submission 108278) | Vadose zone soil microbial communities from Angelo Coast Range Reserve, California, USA - czobulk1.16 metaG | ecosystem: Environmental > Terrestrial > Soil > Vadose zone | place: USA...
CCTTGCAACTGCTTCGGACCGAAAACGCTCTGTCGCACGGCAACGGGAATGGCAATGGCAACGGACATCACGGAAACGGCGGCAACGGCCATAATGCCGGCAATGGATACCACGGTTTGGTCAAATCGGGCGGGAACGGCGCGCGGTCAAAGGTCGTGACGCTGGCCTATGTCTCGCCTGAACTGCCAGCCTCGCTGCTAAGCGAACGATTGGCCCGATCGCTCTACGTTGAAACGGAGGCGCCGGTTGTCCTGGTCCGATGCTCAGAATCTCAAAAGCAGGCCGGAAATGGGGACAGGGTTCGTTCGACACCGCGCCAAACCGAGCATGGATTTTACGAGCTGACGTTGAGCCATCCACGGGATGACGAACGTCTGGCACAGAAACTGAGCGAGCTGGGTCAATTTCATTACATCCTGATCGAGGTACAGACAGACAAACCGCCAACGCCGTGGCTGCAAGATTTGCTGGTTCGAACGGATCTGGCCTACCTGTTCGTCCAAACCCGAAGCGAAAATATTTATCACCTGGAAAATATCGTGCGCGAAGTGCAGCGCATGGGCGGGAACCAGGCGGCACATCTGAAACCGATTGTCTGCCTTGGAGAGCAGGAAAAGATCGATGAGTTCGATCTGCTGGCCCAAAGCGTGGGCGCACCGGTGCATCTCTATATTCGCGGTTGTCCGGCGATGTATGAGCAACCGTCAACCGGGACGGCTATGGTCTTTGCGGCGGATGTGCGCCGACTGGCGCGTGAAGTTGGCGGTTGCATGCTCGGGCTGGCGCTGTCGTCCGGCGCCGCCAAAGGTTTCGCGCATATCGGGGTGATCCAGGTTCTGGAAGAGAACGGGATCGAAGTGGATGTGATTGCCGGCGCCAGCATGGGCGCTTACGTCGGCAGCATCTGGGCGTATGGCCACGACGGCACCGAACTGGAGCGATTGGCCCGGGAAGTCGAGGGCCGTTGGAAACTTTGGAGCCTGGTGGACCCGGTTTTCCCTCCGCGACAGGGATTCATGCGCGGCTACGCTGTAAAGCGACGGCTCGAACGTTCGATCAGCAGCGCGCGGTTTGCCGATCTGGTTCGCCCAATGCGTGTGGTGGCGACCAATCTGATCACGCTCGAACGCAAAGTTTTTTCGGCAGGGCAGGTTTCGACGGCAGTTCATGCGAGCGTGGCTGTTCCCGGCATCTGCATTCCGATTACGATCGATGGCGAAATTTACATTGATGGCGGAGTCATGGATCCGCTGCCGGTCGAAGTGTTGCGGGAAATGGGAGTTTCGCGCGTGATCGCAGTAGACGCCATTCCCACGCCGGACACGATGCGCCGCGCCGCCGAGGCCGAGGTAGAGAAAGAAAAAAGAGCGCGCAACATTTTCCGCAAAACGATCTCGATCGACAAGCAACTGAACTATTTCGCGCGCGGGAACCTGTTCGAAATTCTGATGCGGAGCGTCCACGGCGCGCAAATCCGCGCGGCCGAGGCTTCGTGCCGCCAGGCGGATGTCGTGCTGCGTCCGGAAATCCTCGACGACCGCTGGCTCGATTTTCGTCATCCGGGAAAATTCATCGCCCTGGGCCGGGACGTCGCCTGGCGTCATTTGGACGAACTAAAATCTCTGGCTGACCGAAAGGACCAATTTAATGAGCGTATTGCAAGACCAATGGCAGTCTTTGCCTGAAAAAGCGGTTCGGCGGCTGCAGGCCGAGCAGCTCGGGCATTATCTCCGCACGGTCGTTCTTCCTTTCTCGGCTAACTACCGCAAAGTTTTTCAGGACCTGGGCCTGACGGCAGATTCGATCCGCACGCTGGATGACCTGCAAAAGATTCCCTTCGCTACGAAGTCGGATCTGTTGAGCACCCCGGAGCAACCACAACGATTTAAGGATTTTATTGTCATACCGGATCCCAAAGTGCTCGCGCGCCGTCCATCGACGATCATGAAAGGACTGCTTCATGGCCGGGCCGCGGTGAAAGAGAGTTTCGAATCCGAGTTTCGCCCTATCTTCATGACGTTCACGACCGGTCGCAGCGCTGAACCGACGCCGGTACTTTACACGCAGCGCGATATCGATCGTTTGACGACAGCGTGTGTCCGCGTGATCGAGATCTGCGGCGCCGGAAGGGAAGATCGTTTGTTGAATCTGTTTCCGTTCTCCCCTCATCTGGCCTTCTGGCTGACGCACTATGCAGGAATCGCGGGCGGCGTGATGATGCTCAGCTCGGGCGGCGGCAAAGTGATGGGCACCGACGGAAACCTGCGGCTCGTCGGAAAGATCAAACCGGATGTGATCATCGGCATCCCGACATTTATTTATCATCTGCTGCATCAGGCCGTCGAAGAAGGCATGCGTTGCGAGAACTTGCGCCGCATCGTCCTCGGCGGAGAAAAAGTCAGCGACGGCTTGCGGCAAAAGCTTATCGATTTGGGAAGGGAACTCGGCTCGCGCCAGATGGACGTGGTGGCGACCTATGGTTTTACCGAGGCAAAAATGGCGTGGCCCGAGTGCCCCTTCCCACACGGAAAATCTTCCGGGGGTTATCATCTTTACCCCGATCTCGGCATCCTCGAAATCGTTGATCCGAAAACCGGCGAGACGTTGCCGCCGGAAACGCCGGGTGAAATCGTCTTCACACCCATCGACGCGCGCGGCACGGTTCTGCTGCGTTACCGAACCGGCGACTGCACGGACGGCGGCATCACGTATGCTCCGTGCCCGCATTGTGGCCGGACTGTTCCTCGATTGGTCGGCGATATTTCCCGCCGCTCCGAAGTGAAGGAGATGCATCTCGACAAGATCAAAGGAACGCTGGTGGACTTTAACGAGTTGGAGCACGTGCTCGATGAAGCGCCGCATATCGGTTCGTGGCAGGTTGAGCTAAGAAAAGTGAAGGATGATCCTCTCGAGATGGATGAGATCATCCTGCACGTTCAAAAGACCAATGGCGTGGGTGAAGATCAGTTGAAGCGCGAGTTGCGGGAGCGATGCTTCCGCTATCTTGAAATTCATCCCAACCGAATCGAATTTCACACGAGCGACGAAATGCGGCATCTTCAAGGTGTGGGCACGTTGCTGAAAGAACAAAAGCTGGTGGACCACCGGCCAAAAATGCCGGAAGTTGCGAAAAATGGAGTGAATGGCCGCCATTCCGCCCACGTGGAAGCGCTCAGCGGCAATGGCGCGAAAACCTCCGTATGAAGAGCAATCGCCTGGTCATCGTTGACGGCGTTCGGACCCCTTTCACCAAGGCAGGCACCGATCTCGCCGCGTTGGGGGCGGACGAACTTGGGCGCCTGGTGGTGAATGCGTTGCTGACGCGCACCGGCCTCGATCCCGAGCTCGTGGATGAAGTGATCTTTGGATGCGTGGCGCAACCGGTGGACGCCGCCAATGTCGCGCGGGTGATCGCACTGCGTTCCGGCATCCCCGAATCTGTCCCCGCCATTACAGTCCAGCGCAACTGCGCTTCCGGCTGTGAAGCTATCACCTTGGCGCAGCAAAAAATGAGGGCGGGAACCGGCTCGGTGTTTATTGTCGGCGGGGCCGAAAGCATGTCGAACATTCCGCTGCTGTTCAAACAGGGCACCGCTGAAAAATTTGGACGTCTGACTCGCGCAAAGAGCCTGGGACAACGCCTGAAATTGTTCGCAAATTTCCGGCCATCGGATTTTCAACCGCGCGTTGGGCTGTTGCTGGGGCTGACCGACCCCGTTTGCGGCATGAACATGGGCGAAACGGCAGAAATCCTGGCGCGTGAGTACGGCATCAGCCGCGAGGAACAGGATGCTTTTGCGCTCCAGTCGCACAAGCGAGCGGTCGCCGCTCGCGAGAGGTTGGCCGAAGAAATCAGTCCCGCTTTCCTTGCGCGCAAAGCTTCAGCCGTCGTTGCCGATAATGGCCCGCGGGAAAATCAGTCCATTGAAGCGCTTGCGAAACTCAAACCGGTATTCGACAAGCGCACGGGCAGTGTCACGGCTGGAAATGCTTCACAGGTAACGGATGGGGCTGTGGCGCTTCTGGTTATGTCTGAAGAGAAGGCGGAACAATTGGGATTGTCGCCACTCGGCACGCTAAGCGGCTTTGCCTATGCCGGTTGCGATCCGGCGCGGATGGGCCTGGGGCCCGCTTTTGCGATTGCGGAAGCGGAAAAGGAAACCGGCCTCAAGCTGGATGATGCCGATGTCATCGAGATCAATGAGGCTTTTGCCGCCCAAACCATAGCGGTACAACGCTCGGCGAAATCCGAAGCTTTCGCCCGCAAATTTCTGAATCGCGAAAGAGCCCTCGGAGAGATTCCGGATCAGAAGCTCAATGTGAACGGCGGAGCGATCGCTCTCGGACATCCCGTCGGCGCAACCGGAGCGAGGATTGTCCTCAGCAGTTTGAAAGAGTTGCGTCGCCGCAATGCGAAACGGGCGTTGGTGACTCTCTGCGTAGGCGGCGGCCAGGGCGCCGCGCTCTGGTTGGAGAGGAATTGATATGAAACCACCGCTCGAGGATCTGGCATCGCGAAGCATCACGCCGCTCTCGCCATCGCGTAGGCTTTCGTGCAAGGATAGCTCCCGAATGAATGGAACCGGCCATCCGACTCAGCCGCCAAATCTGCGCCGCAACGTTCGGGCGGATGGCATTTGCATTCTTACGTTTGATCGGCCGAACTCTTCGGCAAATATTTTTGATCGTCACACACTGACCGAATTGCGCGAGCAAATCATCCTCATCGCGGCAGATCCGCAGATAAAAGCGCTCGTCCTGACGAGCGCCAAGCCGTCTATCTTCATTGCCGGGGCGGATCTGAGCAGCATGAAGGAAAACGCGTCCGAAACGGAGATGCGCGAATTTATTGAGCTGGGCCAGGACGCGATGAACCAAATCGCAGGTCTTTCAATCCCCACGGTCGCTGCAATCCACGGCGCAGCGGTAGGGGGCGGATATGAGATTTGCCTTGCGTGCGATTATCGGGTCGCTTCGACCGATCGCTCGACGAAGATCGGTTTGCCAGAAACGCAAATTGGCCTGCTGCCTGCCTGGGGTGGTTCGACGCGCCTGCCCCGGCTGATCGGTCTGCTCAAGGCGCTGGATATTATTCTCGCCGGAAAGACGCTCGCTTCGAAACAAGCTCTCAAATGCGGCATGGTAGATGATCTGGCGCCAGTCGAGTACCTGATCGAAAACGCCGTAAAGCTGCTCCGACGCGGCAAACCTACGCAGCGTAAGTCCCATTTCGTAAATAATGCAATAATCGCTTCGGTGATCCGATCGCGCGTGCGTTCGAAAGTATTAAAGAAGACACGCGGTCATTATCCCGCCGTCACCAGCGCGCTGGAAGTAGTCACCCGCGGAATTTCCAAGACCGTTCCTGAATCCCTGGCGCTGGAGCGCGACAAAATCCTCGAGCTGCTTAAGACGCCTGCCTGCCACAATTTAATTCGCATCTTTTTCCTTCAGGAGCGCGCAAAGAAGCGTGTCGTCCAGGCAACAGTCGCCAAACCCAAACCCGTCAGTCGCGCCGCCGTAATCGGCGCGGGTGTCATGGGTGCAGGCATCGCGCAATGGTTAAGCGCAAGGCAGGTTCAGGTTATCTTGCGCGATATCAATGCCGAGCAGGTCGCCAAGGGATTGGCCTCCATCTCAAAGATCTACGCGGACGGGGCAAAACGGCATGTCTTCACGCCAGTTGAGGCGAGAAAAGGCATGGACCGAATCTATCCAGCCCCGGTGCGCGTTCCACTGAACCGAGCTGAGGTCGTGATCGAGGCGGCTGTCGAAAAACTGGATCTTAAGAAGAAAATATTTTCGGAACTGGATCAATTGGTTGGTGATGACACGATTCTAGCTACCAACACGTCCGCGCTGCCCGTGTCCGAGTTGGCCGAGACGACTCGCCGACCAGAACGCGTCGTTGGCTTGCATTTCTTCAATCCGGTCCATCGAATGCAACTCGTCGAGATCGTTGCCGCGAGACAAACCTCGCCGGAGGTTTTGCAACGGGCTCTGAGTTTTGTGCAGCAAATCGGCAAGCTCCCGGTAATAGTTAAAGACAGTCCCGGCTTTCTGGTGAATCGGATTCTGATGCCATATCTGATCGAGGCCGGGCATCTGTTCGAAGCGGGAGCGAGAATTGAAGACCTGGATGAATCGATGCTCGATTTCGGAATGCCCATGGGCCCGATGCGCCTTCTGGATGAGGTTGGGATCGATGTCGCGCTGCACGTGGCCCAAACGCTCGCGGCTCATTATACCGATCGCATGGCCATCTCCGAATCATTGACTAAAATGAGCAAGAACGGCCTGCTGGGCCGCAAAGTCGGGAAGGGATTTTATGTGCATCCGAAGGGAAAAGAGCCACGCACCAATCCCGATGCTGTCGAATACCTGAAAAGCAACAGCCAATACGCATCTCGCGCCACGTTGCAGGAACGAATGGTTCTTCTTATGGTCAACGAAGCCGCCCGTTGCCTGGAGGAGCAAATCGTCACCGAGGCTGCAGATGTCGATTTTGCCATGATAATGGGTACCGGTTTTGCTCCATTCCGGGGTGGGCCATTGCGTTATGCCGATGCGCTGGGCATCTCGGAAGCCGTAGATTCGATGAAAAAATTTGCGGATGCGGGAGCACCCTATTTCGCTCCCTGCGCGCTTCTGCGCAGTATGGTGGCGGATGGGAAGAAATTTTACGAAAAGTGAGACCGATATGATCGCTACCAAAGAGCCGGCGCCGAAGCCGGAGGAACCGCGCGACCTGATTGATACGTCAAAGATGTCCAGCGGCCAGCGCGCGGCGCTCGAACTGACCGAGGCGGCTCGCGAGACGTCGCGCGAAGGCACCTTCGCCAGCAAAATTTTCATGGGCGATTACGATTTGCGCAGCATTCGCCCCTATCCGTTGCAAAGCACCGAGGACCGCGACCAGGGAGACGCTTTCCTTGCGCAACTGGAGAAGCTTTTGCGCGAGAAGGTCGACCCGGACGAAATCGATCGCACTGGAGAAATTCCGCAACCGGTCATCGATGCGTTGGCCAAACTCGGCGCATTTGGCATCAAAATCTCGCCGGAATACGGCGGGCTCGGTCTCTCACAGACAAATTACTGCCGGGCTGCTGCGCTCCTCGGCAGTTTCTGCGGCAATCTGACGGCGTTGATTTCGGCGCATCAGTCCATTGGTGTTCCGCAGCCGTTGATTCTTTTCGGGACGGAAGAGCAAAAGCGCAAATATTTGCCGCGCGTCGCGAAAGGCGAAATCTCCGCCTTTGCTCTGACTGAGACTGGCGTCGGATCGGATCCTGCGACGGTTCAGACGCATGCCGAGCCGACGGAAGATGGAAGCGCATTCATTCTGAACGGAGATAAATTGTGGTGCACGAACGGCACCAAGGCCGGAGTGCTCGTGGTGATGGCCAAAACGCCACCGAAGGTCGTGCGCGGAAAGTCCAAGGACCAGATTACGGCGTTTATTGTCGAAACCGATTGGCCCGGCGTGGAAGTGACACACCGCTGCCGGTTCATGGGTTTGAAGGCGCTTTACAACGCGGTGGTGAAATTTACGAACGTGCGCGTTCCTCGCGAAAATATTCTCCTTGCCGAAGGCAAGGGACTGCGTGTCGCTTTGAGCACGTTGAATACGGGCCGGTTGACGCTCCCGGCAGCTTGCCTTGGTCTTTCGAAGCGTTGCCTCGAGATTTCCCGCAAGTGGGCGGCCAGCCGCGTTCAGTGGGGCGCGCCGATTGGCAAACATGCAGCCATCGCCGACAAGTTGGCTCGCATGGCGGCCAACACGTTCGCGATTGAATCCATGACCTGGCTCGCAGCCAGTCGTGTGGACCGCGACAAACATGCCGATGTGCGGCTGGAAGCAGCCATGTGCAAAATGTGGGGCTCCGAGCAGGCGTGGGAAATTGCCAATGAGGCGGTGCAAATCCGCGGCGGCCGCGGTTACGAGACCGCTGCTTCACTGAAAGCCCGTGGCGAAGAGCCGGTTCCCGTGGAGCGTTTTCTGCGCGACTGCCGTATCAATACGATTTTCGAAGGTTCGAGCGAGATCATGCGGCTATTCATTGCCCGCGAAGCTCTCGATCCACATTTGAAAGTCAGCGGAGCCGTTTTGAATTCGAAATTCCCGATGGGCGAGCGCTTGAAAGCTGCGGTCAAAGCCGCCGCGTTCTATGCCACCTGGTATCCCAAACAGTGGCTTCCATTGGAGCTTTTCAAAGTTCGACCAGCACGCAACACGATTCTCACCGCCCATCTTCGTTATGCCAGCCGCATGAGCCGAAAACTCGGGCGCTCACTGTTCCATGCCATGGTCCGCAATGGCCCGAAGCTCGAACGCCAGCAGCTTCTTCTCGCGCGCTTCGTGGAAATCGGCACGGAAATATTCGCCATCACAGCGAGTTGCCTGCGCGCAGAACGCCTGCTCGAGGCGGACTCGCAGCAGAACGGCGATGTTCTGGCAACGATCGATTACTTCTGCCGCAGCTCGCGTCTCCGAATCGAAGAAAAGTTCCGCGCTCTCCGCCGAAATAACGACAAGGCCGGCTACAAGCTTGCGCAAAAGGTGCTGGGTTTCGACGCTTCGAAGCATTAAACGGGCTGATTCTGCTGAACTGATTTACCGGGAGTGACCTGCCAAAACTATGTTGCGGCCGCAACACGGTTTTGGCAGTGAGCAAGACGAAGCTGGTACCTGTCCCGCTTGCCTGAATCCGCCTTAAGCCGGGGTGAATACCCTATTTGGTGCGTCGTGCATCCCGCTACAGTGTGTGAAAGTCCGATTGACCCTATGGGGTTGCCGTTGCGTATTTTACTGGTCGAAGATTCAGAAGACGATGCCGAGTTGCTCCTGCGCCAATTGAGGCGCTCCGGCTACGATCCGACAGCTCGCCGCGTCGCGTGCGCGGAGGACATGGAGGAAGCGCTCAAGGATACCTCCTGGGATATTATCATCTCGGATTATGTCATGCCTGGCTTCGGCGGCCTTGAGGCGTTGGAATTATTTCATCAGCGAAGCCTGGATATACCATTTATCATTGTCTCCGGGCATATCGGAGAAGAAATCGCCGTTTCGGCGATGAAAGCCGGTGCGGACGATTACCTGATGAAAGATCGGCTGGCGCGGCTGGTGCCGGCGGTCAATCGCGCGCTCGAGGACGCGGAAATTCGACGCGCGCACAAGCGCGCCAACGAGGCGTTACGCGAGAGCGAGGAGCGTTTCCGACAGCTTGCCGAGAATATTGGGGCGGTTTTCTTCATGTTCGAAGGGGTCACGGCTGACTCGGTCGGAAATGTATCGTACGTGAGCCCGGCTTTTGAGAAAGTGTGGGGTTTGCCCTGCGAGAGTTTGAAGACCGCTCCGGATTTGTGGCTCAAAGCGGTTCATCCGGAGGATCGGGCGCGGGTCACGGCTAAGCTCCAGGAGATCGGCGAGGTCAGCCTGAGCGATGAATTCAAGATCCTGCAAATGGACTTAAAAGTCCGTTGGGTGCACTTGAGGACGTTTCCCGTGCGCAACGGACAGGGCGTCGCGTATCGGGTCGCGGCACTGGCAGAGGATATCACCGAACGCAAGCGAGCGGAGGAGCAATTGGCAGCCACGGCCAAGCAGTTGCGCGATAACGTCGAAGAATTAACGGTCACTCAGGAGGAACTGCGGCAGAGAAACGATGAGCTGTTGCAGGCAAGGAACGAACTCGAACGCCGCGTTGAGGAACGCACTGCGGATCTGGCGCTGGCTAACACGGAATTGAAGGAGCAGATGGAGGAACGCAGGCGGCTCGAGAATGAATTGCTCGAAATTGCGGAAAATGAGCGGCGTAGAATCGGCTTCGACTTGCATGATGATTTGGGCCAGAAACTAATGGGCGTGTCGTTGCTGCTGAAGGCGCTCGAAACGAATCTGGGGCACAAGCACGCGGTAGAAGCGGCTGAAACGCAAAAAATCCAGAAGCTGGTGCATCAGGTCATCAATCATACGCACAACCTGGCGCATTGTTTCAGCGCGCTCGATGCGAATGGAGCGGATATCTGCCATCAGCTCAATACGCTGGGCGCGAATGTCCGAAGGACTTTTCAGATCCATTGCGGCTTTCGTACCGTGGGCACTTTTCCGCAGGTCCCCGCCGAGACAGTGCAACAGCTTTGCAAAATTGCCGAGGAATCCATCAGCAACGCCATCAAACACGGGAAGGCCAGCCGTGTTACGATCCTGCTTGCGCGGCGCGGAGACGATATTGTGCTGAGAATCAAAAATGACGGCGTGCCGTTCCCCGAGAATCATGAGCCGAGCAATCGCCTGGGCTTGCGGATCATGAATTATCGCGCCCACTTGATCGGAGGCGCTTTGGAAATACGGCCAAATGGAAATTCAGGCACAGTGGTTGTTTGCACTGTTCCGCTTCCTGCCGGAGGCGCCACTGCGCGTGCTGACAAACCCGCTGCCAAATCCAACATTCGCGCCGGCGCCATTTCGACGGCGAGGACGGTGAGCCCGGTCGAAGCGGTGCTCTGACGGCCCCGGGGTTCTACCCTCGCTTCCACCCCCGCAACGCCAGAACCAGGCCGGCGATTGCAGCAACAGCTCCACCTGCAATGAACCACATTGAGCGATCCGTCGGATTTCCGCTGAAAAAGCGGGAGACATCGGAGTTGAACGAGTGCGATTCATTGAATCCGAAAATCAACAGGACGACGCCCGCAGCGAAGAGAACCAAACCAGCAATATTCATGAAGAAAGCTCGCATCGGGCAAGAAGGCGGACATTGGGGATTTTACCCATATTTCTTCTCGCGTTGCAGGGGGTGAAACTCGAACGCAGCGGGCTGCCGTCGCTCCGTATCGAGCCGGGCTGTAAGGTATCCGCCGTCTTTCAGCAACTCGATGCCGGCCAGAGCGGGGCAAAGCCGCACCTTGAAATGGCGCCATTCGTGAGCCTCGCGCAAAGCCGCCGAGAAGCGCTTGGCGCTGTGACCGAGAAAATGAATTTGCGGAATCCCTGCCAGGAGCCGGCCTTTCCACAGCACAAGATTCGAATGGAGATGCCCGATGATGGTTTGTTCGATTTGCTGAATCTTTGGCCCGATTATCTCGTCCTGAGACAAAAACGGCAGAGCTGTGGGGTCATGCGAGAAAAGCAACACGCGTTGCTGCGGCTTCAAACTCGCAAACGCCTGCCGAATCTCTTCGAGATGGGCCAAGCGCAATTGCTCCCATTCCTTGCGTTCCTGGGTCAAAGTATCGGCCTCAAATATGGGCAGCGCGACCAGAGACGACACGATTCCGAGCAGAACATAATCGCCGATATCGAAGCGCCAAAAAGGTATTATGCCGACTTTCGTTAGCCGGCGCCAGCTCTCCAGTCGCATTCCACCCCGTCCCCCAAAGAAACTAACTTTGCCCAATTCGTGATCGCCAACGACCAGCCGCAGTTTTGAGCCGAACTTGCCGCGCAGCCTGGCCAGACAATCCGCGACGCTCTGAAAGGTGGCATCGTTGCTAAGGCCAAGCGATGCGCAGTCGCACGAATAATCTCCGTTAGCAATGGTGAGATCCGATTCCGGAGCCTGAGCGATGAACTTATCCAGAAGGTGTGATTGGTTCAAAGGATCGCGCAGCCAAATGTAGCGCCGATGGAATCGGAGAAGACCGCGGATGAGCGGGTTGCGCAATCCGCGCAGTTCATAGTCGTTGCCCAGCGCCTGCTCCGCCGCTCCGGCGTAGTGAATGTCGCTAAGTATGGTGATCCGAAAATCCAATCGGGAGGAAATCTAAGTTCGAAAAGCCAAAGGCCAAGTGGAAAGACGCCGACGGAGCGCGGCCGATCTGGGACAGCCGCTCCGTGGCGGGACCGACCGCACCTTTTATAAGTCTCCCCGCAGAGACGTTGGCGCCTCAGTTCTTCGATGGTGTGGCTGGCGGAACCTTCGTCGGCGGTGACTGAATCACTGCCCCAGGTTTTGAGGCTGGAGGCGTTTCGTCGGATGATGTGACGGGCGAGGCTGCGCGGGCGTCATTGAGGGCGCGATTCAGGAGAGACGGGCCATCCTTGCCATACGTTTTGAGGAAACCACCCTCAAACAAGGAACGGGCGGCATCAGACGCCTTCAACAGATCAGATTGGAGGAAAGCGATGAATTGATCGCGCGTGGCCGTTCCGCGTTTGAGGTTCTTGCCCCAAAACTTTCCGAGTTCTTCATAGGAAGGCCCACTGGGAGAGTAGGCTTGGCCCATAGCAGATGGAGAATAGCTCGGGCCGTAGGTGTAATAGCCGGGGTAATAGTAGTCCGGGTAAGCGTAATAAGGATAGAAGTCACCGTAAAAAAAGACGCCCGGCCCCCCGTGAAAATGATGACCGAAAAAGGCATGCCCACGCACCGAGGGCGCTGCGTGTGCCCCACCGGAGACGTGGCCGCCGCCGGCGGAACCTCTTGATGCATGGAGGTCTGCGTGAGCGGAAAAGTTTACCAGACAAAGGAGTGCGAAAAGTTTAACGAGCGTTTTCATAACTGCTATGTGGGACGCCGTGCTCGCCCCTTCTATAATATTGAACAGAATTGGCAGGAATCAACTAAGGGGGACAAGCGAGCTAGTGCTTTTTGTCTTCCGTCTTGAGCAGAGGCAGGACAATGGTGAAGCGGGCGCCCTTTTTGGGTTCGCTTTCGACGCTTATCAAGCCGCCGTGCTCCTCGATAATGCCGCGCGTAATCGGAAGACCCAGACCGGTGCCTGTTCCCTTCGTGGTAAAAAACGGCTCGAAAATGTGGGCGATGTCTTCCGGTGAAATGCCTTCGCCGCTGTCGGCGATGGTTAGTTTGAGATACGATGCGCCCCCGTTGGATGCGACTTTTTGCGTGAGCGGATCCAATTTGGCCACGTCCTCGGTTTGAACGGAAAGAGTGCCTTCCCTGGGCATGGCTTCGATCGAGTTGAGGAAAAGGTTCACAAACGCCTGCTGCAATTGATAGGAGTCCCCTTCGACCAAATCAGCGCCTGCGCCGAATCGCCGGTTAAGCGTGAGCGATTTGGATTGGAGTTTGGGTGTTATCAGACGCAGCGAATGGTCGAGCGCTTCGTGCAGGCTGATGCCCGAAAAGCCGCCTTTTCCCGGCGCGCTGAAGCGAAGCATCTGTCCGACAATGGCATCGATTCGATTGGTTTCCCGGCGTACGATGTCGCACAGTTCATCCTCGGGATGCTTTTCGAGCAGAAGTTCGAGGAAGGTTTTGCTGGCGACGAGAGCGTTCTTAATTTCATGCGCCACGCTGGCCGAGAGGGTGCCGATGCTGGCCAATGTGTTCAGGCGGCGCAGGTGTTGCTCGACCTTTTTTCGGGCAGTTGTATCGCGCAGAACCGCGATGAGACCCGCATGGCCGCCATTATCAGGCGAAAGCAGGACGGTTTTGATCAGCAGACTGACGCGTCCGCGTCCAGAAACGTGGAGGTCCAACGATAAATCTTTTGAAGAAGCGCGACCAGCGAGACAATCCGAAAGGAATTGCTTGAGCACGGGCGGCAAGACTGAAAGATCGCGGTGAAGAACGTCGGCCGATTTAAGTCCCAGGAGCATTTCGGCTTCCGGAGAGAAAGCGGCAATGAATCCTTGCTGGTTCGTTGCGATGAGCGCACTACCGGTCAGAACCCCGAGAACCTCGGCGGAGTTGAGAGTCTGAAACAGGTCTGTATCGCCGGTTTTCATAACTTTGCGTGGCCCGCTAAGCTGTGCTCAATCCGGTCGTTTACGGCTGTTGAGCAATATAAGACCGAGCAGCGGAAGAACAAGAGGTAAATTAAATCCGAATTACTAATGACGAATGACGAAGGAAATAGACAAACACCTGCAAGTGGACCGCGGCTGTGGCGCAAGCCCAGCCGCAGCCGATCCGCAGTGAAAGGCCGCGTCAGAATAATTCGGTTGTCTTAGTTTCATTCGCACGCGCTGCGGCTGGGCTTGCGCCACAGCCGCGGTCCGACCCTACGTTTCAGATGCGCCCGGCGTGCGAAATGTGGCACGCGACCATTTGGCTTGAAAGGATGGACTCTTTAAAACTTCACGGTTTAACACGCCATGTGGCTCTTTACCCAGCGAAAGGTCTACCATCACCTGGCACGCGGCTCTGCCAATGTCGCGGAACAATTCGTTCGTCCAGGCGATGCTGTGCGGGGCGAGCAGAACATTATCCAACTCGCCAAAGCGGTGAGGCGCTGTCACCGGTTCCTGGGCGAAGCAATCCAAAGCCGCGCCGGCAATGCGCCGATTCTTCAGTGCACCGAACAGCGCGTCCTCGTCCACGATTCCACCGCGCGCCGCGTTGATAAGAAAGGCGTCCGGTTTCATGAGGGCCAATTCGCGCGCGCCGATCAGTCCGCGCGTTTTTTCGGTGAGCGGACAATGGATGGAAACGAAATCAGATTGCCTGAGCAATTCATCCAAATTGAGGAGTCGAGCACCGAACCTGGCGGCTGCCTCTTGATCCAGAAAGGGATCAAATGCCAACGGCTGTTTCATGCCGAAGCCGCGCAACAGTTCGATCGTCTTGCGGGCGATTCCTCCGAGGCCGATAACCCCAAGCGTGTGGTCGCGCAACTCGCTGCCCATGTAATTCGAACGGTCATCCCATTTGCCGGTGCGAACGAGAGTATCTTTGATCCGCATATGATGGCTGAGCGCGATCATCCAACCAATCGTCGCTTCGGCGACCGGCCGGTCCACTGCGCCAATGGTAATCGTAACGAGGACATTGGCAGCGGTGCAGGCTTTCACGTCCACAGCGTCGTAACCGACACCGAATCTGGCGATGACCAGCAGGTTTGAAGCTTGAGAGACCGTTTCGGCGGTTACGGCAGGCGTGAGGACGATCACGCCGTGAGCGTCGCCGATTTGGTCCGGCCCGATCTGCTTGCGATGTTCCTTGAAAACCTGATGTTCGATGTGCGGATGCTGCACCAGGATCGATAGGCCGATATCATTATATTTTGGAGCGCTGTTGGCATCGTAGAAATCGGCCGTAAGAGCGACGCGAAATTTTGTGCTCATTTCCAGGGATTGCTTTCGATCGTAGCGCAACGTTCATCCACGACGATGCGTTCCGGACTGGGCCCGGCATAGACCCAGATCATAGCCATGGGCTCTTTGCTCTCGTTGATAAAGTAATGAACGCGGCCGCGCGGCTGGAGTGCCGTAGAATAGTTAGCCATGGAATAGCGGCGGCCTTCGACGACGCAGATGGCAGTCCCCTCGATGATGCAAATGGATTCATCGAAGTCGTGAATGTGCGCGGGCAATCGCCCGGCCGGTTCGAATACACCGTAGCCGCCACTCATCTCAATGCCGGGCACGAGGTCCTTGTTGAAGTAATCGATAAAACTCGTGGCCGGCCCGGCTTCAGACCGTGGGGCGGTCTTGAAACGCGTGACTCGTTCTTTGCCAGAAACGCCTTCCGATTCATTTGGCATTGTTCGCCGTTCAAATTGCCTCGAGACAAGCGCGCGATCCGGCGCATCCGAAGCCAGCGCAACATGGACAGTGCCGAGGCTATTTGCCGAAGGATTCCAGGCTGAGTGAGCCAAACCGCGCGGGATAACAATCGTGTCCAGAGACGTCAGGGCATACTGCCTTCCTTCAACGCCAACAACTGTCATGCCCGAAAGACACGTTATGGCTTCGCTAACGCGGTGAGTGTGGTACGGAAGCTTCGCCGATGGTTCGAAAGTAACAACGCCGGTCGTGAGATTTCGCGCGCGATTGTGGGCTCCGACGAAACAATCCAAAGAAACCCCGGGAGCGAGCTCGACCGGTGGATTCTTGCCCGGGTCGTTCATTACCTCAGGGCGATCGGGACGCAATGACTCAGGCGGACGAGGCAAAGGGACTGTTGGCAGCACCGCCTCATCCGGCGCCAGACTCGGAAGGATGCGACGATCCTGTCCCACTACACCTAACGCGGCATGCAGGCTGCGCAAGAGCAAGCCCGCGTCCAAACCGAGACCTAGCATCCTGAAACCCTGTTGCCGGCGTTCGACGAGATTCTCGAGACTCGCCGCCACGACGCCGCAATGCTTACCCTGCGCGCGAATCTCATCCTTGATCGCCAACAGTTGGGCGGCAACGCCCGGTCCTTCCCATTGTCCACGATATCCCGCCGTCGAGGAATAGTCTGCCGGGCCAAAGAAAAACAAATCCACACCCTTGACCTTGCAAAGCGACTCGATATTGCGTCCGGCTGTGACCGTCTCGATGATAGGAACGACAAGGACATGCTCATTGGCCTCCGCCGTATGCTGGGCGAAGCCCTGGCCCCAGGCCGTTGCGCGCTCGGCACCGATCCCGCGGACTCCTTCCGGCGGATAAGTGGCAAAGGCGAGGGCTTGTTGGAGTTGGTCGGAAGTTTCAACCCAGGGAATCACAATGCCGTCCGCGCCAATATCCAGGGCGCGTTTGATCGATGCGCCGTTCAATTCAGCAATCCGCACTAGCACGACGGTATTGCTCCGGACTGCGGCGCGGAGGTGTTCCAGGATTTCTTTCCAATCCAAATGGCCGTGCTCGGCGTCCACAACGATCCAATCGAGCCCGAGGGCGACCGCCATCTCTGAAATGCTGGCGGATTCCAGAGTGACCCAGAGGCCATATACGGGTTCGTCTGCGGCGACTTTTGTTCGCAACCGTTTGATCGCAGCGACGTTCATTTGGCTGCGGACGCCGGCGGGGGTGGGGTGCTCTCTTTTGCGAGGTAATTGCCATAGCCGA